>Ga0153956_1000109_pt1 | contig 103238 bp, 96 predicted proteins | sample TSFL040MetaG_FD_104704 | JGI IMG/M metagenome (GOLD analysis project Ga0153956, IMG submission 104704) | Attine ant fungus gardens microbial communities from Florida, USA - TSFL040 MetaG | ecosystem: Host-associated > Fungi > Mycelium > Unclassified | place: USA: Florida, Wekiwa Springs... | reverse complement strand
TGACCACCGTCGCCATGACCACCGTCGCCGTGACCACCATCACCATGGCCACCGTCGCCGTGGCCACCGTCTCCATGACCGCCGTCACCATGGCCACCGTCGCCATGACCACCGTCGCCGTGACCGCCGTCGCCATGACCACCGTCGCCGTGACCACCATCACCATGGCCACCGTCGCCGTGGCCACCGTCGCCGTGACCACCATCACCATGGCCACCGTCGCCGTGGCCGCCATCGCCGTGGCCGCCGTCACCGTGACCACCGTCGCCGTGACCACTGTCTCCATGACCACCGTCGCCATGACCACCGTCGCCATGACCGCCGTCACCATGACCGCTGGCGCCGTGGCCACCGTCGCCATGACCGCCGTCGCCATGACCGCCGTCGCCATGACCGCCGTCGCCGTGACCGCCGTCACCATGGCCACCGTCGCCATGACCGCCGTCACCATGGCCACCATCGCCGTGACCATGACCACCATCTCCATGGCCGCCATCGCCGTGACCGCCGTCACCATGGCCACCGTCACCATGGCCACCGTCGCCATGACCACCGTCGCCGTGACCACCATCTCCATGGCCACCATCACCGTGACCATGACCACCATCCCCATGGCCGCCATCACCGTGACCATGACCACCATCTCCATGGCCGCCATCACCGTGACCATGACCACCATCCCCATGACCACCGTCGCCGTGACCATGCCCGCCATCTCCATGGCCACCGTCGCCATGCCCATGCCCGTGGTGACCATGCCCGTGACCATGCCCATGACCGCCATCGCCACCGTTATCCCCACCGCCGTCGGTGCCGCCGTCGCCTCCCGTGCCGCCGTTTCCAGAGCCGTCGTCGCCACCGCCGTTGCTAGCGCCGCCGTTGCCGTTGTTATTGCCGGTGTTTCCCGAACCGAGGCCGCCCGAGCCGGAATTCGCCGAGCTGTTTCCGCCGCTGCTGCCCGAACCCGTCGACGGCGTCCCGCCGCCCGGCTGCGAACCGAGCCCCGTGGCCGCGACGCTCACGCCACTCAGCGCCGTGCCGGTACCCCCCGACGTGCAGCCGGGTCCAGCACCGCCGGGGCATCCGCCGTGCGCTTGTGCAAGCACCATCACTGCGGACGGTGCCGCGTCCGCGATGGACGTCCCAGGACTCGTCTGCGCACCCGCCATCGCCGCATAAAGACTTACGGCAGCCGCCAAAGCTGCCCGCCGCGTTCCCAGTTTCCACGCGTCCCCGTTTTGCTTTTTCATTTGAAGCTCCTGATTATTTCACCCAGAACGACCGGCCCAATAACAATTGAATCTTCTGCTCACCAGATAACAGAAGACTCAAAAGCCAGGCCGGCTTCGCCTCGTGCGAATTAAATCCAATCGCACTGGACATATCTCTCGCGGAAAATCCCCGGTCCGATTTGGCGTGTTTCGAGAGAATCGGCTGCCGTGCACGAACATTCATTATTAGGAACGGCACAGCGAGGCTTGATGGACGTTGAAGTTATTCGCAGCGCCCGCGCGTGACCGTGCGCTAGACCACGCAATGCGATATCGACGGTCTTTGGCAAATACGTTCGGCAATCGGACTGTTAACCACTGTTAATCGTCGCAAGACCAGAAACTTCGCTAATTGCCATGTTTACCCGCCGGAACGCCGATATTAAGAAGGCGAAATGAAATCGATACCGGCGAGATAAACGAGGGTTTTCTCTGACCCAAAGACATCACCTTGCATAGCGACTTTCTTATTCATGTGTTTATCCACACATAAATCAGAAAATGCCAAAAGGAAAATGAGCGCAACCCCACAGACAACGCGACCTAAAACCGTCGCTCCGGCTCTGAAACGATATTTCGGCATGCCATGCTCATGCCCCGAAAAAAACTCGTTCGCGCGGCGTGCGCCAGCACACACACGCGCCGTCAACGCGCACGCGACGCGCACCGGATCACGCGCACCACTCACTCCCAACTCACGCCGACGCCTCGAAGTGTCGCGGCACGGCCACCAGCCCGGCACGCACCCAACACTCCACCGCACGGAATCTTTTGAAAGCACTTCCAACATCCGGAGCGAGGCGCCAGCGAACATCAGCGCAGACGCCCGCAAATGCCTGTCGCATGAGCCGTTGCGCGTCGCCGTTCGCACGCGCGGGTTTACCTTCGTTTGACTTCAGCGCACTGCCCCGTTTACTGGACGCACACCAACCTCTCAATTCGCTTTCGTTCACCGCGCCCGCTTTGCTCTGGTCTACGCAATAGTGTGCTGGGCGCGTCTTTCCTGTTCGATGAGGTACGCCATGGTTACTCTGTCCAGTAGCGCTATCGACACATTGAAGTCCGGGCTCCGAGGTCCGCTTCTGCTGCCCGATTCTCCCGGCTTCGACGAAGCGCGCAGCATCTGGAATGCGATGATCGATCGCTATCCGGCCATGATTCTGCGTTGCGCCGGTGTCGCCGACATACGTCAGGGCATCGCCTTCGCGCGCGACAACGGCCTGCCGCTCGCGATCCGCGGCGGCGGTCACAACATCGGCGGCAGCGCGCTGTGCGACGACGGTGTCGTGCTCGATCTATCGTCGATGAAATCCGTGCGCATCGATCCGGCAGCCCGGCGCGCGTACGTCGAGCCGGGCGCGACGCTGCACGATTTCGATCACGAGGCGCAGGCGCTCGGGCTCGCGACGCCGCTCGGGATCAACTCGACGACCGGCGTCGCGGGTCTGACGCTCGGCGGCGGCTTCGGCTGGCTCAGCCGCCGCTACGGGATGACGATCGACAATCTCGTCGCCGTCGACATCGTCACCGCGGACGGCGAATTGCGCCGCGCGAGCGCCACCTCGAATGAAGATCTGTTCTGGGCGATTCGCGGCGGCGGCGGCAATTTCGGCGTCGTCACGCTGTTCGAGTACGCGCTGCACGAAGTCGGGCCGCTCGTATACGGCGGTCTCGTCGTGCTGCCGTTCGCCGAAGCCAAAGAGGCGCTCGTCAAATACCGCGCGGCGGCGCCCGCGATGCCGGAAGAACTGGCCGTGTGGGCGGTCGCGCGGCTCGCGCCGCCACTGCCGTTCCTGCCGCCCGACGTGCATGGCAAGCCGGTACTCGTGCTCGCGATGTGCTACACCGGACCGGTCGACGACGGGCCGGCCGCGGTGGAAAGCGTGCGCCGCTTCGGCACGCCGCTTGGCGAACATCTTGGCCCGATGCCATATGAAATGTGGCAGCAGGCATTCGATCCGCTGCTCACGCCGGGCGCGCGCAACTACTGGAAATCGCACAATCTCGCCGATATCGACGACGGTCTGATCGACGCGCTGACCCGGGCAATCGATACCTTGCCGTCGCCGCAATGCGAGATTTTCTTCGGGCTGATCGGCGCTCAAACGCAGCGCGTCGCGGCCGACGCGACCGCCTACCCGGCGCGCGACACGCTATACGCGATGAACGTGCACGGCCGGTGGGACGACGCGCGCGACGACGATCGCTGCATCGCCTGGTCGCGGGCGTTCTTCGATGCGGCCAGGCCGTTCGCGCTCGGCAGCGTGTACGTGAACTTCATGACGGAGGAGGAAACCGGCCGCATCGAACAGGCCTATGGGTCGAACTACGAGCGGCTCGTCGAAATCAAGAATCGCTACGACCGCGGCAATCTGTTCCGCAATAACCAGAACATTCGCCCGACGGCGTAACCGTACGAGGCCGATGCGCTGCGCCAGGCATCGGCTCCTGAACATCCTCCGATCCGCCGTGCCGATCGCCCCGCCGCGCCCTCCATGGCGGGGTGGCGACTGGGCACGCGATCTGCTGCACGTTAGTCGCCGGTCGCCGCTATTTGCCGTGGCAGACCGGCGCGCCGCACGCCTGTCCGAAGGCAACAAACACGCGCGCGGAACCTCCCGCGCGTAAAAGAACACAAACGCAAAGCAGGCGGCACCGCCGCTTTCCGATAAATAACGTACAACATGCGTAAGGAACGCAAAGGAAAAAGTCATGCGCAGACGACAGTTCATCATGACCGGCAGCGCTGCACTGGCCGTCGCAGGCCTGAGCCTCGCCGGTTGCACGACGACTTCGCTGTCATCCAGCAACTCGTCGTCGGATAACGCCAGCAAGCGCGACACGATCAACGCGGGGGTCGACTCGACGCTCGAACGGCTTTACGAAAACGTCGACGGAGCGCGCGAACTGGTCGGCAAGGCGCGCGGTGTACTGGTGTTTCCGTCGGTGATCTCGGCCGGCTTCTGGGTCGGCGGACAGTATGGAGAAGGCGCGCTGCGCATCGCCGGCCGCACGGCCGGTTACTACAGCACCGTCGCGGGATCGTTCGGTTTGCAGATCGGCGCGCAGTCGAAAGCGATCGTGTTTCTGTTCATGACGCAAGAGGCGCTCGACGAATTCCTGCACAGCCAGGGATGGGCGGTCGGAGCCAATGCGACGGTCGCGGTGCTGAAGGTCGGCGCGAACGGCGTGGTCGATACGTCGACCGCAACCAGCCCGGTACAGGCTTTCGTGCTGACCAACGGCGGCTTGATGGCCGGCGTTTCGCTCGAAGGCACGAAGGTGTCGCGGCTGATCATCTGAGCGCATGATCCTGGAGCGCCGGCGCGCCGACGCGTCGCCGGCGCCTTTCATCACACTACGGTAGAATTCACGCCTTTCGCCACGGCCCCGCGCGCAGCGCAAGCCTCCTTCGCGCAGCCGCGTGCGCCGCCAGCACCGCGCGCTCGCGCGCCCACCTCGTAGAACATGAACACCGCTAGTCCCATTCACGGTTGGCCCGCGCGGCTTTCCGACATCCGCGGCAATGCGCTCGCAGGCCTCACTTCGTCGTTCGCATTGGTGCCGGAGTGCATCGCGTTCGCGCTCGTCGCGCATCTGAATCCGTTGATGGGCCTGTATGGCGCCTTCTTTATCTGCACCATGACCGCACTGTTCGGCGGCCGGCCCGGGATGATTTCGGGCGCCGCCGGTTCGATGGCCGTCGTGATCGTCGCGCTGGTGGTCGAGCACGGCGCGCAGTATCTGCTCGCCACGGTGATATTGAGCGGCCTGCTGATGCTGCTGTTCGGCGCGCTGCGCCTCGGCAAACTGATCCGCATGGTCCCGCACCCGGTGATGCTCGGCTTCGTCAACGGACTCGCGATCGTGATCGCAACCGCGCAGTTCGCGCACTTCAAGGAGCTGACGCCGCACGGCGAGCAATGGCTGCACGGCGGCGCGCTCGCGAGCATGGCCGCGCTCGTCGTGCTGACGATGGCGATCGTCTATCTGCTGCCGCGGCTCACGCGCTCGGCGCCGCCCGCGCTGGTCGCGATCGTCGGTGTCGGGATTTTTACGCAGGTGCTGCATCTGCCGACGCGCACGCTAGGCGATATGGCACACATCGCCGGTAATCTGCCGTCGCTGCATCTGCCGGACGTGCCGCTGACGCTCGACACGCTGCGCATCATCCTGCCGTACGCGGTGCTGATCGCAATCGTCGGTCTGCTCGAAACGCTGCTCACGTTCAATCTGACCGACGAGATCACCGCAACGCGTGGTCAGCCGAATCGCGAATGCATCGCGCTCGGCGCGGCGAATATCGTATCGGGACTGTTCGGCGGGATGGGCGGTTGCGCGATGATCGGCCAGACCATGATCAATCTGAATTCGGGCGGACGGTCGCGGCTGTCGGGCATCGTCAGCGGCGTGATGATTCTGCTGTACATCCTGTTCCTGTCGCCGCTGATCGAGCGGATTCCGCTCGCGGCGCTGGTCGGCGTGATGTTCGTGGTCGCGCAGCAGACTTTCGCATGGGGATCGCTGCGTGTGCTCGGCAAGGTGCCGCGCAACGACGCGCTGGTGATCGTCGCGGTGACCGTGATCACCGTGTTTGCCGATCTCGCGATCGCGGTGATGTGCGGGATCGTGATCGCCGCGCTCAACTTCGCGTGGCAGCATGCGCGCGAGATTCACGCGCACGCGGAAGATCGCGACGATCACAGGACGTATGTGCCGCGCGGCACGCTGTTTTTCGCGTCGACCACGCGCTTTCACGAGCTGTTCGATCCGGTGCGGGATCCGGCGCGCGTGACCGTCGATTGCAGTCATCTGCTGCTCGCCGATCATTCCGCGCTCGCCGCGCTGCAGGGACTGGCCGAGCGTTATCGCAAGGCGGGCAAACAGTTGCGGATGAAGAATCTGTCGGAGCGCAACCGGCAATTGCTGAGCCGCGCGGGGATCGGCTTCGCTTGACGCTTCGGCGGACATCGGCCGGGCCTCGCCGATAATACATCGACCGCCGTGCCGGCCCGCGTCACTCCGCCGGCAACGTCATCGGCGCGACTTCGCAACGCGGCCATTGCCGCAGCACATCCGGCGACAGCAGCAGCTTGGCCGCGCGCACGCCGGCGCCCATCACGATCCGCGTGCGCTCCATCACCGCGGCATCGACGAGCACGCGCCAGTCGGCCGGCAGCCCGAACGCGGTGATGCCGCCGAACTCCATCTGACTATGCTCGACCGCCGCCTCGCGCTTCGCGAACGACAGCCGTTGCGCGCCGAGCGCGGCCTTCACCGCGCCGTTGATGTCGAGCCGCCGCGAACCGAGCGACACGAGCGCCGCGTAGTGCTCGCCGCCGTCCTTCTTGTAGCGAAGCACGATCGTATTCGCACAGTCTTCGAGACCAAAGCCATAGCGCTCGCTGAATGCGGCGGTATCGGATGCGTCGTCGGTCACGGAGAACACCGTGACGCCCTGTGCCGGCAACTGTTCGATCACGTGCGCGGGCAGATGCGCGCTCCATTGTTCGTTAGCGATGACATCCAGTTGCGGCGTGAATTCGTGCGAATGCATGATAGGCGGGAATATAAGGGGAACGCGCTGCATTCTAACGGCATACCGGCACGCGTCGCCGAAGCCCGGAATGGCCGCGCTTAGCTTGTATAGTGGCGGGCACGAGGCTTGCGCAGCGCACGAAGACTAGAGCCCCGCGAGGCGCGGGGGCGCCGGCACTCTTGCGAACCACGACTACCGACATGGACTCCCTCTCCACCGAGAACCTTCAACAAGCGGCCCGTCAGCAGGCCAACTGGGCCATCGGCGCGCTCCGGCAGTTTTCGGAGAATCGCTGTCCGGCGCTGGCGGCAAGCATCGCGTTCTATGCGGCGTTCTCGCTCGCGCCGACACTCGTGATGGTGATCGCGGTGGCTGGCTGGTTCTTCGGCCCGGCCGCCGCGCGCGGCGAACTGTATGGCCATATCAACGGACTGATCGGCGACCAAGCGGCCGCGGGCGTGCAGACGATCGTCGAGAACGCGCATCACTCGGGCAGCAAAGGCGGCATCGCGGCGATCATCTCGATTTCGCTGCTGGTGATCGGCGCGTCGGCCACGTTCTCGTCGCTCAACAGCGCACTCAATATAGTGTGGCCGCACAGCGGGCCGCGCACGTCCAGCGTGCTCGCGCTGGTACGGGTGCGCCTGATCTCGTTCGGACTCGTGCTCGGCGTCGCATTTCTGCTGATCGTGTCGCTCGTGCTCGATACGGTCATCGTTTTTATCGGCAACTGGCTGTGGGGCGACTCGCCGTATGTCGTGATCGGCAATCTGCTGCAACTCGGCGTCGGGCTGCTGGTGCTGGCGTTCGCGTTCGCCGGGCTGCTCAAGTTCCTGCCCGACGCGAAAGTGCAGTGGCGCGACGCGCTGGTGGGCGGTATCGCCTCGGCCGTGCTGTTTACCGCCGGCAAAAAGCTGTTCGCGCTTTATCTCGCGCATGCCGGGATGGCCAGTTCGTTCGGCGCGGCCGGCTCGCTCGCGGTGCTGCTGATGTGGCTGTACTTCTCGGCGGCGGTGCTGCTGCTCGGCGCGGAGTTTGCCGCCGCGCGCGGCCGGCTGCACGATCCGCGCGGTAGCTGGGGCATGCAGAGCACCGCGCCGCCGGGCAGCCGCGCGATGCTCGCATCGGCGCTGGCGGCATCGACGGTCGGCACGGATGCGGCGCGGCGAGCCATACCGTCGGCGAGCGCCGCGGCTGGCGCGGTTGGCGCGGCTGGCGCGGCTGGCGCGGCTGGCGCGGCTGGCGCGGCGCATTCGACGGCATTACCGGCGCGCGCGCGCAGCAAAACCGCCACGCACACGAGCGCCGTCGAGATCGCCCGCAAGATGATCGAAGCGGAGGCGCAGGCCGCGCGGGCGGCAGCCACCGCGCTCGTCGAAGCACGCCGCCACGCCCAGGCAGCCGACCGCTACGTGCGGCGTAATCCGTGGACCTCGGTACTGCTCGCGGCGGCGGCCGGACTAACCGCGGCCGCGGTGGCGCGCCGCGGCGCTGACAAACGCTGACAAACGCTGACAGCGATTAAACAATGCATCGGGTGCGGCCTTCGTTGTGCGTACCACCAATCCTTCCGCGAGCGTCACGGGACGCGCGTCGCAACCGCCCGGTTGCACCCCGGGGGTCGCCCAGGTTGCGCCTGCGCACAATGCCGGTGTTCTGTCCAGCCTCCCCGGCCGCCGCGCATTGGCCCATTTCTTATGCGTTTTCTACGAATTCGACACTTCGATTAGACGACTTGATTAAGTTGCATATTAGAAATGATGCGAAAAGTGCGGTTATTGATTCACTCACCATCTACGAAACAACAATAATGCACAGATCATCGATTAATATTGCATAAACCGCAACAATCGCTGACGAGCCTGATACACAAGGGTTTCCGCGCTTTGTCAGTTTTTGACGACAGTCTTTTTTTTCCAGTTCTTGTCGATTCGAACAGTGAGCTATTCTGCTTTCCGCAACAAAGAAAACATCATCTGCGTGGAGAAATAGATGAAACGAATCGCACTGTCTACCCTTTCGCTGGCGCTGCTCGGCGTCACCGGCATGGCTCACGCGCAAAGCAGCGTGACCCTCTATGGCTTGATCGATGAATCGGTCCAGTATGTAAATAACGCTACGCCGAAAGGCGGCGCCCTCGTCCAACTGTATTCCGGCAACCTGCAAGGTAGCCGTTTCGGCCTGAAGGGCACGGAAGATCTCGGCGGCGGCCTGAAGGCGATTTTCCAGTTGGAAAACGGCTTTGACGTGAACAACGGCAAGCTCGGCCAGGGCGGCCTGATGTTCGGTCGTCAGGCTTACGTCGGTCTGGCCGGCGACCAATGGGGCACGCTGACGTTGGGCCGTCAGTATGACCCGCTGGTCGACATGATCCAGCCGCTGACGGGCGACAACTACTTCGGCAGCACGTTCGCAACGCCGGGTGACGTCGACAACAACGACAACAGCTTCCGCGTGAACAACGCAGTGAAGTACGTGTCGCCGGTGTGGTCGGGCTTCCAGATCGAAGGCATGTACGCTCTGGGCGGCACGGCTGGTTCGACGGGTTCGGGCCAGACGTGGTCGGGCGCGGCAACCTACGCAACGGGTCCGTTCAGCGTCGCTGCCGGCTACCTGCACGCGAGCAATGCCAACACGCTCGCAGCGCGTACGGCTGCAGGCGGCTGGGCTGGCACGGCGGGCGGCACGTTCGACTCGGCTTTCCCGAATAACGCCGGCATCAACAACGCGTATGCGTTCTCGAAGGCAATCGGCATCGCTTCGGCAGCCGTTCAGTACGTGACGGGTCCGTTCACCGCGAACCTGAGCTACAGCAACGCGCAATACAAGCCGGACGCGAATTCGGGCTTCCTGACGACGCAGAAGTTCAACGTCGGCCGCGCTTACCTGGGCTACCAGCTCACGCCGGCAGCGCTGCTGGGTCTGGGCTACGCGTACACGCGCGGCACGGGCGACGCAACGGCGACCTACAACCAGGTTTCGCTGGGCGCGGACTACTCGCTGTCGAAGCGCACGGATCTGTACGCAGTCGGCGCATGGCAGCATGCGAGCGGCGATCAGCGTGATCCGACCACCGGCGGCCTCGTGCCGGCAACGGCTTCGATCGGTTCGTACGGCAATCAGTCGTCGACCGACAACCAGGTCATGGTCAGCGTTGGTATCCGTCACAAGTTCTAATTGGACTTGATACGCGGCTCGCGGGCCGCGTAGAAGAAAACCAGTCAAAGGCGATGCCGATGACTGGTTTTTTTTCGTCCCGTGGTTTTGACGGGCCGGCGAGAGTCGAATGAAATGAAGCCACTGCACGCGACGGCCGGCGTGGGCTTCGGCGAGAAAGGCGCGCACGCGCGCAGAACGCCCGTTGGGTGCCCCGCATGGGGACGCGCCGGGTTTGGATGGCCTGTGCTTTAGCGCCGCTGCGCATCGGCCTTGTCGGCCTGTGTGAGCACGGGCGCTACCTCGCATGCGAGTGAATCATGTCGAGGTACGCTGTATCACGATCCATCGATACGAAGCGCGTCACGCGCGGTGCATCCCCTTCTACACGAGCAAATCGCGCGGCAATCCCGCCGACGGTTTCGAGTGCCGCTTCGAGTACTGCTCCGAGTCCGCAAAAATCGGCACGCTTCGAGGCTTCGGCGGGCGGCGCGGACGGTATTCGCACGCGATCTGCGCGCCGGGGATAAAACTGCGATTGAAATCGACGCCGGGGTTTCGCATCGCCCCCACCGCTTCGCGCCGATGCACTCGGCGCATCGCGTGGGCCGTCCAGAATCGGTAGCTCGATCCCATGCACGGGCATCACGACGTATGGCTATCCGTTGCGACCGGCACGATGCAGTTCATCGCGGATCCGACTTTCACTAACGAAGCGCGCATATAAAAAAAGTCCCCGTGGATTTTCATCCACGGGGACTCGGACTACCTGTTTGCAAGCGCTAAAACAAGCACTCAAACGTCAAGCATGGTCAAGCCTCGACGGCCGACACCACACCAGCGCCCGAGGCAGCTTGCCGGCGCGCTTAGCCTGCCGCTGCGTCCTTCAGCTTCTTCAGCGCGCGAGCCTTGATGCGCACGCTCGCCGGCTTGGCCGGGAACCAGCGCTCAGCGCCCGTGAACGGGTCCTTGCCGAAGCGCTTTTTCTTCGCCGGCACAGCCTGCACGACGATCTTCAACAGACCCGACAGCGTGAATTCGCCAGCGCCTTTCTTGTGCACCGAGCCGAGGATCGTGTCCTCGAGCGCGGCCAGCACGGCCTTGGCGGTCTTCGGTTCCACAGCGGCACGTTCAGCGATGTGCGCTGCCAACGAGGCCTTCGTGAAGGTGTCCTTGATCGGCGACGGTGCGCCAGACGCCTTCACGGCGACCTTCTTGGCTGCGACGGCTTTCTTCGCAGGAACTTTCTTTGCAGCAACCTTCTTGGTCGGTACCGGGGCAGCAGCCTTCTTGGCCACCTTTTTTGCGGAAGTCGGCATGTTTCTCCTACCTGTTGTGGTCAGTGAATTGCTCGAAGCGCATACCGTATGTGCACGCTTCAACGCCGGATTCTACAAGCGCTCATGCGATTTGCGCGACTCTTTTGTGTGTTGCGATGAAGTTTTTTGCGCGCCACCAACAGCGCAACGCGTTTTAGCACCTGTTTTAGCGGGTAAAACGCGCGCGGCGAGGTTTTAGCCGCCACACGTAACGCGCGTTACAGTTCGTTTCGGCGGTCGTTTTCAGATACCGGGAGCGGACTCGCCAGGCGCTTTCGCCCCTTGATTCAGGGCACTTTTGTCAATTTCGGGTTTTTGCCGGCGGTTGACCGCGAGGCCATGGCGATGCCGACGTCCGGCTTGCGGCAAGCTTTGGGTCGGCGTACGAGATGCGGCGTCATGGGAACACGCCGAGCCTGGGATAGTTTCAGAAGACGACGGACACCGCTACCGCGAGCCAGATCGATATCACGCCCGTCAGAAACAGATGCCGCGCGATGCGTATGCGGGCGTCGCTGGTCTCGGGCTCGACGGGGCTGGTCGCCATCCACGGCACGAGGCCGAGGCACGCGAAGCCGGCCAGCGCGAGCACGAACACCACGACGTCGGCCGCACGCCAGGCAGTCGGCTCATACATGCCCCAGTAGCCGAGAAAGACGATACCGATCGAGAATACCGTCGCGGACGCGGCACTGAGCGCGGGAACCGATCCGATTGGAGCCGGCATGCTTCACCTCCGAAACGTCGTTGAACCGCGACTGCCGCCTTCCACCCGCTTCAGCGCTCGCCCCGGCATCCGTTGCGTGGCAAGCCGTCAGGAAGTGCGGGCCTGGCGTGCTTCGTACGTCTTCAGATGACTATAGGCGATGCGCAACAGCGACAGGCCGTGCTCGCCCTTTTGCGCGTCGCCGCCGCGCGAGATCAGATCGCCGAGAATGTGATCCGCCTCGGTGTGCGAGCGATTTTCGACGTCGCGCAACATCGACGCGGTCAGCGGCGACGGTGTCAGCAGCGTCTGCGTGGCGCGCGCATCGAAGTCCGCGACCATCGTAAAGCCGTTGCTCTCCGCCACCGCGCGGCACTCGCCGAGCAGATTTTCGATCAGGCGCTTGCCGTCGGGCGCAGTCAGAATATCGCCGACCGAACCGCGCATCAAGCAGGTACTGCCCGCCAGTGTGGCGAGGAACACCCATTTTTCCCACATACGCAGCAGGATATTGTCGCTGACCGACGCGTCGAAGTTCGCACCGGACATCGCCCGCGCGATCTCCTCGACACGTTCGGACGTGCCGCCCGCGAGTTCGCCGAACGTGATCGCCTGCATGTCGTTCAGATGCACGATGTGCTGTTCGGCATTCAGCGTGGCCGCGATCACGCACTGGCCGCCAAGCACGCGCTCCCTGCCGAATCGCGCCGTCAGCACCTCGATATGACGCATGCCGTTGAGCATCGGCAGGATGACCGTCGATTCGCCGACCAGCGGCGCGAACGAATCGATCGCGTCGTCCAGGCTGTAGGCTTTGCAACTGAGCAGCACGACATCGAACGGTTCGGCGCTCACGCCGGCCAGAATCGTCTTGACGTCGCGCAGCACGAGATTGCCGCGCGGGCTGTCGATCACGAGGCCGTCGCGCCGCAGTCTTTCCGCGCGGCCCGCACGCACGAGGAAGGTCACGTCCTGACCCGCCGCCGCCATCCGTCCGCCGAAATATCCGCCTACCGCGCCCGCCCCTACTACCAGAATTCGCATCTTGAGCCTCTTCAAAGGATTTCGATCTCACCGATCATGCCGCGATTTTCGACGCACTCCGGCGTGCCGCGTATGCGGTGCGTGTGCAGGAATGTAGCAAAGATCGCGGATTGCTTCCGGCCATGCGTGCTGCGTGCTGCGTGCTGCGTGCTGCGTGCTGCAATGCAGCGTATGCGGACGCGCGGGAACACGCGCGGGCTCCCACGCTGCACGACGGCGTTGCATCGCCGCGCCGCGTTTGTCCGCACTAGTGGTTCGCCGCGTTGGACGCGAGCGTCTCGTGCTCGTCCCAACCGCCGCCGAGCGAGCGATACAGCGTGATCGCCGACAGCGCATGCTCGCGCTTCGCCTGATTCAGCGACTCCGAGTCGCGCAGATACGCCTCTTGCGCAGCCAGCACATCGAGGAAGCTCGACGCGCCGCCCTTGTACAACTCGGTCGACAGACGCAGCGCGTGGTTCGACGCATCGAGCGCGCCGCCCAGACGCTGTACCTGCACCGCGCCGCTCACGAGGTCGCTGCGGTTGTCCTCGACTTCCTTCAGCGCCTGCAACATCGTCTGCTGCAAACCGAGCTGCGATTCGCGCATGCGGCTCTCGCTCGCATCGATATTCGCGCTGATGCGCCCGGCGTTGAAGATCGGACTCGTCGCGTTCAGCGCGGCGCTGAACAGATTGTCGGTCAGCGTCGGCAGGCCGAGATACGACGACGCCAGCAAGCCGTTCGTCAGATCGATCCTGAACTGCGGATAACGCTGCGCTTTCGATACCCCTACTTCGGCCGCGCGCTGCTCGACGAGCGCATACGCGGTACGCACATCCGGCCGATGCAGCAGCGCCTCGGACGGCAGCACCCGCGGCGCGCTTTGCGCGGGCACCGGAATCTCGCGCGCCTCGGCGAGCAGCAGCTTATCGACGCTCTCCGGCGTGCGCCCCGAATACACGGCGATCAGACTCAGTTGATGCTGCACCGTCGATTGCATGCGCGGAATCCGCGCCTGCAAATCCTCGAGCTGGTTCTGTGCGCGCGCGACGTCGAACTGCGTCGACAATCCGTAATGCAAACGCTCCTGCGTCAGTTTCAGCGCGCGGCTGCGAATCTGTTCGTTGTCGCTGAGAATCCGCAGTTGCGTCTGCGCCCAGCGCAGGTCGATATACGCGGCCGCGGTATTCGCGGCGAGCGCGAGCCGCAATTCGTTCAGCGCCGTCTCGCGGCCCGACACCTGTGCCTGCGACGCCAGCACCGCAAGCCGCTCGCCGCCGAATACGTCGGGCGTCCAGCTCGCGGCGACGCCGAAGCCGGCCTGCCGCACATAGCCCAGCGGCGGCGGCGTATTCTGGCGCGTGTCCGATGCGCCCGCGCGCGCGTTCAGTTCGGGCACCAGCGCCGCGCGATTCTGCGTGACCAGATCCTGCGCCTGCCTGACGCGCTCCGCGGCGGCCTGCACGTCGAGATTGCCGGTCAGCACTGATTCGACCAGTTGGTGCATCAACGGGTCGCCGAAACGCGCCCACCACGCATCGGTGCTGACGCTGTCCTGCGGCGCGTCGACGCGCCAGGCCGCCGGCGCGATCGTCGTGACCGTTTGCGGCAAATCCGCGTGCGTGGCCGGTTGCACCGCGCATGCCGCGAGCGTCAGCCATGCCGCGCTCGCCACGACCTTCATCACAATCCGCTTCATGTTGAATTCCTCAATGGGCATCGGGCGGCGGCGCGGTATTGCCGAACGGGCGTGAAAACAGCACGCTCAGCAAGCCGACCACGAAACAAAGCGACACGACCAGAAACGCGTCGGAAAACGCGAGCACCAGTGCTTCGCGCGTCAGGATCGCGTTCAATTCGGCGAGTCCCGCGCTCGCGGCATTCAGCACGTCGCCACCGGCCGCCGACAAATACGCGGCCTGTTTGTGCAAGATCGCTTCGAGCGCCGGGCGGCCGGCGTTCAGATGCTCATCGAGCCGTTCGTAATGCAGGTTCAGGCGATCGTTGAGCATCGTGCTGCTGACCGCGATGCCGATTGCGCCGCCCAGATTGCGCATCAGATTGAACAGACCGCTCGCCGAGCGCAGCCGCGATTGCGGCAATGCACCGAGCGCCATCGTCACGATCGGCGGAAGGCAGAACTGCTGGCCGATGCCGCGCAGCGCCTGCGGAATCAGCAACTGTTGCCAGCCCCACTGGCTCGTCAACGGCACATACAGATAGCAGCCGAGGGCGAACATCACGAGGCCGAATACCATCAGCTTGCGCATATCGATGAAACGCGCGAGCGTCGAATAGGCGACCAGCGCCAGCAACTGGAAACAGCCGACCGAAAGCAACGCGAGACCGATCTGCAGCGAATCGAAACCGCGCACGCGGGCGAGAAACACCGGCGTCAAAAACACCGTGCAGAAAATCCCGATCCCGGTAATGAACGACAGCAGACTGCCGATGCCGAAGTTGCGCACCGCCAGCGCGCGCAGATCGACAATCGGTTCCTTCGCGGTGAGCGCATGCACGATGAAAAGAAAGCCGCAGATTCCTGCCGCCCACGCACACAGCAAGATCACGCCGTCACCGAACCAGTTCTTGCGCGGCCCCTCTTCGAGCACGTATTCGAGGCAGCCGAGAAAACCCGACATCAGCAGAATGCCGAAGTAGTCGCCCTTTTTCAGCAGCGACAGATCGACCTTGTCGATATGCACGTATTTCGCGACCATCACCGTGACGAATACTCCGGGCACCAGGTTCAGATAGAACAACCAGTGCCACGACCATTGCGACGTGATCCAGCCGCCGACCACCGGGCCGATCGTCGGCGCGAGCGACGCCAGCGCGCCGATCGTCGTGGCCGCAAGCAGGCGCTGCCGGCCGGGGAACAGCACGAACGCGGTGGTGAACACGGTCGGAATCATGGCGGCGCCGAGCGCGCCTTGCAGGCCGCGAAACAGGATCATCGAGTTGATATCCCACGCGAGCCCGCACAGCATGCTCGTGACCGTAAAGCCGAACGCGGAGAACGTGAATAGCCAGCGCGTCGAGAACACGCGGGTGAGCCAGCCGGACATCGGAATCACGATGATTTCCGCGATCAGATACGAGGTCTGCACCCACGACAGCTCGTCCTGGCTCGCGGACAGTCCGCCGCCGATATCGCGCAGCGACGACGCGACGATCTGGATATCGAGCGTCGCCATGAAAAAGCCGACGCACATCAGCGCGAACGCGAAGACTTTCGCGCGCATCGGCTGGTCGGCCGGATTATCGAGTGCGGGATTCATGATCGGCTTATCTCCGCGCGGCGGTCTTGCCCGAATCGACATGCACCTTCACGGTCGCCGAAAGGCCGGGACGCAGCACGCCCTGCATGTCCTTCGGCACCTCGAGACGCACGCGCACCGGTACGCGCTGCACGATCTTCGTGAAGTTGCCGGTCGCGTTTTCAGCGGGCAATACGCTGAACGTCGCGCCGGTGGCCGGCGCCAGGCTTTCGACCACGCCATGCAGACCACGGCTCGACGCATCGAGATCGACGTCGACGCTGTCGCCCGCGTGCATCTTTTTCAACTGGTCTTCCTTGAAGTTTGCGTCGATCCACAGGCCGCTCGCGGGTACCACCGTCAGCAGCGATACCCCGGTGTTGGCAAGCAGCCCGACGCGCGCGGTGCGATTGCCGACATAGCCGTCGATCGGCGAGCGGATCGTCGTGTACTCGACATTGAGCGCGGCGACGCGCTGCGCGGCCTGCGCGGTCGCGATGCGCGCCTTGGCGTCGCCGATCTGCGCATCGAGCACCGTCAGTTGCCGTTGCGCGGCGACCAGCGCCGCGCCGCTGCGATCGACCGCGGCGCGCGCTTTGGTCAGGTCGGCGTCGGCCCGCTCGACGACCTGATTCGATACCGCTTCGTCCTTCACGAGTTCGCGATAGCGCGCCTGATCGGCGGCGCTGCGCGTCAACTCGGCGCCGGACGCACGAACCTCGGCGGCCTGCTCGTTGATCGTCGCGAACTGCAACGATTTCTTCGCTTCGAGTTCGGTCACCGCGGCCTGCGCGCTCTCGACTTCGGCATTCGCCTGCGCGAGCCGGGCGTCGTAGTCGCGGGAATCGAGACGCACGAGCAGTTGGTTCGCATGAACGAACTCGTTGTCGCGCACCAGCACATCGGTCACGAAGCCGTTCACCTTCGGCGCCATCACCGTGACGTCGCCGCCGACATACGCGTCGTCGGTCGTCTCGATAAAGCGGCCGACGAAAAACCAGTACGACGCCGCCAATGCAAGCGCGACCAGTACCGAGATGATCGCCAGCAGCATCCACGGAATGCGCCGCGCCTGTGTGGCAGGTTGTACCGCACCCGGCGGCGCGACTGTCGAAGGAGTTGTGGACATGATGTCTATATGTGCGTATGCACTCGTTAGATTGAAAAAATGGCGCGACGCGCCGGCCTCCACTGCCTCTGTTGTCAGAGCGAATCGCTGGTGATTGCAAATAGTTCGCTACGTAGCAATGCCGCGCGCCGTTCGCCGAAGCCGTGCTCGAATTCGGCTTGCGCGGCATACCAATGCGGCCGTCCTGCACTCAATCGATCCGCGCCGGCGGCGGTCAGCGAGATCGACAGCACGCGCGCATCCGCGCCGGCCGCCTCGCTCGTCACGAGGCCGTCGCGACGCAACGGCTGGATCGTGCGGACCAGCGTGGTGCGCTGCATCCGCATCAATTCGGCGATCTGCTTCATCGTCATCGGACCGGCGTGTTTGAGTCTGTTCAGCAGCGAGAACTGCGTGATGGTCAAGCCGACATTCGACAGATGCCGGTCATAGATCTGCGATACATGGCGCGCGGCCTGACGGATCGCAAAACAGTCGTCGTCAGAGAGTGCTTCCATTGCCGGGCTCCCGCTTATTTGTGAGTGCATATGCACATAAATCGGTGTAGAAAAACCCGCCGAGGCGGGTTCATCCATGCGCGCTAACCGGTGATGCTGAAGAGTTCGGCGCGCAGCGTCTTCGCCCGCGCGCGGCCAAACTTCTGTTCGAATTCGTCCTGCGCGGCGCGCCATGCGACAGAGGCTTCGTCGAACGTCGACTCGCCTTTTTCCGTCAGACTAAACAGGAATGTGCGGCCGTCGTGTTCGGCGGCTTCGGCCATCACCAGGCTGTCGCGCTGCAACGGCTTCATCGCGCGGACCAGCGTGGTGCGTTCCATCACCATCGACTCGGCCAGATCCGCAATCGGCAAATTCGGCGTACGCGCGAGCTTGGCGAGAATCGTGAACTGCGCGGCCGTCAACCCGACGCCGCCGAGATGGCGCTCGTAGATCTGCGTGACGTGCCGCGCCGCCTGACGCAGCGCGAAGCAGTTACATTCATCGTAGGCAAGAGGACGGTTCATGGAGACGGAGTGTAGGTGTGCATATGCACGGTGTCAAGTTTTTCCCTGCTCGGCATCGAGACTTCGCGATCTGGCCGATTCTGTTCGGCATACTGCTCGACTTTTTCAAGATCCGCTCGACGTGCTTTATGTTTCTTGACGGAATCGTCTGGGTGTCGTCGATCCTGATTTATCTGTCCGAGGTCAAACGTATGCCGGTTGTCGGGGAGGCCGCGGGTTAGCGGCCGCCGCTGCAAACCCGCCACCGGATCAACCGGTAGCGGGCGTCGCCGGCTTTGCACCATGCGATCAATACGCGACGTAAGGCCCGGCGCCGCCGGGCGTCGACTGTTGCTCGATCGCGGCGTACACGTTGCGGCCATAGAAGAACGGCAGTCCCCAGTCGAACACGGTCGACGTCACGAACGCCGGTCCCGCGAGCAGCGGGAGCGCCGCATCGCCGCTATACGTCTGCGCAATCGATGCCGCATTGCCGACATTGAACGTCACGGAACTGGTCGCGCCATTCACGCCTTCGATCATTGCGCTCAACTGCTGCATCGACGCCGGGCAGTAGTACGCGTCGTTCGGATTCGCGCAGGCCGGCATTAGCGTGGTCTGGAAAAACACACCCGTCGAGCCGCTGTCGAAAATGCTGTGCGTGTACGTCGTGCCGTTCTGCACCGTCGTGAACGTGCCGTTCGACGGATTCACGCCGATCACCTGCGCATTGCCGAGCGCATTGTTGCTCTGCGTGCCGATACCGAATACGAGCTGCCCCGACACCGACGGCGCGCCGCCGGAAACCGCCGGCAGACTCAGAATCGAACCGTTGTTATCGGTCGTAAAGTACGGCACCGGATTGGCGACCTGGTACTGCTCGGCAAGCGGAATCGACGTACAGCCGGCGCCGCCGCAACTGTAGTACGTCGCCGGAATCGCCTGCTGTGCGCAGTTCGCGCCGCAGTCGTGCTTGAACACGCCAATGCCGAGAATACCGTTCGCCTGCAATGCGCCCGGCGTATTACGCGCCGCGCCGATCGCCGAGCAATCGGCGGGCAGCGATGCATAGTTCGGGTCGATCACCTGGACCGGCAGCGACGCGGCTTTCTCGCCGGCAATCTGCAAGTCGGCGAGCTTCACCGAACCCCACGTATAGCCATCGAAAAACTGCATGCACTCGGCGACGAGGTTGCCGGCGCCATCCTTCTGCTGCGGCAGGTTCATCGATGCGGGCAGTTGCGACGCAAATACGCGCACGCCCCACGAACCGGTATCGACGAGTACGTGATCGATCGTCCGGCAGTTGGTCGTGCCGGGCGCGCAGATCGTGATGCTGACGAACGGCATGTTCGGCACGTTGCTCACACCCGAGTCGACCGTCACGCGCACCGCGTTCGCGGCCAGCGCCGGCTGTGACGGCGACGTGTTGGTGACGCTCGAACCGGCCGGTGAACCGGTCGAACCGCCGCTCGAACTGGCGGTGGTACTCGCACTATTGCCGCCGCCGCCCCCGCCGCCGCATGCGCTCATCAGCAGCGCCAGAACCACGAGCGGCGCGGCGCCCAGCAGAGTCATCCACGAAGACCTGGATCGCACGATTCGCTCCGTTACTGGATGATGCCGACGTCGACGCCGGCGGGCACCGCGCGCGGCAGATACGCGTAACCGGCGAACGCGCGCAGATGACCGCTCGAGAACACCACGAGATCGCTGTTCGACACCGCGAGCGGCGTGCCGCGCCGGGTGGCGCCGGCGGCAACATAGGCGTCGAAGGAAGCGCCGAGCATCGACCTGAGGTCCGGCAGCGTCGGGCCGTCCCATGCGACGCCGAACACGATGCCATTGGCCGCCACATACTCGCGCACCTGGGTGCCGGACTGCAGCGTCAATCGATGCACCGAATACGCATGTTGCGTAGTCGCCGCGCGAGCGACCGCATGCAGCCGCGATTGATCGTTATCGATAGTGCTGACGTTCTGGCCGAGTGTCGCGTGCGCGGCAAGCGGCAACGCGCAACCCGCCCCGAGCATTGCGCACGCAATGCGGGTAACAAGCATCGGTTTCAACAGATATCCTTCGAAGTGAAACGCCTGCGATCCGGATCGAGCCGATCGCAAAACGCGAAACTAAAAGCACACGCACCGGCCGGTCGAATCGCACTACGCCGATGCCGGTCGGGCTGCGTGAATGCGTCTACGGAAGGACGGAACGAAACTTTAACGATGAACTCGCAGCGCGCCAATCGTTTGCCTGGCGATTTATATCTTCGAGCGACGCGCCGCCGCCCGCCTTCATCGGATCGAAGAATGTCAAACCTTTTGCGGACAATAGCTTGGCATCGATTCCGTCTGGTATGAGGTTTGAAGTCGAAAGGTGTGGAGAATCGTCAATAGCTCGTGTAAAAATTGCGCGCGCGTGGCGGACTGTTTTTATCGATGTAAGCGATCGCTGAGTAAGCGCGGCTCGCCAGCTCTATTCTTCCGACTACAAACGCATTACACACGCTTGCGGGCGCGCAAAAAAATGCCGCGGAGGAGCTGGTCGCAGCCGCGGCATCGATTGAATCAAGCGCACTCAAACGCACGAGCGCACGAGCGCACAAACGCACAAGCGCACAAGCGCCGTTACTTTTTCTGCTGATTCAGAAGCGATTTCAATTCCTGCACGTTTTCCTCTACGCGTTTTGCGATCACCGCATACGACTCCGCCTGCGTCTGATAGGCGGCTTGCGCGAGCTGCTGCATGTCGGCGAGCGACTTGTGCAGACTCTGCTGGATCAGCTCGGCGGTTTTCGTCGACGGCGTGGCGCCGGCGGCCGACAATTGCGTCGTGATCGATTGCAGCTCGTTGAGGGTGGCGCGCAGCATGTCGGCCTGTTTCTGCGCGAGCGACTGCATCCCCTGGAAAGCCGTCTGGTTCGCCTGAACCAGCGCTTCCATGTCCTTACGGCGTGCTTCCATGATGGCCGGCACGTCGAAACCGGGGAGCTTGAACTGCTCCAGCATTTTGGTGAGATCGCCAAACGGATTGGCGGCTTCAGGTCGGTTCATGCGAAATCCTCCTTGCGGTTGAATAACCGGATCAATCATGCTCTATCCGGGCGCGTTGCGCCAGCGGCCTCACGCTGAACCGCTCGCTGCGAAGCGGCGCGCGTCGGCGCATTTCGAATCCTTTTTGCGAACATACCGCCGCGCGCCGCACTGCGCTCTTTTCTTACCACATCAACTTGACAAATGTGCTGCCTCCGAGTCGGCGTCTTCGCCTGGAAGCGCTCCCGCAGCTCCGCTCGACTCGGCTTTGGCGATCTACGTTGGCTGTCCCACATAGCCGCTTCACTCCCGCTTTTCATCTTCCGTCAGGTGATTAGGATAGGAGCACCGCAACATCAGGGCAGGGTGAAGGAATGCGCTATCCGTTGGACATGGCCATTGCCGCCGCTCTGCTCGTGTTTGTCCTCTGCTGCATCGTCAAGCTCGCCTTGAACTGATCGTCGCGCGCGTCGTTTTTGCCCTTCGCGTCCGTCTTCCGATTGCCCCGTATCGCACGGTGCAGGCCGCCACACGGGCTCCCCGCACCGTGACATCGGGCGAAATAATTGTGGAATGGAGTTCCGCGGGTGACTCGCCGATACTTCGTTCGCTGCCGGTGCGTCACGAATCAAACGACGCATGAGATCAAAAGTGTTTTACGTGCGAATCCGTTCGCCGATGATCGACGATCCCACGGTTGCCCGATCATCGGCGGATGGCTTCGAGACAACCGGCACCGCGTGCCGAAGACAGGATCATCATGTTGATTTCAGTGAACTTCATCCCAAAGAACGCCGCCCGTTTTGTCGGTACCGCACTTGTCTGCGGCAGCGCGCTGTTGAGCGGCTGCGCCGGCGCCAGCGTCACGAACATGAGCGCGGCGAACACGCCGGCAACGCTGCAGGCCGGCGCACAGTCGACGATGCGTCCGGACACGATCTATGTGTACACGTTCGCCGCCGATCCGCAGCAGGTCAAGCTCGATAGCGGCATGCTGCAGAAGCTGAAGACGCAGATGTCCGGTTCGTCCGACGCGCAGCAGCAGGCGGCCGACGCCGACGAAGTCCGCGAACAGGTCGCCGATGAAATCGTGCAGAAGTTGCAGGCACAGGGCCTGCACGCGGTGCGCACCGATGCGCCGGTGCCCGCCGACCAGAACGTGCTGCTCGTGCAAGGCAGCTTCGAGACGATCGACTCCGGCAATCGCCGCCGCCGTACGCTGATCGGCTTCGGCGCGGGCAAGAGCGAAGTGACGAGTGCCGTGCAAATTCTCTACAAGCCGGCCGGCGGCGCAGCGCGTGTCGTGCAAAGCTTCACCGCCAATGCGGACAGCGGCAGGATGCCTGGCGTGGTCGAAACCGCGGGCGTGGGCGCGGCGGCCGGCACCGTCGCGACCGCGGCGGCAACGGGCGCGGGTCTGCACGGTGTCGGCGAAACGAAGCGCGCCGGTGTATCGGCCGATGCGAAGCGTCTCGGCGATGCGGTCGCCAAACAGATTTCACAGATGGGCGTCGCGAATGGCTGGATCCCGAGCGCGCAGAAAAGCTGAACGCAGTCTGTAGATAGCGCGATTTTGCGCGGCGGCGCCAACGCTTCCGAACGCAATAGCGCGCTGATATAACGCTAATGCAACGTTTATGAATGCTCGGCGGACCGCTCGGTCTCTCCGCTGTCCGCCGCGCCGGCGACCGCCACCGGTGCATCGGCGAGCGCGCCCATCGTCACGAGCACGCTGCACGTCACCCGGTCGAGCAGCAGTCCATCGTGGCGGCCGCCCCACCAGCGCGCGAGCCCATGCGTGCGACGGTGCCCGACTACGACGAGATCCACCTTCAGATCTTTGGCAAAGAACGGAATCTGATCGAGCGGCTCGCCGATCGCGAGGTGACCCACCGCGCGAATGCCACGCGCGGCGAGCTTTTTCAATCCTTCGTCGAGCAGACTTTTTGCCGATTCATTGATGAAATCCATCGGCACCGCGGAGGTGATGTCCGCGCCTTGCATCCAGGCGGAATTATTGATCACGGAAAGCAGGTGTACTTCCGCGTTGAGGTCCTGCGCAAGCGCGGCGCCGTCCTTCAACGCGTGTTGTCCTTCACGCGTTCCGTCGTAACAGAGAAGAATGCGATTAAAGCACGACATATGATGTCTCCCTGCACCGTATTCGCGGGCACACTATCAATTCAGTATATGTCAATCCGTGATACATAACGCTCGCTGCCAATGCCACGCAAACACATAAAGAATCGCTAAAAACGCTAGAAAGCGCGCACTATTTGCGATGCTCGGCCGTCGCCGACTCCCTGCCGTGAATCAGCGATATATGACGGAACCGTTCGCGCTGGCGTTCCTCGTTGAAAATCGACAGCGACGGTTTGACGAGATCGTGCCGTGACACGATGCCGATCAACTGATAACCGGATTCGTCGGCCAGCACCGGCACGCGATCCAGCGAGCGCGCGGCAAGACGCGCGGCGACATGCCGGCAGGTCTCGTCCGGCAGCGCGATTTCGAGCCGTTCGCCGGTGCACAGATCGCCCACTGTCGTTGCCGCGCCGCCCTTGTCGAGCGCGTCGGCCAGCATCTGCCGATCCGCCATGCCGACGAAGCGTCCATCCCGCACCACCGGATAGGCGCGATGAACCTGGGTCGGTCCGAAGTACTGCGCGAGCGCATCGGCGACGCCGAAATCCGCATCGATCGTCCTCACCGTGCGCGTCATGACTTCGTCCACGTGGTGACGTTCGAGCGGATCGATCCCGTACTCGCGATAGATGTGATAGCCGCGTCGCGCGATCTTCTCGGTCAGAATCGAGCGGCGCATGAAGACGACGGTAAAGCCGTACGAAACCGCCGCGGCGGTCAGAAGCGGCAGCAGTGCGTTCGCGTCGTGGGTCAGTTCGAAAGCGAACACGACGGCCATGATCGGCGCGCGCATCATGCCGCCGAGCGCCGCCGCCATGAATATCAACGGCCAGATCGCCGGGTCGCCGCCGGGCATCGCCGGACCCAACAGCGCGCCGACGCCCGCGCCCATCATCAGCAACGGGGCAAGCACACCGCCCGAGGTGCCCGAGCCCAACGCGATCACCCAGATCACCGCTTTGACCAGCACGATTGCCAGCACGACGCCGACGGCCAGGTGATTCATCAGCAGATCGCCGATCACGTCATAGCCGACGCCCAGCGTGCGCGGCTGAAAATAGCCGCCGATACCGACCGCCAGACCGCCGAGCGCCGGCCACCACATCCAGTGAAACGGCAGCCGCGCGAATGCGTCCTCGACCTTATAGAGCCACGTCGACAATCCCCACGACAGCGCACCGGCAATCAATCCCGCGAGTGCGCACGAAGCAAGCCCGAGCGCGCCGAGCGGCAGTGTCTGCAGCGGAAAAAGCGGGCCGCTGCCCATCAGCAGCGGCCGCAAAAAGCCTGCTACCGCGCACGATACCGCGGCAGGCAGCAGGCTGCGTGGCCTCAATTCGAACAGCAGCAATTCGACCGCGAGCAGCACGGCGGCCACCGGCGTGCCGAACACCGCGGTCATGCCGGCGACCGCACCGGCCACCAGCAGCGTCTTGCGCTCGCCGCTGGACAGATGGAAGAACTGCGCGATCAACGAACCGAGCGCGCCGCCCGTCATGATGATCGGCCCTTCGGCGCCGAACGGGCCGCCGCTGCCGATCGCAATCGCCGAGGCCAGCGGTTTCAGCACGGCCACTTTCGGCGACATCTTGCTCTTGCCGAACAGGATGGCTTCGATCGCCTCCGGAATCCCGTGTCCGCGGATCTGCTCCGAACCGTAGCGCGCGACAAAGCCGACGATCAGGCCGCCGATTACGGGCATCGCGATTACCCAAAGCCCGAGCGTGTTGCCGGCCGGCGAGTTATTGACGATGGAGAACTTCTGAAAGAAGAACACATTGGTAAACAAGCGGATCAGATGCAGCAGGAACTCGGCGGCAAACGTACTGAGCATGCCGACGACCGCGGCAATGACCGTAATTCGCAGAAGCCGGGTATCGCTGGCGAAGTCGCCTTTTGACTCATTTATGTGCACTGCCACTCCTCGCTTCCGGATGGAAAACCCTCGATTTGCTCACCGCTGCTGCCGCGCCGACACGGCATCGTTAATGCTTCGAGGTCGCTCGATATAGATCACACTGTGATATATACTAACCGGTAAGCAATCGTCGTAACAAGCCAGCAAACGGCGTTGCCTGTCCGCATTGCACTAAGCACGGGAGGTGCCCAATGGTCATTAACAACGACTTCGAAATCAGCTACCTGGTGTTCGCCTTTGCGTTGCTCGGCATCATTCTGATCGGCGGCCTGCTCGACAAACTCCATCTCCAGCGGCTGCACCCCCGGCTAGTGGGTGCAACGCTTGGCGCACTGCTCGGGTTTGCGTTGATCGAAGCGGTGCCGCTGTTTACCTGAGCGGCCGGCTTGCGGTATCTGCTTCATGCGCGGACTCGCTCATCGCTCGACGTGCGAAGCCGTGCGGGGCGAGGATACGAGTCGGGCCAGAGAAAGAAAATATGGGCACCGCCCGTCTCGGAATCGTCCGGCGTGCCGTGCCATCGCCCATTCCATTTTTGATGCGGCGAATCGTCCGGCCATTTCACGAGCACCACGTTTCCGCCGGATAGCAGATCGAGCACGGTGCCGTCGTACGAGCCGATTACCGTAGTTGGCGGATTGGCGGAATTTCTCGCTGCCAGCTTCGGCGCGCTTGCCGCAAAACGCGCCCATCGATCGTGTGCACCCGCGGATTGTTCGTATCGATCCGTCATGCGCGCGGGTGCGCATGCGTGGGCGGCCGGCAGACCGCAAGCCGCAACGAGCACGATGGCGAAACATCGCCGCGATGAACGTCGTTTCATCGTCGATCCTTCACTGGCTTCACGCAAACCCCCGCAGGCGAATAAAGAAGCGCTGCGGATCGTGTTCAAAGTCCCCAGATGATGTCCGCATCGCTTTCGCGCGCCGCGCGCATCATGTCGAGAAACGGCCATGCGCGTTGCGAAAGCCGGTTGTGCGACTCGCGATGATTGTTTGGCGAGCAATGCAATGTTTCCACGGTTGCTTCCACTGTCGCGTCGTCGGAGATGGCCGTTTCGAGACGGTCGATCGCGTACGGGAGTTCATCGTGCGTAATGACACCGCGTTCGCCGAGCCGCTTGCCGATCAGGCCCAGCAGATATTGAGCGAGATCTCTGAGCATCACGACATCCGGTGATGCCGTCGATTGAAAAGTGATCATCATGATGGCTCCTTTATCGATGTACGAGACGAACGACATGTCGTTCGTCTCGATCTTTGCCGATATTTTATGTCACAAAATGATAAAAAATCCCGTTCGTCGACGTATTGAAATCATCTGATCACTGCCCGGAACGGCTTTCAAACTGTCAGCAGACGTACGCCAATTTTTCTGCATCGCACAACGCGAAAGCGGGCTTTTATATCACATTGAAATATAATTATGACCACACTGTATTCGCGTTGCCAGGGTTTCCCCGGTAATGTCGGGCCCGGCATAATCGACTACTTTCCGCTTCCATCTTGTCCCGCACTCTCGTTCTTGGCTGGCTTTCCAGTTTTCTCCCCGCACCGGTCGCCGTGAAATGGCACGAGCGTGCGCGTTCCTGTATCGGCGCATTGCTCGGTATCGCGTTCACCGGCGGGCTGATGTATCTGCTGCTCGGGCCCAGCGCAAGCATCCCATTGCTGGTCGCGCCAATGGGTGCATCCGCGGTGCTGCTGTTCGCGGTGCCGGCGAGTCCGCTCGCGCAACCGTGGTCGATCATCGGCGGCAATCTGGTGTCGGCGACGATTGGCGTGACCTGTGCGCTGCTGATCGGCGATCCGACACTCGCCGCCGCGCTGGCGGTGGCGCTGTCGATCTGCGGGATGTTCGCGCTGCGCTGCGTCCACCCGCCCTCGGGCGCGGTCGCGTTGACCGCGGTTCTCGGCGGCCCCGTCATCCATGCGCTCGGTTACCGGTTCGTGCTCGAACCGATCGCGATCCAGTCGGCCGCGCTGCTGCTCGCGGCGCTCATCTACCATGCGGCCACCGGCCATCGCTATCCGCATGTGAGCCGCCAGGATCGTGCCGCCGCCAGCCAGGGCGCCGACGAAGCGTCGCGTGTCGGCTTCACGCGCGACGATGTGAAAGCCGTGCTCGGCCGCCGCGACGAACTGCTCCCGATCGATCCGGATGACCTCTATTCGCTGTTGCGCGAAACGCAGTTGCAGGCGTTTTCGCGCAGCTTCGACGAATTGCGCTGCGAAGACATCATGTCGCGCCATGTCGTTTCGGTGTCCGCGACGACGCGCGCCAGCATCGCGTGGGGTCTGTTCAGGCGCAACAAGGTGAAGGCGCTACCGGTGGTCGACGCCGGTCAGAAACTGGTCGGTATCGTCACGCGCGTCGACTTCGTCGACAAGAGAAGCCTTGGAGCGTTCGCCCCGATCGTCGATTACGTCGACGGCTGGCTGCGTGGCGACCGGTTGCGTATCACGGACGTCGGTAGCGTGATGACCACCGAAGTCAGCAGCGTCAAAGCGAGCGAGCCAATTACCGAACTCGTGCCGATGTTCGCGCATTCCGGCCATCACCACGTGCCGGTACTCGATACCGCGGGGCGAGTGGTCGGCATGATTACGCAGGCGGACCTGATCGCCGGCCTTTATCGGCAAACCCTCGAGCCGGCCCGCCGGATAGCGTGATCGCAGGATCACGAAACAACTCGCGAAAGCAGGCTGAAAGCATTGCACGGCAAAGCCGGCAGCGCGACAAAGAGATTCCGCAAACACATCATTATGTGATACATTTTTCGGCTTCCTCACATCGGCGGGACATCCAATGAAAGTACGGACTCGCGGACTGGCCAAAAGAGACTTCGAGCAACTCTCGGAGTTTCGCTATCAGATGCGGCGCTTCGAGCGGTTCTCTGAACAGGCCGCGCAAAACGAAGGCATTACGCCGCTGCAGTATCTGTTGTTGCTGCACATCAAAGGTTACCCGCAGCGCGATTGGGCGACCGTCGGCGAACTGGCCGAGCGGCTTCAGGCGCAGCATCACGGCGTCGTTGCGTTGGTGTCGCGTTGCGAGGCGCTGAATCTCGTGCGCCGGCAGATCAGCGAAACCGACCGCCGTCAGGTCGAGGTTCATCTCGAAAAAGCAGGCGAGCAAGTACTCGAGCGGCTCGCGGAGTTGCATCGCGCAGAACTGAAATCGCTCGAAGGTTCCTTCCAGATTCCACAGATCGACTTCGAATAACCATGAGTATGGATTCCCACAAGCGCGACTTTTCGGCCAACGCACGGCTGCCCGGCATTTTTGCGCTGGCGGCGTGTATCGGCTTTATCAGCACGCTTGCCGCTTTCGTATTGCTGAACCTGATCCGGCTGTTCACCAATCTGTTTTTCTTCGGCACGCTATCGTTCGTCGAACGTTCGCCTGCCACCAATACACTCGGGCTGTGGGTGATCGGCGTGCCGGTGCTCGGCGGGCTGATCGTCGGGCTGATGGCGCGGTTTGGCTCCGAGAAAATTCGCGGCCATGGGATTCCCGAGGCAATCGAGGCGATTCTGTTCGGCAAGAGCAAGATGTCGCCGAAGGTGGCCGTGCTCAAGCCATTGTCATCGGGCATCGTGATCGGCAGCGGCGGGCCGTTCGGCGCGGAAGGTCCGATCATCATGACCGGCGGCGCGCTCGGCTCGCTGATCGCGCAATGCGTGAAGGTCACGTCGGCGGAACGCAAAACACTGCTGGTCGCCGGCGCCGCCGCGGGGATGACCGCAGTGTTCGGCACGCCGGTCGCGGCCGTGCTGCTCGCAGTCGAATTGCTGCTGTTCGAATGGCGCCCGCGCAGTTTCCTGCCGGTCGCGGTCGCCTGTGCGGTTGCCGGTTTCGCACGCGCGCTGTTCTTCGGCACGGGTCCGCTGTTTCCGCTGCAAACCGCCGCGCCGGACAGTTGGTCGCTGGTGTCCTGCGCGATCGCCGGCGTGCTGTCGGGCGCGCTCGCATCGGGGCTGTCCGCCGCGCTTTATAAAGTGGAAGACCTGTTCGGCAAACTGCCGATCCACTGGATGTGGTGGCCGGCGCTCGGCGGCATCGTCGTCGGTATCGGCGGCTGGCTCGAACCGCGCGCGCTCGGCGTCGGTTATGACGTGATCGGCGATCTGTTGCATCAGCACATTGCGCTGCAAATCGCGCTTCTGCTGCTCGCCGTGAAGGCCGTGATGTGGGTCGTCGCACTCGGCTCCGGAACGTCGGGCGGCGTGCTCGCACCGCTGTTGATGCTCGGCGCCGGGCTCGGCACCGTGCTCGCGCATTGGCTGCCGGGCAGCGAACCGGCATTGTGGCCGCTCGTCTGCATGGCCGCGACGCTCGGCGCCACACTCGGCGCGCCGCTGACGGCCATCGTGTTCGCCTTCGGCCTCACGCACGACAGCAATGCACTGCTGCCGCTATTGACCGCCACGCTGATCGCGCACGGCTTCTCGACGGTAGTGATGCGCCGCTCGATCATGACCGAAAAGATTGCGCGCCGCGGCTATCACATCTACCGCGAATACGGCGTCGATCCGCTGGAGCGCCACTATGTCGACGAAGTGATGACCGCGTCGGTCGAATCGATCGATTGCAGCAAGACCGTTGGTGACACGCTGCGAACGCTGTTCGGTGCGAACCAGCTGCGCCGCGCGTACCCGGTGGTGCGCGACGGTGCGGTGCTCGGCGTGGCCGATCGCGCGCTGCTCGAACGGTTCTGCGCCGACGACGAGCAACGCAACTGCGCGATGACGCTCGCCGAGGTATTCGCGCAACAGAATCCCGCCTTTGCATTGCCGTCCGAGACCTGCCGGCTGGTCGCAACGCGGCTCGCGGTGCTCGGCCTCGAACGTCTACCGGTGGTAGCCGATCGCAAGAGCATGCGTCTGATCGGCATCGTATCGCGCAGCGATCTGGTCAAACCGTCGCTCGCGCACTTCGAAGAAGAGCACAAGCGCGAGCGCTTCCGGCGCATCGGGCCATCGCTTGGAAAGCGGCGCTTCGCACCGGTTCGCAAGACCGGTTAAAAACGCCGTCGCCATGCGCGGATAGAAGGCCGAGGCCAGCGATGGCCTCGGCCTTTCTGTTTGCGCGCCGGCTGATATGGCGAAGCAGTGCTCTCGCCCGCATCCACCGCTACTTGCCCGCGCCGCGCGACTCGACGCAACTGAGCACGAGCATATCGCCCGATTTCGCGCCGGCACCCAGCGCAGCGCTATGAATTGGATGTCACGTGAAAAAGCGCTGTTCCCGTTTTGCGCGAGTGCCTGCGCTACACCGATCCGTACCGGACAGCATCCCAAAAACCGTACAGGTACTGTACCGGCCCACATCGTTAGAATGACTTTCACTCAATATTCCGCGAACCCCGGAGCCCTTCATGTTCTCTGTCAGTCTCAGCGCGCTGCCTGCCGGCATTCTGTTCGCGCTCGTCACCTCGATCACGCCCGGCCCGAACAACACGATGCTGCTGGCGTCCGGCGTCAATTTCGGCTTTCGCCGCACGCTGCCGCACCTGTCCGGCATTAGCGCGGGGGTGATACTGTTGATGCTGTCGGTCGGTATCGGGCTCGGCGAAGCGTTTATGCATTTCCCGGTGCTGTATACGGTGCTCGAAGTCGTGAGCGTCGCTTATCTGCTGTATCTGGCGTGGAAAATCGGCACGTCGGGCGGGCTGCAACTCAAAAAGGGCGAGCGCCGCCCGATGCGCTTTCACGAAGCGATCGCGTTTCAGTGGGTCAATCCGAAGGCGTGGATGATGGTGCTGACTGCCGCCACGACGATTCATCTGAGCGAGAGCTTCGGGACGAACGTGGTGGCGATGGCACTGGTGTTCTGTGTGATCGGTTTTCCGTGCATCTGTCTGTGGGCGGGCTTCGGCACGGCAATGCGCCAGGTGCTGGCGGATCCGAAGCGGCTGCGTGCATTCAACGTCGCGATGGCGCTGCTGCTGGTGTTTTCGCTGTATCCGATCGCGCTGAAGCTGCTTGGCCACGACGCGTAAGCGGGCGCGGTGGTGGTCCCGTGCTAACGCATTGCCCGAAGCATCGAGATCTGCTTCCGCGCTACGGCCGGCGATATTGGACTGACGACATGTGCCGGGGGTGCGCGGCAATGGACGGGCGGTCTCGATGGCGGCTACAGCATCCCCCGTCCGACCCGTTCGATAAAGCGCCACAGCGCATCGTCGGTCGAATACGGTGCGTTGAAGCGAAACCACGCACTCGGCGCATCGTCGGGACGGAAATAGGAGCCGGGCGCGAGCCAGATGCCGTGCGCGAGCGCGGCCGTCGTGACTTCACCGGCACGCCCGGCCTCGATCGGCAGACGCGCCATCGCGAACAGCCCGCCGCGCGGCCGGTGAAACATCTCGAGCCCAAGCGCGTCGAAGCGCTCCTCGAGCGCCGCGTGCGCGAGCTTCAGCCGTTCGTTGACCGTTTCGACATGGCGCGCGTAGCGCCCTTCGATCAGCACCTTGTCGACGATCCGCTCGATCGCCTCCGACGACGTCAGCCCGACCGCCATCTTCGTGCGCGCCAGCTCGCGCAGCACCGCCGTCTCGGCGACCACGTAGCCGCAGCGCAATGCCGGTGTCACCGTTTTCGAAAAGCCGCCGAGATACAGCACGCGCTGCAGCCCCTCCATCGCGGCGAACAGCGGCGCGCTAGCGGGCGCGAGTTCGCGGCTGACGTCGTCCTCGATCACCCAGATGCGCTCGCGCTCGGCGATCTGCAACAACCGGAACGCCGCCGACATCCCGAAGCTCGCGCCGGTCGGGTTCTGCAACGTCGTGTTGACGAAGATCGCCTTCGGCTTGTGGCGCGCGACCAGCGCGTCGAGTACGTCGGTATCGACGCCGGCCGGGGTACGCGGCACGCCATGCACGACGAGGCCGGCGAGCTTCAGGATCTGCAGCAGATTGCCGTAGCCCGGGTCTTCGACGATCACCGCGTCGCCCGCGCGCAGCAGCGTGCGCACGATCAGGTCGAGCCCTTGGGTCGCGCCCTGCGTGAGCAGCACGTTGGTGACCTCGACCGGCAGGCCGCGCCGGTCGAGTTGCTCCGCAATGCGCTCGCGCAGCGGCGCGAAACCGTACGGATGACCGTAGTCGCCGAAACGCGCGGCCGGCACCCGGCTCAGCGCGCGCAACGCGTGCCGCAAACCGGACTCGTTGATCCACTCGCCCGGCAGCCAGCCGCAGCCCGCCTTGATCGGCACCGAATGATCGGCGAAGACATCGGATAGCAGCCAGTTCGCGGTCAGGCTCGGCGGCTGCCAGTCGGCCACCGCGGCGCGCGTGCTCGGCCCGCGCGCCGCGACCCGATAGCCGGAGCCGCGTCGCGCCACCACCAGCCCCATCGATACCAGCCGGTTGTACGCCTCGGTTACCGTAAAGGTGCTCAAAGCATGGCTTTGCGCCAGTTGCCGCACCGACGGCAGCAGCGCACCCGCGCGCAGCGATTGCGCTTCGATCGCGCGCGCGAAGCCTTGTACGACCTGCTCGACGAGCGTCGACGAAGCGCGCCGGTCGCGCTGAAGTTCGAGTTCGATCATGATGCGGGCGAAAAATCCACAGAAAAACGGCCGCGGCGAACGGTCGGACGCAAGCATGCGATACCACCGCTAATGCCGATGTCGATATCAACAGGCGCGGCGCAGTCGCAACAATACAGTTCACGCGAACCCGCCAGCACAGTTAGCACCGCACTTCGGCAACTGTTTATGCCGCCATTAAACCGCGAGCGCTACAGTTTGGCTACGCAGGAAGTCCCCTTTCCTCATCGGGGACGGCCTATCCAACCAATTTCGAGGAAATTCCATGACTTCGCGCCCCGTCATCGACGATCTGTCGTCCTTCTGGATGCCCTTTACCGCGAACCGCCAGTTCAAGGCCGCGCCGCGTCTGCTGGAGTCGGCCAAGGGGATGTACTACCGCAGCACCGACGGGCGCGAGATTCTCGACGGCTGCGCGGGCCTGTGGTGCGTAAACGCCGGCCACAGCCGCGACGAAATCGTCGCCGCGATCACGCAACAGCTCTCGACGCTCGACTTCGCGCCGACCTTCCAGATGGGCCATCCGCTCGCGTTCGAAGCGGCCGCGAAAGTCGCCGAGCTGATGCCGGCCGGTCTCGACCGCATCTTCTTCACGAACTCGGGTTCCGAATCGGTCGACACCGCATTGAAGATCGCGCTCGCCTACCATCGCGCCCGCGGCGAAGGACAGCGCACGCGTCTGATCGGCCGCGAGCGCGGCTATCACGGCGTCGGCTTCGGCGGCATTTCGGTCGGCGGCATCGCGCCGAATCGCAAGACCTTTTCGGGCGCGCTGCTGCCGGCTGTCGATCATCTGCCGCATACGCACGATCTCGGGCACAACGCGTTCTCGAAAGGTCAGCCGGCGTGGGGCGCGCATCTGGCCGACGAACTGGAGCGCATCGTCGCGCTGCATGACGCGTCGACGATCGCCGCGGTGATCGTCGAACCGGTCGCCGGCTCGACCGGCGTGCTGATTCCGCCGCAAGGCTATCTGCAAAAGCTGCGCGAGATCTGCACGAAGCACGGCATCCTGCTGATCTTCGACGAGGTCATTACCGGCTTCGGGCGCGTCGGCAAAGCGACGGCAAGCGAATACTTCGGCGTCACGCCGGATCTGATCACGCTCGCGAAAGCGATCAACAACGCATCGATCCCGATGGGCGCGGTCGCGGCAAGCCGCACGATCCATGACACGGTCGTCAACAGCGGCGCGCAGGGCGCGATCGAGCTATTCCACGGCTATACGTACTCCGCGCATCCGGCGGCGGCGGCCGCGGCGGTGGCAACGCTCGATCTGTATCGCCGCGACAGGCTGTTCGAGCGCGCGGCAGGCCTCGCGCCGTCGTTCGAGGCCGCCGCGCATGCGCTGCGCGGCGCGAAGCATGTGAAGGACGTGCGCAATCTCGGCATGGTCGCGGGCATCGAGCTGGAATCGCGCGAGGGCGCGCCCGGCGCGCGGGCTTACGAAGCGTTCGTCAAATGCTTCGAGGCCGGCGTGCTGATCCGCTTCACCGGCGACATCCTCGCGTTCTCGCCGCCGCTCATCATCGATGAAGAGCAGATCGCGCATCTCTTCAAGACGGTCGGCGACGTGCTGGCGACCGTGCGGTAAGCACGGCGGGCGAGCGGTCGCGAAGCGGATGGAAAGCGCGTATGGTGGTGAGCAGGGACCGGCGCAGGGGCGGTCCCTGCAGTCTTGGAGACAGCCATGAAGATACCTACCGTGCGCGCCGGTGCGCATATCGAAGGCGTGCACTGGGTCGCCGAATACGCCGAGGACGTCCATGAAATCCGCGTGTTTCGCGAGGGGCAGGAGGTGGACGTGCACGACGCGCCGTCCACGCTATTTGGCGACGAGGAAAACGCCGGGTCGAAGAGCACCGCCGATCATCGCGCGATGGAAGCTGCCGTGCTCGCTTATCTGAAACGCTTTGTCACCGAGCACGACGCGGAGGAGTAGTTTTCCGCCGTTGCGTATGCCGGGCGCAGGACGGCCCGGCCTTTGCGAATTCACCCGCGGGTTCAATCCGCCGGGCGCAGCTTCTTCACTTCGGCATCCGACGGCTGCACGCTCGCGCCGTCGATATAGCGGTACGACGTCATCACGCCCTTGCCGTCCTTTACGCCGGTCACGCCAACATACGCGCCCATCGTCGACTGGTTGTCCTGCGGGCGGTAGGCGATCGGCCCGAACGGCGTCTGCACCTGGAGCCCCTTGAACGCAGCAGCGAGTTTGTCGGGATCGGTCGAACCGGCCTTTCTGATTCCGTCCGCGATCGACATCAGCGCCGAATAGCCGACCACCGAACCGACCCGCGGGTAGTCGTGATATCTCGCGCGGTACTCTTCGACGAATTTCTTGTTAGCCGGCGTATCGATCGAATACCACGGGTAGCCGGTCACGATCCAGCCGCTCGGCGCTTCGGCGCCGAGCGGGTCGAGATAGTCGGGCTCGCCGGTCAGCAGCGACACCACCGCGCGATCCTTGAACAGGCCGCGCGTATTGCCCTCGCGCACGAACTTGCCGAGATCCGCGCTGAACAGCACGTTGAAGATCGCGTCCGGCTTCGCATCGGCGATCGCCTGGGTCACCGCGCCGGCGTCGATATTGCCGAGCGGCGTCGCCTGTTCGACGACGAACTGCACATCGGGCTGCGCCGCGCTCAGCAGCCTCTTGAAGGTCGCCACCGCCGACTGCCCGTACTCGTAGTTCGGATACACGATCGCCCAGCGCTTTTTCTTCAGCCTGGCTGCCTCGGGCACCAGCATCGCGACCTGCATATAGGTCGAAGGGCGCAGACGGTACGTGTATTTGTTGCCATCGGCCCAGACGATCTTGTCGGTCAGCGGCTCGGCGGCAAGGAAGAAGATCTTCTTCTGCTTCGCGAAATCGGTGAGCGCGAGGCCGGTGTTCGACAGGAAGCCGCCAAACAGCAGTTGAACCTGCTCGCGCGCAATCAGTTCCTGCGCGACGCGCACCGTATCGCCGGGATTGCCGTTGTCGTCGCGCGAGATCACTTCGAGCTGCTTGCCGAGCACGCCACCCGCCGCGTTCACCTGTTCGAGCGCGAGATTCCAGCCGTTTTTGTAAGGCCCGAGAAAGGCCGGTTGCGCTTTGTAGCTATTGATCTCGCCGATCTTGATGGTCTGCTGTGCGCTCGCGCCGAAGGCGCTCAACGAGCACACGGCCGACACGATGAGGCGAGAGATCCATCCTGCGCGCGTGGTCATCTGTTGCTCCGTTATCAAAGGATTGCCGGGTTTTAATGGAATGCGAATGGCGTTCGGATCGGCTCATACCCCGAGATAAGCGCGCCTCACAGTCTCGTTGCGCGCGAGTTCGCCGATCGTGCCGCTAAAGCGGATTTGCCCTTTTTCAAGCACATATGCGCGGTCGCTGACCAGTTCGGCAAAGTGCAGATTCTGCTCGGACAACAGAACCGATAGCCCCGCGCGCTTGAGTTCGAGAATCATATTCGCCATCTGCTCGACGATCACCGGCGCAACGCCTTCGGATGGCTCGTCGAGCAGCAGCAGATACGGATTACCCATCAGCGTGCGCGACACGGTCAGCATCTGCTGCTCGCCGCCGCTCATCTGGCCGCCCGGACGCTTCGGCATTTCGCCGAGATTCGGAAACAGGCGAAACAGCTTTTCCGCCGTCCAGTGAGGTGCGCCTTCGCGGGGTGGCTGGCGGCCGGTGTCGAGGTTTTCCATCACCGTGAGATCGGCGAATACGCGGCGATCTTCGGGCACGAAACCCACGCCCATCCGCGCGATTCTGTGCGGCGGCAGCGCGCCGATCCGGCGGCCGCGAAATATCACTTCGCCGCGGCGGTTCGGCAGCAAGCCCATCACCGCTTTCAGCGTCGTCGATTTGCCCGCGCCATTGCGGCCCATCAGCGCGACGACTTCGCCACGGCCGACTTCGAGACCGACGTCGAACAGGATATGCGCGCGGCCATAGAACGCATTGAGCGCGGCAACTTTCAGCATCGGTTCGCTCATTGCGGTGCTCCGCGTTCGCGCGTGCCGGCCGCGCCGTCCGGCCGCGGCAGATGCGGCCGGAACGTCTTGCCGGTGCCGAAATAGACTTCCTGCACACGCGGGTCGTTGCGAATGGTTTGCGCGTCGCCCTCGGCGATCAGCTTGCCGCGCGCGAGCACGATCAACCGGTCGGCGTACGCAAATACGACATCCATGCTGTGCTCGGTGAACAGCACGCCGATGCTGTGACCGGTCACCAGACGTTTGGTCAGCGCCATCAATTCGTTGCGCTCCTGCGGTGCCATCCCGGCGGTCGGCTCGTCCATCAGCAGCAGCTTCGGGCGGTTCGCGAGCGCGATCGCCAGTTCGACCCGCTTGACGTCGCCATAGGCAAGCACGCCGCACGCGCGATTCGCGTGCGCGCTCATACCGACCTGTTCGAGCAGCGCAAACGCTTCGTCGGCATAGCGGGAGCGCGCCGGTTTCCACAGGCCAAAGGTCTTTTTTTCGCGCGATACGAGCGCCATCTGCACGTTTTCGAGCACGGTCATCGAATTGAACGTCGCGGCAATCTGGAACGTGCGGCCGACGCCGCGCCGCCAGATATCGCGCGGACGCATGCCGACCAGCTCGTGACCATCGAGAAGAATCGAGCCCGCGGACGGCCGCAACTGGCCATTGACCATATTGAAGCAGGTGGATTTGCCCGCGCCGTTCGGTCCGAGCAAGGCCAGCAGTTCGCCGGCTTTCAGCTCGAACGACACATCGTCGACGGCCTTTACGCCGCCGAACGATCTCGACAGGCCGCTCACGCGCAGCAGGCTCATAGCCCCTCCTTGACCGCCGCCGCCCGTTGCGATGACGATGCGGCGCCGCCAGCGGAGTTGTCCGCGCGATCGATGCCCGTATCGCCGAAACGCTCGCGAATAAAGCCGGCAATGCCCTGCGGAAACGCGATCACCAGCAGCAGGATCACGAAGCCGAGCAGCGCCTGCCAGTAATCGGTCTGACGCGCGACCGTGTCCTGCAGCCAGGTCAATACCGCGGCGCCGACGATCGGCCCGCTCAGCGTCTGCAAGCCGCCGAGCAGCACCATCACGAGGCCGTCGACCGAACGGTTCACGCTGATCGCTTCGGGAGAAATATTGCCTTTCGAAAACGCGTACAGCGAGCCGGCGAGCCCGCAGAACAGCGCGGCGATCACGAACGACGCCCATTGCACACGCTTGACGTCGATGCCGATCGACTCGGCGCGCAACGCCGAATCGCGCGCCGCGCGCATCGCGTAACCGAGCGGCGCAAACAGCATGCGGCGCAGCAGCCACACGCCGAGCACCGCGCACCCGAGCGTCAGGTAGTAGAACGCGACAGGCGACGACAGCCAGTTCGACGGCCATAAGCCGAGCACGCCGTTGCTGCCGCCCGTGACGTCGTCCCACTGAAACACGACCGACCAGACGATCTGCGCGAACGCGAGCGTCAGCATCGCGAGATAGACGCCCGACAGCCGCACGCAGAACCAGCCGAACACCAGCGCGCCGGCTATAGCGAGCAGCGGACCGAGCAGCAGCGCGGCTTCCATCGGAAGATTCAGCACTTTCAGAAACAGCGCGGCGCCATACGCGCCGAGTCCAAAGTACGCGGCGTGGCCAAACGAATGCAGGCCGCCCGGCCCCATGATGAAATGCAGGCTCGCCGCAAACAGCACCGCGATCAGGATTTCGACCATCAGCACCGGCATATACGGAAACGCGCTGGCCGCGAGCGGCGCCAGCGCGAGCACCAGCAACACCAGCGCGGCCAGCCGCTTCAGACGCTTGCCGGCCGGCCGCAACGGCGTCTCCGGCGCGCCGATAGTCCGCACCACGGCGCTCGCGCGGCCCAGCAGCCCCCATGGCCGCACCACCAGCACGAGCGCCATCACGACGAATTCCGCGACCAGCGTAAAGCGGCTCAACGACAAGTCCACGCCGAAAATGCCGACGTGCCCGATGCCGATGCACAGCGCCTTGATCTCGGCGATCAGCAATGCGGCGATAAACGCGCCCGGAATCGAACCCATCCCGCCGACCACGACAACGACGAACGCATTGCCGATCGTCTCCAGATCGAGCGACAGGTTGGCCGACATCCGCGGCCCTTGCAATGCGCCACCGAGCCCGGCGAGAAATGCGCCGACGAAAAATACCCCGGTAAACAGCCAGGCCTGATTGATGCCGAGCGCACCGAGCATCTCGCGATCCTGCGTCGCGGCGCGCACCAGCGTGCCCCAGCGCGTGCGCGTCAGCGCATACCAGAGCAGCAGCAGAACCAGCGGGCCGATCGCGGTCAGCGCGATATCGTAGGTCGGCAACGGATGGCCGACGAAAACGACCGCGCCGGCCAGGTGCGGCGCGCGCGGGCCGAACAGATCGTCGGGGCCCCACAGCCACAGCGCGGCGTCGCGAAAGATCAGCACCAGCGCGAACGTGGCGAGCAGATGAAATAACTCGGGAGACTGATAGATCCGCCGCAGCACGACGATCTCGACGAGCGCGCCCAGCACCGCGACCACCAGCGCGGCGGCCAGCACCGACAGCCAGAAGCCGCCCGTCGTCTGGCCGAAGCGGCTCGCGATGCTGTACGCGACGTAGATCCCAAACATATAGAACGAGCCGTGTGCAAAGTTGACGATGCGCGTGACGCCAAAGATCAACGACAAACCGGCGGCGACGAGAAATAGCGTCGACGCGTCGGCGAGTCCGTTCACCAGTTGCACCAGCAGATTCGAAAGCATGACGACCCTCGGCAGCTCGCCGGATGGCGCTTGCGCGGCGGCGGGCACATCGGCGCGGCCGGCAGGCGTTGGCGCGCGGGCGGCACCCTGCGCGCCCGCGTCAAAGGCAGGACACTACCAGTGAATCAACCCGCATAACAACCCACACAAAATCTACGCCGAAGCGAGCTGCCGTGCCGCGCGCGCCGGACAAAAACAGCACCCCATGAAAAAAGCCCCAAAAGTCGGCATGCAACTTTTGGGGCTTGGCTTACAAATACCCGATCGTGCGCTTGTCGATCGGCGAAGCGCGCGTGCTTACGGCTTGGCCGCGGCCGCCGCGTCGTCTTCGCGGAACAGCTTGTCGGCCAGATGGAACGCCGAATTCGCGGCCGGCACGCCGGCGTAGATCGCGGTCTGCAGCAACAGCTCCTTGATCTGCTCGCGCGTCACACCGTTGTTTTTCGCGGCGCGCAGATGCAGCGCCAGTTCCTCGCTGCGGTTGAGCGCGACCATCATCGCGATCGTCACGAGGCTGCGCGTGTGGCGCGGCAGGCCGTCGCGCGTCCAGATCTCGCCCCACGCATAGCGCGTAATGAAGTTCTGGAATTCCTCGGTGAATTCGTTGCGGTTCGCAAGCGAACGGTCCACGTGCGCACTGCCCAGCACCGCGCGGCGTACGCCGAGGCCGGCTTCATAGCGATCTTCGTCGTTCATTTCTTCTCCGTCAGGAAGTCGACCACGGTCTTCGTGAATTCGTCGGCTTTTTCGATATTGGAAATATGCGAGGCGTCGAGCTCGACATAGCGCGCGCCCGCAATCGACTGCGCGAGTTCGCGTCCTTGCGCGGGCGTCGCGGCGAGGTCGTGCGTACCGCTGATCACGAGCGCTGGCAGCTTGATGCCGGGCGCCTCGGGGCGCAGATCGGCCGCGTCGATCGCGTCGCAGTTCGATGCATAGCCTTCCTTGTCGTTATGCACGAATACGTCGCGGATCATCGCCAGCACGATCGGCTCGCGTTCGATAAAGCCGGCCGTAAACCAGCGCGGCAGCACCGCGTCGGCCAGTGCCAGCAAGCCTTCGGCGCGGGCCTTCGCCGCGCGCGGCACCCACACTTCCGGCGAGCCGATGCGCGCGGCGGTATTGCACAGCACGACACGCTCGAAGCGATCGCCGTGACGCGCGGCCAACGCGATGCCGGTCAGGCCGCCCATCGAGATGCCGCAGAAATTCGCGCGCGCAATCTTCAGCGTATCCATCAGACCGAGCACGTCGCCGCTCAACTGCTCGATCGTGTAAGGCCCCTTCGGTGCTTCCGAATGGCCGTGGCCGCGCGTGTCGTAGCGCAGCACGCGGAAATGCTTCGACAACGCCGCGATCTGCGGCGTCCACATGGACATATCGCAGCCGAGCGAATTCGACAGCACCAGCCACGGCGCGTGGCCGTGACGATCGCCGTCGATGCGGTAATGAAGCTCGGTGCCGTTGACTGCGGCGTAGGGCATGCCGGTTACTCCTTGGTAGGGGCGCGCTGTGCGCGCGTGGTATGAAGCGCCAGCGCGGCATCCACATATGCGTGCGCCTGGCCGACGTATTGAGCGGGATCGAGCAGCTGTTTCAGGCGCTCGAGCGGAAGATGCCGGGTGACGGCGGAATCGGCGGCAAGCACGTCGTAAAGCGTCTTGCCATCGGCGATCGCCGCCCTCGACGCGCGCTCGACCAGATGATGCGCGTCGAGCCGGCCGATGCTGTCGCCGAGCGCGAGCATCACCGCTTCGCCGAGAATCAGCCCATGCGTGACATCGAGATTCGCGGCGAGGCGCGCGACGTTCACATTCAGGCCCGCGGCGATCTGTTCGATATTCGCGAGCGCGCCGCCCGCGAGACGCGCGAGATCGGGCAGCGCATCCCATTCGGCTTGCCAGCCGCCGAGCGCACGCTCGTGCTCCTGCACCATGCCGGCGAACACCGTTGCCACCAGGCCCGGCGCGCGCGTCGCGGCGGTCAGCACGGCCGCGCAGCCGACCGGATTGCGCTTGTGCGGCATCGTCGACGAACCGCCCTTGCCGGCCGCGGCGGGCTCCGCGAGTTCGTCGATTTCGGTCTGCATTTGCAGCGAGATATCGCGTGCGATCTTGCCGAGCGTGCCGATCAGCATGCCCAATACCGATGCCGTTTCGGCGATGCGGTCGCGTTGCGTGTGCCATGGCAATGTCGGCAGCGCGAGACCGAGTTCCTTCGCGAGCGCTTGCGTAACTTGTGGCGCCGCGTCGCGCAGGCTCGCGAGCGTGCCGGCCGCGCCGCCGAATTGCACCACCAGCACGCGCTCGCGCAGTGCGGCGAGCCGCTCGCGATGACGCAGCAGCGCATCGAGCCATTGCGCGAATTTCAGGCCGAGCGTAATGGGCAGCGCCTGCTGCAGCCAGGTGCGGCCGATCATCGGCGTCGCGCGATGCGTGGCCGCGAGTTTCGCTACGGCGTCGCAGGTTGCTTGCAGCCCGCCGTCGAGCAGATCGAAGGTATCGCGCAGTTGCAGCACCAGCGCCGTATCGATAATGTCCTGGCTCGTCGCGCCCCAGTGCACGTATTTGCCCGCTTCGGCGTCGTCCGCCTTGACCAGCGCGGTCAGCTGCTTGACGAGCGGAATCGCGAGATTGCCGCCGAGCGCGGCGTCGCGCGCGAGCGCATCGGCGTCGAGCCGGTCGGCCCGGCAAGCGGCTTCGATCGCCGCTACCGCGGATTGGGGAATGACGTTATGGGCAGCCGAAGCGCGCGCGAGCGCGGCTTCGACGTCGAGCATCCGCTGCAGCGTGGCACGCGGCGCCCAGATGTCGTTCATCGGCTGTGTGCCGCAAAGAAGGCCAGTCAGACGGGCGCTGGAGTCGAGCATGATGACGTCGATGTTCGAGGATGTCGGAGGTGAGCAATGGTTGTGACGTATGCGTTTGCGCGCAGACGCCGCTGTGGCGTGACGCCGGGCACGCGCTGTGCCGCGCCACGCTCGCGACGAGGTTCGTTTCAGCACAGGGTTGCGCGCCGACGCTCGCATGGCTGCGCGTTCCGCGCGCCGCCAGGCGCTGTCGCGTATTGTGCGCCAAACCCGGCAAACACGGCGCCGGGCTTGCCAGGCCAGCGCTAGCGACGCGCGTACCCTGAAGCGCCGGCCCGTGCGCAAAACGCCGCACATCACGAGAACGGAGCCCTGGCGCAGCGCCGATCGAGCCCGGCAGCGGCGGCGCGAGCCTGAAACGGCCCATCACCTACGCTGCGTTCAGCGCGCCTTAGCGCATACGTTGCGCTTCAGGCCGCCGGGCCACCTTGTGCAAAACCGGCCATCAAGCCGCGCGTGCCGCCTGGGTGCCGTCGGTCATCGGCACGCCGGTCAGCTTCTGCAGTTCGTCAAAGCCGATATCCGTGAAGATCTCGCGCACGACGAGGCCTTGCTTCGTCACGTCGATCATTGCGAGGTCGGTATAGATACGGGTCACGCAGCCGATACCGGTGACCGGATACGAGCATTCGGCGGCGATCTTGCTTTCGCCCTGCTTGGTCAGGTGCTCCATCATCACGTAGACCTGCTTCGCGCCGATCGCGAGGTCCATCGCGCCGCCGACCGCCGGAATCGCATCCGGCGCGCCGGTGTGCCAGTTCGCCAGATCGCCCTTGGCCGACACCTGGAACGCGCCGAGCACGCAGAAGTCCAGATGGCCGCCGCGCATCATCGCGAACGAGTCCGAGTGATGGAAGAAGGCGCCGCCCGTCAGCAGCGTAACGTGCTGCTTGCCGGCGTTGATCAGTTCGTCGTCTTCCTCGCCCTTTGCCGGCGCCGGGCCCATGCCGAGCAGACCGTTTTCGCTGTGCAGGAAGATTTCCTTGTCGGCGGCCAGGTGGTTGGCCACCAGCGTCGGCACGCCAATTCCGAGATTCACATACGCGCCTTCGGGGATGTCCTGGGCGACGCGCTTGGCCATTTCATCGCGGGTCAGTTTTTTCATGTCGGTCTCCGGTTCAGGCAGCGGCGTCGTGAGGATTCGGCGCCGGGGCGTGTGCCGCTTGCGGCACCTCGATCACGCGTTGCACGAAAATGCCGGGCGTGACGATCACTTCGGGATCGAGCGCGCCGAGCGGCACCACTTGCGACACCTGCACGATCGCGGTTTTCGCCGCGCTCGCCATGATCGGACCGAAGTTGCGCGCGGTCTTGCGATAGATCAGGTTGCCCCAGCGGTCGCCCTTGTACGCCTTGATCAGCGCGAAGTCGGCATGCAGCGGCGACTCCAGCACATAGTGCTTGCCGTCGATCAGGCGGGTTTCCTTGCCTTCGGCAAGCTTGGTGCCGTACGCGGTCGGCGTGAAGAAGCCGCCGATGCCCGCGCCCGCCGCGCGGATGCGCTCCGCGAGATTGCCTTGCGGCACGAGTTCGAGTTCGATTTCGCCGGCGCGATAAAGCGCGTCGAAAACATACGAGTCGGTTTGACGCGGGAACGAGCAGATGATCTTGCGCACGCGCTTCGCCTTGAGCAGCGCCGCGAGGCCGATATCGCCGTTACCGGCGTTGTTGTTGACGATGGTCAGGTCGCGCGCGCCCTGCTCGATCAGTGCGTCGATCAGCTCGGACGGCATGCCGGCCGTGCCGAAGCCGCCGATCATGACGGTCGCGCCGTCGTGGACATCGGCGACGGCCGATTGAAGTGACTCGAAAATCTTGTTGATCATGTCGAATTTCCTTTGGGGGCGCTACGTGCCGCCTGGCTGACAGCCGTGACCGGCAATGCTCGCGCCGGAAACAGTCTCCGGGCATGCTGGCGACGGCTCGCGACGTGAAAAGCGGGCTGGCGCCTTCGGTTGGTTCACCGCCGAATCGGTCGAAAATGTTCGTTACATGAACAGTGATTCGTTTAGCGAACGCTGCAGCGATTATGGTTGCCCTTTGGGCGCATTGTCAAGGCAGGGAAACCCCCTTCATGATAGGTCGCGGCGCGTGGAATCGAGATGCTTGTGTTGGTCCGCGAAAAAGCGGGTCGCGCAAATTGCCACTATGCTTATTGCCGATTTTTCGACTACCCTCTATCGCAATACGGCATACGCGCGAAACCTGCCGCGCCCGCCCTGTAACCGCTAACACCGCATGGCCGACACACAACTGGATCTGAACCTGATCCCCTATCTGGTCGCGATGGAAGACACCCGCAACGTGAGCCGCGCCGCCGAGCAGCTCGGCGTCAGCCAGCCGCGCGTGAGCACCGCGCTCGGCCGCTTGCGCGAATATTTCGACGACCCGCTCTTCGTGCGCACGTCCAAAGGCATGGAGCCGACCCCGCGCGCGCTCGCGATCCTGCCCGCCGCGCGCGATGCGCTGCTGCGCATCGAGAAAGGCATGCTCGATGTGCAGGACTTCGATCCGGCCACCAGCACTCATACGTTTTCGATCGCGCTGTCGGACGTCGGCGAGATCGTGTTTCTGCCGCGGCTTCTGCAGATGTTCGCCGAGCGCGCGCCGTGCGCGAATCTGCGTTCGGTATCGGTATCGCCGTCGCAGGTGGAGCGCGGGCTCGAATCGGGCGACGTCGATCTCGCTGTCGGCTATTTCCCGGATCTGTCGGGCAACAACTTCTTCCAGCAGCGGCTCTTTACGCATCGCTTTATTTGCCTGATGCGCAGCGGCCATCCGCTGTCGAAGGCACCGCTTACGCTCGAGCAGTTCGTCGCGTCGGGGCATGCGGTCGTGCGCGCCGAGGGACGCAGCCAGGAAGTGCTCGAGCAATACCTGGAAAAGAAGCGCATCAAGCGTCGCGCGGTGCTGGAAACGCCGCATTTCATGAGCCTGCCGTTTATCCTCGCGCGCACCGATCTGCTCGCGACGGTGCCGCATGCGATCGGCTTCGCCTATGTGTCGGAGCATGCGTCGATCATGCTCGTCGAGCCGCCGCTGCCGCTGCCGCGCTTCGATCTGCGGCAGCACTGGCATCGCAAGTTTCATAACGATCCGCGCGGCAGCTGGCTGCGGGGTCTGGTCGCCGAGCTGTTCAACGATGCGATGGATGAATGGCCGAAATAGGCGGGCAAGCCGGATCGCCAGCGCGAGCGGCCTCGACCGGGTGGCAGTGGCAGTCGCGGGCGGCTTCGGCGCACCCGCGCACCCACAGCGATGCCGCGCGAGAGCCGTAAGTCAGGCTCGCTGCTCTGCCCCGCCGGCAAAAGGGACATCGGCACATGCGCTCACAAAACATGGAACAATGGCCGCAGTTACTGACCCCGCGCGCCCGGTGCGGCGCCGACGCGCGATCCAGGAGGAGCGACGCATGAGCAGCAGCAACGCAAAGAAAACCAAACCCGCAGCGGCCGTGAAGCGTCCGAGCCGCGAAGAAGCTGAAGCAGCCGTTCGCGTGCTGTTGCGCTGGGCCGGCGACGATCCCCGGCGTGAAGGTCTGATCGACACACCCGCGCGCGTGGTGCGCGCGTATGACGAGTTCTTCGCGGGCTACCACGTCGACCCACGCGAAATTCTCGCGCGCACCTTCTCCGAAGTGGACGGCTACGACGAAATGATCGTGCTGAAGGACATCCGCTTCGAAAGCTATTGCGAACACCATATGGTGCCGATTATCGGACGCGCGCACGTCGCGTATCTGCCGAACCATCGCGTGGTCGGCATTTCGAAGCTCGCGCGTCTCGTCGATGCATTCGCCAAGCGGCTGCAGATCCAGGAAAAAATGACGGTGCAGATCGCCGATACGCTAAACGAAGTGCTGCAACCGGCCGGCGTCGGCGTGATTCTCGAAGCCGCGCACCAGTGCATGTCGACGCGCGGCGTGCACAAGGCCGGCGTGACGATGGTTACGTCGCGCATGCTGGGCACGTTTCGCACCGATCCGTCGACACGTCGCGAGTTTCTGTCGATCGTCGGCAGCCCGGGCGTCGTCACGGTGCCGAATGCCTGATCGGGCCGGCGCTCGCCGAACTGCTACCGGCCAGCGGCCGTCAACGGTTCAGGCGGCGGGCCGCGCCGCCTTCATGGCCCCGAGCCGCCCCGCTGCGCGACGCCTTCAGCCGCCATACGTTGCGAGCGAACGCCATGCGACTGCGCTGACTTACCCGTCAGAGACCACCGCGCGCGCCGCGCGCATGCGCCCGAAACTCGCCAGCAACACGGCGCCAAGCACACACGCGGCGCCCATCAGTTGCGCCGCGCCGACCTGCTCGTGCAACAGCAGCGCGGCGAACGCCAGCGCGCTCACGGGCACCAGCGCGGTCGTGAGCCCCGCCTCCGCGCCACTGATACGCGCGGCACCCGCATACCACAGCACGAAACCCGCGATCGTCGGCACCAGCGCGTAATACGCGACACCGAGCAACGCCGCGATATCGACGGGTAATGTCCACGGTCTTTCCAGCCAGGCCGGCAGCAGCGCCACGGCGAGGCCGATGCCGCACATCAGCGCCGATAGCGGCAACGGCGCGACCGGCGTGCGCAGCTTGCGGTTCAGCAGAATAAAAAGCGCTTCACAGATGACCGCCGCGAACACCAGCGCGTTACCCGCCAACGAAGCTCCCGCGCGCGGCGCGCGCAGTTCGTCGAGATGCACGGTGCAGGCCAGCACACCGGCCGTCGCAAGTACGATTGCGCCGAGCAGCGCGGGCGCCGGGCGTTCGCCGAGCGCCAGCATCGCAACCGCCGCCGATACCGCCGGCAACGTGCCCGCGATCACACCGGCATCGGCGGCCGACGCGAGCCGCATTCCGCTGATCAGCAGCACCGTATAACCGACGCTGCCGGCGCCGGCCTGCGCAATCACCAGCAAGGTATCGCGCCGGTCGAGACGCGGCCAGCGCACGCCGCGCCGGCGCATCGCGATAACCAGCAGCGGAAACGCGATCGCGAAGCGCAGCGCGGTCGCGCTGAATGGCGGCAAGCCGGCCGCGATCGTTTTGCTGACCACGACCGTGCTGCCGACGCCTATCATCGCGAGTGCGCAAAAGAGGTAGCCCGTATAGCGTGAATGCATGGTGCAGTCCTGTCCGTGCCGTTGATCGAGCTCGCACATTAGGCGCCGGCCGCGCTGGGTGTCTTGAACGAAATTGCAGCGCCGATCCGCGGCTGCGACGCCAAGCCGGCGCGCGAACCATCGGGTATGCTGAGCAAACGGCATCGCGACAATCCGCCTGGAGCGCGGCAGCGCGCAAACCAGGCGCATGCAAAGCCGTTGCGCGCGCATGCCGGCTCAATAGCAGCGATAGGAGCGCCTCGATTGGTAGAGTTTCCGTTATCGGCAGTGACGAGTTGGGGCGGCGCGATCGTCTTCGTCAATGTATTGCTGACGCGTCTCGGCGTACCGATTCCGGCCGTGCCGACGTTATTGTTTGCCGGCTCGGCGATCGCCGCGGGCACCTTGTCGTTCTGGCCGGTTCTGGGCGCGGCGGTATTGGGTGCGCTGATCGGCGACGGCAGCTGGTTTGCCGCCGGGCGTCTCTATGGCCGCAAGCTGCTGGCGTGGCTCGGCCGTGTGTCTCCCGCGGTCGATAGCAGGCTCGAGATGGCGCGCTCGCTATTCGAGCGCTACGGCGTGCCGCTCGTGTCGATCTCGAAGTTCGTGCCGGGACTCGGACTGATCACCCCGCCGCTGATGGGCACGACCGCCGTCGACGTGCGCATTTACGCGCTGTGGGAGTTTGCAAGCGTGGTCGCATGGGCGACGTTCTGGCTGCTCGGCGGCGCCGCGGTGGAGCGCGAGCTGCACATGCTGCAAGCGTTCGTCAGAGCGCGTGGCGGTACGCTGGCCGATATCCTTCTCGCCGCGGCGGTCATATATCTGCTCTACCGGCTGCATCAGCGCTACCGCGAGCGGCGCGGATTCGCGCGTGCCGCATCGGCGCCGGCCGGGCCGGCCTCCGGGCGCGGCCGGCGTCGGATGGCGCCTTCCAGGGTGCTCGACGCGCGCCCCGGCGCGCCGATGCCCGAGCTGCAACGCCGGATTCCCAGTGCGCTCGCGCTCGATCCGCATTCGCCGGAACAGCTCGATGGCGCGCTGCGCACCCATGACACGGTGATCTATTGCATCTGCCCGGACAGCGCGACCGCGCTCGAAGTGTCGCAATGTATGCGCAGCAACGGCTATACGCGAATTCGCGCGCTGCGTGGCGGGCTCGACGCGTGGCAACGACGCGGCTTTCCGGTCGGCCTATTGACGTTCGCGGACGGAACAGCCGCGGATCGATGGATGCCGCCACTATGCGGCGACGCACAAGGCGCGATCACGTTGCGCGGTTTTGCGCCGCGTAGCGCGCAGCACGGTAGCCACCATGCGTGAAGCGCGGCGCAACGGAGCCCGGCCACCTGGTCGCCCTTTGCACGACTGGGCATCATCCCGTAGCGGTGGTAGAGGCCGCGATCGAGCCGCCACTCTTTCGCCACGTGGTTTCGCCGGCCGGCAGTGGCCAACGGATCGAGCCCGCTCCCGCGATCAGCGCAGCAGCCCGGCCGCCGCGCGCATGCGGCGCTTGCGTTGCCGGCCCAGGCAATCCAGTGCGGCATCCATGGCGCCGGAGCCGGCAAGCGCTTCGGCGTGCTCGCGCAACAGCGCCTCGCTCGCCACCGTATCGTTGAGCTTGCCGAAACGTTTCTGGATCTTCTTCAAATGCTCGAGCGTACGTTTATGGCCGCTCTCGAGTTCCGGGCCGAAAAACTCGAATAGATAGCGCAGCTTTTTACCGGCCTTTCTGACGTCGTGAAATGCTGTGTAGTTGGTACGCTTCGCGCGGTTTGCGCGTTTGATACGCTTTTTCAGCGACCGCTCCGAAGCCCTTACACGCTTTGCGGCAAATTTGTGCAGCGCGATGCGCGGGACATGCGCGACATTCAACTCGGCGGATGTGCTTGCGAACGCGTCGCGCAGCAGATGCTTGACGTCGGCGTTCAGCAACGTTTCGCGGCTGATCGCAAGCGTATCGGCGCGCGCCTGCTCGAGTTTCGCTATCAACTCCGGCGATGCACCGTCCTGCTGCGAAAGCAGTTCGATCAGGATATCCCAGTCACGCGTCTTGCCGGCCGCCGTCGCAAGAAACTTGTAGACCGCGCGTTGCCGGCCGTTTTCGCCCTTGTCGAGCAACGGCGCGAACGCCCACCACAACGATCGCAAGCGGCGTAGCGATACCCGCAACTGGTGTAACGCTTCAGGCGACGGGTCTTCATGCACTGCCTCGGCGAGGTCGATCGCATGATGGATCAGCGGCGCGGCATACGACGCAAAAGCCTGCTGCGCCGTGGCTTCGCCGGCTGGCTGAAGGACTGCTTCGCTGTCTTGCTTCATCGATGCTCCCCGGAACATGAGAGTCCTTTCAGCGTAGCAAAGAATAATCTTCGCAGGGTATTCACCGGGCATTTGATAGAGGGTGTGCGCAAAGGCACGCAAAAAATACTTCGAGCGGGATGCAACGATTCTTTTTTGCGGTCATGGGGACGCGCCGCCGCTGAACGCGTGGCGAATACCCGCGAACCCAGTCCGCGAACGCAGTATGCAATCTCGAGGAAGACGTATGCGAATACTGGTTGTCGGTGCAACAGGGCTGCCGGGCTCCGAAGTCGTAAAACTGCTGGTTGCCGAACACGATATCGTCACCGCAAGCCGTAAGGGCTCCGATCTGCATGTGGATCTGTCCGATAAACGCAGCATCGGCGGCAGCGCAAACGGCGAAGTGTTCAATGCCTGATAGCCCGGTGATAGCGCGGTGATCGCGCGGTGATCGCGCGGTGATCGCGCGGTCCGACTGACGATTTTTTTGACCGTTCTTTTCGGACATTTGACTATCCCGTAGCGCCATCCGGCCGGTGGCAAGCCTCACGATGCGGCGCCCAACCCGCGCCGCTCATCGTGTTAAGTGCCTGCGTCACGCATTTGTCATCATTGCGACATGCGTGGCCAGCAGCATTGGGAGTTCCGCGACAAACATTTGGGGCTCACGTCATGCCGGAACTTTCCTATCAGCAACCAGGCGCCGCCAGCGGCAAAGGGCGCAATTTCGGCCTGTTTATCTTTATCGCCCTGCTCGTCGCCGGCGTGGTGTATTGCGCCGTGCATCTGCTCGACGATTTGCAACCCGTGCGCGAAAGCTCGATCCTGCCTTATCTGCTGCTGGCCATCGCGCTACTGATCGCGCTCGGCTTCGAATTCGTCAATGGCTTTCACGATACGGCCAATGCGGTCGCAACCGTTATTTATACGCACTCGCTTACGCCGAACCTCGCGGTCGTATGGTCCGGCGCCTGGAATTTTCTCGGCGTGCTGCTATCGACCGGCGCGGTCGCGTTCGGCATCCTGCAGTTGCTGCCTGTCGAACTGATTCTGCAAGTCGGCAGCAGCGCCGGCTTCTCGATGGTGTTCGCGCTGCTGATCGCCGCAATTATCTGGAATCTCGGCACCTGGTATTTCGGCCTGCCGTCCTCCAGCTCGCATACGCTGATCGGCTCGATTATCGGCGTGGGCCTGATGAACCAGATGATGCATGGTGCGAGCGGCACCAGCGGCGTCGACTGGAATCAGGCGCTCGGCGTCGGCAAGTCGCTGCTGTTTTCGCCGATCGTCGGCTTTCTGCTTGCGGGCCTGCTGCTGCTGATCATGAAGGCCGTGGTACGCGTGCCCGCGCTGTATGCCGAGCCGAAGGGCAAGGAACCGCCGCCGTTCTGGATTCGCTGCCTGCTGATCCTGACCTGCACCGGTGTGTCGTTCGCGCACGGTTCGAACGACGGCCAGAAAGGCATGGGCCTGATCATGCTGATCCTGATCGGCACGGTGCCGACCGCGTATGCGCTGAACAAGGCAGTCACGCCGTCGGAAACGCAGAACTTCGTCGCGGTCGCGCAGCAAACCGCGGCGACGCTCGCTAACTACACGAACGGCGTAGCCCCTTCCGCAGATCCGCGTGCCGATGTCGAAGCGTTCGTGCGCACGCGTCAACTGACGCCGGCCACCGTGCCGGCACTACAGCAGTTGACCGCGCAGATCGGCCGCCAGGTGGGCGATTCCGGCTCGATGGCCGCGGTGCCGCAAGGCATCGTCGATAACGTGCGCAATAACATGTATGTGGCGTCCGAATCAATCCGGCTGATGCAGAAGACCAATCAGCCGCAGTTCTCGCCGGAACACGCGAAGATCATCGGTAACTTCAAGACGCAGGTCGATCACGCGACCAAATTTATTCCGACCTGGGTCAAGGTGGCGGTCGCGATCGCGCTGGGCCTCGGCACGATGGTCGGCTGGAAGCGCATTGTCGTGACGGTCGGCGAAAAGATCGGCAAGCAGCATCTGACCTACGGGCAAGGCGCGGCCGCGGAAGTCGTCGCGATGGTCACGATCGGCGCCGCCGACGTATATGGCCTGCCGGTTTCGACGACTCACGTGCTGTCGTCCGGGGTGGCCGGCACGATGGCGGCCAACGGATCGGGCCTGCAATGGAGCACCGTGCGCAGCCTGATACTCGCATGGGTGCTGACGCTGCCCGCGTCGATCGGGCTCGCGGCGGGCCTGTACTGGGTGTTCCGCACGGTGTTCTAAGTTTGCCCGGCTCCGCCCGGTTCCGTTTTTCGGACGACACCGCGGGCCGCTTCCCGTCGCACGGCGAGCGGCCCGCGGAGACAAAAAAGCCGCTTTTAAAGCGGCTTTTTAACTGGCGCCATCGATTCTCGCGATGGCGGCATCGATCAATACACCTCGGGCACGATCATCGATTGCGGCACCGGCTGGCGGCTGTAGTCCTCATGATGGACGCGCGACGGCAATTCGATCTGCTGATGCTCGATCTCGTGGTACGGCACCTGGCTCAGCAGATGCTGGATGCAGTTCAGGCGCGCGCGTTTCTTGTCGACCGCCTGCACGACCCACCACGGCGCCTCGGCGATATGCGAGCGCTGCAGCATCACTTCCTTAGCCAATGTATAGGCTTCCCAGCGGCGGCGGCTCTCGAGGTCCATCGGACTCAGCTTCCACTGCTTGAGCGGGTCGTGAATACGGTTCTGAAAACGGATTTCCTGCTCTTCGTCGGTAATCGAAAACCAGTACTTGATAATCTGCACGCCGCTGCGCACGAGCATCTTTTCGAATTCGGGCACCGAGCGGAAAAACTCTTCGTACTCGTCGTCCGTGCAGAAATTCATCACGCGTTCGACGCCCGCGCGGTTATACCAGCTGCGATCGAACAGCACCATTTCGCCGCCGGCCGGCAGATGCGACACATAGCGCTGGAAATACCATTGCGTGCGCTCGCGATTATTCGGCGCGGGCAGCGCCGCGACGCGGCACACCCGCGGATTGAGCCGCTGCGTGATGCGCTTGATCGCGCCGCCCTTGCCGGCCGCGTCGCGCCCCTCGAAAATCACCACGAGCCGATGGCTGGTCTGCACGATCCAGTCCTGCAGCTTGACCAGTTCGCCCTGGAGCCGGAACAGTTCGCGAAAATACTGCTTGCGCGCGGCGCGATGTTCGCTCGTAAAGCCGTCGATACCGTCGATAATGCGGTCGTCGACTTCCATTTCGAGTTCTTCGTCGTAGGCGTCGATGAGGTCTTCCTCGAAACGGCGCTGGCGCTCCGCCATCAATTCGGTTTCAGATCTCAGGTCCGGCTCTTTCATTGCGGCTCTCCTCGCAACAGGAATGGGATGGCGCGCGGCGGCAAGCGCGACGCGGACGCTCGATTATCGGAGCGCGAGGTGTCAGCCGTATTACCGCGGGCTCCGGCGGCGGATCGCATGACGGCGGCGGCGCAACGCTTCAGCTCGATGGCGGCACGCGCGGCATGCGGCGCTATTCATGATAGCGAGTTTTGCGCGGATATCCGGCGCTACCGCAGCGGCCGCGCAAAGCTCAGTTCGTGGCCATCCGGATCGGTGATATGGAAATAACGCTCGCCCCACGTGGCGTCGGACGGCGCGAACGACGGCTGCAAACCCGCCGCCAGCGCCTTGTTATAGATCGCATCGACATCCGATACGTAGATAATCACGCGCCCCCACCAGGCGACCGGCGCGCGCGTATCGGCGATCAGGTTCAGATACGTTCCGCCGAACGCAAATGACGTAAACGCCTGCAGCGGACCGCCGTAGCCGAGCGGGAAACCCAGCGCTTCATAGAACCGCACCGCGCGCCGCATATCGCTGGTGGCCAGCGTGATTGCGCTAAGCGATTCGATGCGTGGCTCGGAGGGCGCAGTTTGCGCGGCTGAAGGGGTGGAGGTAGACATAAGCTTGTCTCCGTGGGACATGAATAGCGGCGGGATAGCGGCGGGAGCGCGGCGGCCGGCGACTCGACGGGCCGCCGCGGACGGCTATCGGCCGCGCGAGGCCATGGCTCGTCCCGAAAAGTGTCTCATATGCGCAGGCGGTGCTGGCGCTGCCCGGCCGGCGCTCTTGAAAACGCACGCGGCGCCCCGCATCTCGCAGCCTGATTATCCGGAGCATCGCTATGGGAAGCCGTCCACGCTTCATCGATGACCTGTCGAGCGCCGCATCCGACGCCCCCGGGCCCCAATCCACCGACCTTCTGACTGACCACGACGACACCCTGCTCGACGCCTACTCGCGCACCGTAATCGGCGCGCTGGAGCGGGTCCAGCAGGCGGTCGCATTTATCGCCGTCGAGCGCCGCCTGCCCGGCGAGCCGCCGGTGCAGGGCCGCGGCGCGCGTGGCGGCACCGGCTCGGGCTTTATCTTTACACCCGACGGCTACCTGCTGACCAATAGCCATGTCGTGCATGGCGCCACGCATATTCAGGTCACGCTGGCCGACGGCGCGAAATTCGACGCCGATCTGGTCGGCGACGACCCCGGCAGCGATCTCGCGGTGCTGCGTATCGGCTCGCCGGAGCCGCTGCCGCATGTCGAGCTCGGCGAATCGTCGAAGCTGCGTGTCGGACAGATCGCGATCGCGGTCGGCAATCCGCTCGGTCTGCAGCAGACTGTCACCACCGGCGTGGTTTCCGCGCTCGGCCGTTCGTTGCGCTCGAACTCGGGCCGCATGATCTACGACGTGATCCAGACCGATGCCGCGCTTAATCCGGGTAATTCGGGCGGGCCGCTGATCAATTCCGCGGGTCAGGTGATCGGCGTCAATACTGCGATCATTCCGGGCGCGCAGGCAATCTGCTTTGCTACCGCGATCGATACCGCCAAGTGGGTGATCATGCAGATCTTTGCGCATGGCCGCGTGCGGCGCGCGTATATCGGCGTGGCCGGCACCACGACGCCGCTATCGCGCCGTGTGCAGCGCTATTTCGGCCTGAGTTCGCAAAGCGGCGTGCATGTGATGGAAATCGTCAAAGGCAGCCCGGCGGCGCTCGGCGGTTTGCGCACCGACGATACGATCGTCGCGATCGATGCACAGCCGGTCCAGGATGTGGATAGCCTGCAACGCACGCTCGACGCGTCACGTATCGACAAGCCGGTCGGCGTAACCGTGCTGCGCGGCGCGCAGCGGGTGGAGTTGACCTTGACGCCGGTCGGGCAGGCGGGTTGACTCATGCCGCGGAGCGGGCCGCCATGCGGCCGGACGGACGCCCGCGGACCCTACATCTAACCCTACATCGAACCCTACATAAAAAATAAAAATCACAGATAAATCAAATAATTACGATATATAATCGCGGACATCGAACTCTACATAAAACCATACCGTCCGCCATGACGACCATCGTTTCGTTCGAGCCGCTATTTCCCGAGGACCGGGTGCTCGATCCACTGCTCGAGCGCACCGCCGAACTTGTCGATTCATCGCACAAGTTGCTTGCCGTGCAGGGAACACCGCTTGCCGCCGCGCTTATACCGCAATTGCGCGCAATGAATTCGTACTACACCAATAAGATCGAAGGTCAGCACACTACGCCCGCCCAAATTGAAGCCGCGCTGAAACGCGACTATTCGGCCGATATTTCTGAACGCAAAAAACAGCATCTGGCCATGGCCCATATCGCAACGGAATCCGCACTCGAAGCAGAGTGGAACACGCTTGCGATGCCCGCCCTATTCGAGCCTGCACGGATTTCGGCCATTCACGACCGGTTCTTTTCCTGTCTGCCAGCCGAAGAGTGCTTTACGAGCGAAGGCCAGCCGATCGTGCCGGGACAGCTTCGCACCATGGATGTCACGGTAGGCCGTCATCAGGCGCCGGAGCCCGCGATGATCGAGCCCTTGCTCGATGCCTGGGGCAAGCGTTACGCCCGCCTACGAATCAAGGATTATCAGTTGATCGGGGTTGCGTGCTCGCACCATAGGCTTGCATGGATCCACCCCTTTTTGGATGGCAATGGACGCGTCGCACGTCTGCATTCGCATCTCGCATTACGCGCCGCCGATCTGACGCATGGCTTATGGTCCCCGCTTCGCGGCCTTGCGCGCGAACACGAGCAGTACTACGCCAGGCTTGCCGCAGCCGACCTGACGCGCCGCAATGATCTCGATGGCCGGGGCAATCTTTCGCAGGAAGGACTGGTGCAGTTCGCGCGGTTTTTCCTCGACTGCTGCATCGACCAGGTGCGTTTTATGGTCCGTATGACCGAGTTCGATGGCGTGGCGAATCGCCTTGTCGATCTATTGCAATATCTGGATGCCAATCCGTGGATGATCGGCTCGGAAAAATCGGTTATCAGGCCGGAATCCTCGGCACTTGCAATGGAATTCGTTGCGACGCGACGTGCTGTTACGCGCGCGGAGTTCAATCAGATGCTAGGAGTCAGCGATGTACTGGCTCGCCGGATCACACGCTCGCTGCTCGATGTCGGCTTGCTCGTTTCGCCGTCGCATCGCGGCGAACTGTCGTTTGGACTGCCGCTAAAAAGTCTGCGCTTTCTATTCCCGCGGCTTTGGCCCGAAGTCGATCAGGAATAAACGGACGCGGCAGAAGAACCCGCCGAACCAGGCCACCGGACCCAGCCGGTGGCCCCGCCCCCCCTACTGAATCAATCGCGTCACCCCTCGACCGCGCGGATCGGCCGCGGCTTCCGGAGTATCACCGTTGACTTTGATCACCTGAATATCGCCATTGAAGGCTTGCCCTTCGAGCTTGTAGCCCTTCGCTTCGAGCTGCGCGGCGAGTTCGCCCTCGATCGGCTGATACGGCTCCCAGAAAATCGTATTCGGCGGCAATAGCTGATGATGGAAGCGCATCGCGGCAACCGCCTCGGGCAACGGCATATCGAAGTCGTAGATATTGTTGATTACCTGGAAAATCGACGTAAAAATGCGCGAGCCACCCGGTGTACCGATAACCAGCGCGACCTTGCCGTCCTTTGTCAGGATCGTCGGATCCATCGACGATAGCGGACGCTTTTTCGGTTCGATCGCATTCGCATCGCTGCCCACCACGCCAAACATATTGGCAACGCCCGGCTTGGCGGAGAAATCATCCATCTCGTCGTTCAGCACGATGCCGGCGCGATCCACCACGACGCCGGAGCCGAAAGCGCCATTGAGCGTATAGGTATTCGATACCGCGTTGCCCCATTTATCGACTACCGAATAGTGCGTGGTCTCGGCTTTCTCCGGCATCGACGTGCCGAGGCCGGGCTGAACGCTTTTTGTATCAGACGGCGTATCCGGATTGACTTCGGCCGCACGCTTCGCGAGATATGGATCATCGATCAGTTGCGCAACCGGCACCTTATAGAAGTCGGGATCGCCGAGATATTGCGCACGGTCCGCGAACACGCGTTTCTCGATTTCGGCAATCAGATGCACGTATTGCGCGGAATTGAGCGGCACGTCCTTGAAATCGGGCGCGAGATCGGCCTTCATCTTGAGCAACTGCACGAGGCCTACTCCGCCCGAACTCGGCGGCGGCGCGGTAATCACGCGATAGCCGTTCCAATCCGCTGTGACCGGCTCTCGCCATACCGCCTTGTATTGCTTGAGATCGGCCTTGGTGATCAGACCATGACCGCGCATCGACGCGGCAATCAGATCGGCGGTTTTGCCCGAATAGAAATCCTTTGCGCCCTGATCCGAGATACGTTGCAGCACCGCGGCAAGATCGGGCTGTTTAAAATCGACGCCCTGCTTCAGATTGCCGAAGTACACGTCGAAATTGGTTTTACCGGCAAAGTCTTTGGCCGCATTGTCGCGCCGCTCCTGCAATTTCTGACTGACCTCGAAGCCGTCGCGGGCGTAATGAATGGCCGGCGCGAGCACCTGCTTCCATTTGAGCTTGCCAAAGCGGCGCTGCGCTTCCCACATGCCTTCGACGGTGCCCGGCACGCCGACCGCGCGATAGCCGACCAGGCTCATGCCCTTGATAACCTCGCCCTTATCGTCGAGATACATATTCTTCGTCGCGGCCAGCGGCGCGCGCTCGCGATAATCGAGAAAATAAGGCTTGCCGTCGACATACAGCGTCATAAAGCCGCCGCCGCCGATATTGCCCGCATCCGGATAGGTGACCGCAAGCGTAAAGGCAATCGCGACGGTCGCATCGACCGCATTGCCGCCCTCGTTGAAGATCTGCTCGGCGGCATCGGCGCTGTATTTATCCGGCACGGCGATCGCCGAACTGGTAAGCGTGGCCGGCTGGACTTTCGCAGGAGCCTTCGCGACAGCGGGCGTCGCTTCGAGAAACCCGGTCGAAACAGAGATGAGCGCAACCAGCGCGAAGCCGCTGGCCGAAGCTTTGACGTTGCTGATCAACTTCATTGAGAACCCCATGGACGATGATTGCATCGGTATAACGATTCAAGCTCTGTTGCGCTTATAACATGCAACCCGGCCATTTTCGAAGCCACCAGATTTAGTAGGGGCGATCCCGCAGCACGACTTACGCGCGCCCGCGATTGCCGCGCGCAATCTCGTCGCCCGCGCCTGGCGGCATGCGCCGGGTAATCGGAATCGACAGGAATGAGAGCAGGCCGACCACGACAAACGCCGGCCAGAAATCGGAAAAGACGATCTTCGGATGCCCCTGCACCGCGTGCGAAATCTGCAGCACGACGCCCGCGATCGTTACGCCGAGGCCGAGCGACATCTGCTGGATAACGCTTGCCACGCTGGTGGCACGGCCCACCTCGCTGCTCGGAATATCCGCATACGCGAGCGTATTGAGCGAAGTAAATTGCAATGACGGAAAGAAACCGCCCACCAGCACCACACACCAGATCAACCAGTGCGGCGTGCCGGGAAAAAATAGTCCGTACACCGCAATGGCCAACCCCGCACAAGCGGCGTTGACCATCAGCACGGTACGAAACCCGAAGTGCCCGAGAATGCGCGAAGCGACCGCCTTCATAAAGATCGAGCCGAATGCAGACGCGCAGGTAATCGCACCGGCTCTGAACGCGGTCATGCCAAGCCCTTCCTGCAGAGCAAGCGGCAATAGAAACGGCACGGCCCCAAGGCCGATACGAAACATCGAGCCGCCTATCACGCTCGCGTGAAAACTGGGAATGCGCAACAGCCGCAAATCGAGCACCGGCAATGCGACGCGACTCGCATACAGCACGTAAACCAGCAACAACACGATGCCGGTCACGCACATGCCGACCGAATTGCGCGTCGACACCAGTTCACCGCCGACCAGCGAAAGCCCGAGCATAAATAGCGACGCGCCGCTCGCCGACAGCACGAAGCCGATCCAGTCGAGCCGGCCCGGATGCGGCTCACGCGTATTCGCGATATGTTTATTCGCGAGCCAGATGCCGAGCACGCCGATAGGAATATTGATAACGAAAATCAGACGCCAATGCAGATAGGTCGTGATAAAGCCGCCGAGCGGCGGCCCGACGACCGGACCGAGCAGCGCCGGCACCGACAGATAATTCATCGCGCGGATAAACTCCGACTTCGGCACCGAACGGAAAATAATAATGCGGCCCACCGGCACCATCAGCGCACCGCCGATGCCTTGGATAAAGCGCGCAACCACGAATGTATCGAGCGAAGTGGAGGCCGCGCACAGTAGCGAGCCTGTCATAAAGATGCCGATCGCCGTACGGAATACCGTGCGCGAACCAAAACGGTCGGCGACCCAGCCGCAAATCGGGATAAACACGCCAAGGCCGATCACATAGGACGTGACGGCAAGCTTCAGCGTAATGGGATCCTGACCGAGATCACGCGCCAGCACCGGCAGCGACGTGACGATAACCGTGCCGTCCACGTTTTCCATGAACATCGCGCACGCGACGATCAGTGGAACGATGAAAGTGCCCAAAGCGAGACGCATTGGCGTGACGACAGGCCGTTAGGCCATCGATTGAAAGTCTGGATTATGGCATTGCGACGGCAACAAATGTTGTTGCGCGGGGAAATCTGCTGCGCGACGCCGCGCGCAAGCTCAACCGGCAATGGCCAGTCGAGCGCCGTGCGGCGCGGCGCGATCGTGCTGATCGAGAAGTGCGGCGGTGGCCTGCTTCAGTGTCTCGGCAGAACTCGCCGCCTGTCAGGGCTCGCTTGCCGGCGCGACGTCTTAGCGCGATGCGCTAACAAGCGGCTGCAACTGCGGCAGGATTTCATTGGTTGCGCGCGCGACATCGTTCGGGAAGTCGATTTCGATCCACGGCGCACCGGTTACATCGGCGGTATCGAACACCTGGCTGCGCTCGAGCAGCAGGTCGCGCACCGCTTCTTCATGCGGCATGTTTGCACGGCCGCTGTCGATATAGCCGGCGACGATCTGCGTAAAGCGTCGCGCCGTTTCCTCGCGAAAGCGGAAAAAGCCGACCGACTCGCCGATCGTGTCGTAGTCGAGATTAACCGCGAGCTGCTTGCGCAATTCGACCGGCACGCCGTCTTTCAGACACAGCTTGACGGGCTCGTCGCCCGCTTCGAAATCGCGGTCGATCAACAGACGGTTGACCGATTCGTCCGCCACCAGCGCGTTCAGAATCCGTTCGTCGTAGAGTACGTCGGCATCCATCAGCAGCACGTCGCCGCCGCGCGTCAGCGCGTTAGCGACCGTATGCACCGTCAGCACGCTGCCGAGATCGAAACGCGGATTGATCACCGTCTCGACCTTATGCGGCCAGTTGATACGCGTCAGTTCCGCCTGCACCGATTCCGGCTGGAAACCGAGCGCCAGTACGACGTCGGTAACGCCGGCGGTTTCCAGCATTTGCAGATGCCGCTCGAGCAGGCTCATGCCGTCGAACTGCAACAGGCATTTCGGAAACTGGGCTTGCGGCGGCTGCTGAAGACGCAGGCCGAGGCCCGCTGCGAGAATAATGGCGCGCATGCGCAGTCCTTTGAAAAGATACGGAGATCAATCGGCAACGGGCATGCGCCGCAGGGCGCGCCGCCGTTGCCAGCTTCTTTCGCTGAAGTGCAAAACCAGCAGGCCCGGCAGGCCCAGCAGGATTTCACGCGCACGCTTGGCGAGCGACAACGCCAGCGCCGCGTCGGGCGGCAAACCTGCCAGCGGCGCAAGCAGCAGATAGCCGCCCTCCTGCACGCCGAGCGAGCCCGGAATCATAAACGCCGCGCCGCGAATCGCCTGGCCGATGCTTTCGAGCAGCAGCGCGTCGATCCAGCCGACCGGATGGCCGAGAAAGCGCAGCGCGAGCCAAACCTCCACCGTGCCGACGACCCAGCCGACGAAACTCAACACGAAACTCGCGACCACCCGGCGGCGCTCGCGATAGAGCGACTGCACGGCTGCATCGACGGCTTCCGCGCGGGTCATCAGCGACGACCAGTCGCGCTTGCCAAAGACCTTCGACACGACGCCAAGCAAGCGCCCGAACAGACCACGCCGCTGCGCGAAGTAAAACCCGGCGATCAGCGCGCCGAGCACGCAGGTGGCGATCAGCGTCGCGGCTTGCAGATCGTGCAGCGCGCCGTGCGCGGCATAGGCGCCAAACAGCAGCAGGCCGCCGAGCGCGAAGACGATTTGCGCGAGCGCCTGCCACGTGGTGCTGACGGTGATCGCCGCGGCCGCGTCGCGCATCGGCATGCCACGCTGCGACAGTTGCCGCACCATCACGACCGGACCGCCGATCTGGCCGGCCGGCAACAGGCTATTCACCGATTCGCCGATCCAGCGCGCGAACAGCGCATCGCGCAACGACGGCGAGCGCGGCGCACCGTTTTTGCCGCCGCGCGCGAACAGCACCGCGATCGCACCGGCATCGACCACCAGCGGCACGACATGAAACGCCGCGACGACCGCGAGCCCCCAGCCGGCCGCGAGCAGGGTCGAAGCCACCGAGCCGAACCCCTGCCACGCGAGCAGGCCGACGAACAGCGCCGTGCCGATCGACAGCAGAAGCAGGGCCGCGCGACTCATGCCGCGCCCTTGCCGCGCGAGGTCAGCTGACGGAATACCTGGCGGAAACCGAAGTACGCAACCGCGTCCTTCATATTGGAAATAAAACGGCGCCACGGCCGCATATTCGGGTCGGTCACGTACTCGAAGGTCAGCGATACGCGCATCTCGTTCGGCCCTGCCGGGGTAATCCGATGACGCAGCTTGTCGCCGTCGAAAAACACGAGGCCGCCCGGCGGAATCTGCACCGAGCCCGGTTGATCCGGCAGGTCCGGGTTGCGCGTATGCAGTTCGTAGTCGAGCCGGCACGACGAGTCGTCGATCACACCCAGCAGCAGCGTATAGCGGCGCCCGTCATAGTACGAAGTGTCGTAGTGCCAGCCGATATGGTCGCCCGGCCGCGTGTAGTAATACAGCGCGTATGCGTGGGGATCGTCGGCGGGCGACACCTGCAGCTTGTCGCCGCTCATCTGTTCGAGCCAGCCGATCAGTTCCTTCGAGCGATACAGCTCGGCGATAAACGGCGCGAGGCGGTCGATCGTATGGCGGCTGACGCTACCGCCCTGCTTATGTCCCGGCAGATAGTTGCGGTTCACCTCGTCGAGCAGCGAGCGCGCGCTGTGGATCAGTTGCGCGGTGACTTCCGGCGCGAGAAAATCGTCCAGATACAGAAACGCGCCCTGCGCGGAAAAGTCCTTGCGAAGGCGCGCGTTGTCGAACGTGCGCGTGCGGCTCGCGACCGCGCGCTCGGCGTCCGGCGCGGGCACGGCCGATGCTGGTGATGCAGTTGCCTGCGTGGCTGTTGACACGATCGGGTCTTCGGCGTGCGTACTCATTCGCTGGCCCAAAATTGACTGTTTTCGGAGGCCTTGGCTGCCAGGCGGGCGGTGCGGCGCGCGACGCGCCAGTAATCGATCACGACCCACACGGCGAAAAGCGGCGCGCCGATCGACGCGACCACGACGAACGGCAACACGACGTTCATCAGCGTGACGATGGGCAGCAGATACAGCACGTCTTCGGTTTCGAAACCGCCGACCGACGCCTGCTTCGTACCCGCCTTGCCGATCATTTCTTCGATACGCATGCGCAGAAAGAAGATCAGCGCAACGGCCACGCCGGCCACCGCGCCGAGCATGCCCGGCGCGACGTTGAGCCCGCCGGGCTGCGCGCCGCCGACGCCGATGCCCATGCCGACGAACAGCATCACGGTAACGAGCGCGTCGCAGCCGAGATCGTAAAAATGACCGATACGGCTCGATTTGCCGCCGATCCGCGCGAGTTCGCCGTCCGTGTGATCGACGAAATTGGATAGCACGATCAGCAGCGCGCCCGCATTGGCCCATCCGAATTGGCCGTGAGCGAGGCACAGCGCGCCTGCCACGCCGATCAGCAGGCGCAGTGTAGTGAGATGGTTCGGTGTGACCCAGGTATCGACCAGTGGTGTCACGAGCCGACGGGCGAGCCGGGCATCCCAGGTGCGGGGCGGCGGAACGTTAACTGGAGATTTGGCTTGCGAAGTCATAACCCGGAAATATATACGGGATCGAGAAAGATTGCTTTCATCCCCGACGTTTCTTTGCAGATTACCGATGACAATGGCGTGTCCGTCATAAAGCGGAATCGGTCGAATCGCGATAAAGTGCGAATCCAGTCGCGCCAGCCCCGCGGACTCCCTTCGGTAAGCGCGTCGCGCGGGCTTTTCACGCCGCGCCGCCGGCCGTTGCGAATCCACGACATCGAATCAGGATTGCCGTCCAAGCTTATGAATCGTTTTTTTACCTCACTACTATTTGTTGCAGTGGCGGCACTACCGGTTGCGGGTTTTGCCGCCGCGCTCGACGCGCCGCTCGTTTGCAATGAAACCGGCCACCAGTTTATTGCCGATCTGATCGATCAACAGTTGATCGACCCGAAGCCGACGCATGTCGAACGCAACTCGATCAACGCTTTTTCGCCCAGGCACGACGCCAATCTGACCGCCTTCGGCTTTCGCGTATTCGCGGTGGTCGGCTTCCAGAAAGACGACCCGCTGTTCCGGGTCGGCGACGGCGAGCCGCTCGCACAATCCGCGTACGGCGCCGTGGTGTTCGGTGCCGAAGAAAAGGTGCGCGCCGCAATTGCCGATGCCGGCAGCACGGCGATCGTGCATCATGTGGCGCCGCTTATCACCGCGATTTTCTGCAAGCGCGAGTGAGTTCGCGAGCACCGGCTCTTCAGACGAATGATCCCGCCGGCTTCGATTCTGTTTCTTCCAGCCTCAGCTAGGCCGGCGAAATTCGTTTTCCACCCATGCCGCGGCGCTTGCCTTGCTGAGTTTGAACGTCGGCGCGACCTGTACCTGGGCGAGCTGTTCGCCGAAGTTATCGAGCGCGCTCAGCAACGCGTAGGGCTCGTCCTCGTCGGGCACGATATCGAGCGTGATTTCGAGTTCGTCGTTACCGTCCGCGCTTTGCACCCGCACCGCCTTATGCAGTTGCGCGCGCAGTTGCTGTTCATGGCGGCGCAGCACTTCCGAGGCCGTTTTCACCAGCGTGTTGAACGCGGATACGTCGAGCGGCTTCGGATCTTTCTTGTTGCGGCCCATCGTCCAGGGGCCGACGAGCGCGGGTTCCGCCTCGCCGTCCTTGACCATTTCGACGGCCCAACCGTCGTCGTCTTCATTCTTGATCACGCGCGCGGTCCAGCCGTTGTCGCGCCACAGACGCTCCTCATGCACGCTTTCGTCCAGCGGCAGATCGGCGCTCGTCTCTTCGGACGAGGAAAAAGGCGTGTCGTTCATCACAGGTTCACTCACTTCGCGAGGCGAAAATACGTTCGAACCCGCGATTTTACCCGCCCGGCGCGCGCCGCCGGGCTCACTCCGACGAATGGACAAGCCCGGGCGGGAATCGCAAGCCATGCGCGGGCCCGAACAGGTCTATTGTGTCGTTCCCGATGATATATAAATGAGATTTAAAGATCGCATAAAAAAACGCGACCCGAAAGTCGCGTGAAAAAATGAAAAGACACCCTTGGTCAAAGGGGCCTGTGAAATTATAAGTGGGCCGCTTTATACGGATTTAATATTCATTCGGGAACAATGCGTTGCGGAAAACAGCGGGAATCCACGGGCGCCGTATCGCGCTGTCAGGCGTCCATGGGGGCGCGCTCGCTGGTATCTCTCGTACGTCACTGCGGTGCGGCATTAGTATGCTAATGAGACTACCATCCGTTCGCTGCGCGGAGAATATCATTTCCTTTTATCGATCCACACATGCACCATTAATCGCACAATTGCCGAGCCATTAATTTTCATGCGATTCGAGATTGAATATTACAGCCTTGGCAATTACGTTCATTAAATTGCAAGGCATCTGTCGCATGCCAGCCGAACGGCCACGCATGGTGACGGCGCCGACGCGCACTGGGTATACTGCCCCGGCCGCCCATCCGCGGCGTCATCACGACGTCGCGGCGTATATCCGGCGGCTTCGTCGCGAAGCATCGCGCTTCGCCCGCGCCTCACCTTCCCATGCACGACCGGGAACGCCGACGATCGGATCATGAAAAGACTTCTCCTGCTTGCCCCCGCTGCCGCCATCACGGCCACTCTCGCCGCTTGCGGCTCCACCAGCGGCCCCGCCCGCGATGCGTCCCAACCGATGGTGTACGTGTCGTCGTCACGCACGGTCGCCTCGATCGCCACATGCCTCGAAGATCGTCTGCCGCGCGTGCGCACGTCGCAGGCGGGCGCCACGACCGAGCTTGCGGTCGGCGCCGATTCGAACAACTCGTATTTCGTTACGCTGACGCCGCTCAACGGCACCACGGTCATCAAGGTCATGCGTCCGACCAATGCGCCCGACGATCCACCTGAGTCGGAGATGCGCTTCGATATCGCGCGCTGCGCGTCCTGAGACCCCGCAGCAGATCGCGCGCTGACGGACTCGGTGGCGTGTTCTGTGGCGTGCTCGGTGGCGTGCTCGGTGGCGTGCTCAGTGTCCTGAATACCCAGCCAGCCGATGCGCGAATTTTTTTATGTCGCGTGCCGGCTGTTTTTTTATCCGCTCATCAGCACACCTGGCGCCTTTTGCTCCCCTCGCCCCACACTTACCGTCCTACGAATCCGTCGCCAGCAAATCCGCCCGATACGTCTCACGCGATCGATACACCACGACAACACTCGCCACACACGCGATCAGCGAGTCCACGGCGCCGTGCCGCGCCGGCATCGCGCACGGCCGCATGCGACGCGCTCTCAACGCTCACGTTCATCGCAAGTCCCCGATTCCGCGCGCGTCAATGCTTCGGCCAGGCAGCGCTCGACGTTGCGAGCGACGGCGGATACACCGGCACCGGCTCGCCCTTCTGCCATTGCAGCACTACCAGCGCCGCATCGACGCGATGCCCGGCCGCATCGAAATGCAGTTTTGGGCCGGGGAAATAATTCGCCGCGCCCTGCGTCGTGTCCATCGCGTGTAGCGCCGCGCCGACTTTTTGCGCATCCGCCGATTTCGCCTGTTCGATCGCATCGCGAATCAGCATCACATCGCCGTAGCTCGATACGCTGTCCTGCGTCATCCACGGTTCGTGCGTCGCGTCCTTGAACGACTTGATGAGCGTTTCCTGCCCCTTGCCTCCCCAGTTGCCGATGATCACCATCACGCCGTCGAGTTCGTCCTTGCCGACCGCCTGCAGCAGTTCGGGCGCGCCCATGTGGCCACCGTTCGTAATGATCGGCATGCGTCCGTGGCCGAGTCCCATTTCGTTGATCTTCTCGACCAGCAGCTTGGTGTCCGGCACGTTCGTCGTCAGCAGAAACAGCAGATCGGGACGCGCGTTGCGCACGCGCTGCACCAAGGAGGTCGCGTCCGACAGCGGCGGCGTAAACACCTCGTCGACGACCAGCTTCAGGTTCGCCTTCGCGAAGCCGCCGTCGCGCATCGCCTTCGTGAAGCTGACCGGCGACGCGGTGTTGTCCATCACGATGCCGACGGTTTTCGGCACCGGCGCCTGTGCGCGTTTGGCGATGTCGAGGATCACCGGCAGCGCGTCGTTGGCCATGCGGCTGGCGGTCGCCGAAGTCTGGAACACATATTGATAGCCGCGGCTCGTGATCTGATCCGAATACGACAGCGTGAGCCACGGTAGTTTCGCGCGCTCGCTGATTTCGGTGACCGCGAGCGTGAACGAGCTGAGGAACGCGCCGGTGCCGCCGCTCAGATCCGGGTTCTGCGAGACGATGCGCTCCATCGCGCTCTTCGCGGTTTCGACGCGGTCGCCCGCATCGCCGACGATCAGCTTGATCTTCGCGCCGCCGAGCGCCTTCACGCCGCCGCTCGCGTTGATCTGATCGGCGGCGAGCCGCGCGCCTTTCAGTTCGAGCTCGCCGTTGCGCGCCCACGGCCCCGACAGCGGCACCACCACGGCGATCTTCACATCCTTGGTTTGCGCCGGCGATGCATCCGAAAAGCCCAACGCCGCCGCACACGCGATCGCCGCGAAAGCTACTCGACCGACCGCGGTCCGACCGAAAAATCCCGTTCTCATGTCTCCTCCAGTGGTGTCGAGGCGCGTGCCGCCTCGTGGTTTCCTGGTTCGTTGCCAATGCGCTGTCGCGGGGTCATCGTCCCACTCATTGCCCCACTCATTGCCCCACTCATTGCCCCACTCATTGCCCCACTCATTGCCCCAGATAAGCGCGCTTCACGCGTTCGTCGCGCAGCAGATCCTCGTGCCGCCCTTCCATCACGATCCGTCCGGACTCCAGCACGTAGCCGCGATGGCACGCTTCGAGCGCTTCGGCGGCACGCTGCTCGACCAGCAGAATCGCGATGCCGCGGCTGCGATGAACCGCCTGAATGCTTTCGAAGATCTGCTCGACGACCGCCGGCGCGAGTCCCATCGAAGGTTCGTCGAGCATCAGCAGGCGCGGCAACGATGCAAGTCCGCGCGCGATCGCGAGCATCTGCTGCTCGCCGCCGGATAACGTGCCGGCGAGCTGCCGCTGGCGTTCGTGCAATCGCGGAAACAGCGAGAAAGCGAAATCGAGCGTCTCTTTCCAGGCGCGCCGCGCATTCGCGGATTGCGCGCCCATCTCGAGGTTTTCCAGCACCGTGAGCCGCGCGAACACCTGCCGTCCTTCCGGCACGTGCGCGATGCCAAGCGCCGCGCGCGCACTCGGAGCGACGCGCGACAGATCGTGGCCGTCGTAGCCGAGCGCGCCGGATTCGATCGGCGTCACGCCCGAGATCGCGCGGAATAGCGTGGTCTTGCCCGCGCCGTTCGGTCCGACCACCGCGACGAACTCGCCGGGACCGACGGTGAGGGTCGCGCCGTCGAGCGCGCGCGCTCCGCCGTACGACACGCACAACGCGTCAATGCGCAGCATGCTGCACCCACCGTTTGCCGAGATACGCCTCGATCACCGCCGGATCGCCCGTTACGTCCGACGGCGCGCCTTGCGCGAGCACCACGCCGTGATCGAGCACCAGCAGCCGATCGACGAGGCGTAGCATCGCATGCATCGTGTGTTCGATGATGACGATCGTCACGCCGAGCCGCCGCAGCGTCGCGATCACGCGCAGCATGTGTTCGACTTCGCCCGCGCCGAGTCCCGCAAAAGTTTCGTCGAGCAGCAGCACGCGCGGATTCGCGGCCAACGCGCGGGCCATTTCCATCAGCCGCAATTCGACCGTCGTCAGCGACGCACCGAGCCGCGCCTCGCAGCCCGCGAGACCGACCAGCGCGATCGCTTCGCGCGCGCGGCGATAGGCGTCGGCATCGTGTTTCTCGCGCGAGAACGCGCCGACCACCACGTTGTGTAGCACCGACAGGCGCCGGAACGGTCTCACCACCTGGAAGGTGCGCGCCACGCCCGCTTCCAGGATCCGGTTGGCGCGCTGGCCGACCAGCTCGTTCGTCTCCATCCGCACCGACCCCGACCACGGCCGCACGAAGCCGGTCAGCGTGTTGAAGAGCGTCGTCTTGCCCGCGCCGTTTGGCCCGATGATCCCGAGGATCTCGCCTTCGTACACATCGAAGCTCACATTCGAGAGCGCCAGCAAGCCGCCGAAGCGCACGCTCACACCTTCGACGCTCAGCAATACACGGCGCGCCGCCGTGGCCGATGAGACGCTTTCTTCGGGCGAACGCTCGAAGCGCTCGGGATCGAAATGCAGCGCGGTGGAGGGATCGGCGAGACGGCGCGCGCGGCGGTCCTTGAACCACGTGAGGATGCCTTGCGGCGCCATCAGCACGACGAGGATGATCGCCACGCCGAGTACGACGCCCTGAATGCCCGGCAGCGCGTCGCCGAGCCCCGCGCGCAGCAGCTCACCGAGCGGCACCAGCACCGCCGCGCCGATCAGCGGTCCGAACAGCGTGCCGACGCCGCCGAACAGCGTGTAGATCAGCGCCTGCGCCGACACCGACAGCCCGAACACCGCCGAGGGCGTGACGATCAGCAGCACCACCGCGTACAGGCCGCCCGCGAGTCCCGTCAGCGCCGACGACAGCACGAGCGCGCGCAGTTTCCAGCGGCGCGGATCGATACCGGCGGCGAGCGCGGCCGTTTCGTTCTGCTTGATCGCGAGCAGCGACAGCCCGAAACGCCCGCGTTGCACGCAACACGCGACCGCCATCGTCACAAGCAGGAGCGCGGAGGCGAGCGCGACGTAGATGCGTTGATCGTCGAATTGCAGATAGGCGGCGGGCGCCTCGCGATGCATCGGCAGCGCGACTTCCTGAAAGCCGAGCCATTCGAAGACGAACAGCAGCGCGAGCGGATACGCCAGCATCGCGAGCGCGAAATAGTGGCCGCGCAGCCGCAAGGTCGGCACGCCGATCACGAGTCCAGCGAGCGCGCCGACCAGCGCCGCCGCGACGAGACCGAACCACGGACTTACGCCGAACTGCGCGAGCAGGATCGCCACCGTGTACGCGCCGAGTCCGAAGAACGCCGCGTGTCCGAACGACATCAGCCCGCTTTGCCCCGAAAACAGATTCCACGCGATCGCGACCGTCGCCCAGATCGGCACGAAGGCGAGCATCAGTTGCACGTAGCGATCGACGACGAGCCACGCGAGACCGGCGTAGCACAGCATGCCGAGCGCGATCAGCGGCATCGGGCCGAAGCGGCCACGCCCGATGCCGCGTGCGCGCGATTCCCCGTGAGCGTCGTCGGCACGAGCGGCGGCTTCCAGTGGCTCAGACACGTTCGATCACCTTGCCGAAAAAGCCCTGCGGTCGCAGCAGGATCACGAGCAGAAAGATTACGAACACGGCGGCGTTCTGCAATTGCTGCGGCAGCACCAGCGTCGACAACTGCTGCACCAGACCGATTGTCAGCCCGCCGAGAAACGCGCCGCTCACGCTGCCGATCCCGCCGAGGACCACGCCCGCGTACATCACCATGATGAATTCGATGCCCGTATAAGGCTCGAACGGCAGATACATCGCCACCAGCCCACCGGCAATGCCCGTCACCGCCGCGCCGCCGCCGAATGCGAGCATGAACGCGCGATTCACGTCGATGCCCATGTAGGTCGTGGCTTCCTGGTTGTCGGCCGCCGCGCGCAGCGTCTTGCCGGTGCGCGTGCGAGCGACGAACAGCGCGCACGCGATCATCACCAGCACCGAAATCACCGCGGCCACCGTGCGCGCCTGATTGAGGAACAGCATGATGTCGTCGCCGCCGAACGGCGCGAACGGCCACGCATTCGACGACATCGGCGTGCGCAGCGACCGCGGCATTGAACCGAACAGTAGTAGTCCGCCGTTCGACAGCACCAGCGAAATGCCGAGCGTGAGCGTCAGTTGCGCGTTGTGTTCGTCGCCGTCGCCGGCCGCGGCGCGCATGCCGCTCACGTGACGCATCAGCAGCGCGTACAGCACGATGCCGAGCACGAACACCACGACGCCGCCGAGCAGCGCGGATACAATCGGCCCGGCATACGGCCCGAGCACCATGCCGATACCCGTCGAGCCGAACAGAAAGAGGCTCGCGTACATGCCGCCGACCAGCAGCTCGCCCTGCGCGAAATTGATCACGCGCATCACGCTGAAAATAAGCGCGAGACCAACGCACATCAGTCCGTAGATCGCGCCGATCGTGAGGCCCGCGTACAGCGAACCGAGCACGTTTTCGATGACACCCGACATGTCACTCATGCGCCGACGCCCCCGGCGACCGACAGCGCCGCGATCGGCGCCTCGGGAATGCCGCACAACCCGAAGCCGCCGACGGCGAACGTCTGACCGTCCTTGACGATGTATTTCAGCGCGGCGGCCGCGCCTGGGAAAACCTTATTCATGAACGAGAGCCCTTGCCCTTTGCCGAAAACGTTTAAGTCGATGAACGGCGTGCCGGCGTGACGCGGAAGCGCCTGGATACCTCGAGCGAGCCAGCCGCTCAGTCGCGATAGCCTGTATCGGTGCGATCGAGCTTACGCAACAGCGCGGCGAATTCGATCGAACCTTCCGGCACGCGCTGCATGCCCTGGAACGAATCGAGGTCGTTGCGCGAGCGGCGCGCGACCGCGGGATCGACGGGATTGAGCGTGCCGCACGCAGCGGCGTCGACCTGGATCTGGCATGCTCGCTCGAGACGATAAAGACGCAGAAAGCATTCGGGCACCGTCGCGCCCGTCACCAGCAGTCCGTGATTGCGCAGAATCATCGCGCGCGCGTTGCCGAGCGAACTCACGATGCGCTCACGTTCGTCGAGATACAGCGACGCGCCTTCGTAATCGTGATAACCGAGGCTTTCGAAGAACACGGTCGAGAACATCGAGATCGGCTGCAACCCTTCCTTGATCGCGGCGATCGCCATTCCGGCGCGCGAATGTATGTGCATCACCACCTGGTTCTGCGCCGCGTGCGACATGTGAATCGCCGAATGGATCACGAAGCCCGCGTAGCTAACCGATGCATCCTCGCCCGCTACGACGTTGCCTTCCACGTCGATCTTGATGAGATTCGACGCTGTCACTTCGTCGTAATTCAGGCCGTACGCGTTGATCAGAAAGTGATCGTCGCCGCCCGGAACGCGTGCGGTCAGATGCCCGTAGATCTGCTCGGTCCAGCCGAAGTAGTCAACCAGCCTATACGCCGCCGCGAGTTCGATACGCAGCTTGCGCTCCGCCTCGCTCATGGCGCCAGCGGTTGCTTCGCACGTTGCCTTCTCCATCGTTCTGACCGTCATCTTCGTCTCCTTGAACGTCACTGCAGGGAACAACGCGAGGCGCGCCTCGCGCGTATCAACGGTACACGGCGCGCGACGTCACGTGCTCCGCGTCCGCAGGCAGCGGGTCCTCGCGCGAATCCGTGTCGATCTTCTCGTCGCCGCCAATCGGTGCGTCGAGCCGGCGGTCGCGCGTGTCTGGCAAACCAACCGCCGCGACCACGAAGGCGAGCGCGAGCGTCACCACCGGATACCACAGACCAAAGTACACGCCGCCGTTGGCCGCAACCATCGCAAACGCCACGCTCGGCATAAAGCCGCCGACCCAGCCTGCGCCGATGTTGTACGGCAGCGAAATGGCGGTGTAGCGGATGCGCGTCGGGAACAGTTCGGTCATCCACGCCCCGGCCGGCGTATAGATCACCGCTAGCAGCGACAGCAGATAGGTAACAATCGCGATGAGCACGCCGCGATGTACGCCCGTCGGGTCTGCCGATTTCGGATAGCCGCTCGCCACCAGCGCCGCCAGCACGTTGGACTGAAACGCCTCATTGCGCGCGGCGAAGTCGGTTTTGGACAAACCTGCTCCTTCGAACGCGCTCAGCGTCTTGCCGCCGACCGTCACACTCGCGACCGCGCCGGCGGGCGCCGCCTGGTTCTCATATGAGATCATCCGGTTGGCGAGCAGGCCCTTGACTATGTCGCACGACGTCGTCAACGCGGCAGCGGCCACCGGATTGAATTGCACCGCGCACGCCTTCGGATCGGCGGTGACGACCACGGGCGCCGAGCGTTGCGCCACTTCGAGCGCCGCGTTGCCGTAGTGCATCATCAGCCTGAAGCACGGCTGCATCGTCAGCGCCGCGAGCAGCGTGCCGGCGAGAAACACTGGCTTGCGGCCAATCTTGTCGGTGAGCCAGCCGCATACGAAATAGACTGGAATACTCATCAACAGCGACGGCAGCATGATCCAGTTGATCGTCTTGCCGTCGATGCCCAGAGTGCGCGCCATGAAGAACTGCGTGTAGAACTCGCCGGTATACGCGATCACGCCAATCGCCGTATTGACGCCAATCGTCAGCAGGATGGCCGTGCGCAGATGACGCCAGTCGCCGAACGCCTCGCGCAGCGGGCGGCGCTTGTCGCGCGCGGCCGCTTTCATCTCGGCGAACACCGGCGATTCCTTCAGCTTCAAACGCAGCCACATCGAGATGCCGAACAGCAGGATCGACGCGAGAAACGGCACTCGCCACGCCCAGTCGGCGAGTGCTCCTTCGCCGAACAGCGTGCGCGTGACGAGCGTTGCCGACAGCGCGAGGATGATGCCCGCCGGCGTCATCGCGGAAAGCCACGACACGTCCCTGCCGCGCTGCCCCGGCTCCGAGTGCTCGGCTACGTACACGAGCGCGCCGCCGTATTCGCCACCGACAGCCAGCCCTTGCAGCACGCGCAATGCGATCAGCGTCGCGGGCGCGTAGATGCCCCAGCTCGCGTAACCCGGCAACAGACCGACGACGAACGTCGGCAACGCCATCAGCATGATCGTCGCAACGAAGGTGCGCTTGCGCCCGACCAGATCGCCGATCAAACCGAACACGAGCGAGCCGAACGGCCGCGCGACGAAGCCCGCTGCAAACGTCAGCAGGGCGAAGATGAACGCGGCCGTCTCGTTGACGCCGGAAAAGAACTGCCTGGCGATCACCGGCGCTAGCGCGCCGTACAGCAGGAAGTCGTACCACTCGAACGCCGTCCCTAGCGACGAACTGATGATGACCTTGCGTCGTTCCTTGCCGACGAACCGCGGACGCGGCGAAAGCGTGCTCATGTCGTATGTGTCTCCGTGCGGTCCGCGTTGCGCGGACTTGTCGTTATGTGTCGTGCAGGCTCGACGGCGCGTGCGACGCCGCCGCCCGTTTCAGCGCGCCAGCTTGTACACCCGCGCGGCCGTGTCGTGAAAGAGCGCAGCCTTCTCGCTTTCCGACGCCCCCGACACGATCCGCTTGAACGCGTTCCACATCACCGGATAACTGCACTGTCCTTTATCGACCGGCGAATTGCTTTCAAACATGCAGCGATCCGCGCCGAAGCTTTCGATCGCCGTTTCTACATACGGACGCCACGCGTTAGCCAGTTCACCGGACGACGGCGGCAGCGGCGCGCGATGAAATGTGAATCCGATGATCGCCATCGACAAACCGCCGAGCTTGACGGTCACGTTCGGACAGCTCGCGAGTTCCTCGATGGCCACGCGCCATTCGGTGAAGGCCGCGTCGCGGCGTCCTTGGTACGGCCCGATGCCAAGCGGACCGCCGAAGTGATTCATGACGATCTGCAGATCGGGCAGCGCGCGCGCCATCGCCGCCAGCTCGACGATCTGCGTGTGATAGAGCCACGCATCGAAGACGAGGCCGCGCTGTTGCAGGCGGCTTGCCCCCTTGCGGAACGCGGCATCGTCGAGCAGATGCAACGGCGGCGGCGTCAGCAGGCTGGCGAGAAACTCTTCGTGACGCGCCACGATATGGCGGATCGCGCGAAAGCGTCCTCCGGCCGCTTCGATATGTGCGTCGAGCACGGCATCCAGTTGTTGGTCGAGCAGGTCAGCGAAGCCGATGATGCCTTCGCATACGCGGACCTTTTCGCCGCGTCGCGCCGCTTCATCCGCGACCGAAGCGACGAACTCGGTTTCGCCCACCGGCTTGAACGCTTCCGGGCCGGCCTTGCGATACGCATAGCCGCATTGCGCGTACACAGTGGACACCACGTTATGGCCGGACTTGAGATCAGCAAGCAGATCGTCGAGCAAATAGCCGCCCGCCAGTTCCCAGAGGTGATGATGCGGATCGACGATCGGCAGATCCGGTTCGATGATGTCCTCTTGCAGACGGGCGAGCCAAGCCTTATTCGGTTCGACGTGCTTGAAAATCGGTAGTTCGGCGGTTGCCATGAAGTGTCCTCGTTTCTTTGGCGAATTCGGGCGGTGATCTCAGGCAGCGATGACGGGCTGCTCGCCGACGATGGTCGTGCGGTGCATTACGCGGCGCTCGCCCGGATCGAAGGCCGTCACCTGATGCATCGTGCAGCGGTTGTCCCATAGCACGACATCGTCGGTTTCCCAGCGATGCGAGTAGACGAACTCGGGGCGTCCGGCGAACGCGGCCAGCTCGAGGATCAGCGCGCGGGCCTCGTCGTTCGGCATGTTCTCGATCGCTTCGTTGTAGATTGGGCTGATGTAGAGCGACTTGCGGCCCGTCACCGGGTGGCGGCGTACCATCGGCTGCCATACCGCCGGCATCGCCGCCTCTTCTTCCTTGCTGAGCGGGCGCAGGTTCTTCTGCCTGTGCAGAAAACCGAAGTCGTGCAGCGCGCGGCGTCCTTCGACCTGCTTGCGCAGCGCTTCGGGCAGCGCGTCGTAGACCATGTACATGTTGGTGAACTGCGTCTCGCCCCCCGTGCGGCTCACCTCGACGCCGTGCAGGAACGCGCCGTTGCATGGCACCGCGCGATAGCTGCTGTCGGTGTGCCAGAACTGCGCGAGCGACACCTGGCGCGCGGTCGGGTGATCGGGCGGCATCAGGTTGCCGTCCTCGTCGACATTCGAGACACGGAAAATCTCGCGCACACGTTTCGATCGGATGATGTCCTGATGGAAGATTTCCGGTTCACCGAAATTGCGCGTGAATTCGACGTGCTCCTGATCGGTTACGTGCTGTTCGGGAAACACCAGTACGAGATGCTCCATCCAGATGTCCTGCAGTTCGCGCAACGCATCGGCGTCGAGCGGTGCGCGCATGTCCACCCCACGCACTTCCGCGCCGAGCGCGTCATTCAGCCGGCGCACCCGATAGCGGCTCGCGGTCGCGCCTGCGTGGCGCGTCGATTCAACGGTCATGACTTTGTCTCCTGATGATGGGTCGCGTTGCGCGCATTCACTTTTCGGCGCACGCGTTCTGCCCTGAAATTCTGAAATCACCTAGTCCGCGAACGAAAAGCCCATCGCACGCGTGTAGTAGTAGATGCCGCCGTCCTGTACGATCAGAAACATCGCGCGCTCATCGCCTTCGTTGTGATGCGAGTGCACGGAAACCGGTGGCGTGATCGTGGTCGCCCATTGCGACCACTCTTTGCGCTTGCCGTCGATCATCGAGAAGCAGCCACTTCCCTTGATGATCAGCGCGACTGCCATCGAGTTGTGGCGATGTGGCCGCTGCGAAACGCCGGGCGGCAGTGAGTTCATCGCGACAGTCAGCGTCGGGAGCACGTTACGGATCGTTTCCTGGCGCTCCGATGAAAAGATCAGCGCCGAACCGGCGATGTCCGAGCCGCGGCCGACGTCGTAGATCAGCTCGATCTGCCGTTCGATTTCGTCCGCCGGATAGTGAACCACCGGCGTCGGCGCACCGCCCGCTTCCGGCGCTCGCAGATGCTCGAAGGCGAGCTGCGGCTCGTTCGTGACGAGCCACAGCACGGAATCGATATCTGGCGACGCGGCATAGCGATGCTCGATGCCGCCGGGCAGCACGAAGACGTCGCCGGACTGCCACTCGATCGACTCGTCTCCGCAAAGGGTCGAGCCCTTGCCGACCATCACGTACACAACCACGCCGCTCGCATTGAACGAGGTCGTCAGCGTTTCGCCCTTGCAGATTCGCGCATAACGAACCAGCGAAAGCGGCGTGGTCGCAGGAACCGGGATCTGCATGTCGCCCGACAGATCGCAGTCAATCAGGCCGGTGGGCGTCGCCGGATCGAGCGCGCGGGCGGGCTCGGCGACGAACGCGTGGTCCGGCACCGGAGGCAGCTTGATGTTGAACGCGTTGCCTGTGTTGAAGTACAGCGCGGTACGCTGCGCGGCGGTTTTGGGCGCAGCCGCACGCTGCGCCGGAAGATCCGCGATTGACCGCGTTGGTGCGATGCTGGACATTGTAGTCTCCAAGAGTGTCCGCTCGAAGGCGCGCGAAGTCGCTCCGGCGAATGGCGTTGTGCTTCAAAATTAAGCGCCTACTGGTCGCGGGTCAAACGGGAAGATCTTGTGTATATCGATCACCTGTTCTTATTGAACCCGCAGCAAAACCCAATGCACATGCTGTGGCGTCTTGAGCTTCACCCGCGCGCCGGCTCCTCGTGCCGATCATGAACAAGCGCTTCGGCCATCGCCTTCAGTTCCTTTCGCAGCACCTTGCCGGTCGGTGTGGCGGGCAGCTCGCTACAGATCTCTATGCGATCCGGCGCCTTGTAACTCGAAGCCACTGCGCGGCAATGCGCGCGCAATTCCTCGCTCGTCAGTTGTGCGCCCGGCGCCGCGACCACAAAGGCTATGATCATTTCGCCGCGTTCGGCATCGGGCACGCCCGCCGCGCCTGCAAGCGCCACGCCCCTGTGCTGCCGCAGGATGTCCTCGACTTCCGCCGGCGCGACGTTGATGCCCGCCCGTTTGATCATCTCAGTGTTACGGCCCACGAACTGTACGGCGCCATCTTCGCGGATGAAGCCGATGTCTCCGGTCCGAAGGTAATCGTCCGCCGTGCGGGTCTCCGAGTTCAGCACCGCGCTCCTGCCGGTGTAGCCCGGCGTTACACGACCCGTCACCTCGATCAGTCCGTGCTGTCCGTCAGGCACCGGCTGTCCGCTCTCGGCATCGACGATGCGTAGCCGCACACCCGGCAACGGCTGGCCCTGACACTCCTTACGCACGTCGAGCGGCGTGTGGTGCCAGGTGACGCAGCAGTTGCCGTAGGTCTCGGTCTGGCCGTACACGTTGCAGATCTCGTGCGCGCCCAGCACGTCGGCCGCCGTGGCGATGTCAGCAGCACTGCCGATCGTCAGGCCGGTACGCAACGAGCGGGTTCGCTCCGGCGCGAACGCCGGATGGGTGACGAGCGCGGTCGTCGCCGAAGGCAGCGTGTAGATCGCGGTGCAACGATGACGCTCGATCAAATCGAGCGCGCCGCCCGCTTCGAAGCGCGGTTGCAGCACCAGCGTCGCGCCGTGCGTGAACGCCGCGCACAGCGCATTCGCGGAGCCGTAGGACCAAAAAAGCGGCAGGCTCAACAGGACACGGTCGTCGCTGGTATAGCCCTGCCGTTCGCCGATGTTGAAGCCGTTTTCGATCGACGCGCCCTGGGCGAGGCGCACCGCTTTGGGGAAGGACGTCGATCCGGACGTGTAGAGGATGAAAGCGTCGTCTCCTGCGCACGCGCCCTCACCCGGCGGCGGCAGTTCGTCGAGCGGCTCGTGAGCGAGCATGTCGGCGTAGGGCGTGGCGCCGGTCAGCGTCTCGCCATCTAGCCGGATGACGTGCTGCAACTCGGGGATCCCCGCAACCAGCGCGCCCGCCTGTGGCGCATCGCGCAGGCCGGCGACCAGCGCTGCGAGATCGGAGGCGAAATCCTGTTCGCCGAAACGTTCGGTAGCAAACAGCACTTTGACCCCGGAATCGCGGAGCACGAATTCCAGTTCGCTTCGCTTGGACCATGTACTGAACGGCACGACCACCGCGCCGAGTGCCGCCGCGCCAAAGCACGCTTCCAGCCATTCGACGCGATTGCCCATCAGAATACCGACCCTGTCGCCGCGGTTGACGCCGAAGTCGCGCAGGGCGGCCGCGATCCGGCGTGCGCGAGCTTCCAGCTCACCCCAGCCCACCTTGTCGTCGCCGGAGATCACCGCTATGCCGTCGTGGTAACGATCGGCGATTTCGTGGAGGAGATCGAAAAGATTTCTGCTCAGAGGTGCACGCATGATCTTGCTCATCTATGGGTAGAGAAACAGTGACTGCGCATTCGGGCTCTCAGGCGCCCGACGCGTTTCCCACTGCGTTAAGGTCTTCACGATACGTCTCGCGCGACTTGAAAGCGACCACGAAACTCACGAGGCAGAACAGCCCGCCGAACGCGATTACGTACTGGCCGTGCGGCACGCCGCCGCCCGCTGCCAGCAGGGATCCCGCGATCAGCGGCGTGAAGCCACCCCCGAGCGCGCCCGCGAGCTGATAGCCGAGCGAGGCGCCGGTGAACCGGGTGCTGGTCGTGAAGAGTTCGGTAATGAACGCACCGAGCGGGCCGAACATCAGCCCGTGCGCCAGACCGGCGAGTGCGAATCCCAGCGCGAGCATGCCGCCGTCGTGCAGTGTCGCCAGATGAAGCAACGCGGCGAAATTCGTCGTCATCAGCACCGCCGCAACCATGAAGACCGGGCGCCGTCCAACCTTGTCCGACAGCCATCCGCCGATCAGCATGCCGATCACCTGGCATAGCGCCGCCGCGGTCGCCGCGTTTAGCGCGGTGGTGCGCGCAAAGCCGGACTGCACCGAATAGGCGATCGAGAACGGGCTGATCAGCGCGCTGATCACGAACGGCCCCGACACCATTAGCGCGGCCTGCAACACCTGACGCCACTGCGTTTTCAGCACCTGCACGAGCGGAATAGGCGCGCGTTCGCACTGCGCGTCCTTCTTTTTTTGCTCGAGGAAGACCGGGCTTTCCGAAATGCCTAGCCGCATCCACAACCCGATCGCGATGAGCAGCACTGCGGCGAGGAACGGCAAACGCCAGCCCCAGGACAGCAGTTGCGCCTCCGGGAGTAGCGAGACGAGACCAAACGCGGCCGTGGCGAGCAGCAGTCCGGTGCATTGCCCCATGCCGATCACGCAGCTCCATAACCCGCGCGTGCCCGGCCGCGCGTGCTCGAGCGTCATCAGCAGACCGCCGCCCCATTCGCCCGCCACCGCGAGGCCTTGCAGCAGGCGCAGCGCCATCAGAATCAGCGGCGCGCCGAGCCCGATCTGCGCATAGGTCGGCATCAAGCCGACCAGCATGGTCGCCACGCCCATTAGCACAATCGACGAAATCAACATCTGTTTTCGACCGACCAGGTCACCGAAATGACCATAGATCATGCCGCCGAGCGGCCGGATCAGATAGCCGATCGCGATCGTCGCGAAGGCCACCAGCGTGCCGCCAGTCTTGCCCAATTCAGGGAAAAACAGCACGTTGAACACCGACGCGCTGGCGATGCTGTAGATGAAGAAATCGAACCATTCGACCGTGCTGCCGATGTAACTCGACATCACCACGCGCACACCCAGACCCTTGCTGCGTTGTGCGCCGTATGCATCCAGCGTGGCGTTCGCCGCGCTCATGTCGTTCGCTGCCATGACGTTCTCCTTGACACGACGGTGCTGATGAAGATCGATCGATCAAAACTTGTGGCGGATCGCCACGCGAGCCAGATACTGATTGGTGCCGCTCGACGCTGCCACTGGATAGATGCGCGCGAACGGCGCGTCGCCCGCGGCGCGCTGATAGACGCCCATCAGATACACATCGGTACGCTTGGACAGGAAGTAGTCGAGCACCAGGTTGAACTGGTGATAACGCGGCTGCTGATTGGTCGCGTCGACGTTGCCCATCGTGTACGTGTACGCGCCCGACAAGCGCAGATCCGGTGCGAGGTAGTACTGCGTACCGAATTCGAAATTGTCGAAGCGCACGTTGCTGCTCGGCATCACGTAGAGCACGTGCGAATAAACGAGGCTGAGCAGTGCCTTGCCGAGCGCGTAATTGGCCGCCGCCGCGGCGATCCATTCGCGCTGCACAGCGCCCGTAATGTATGTGTTGGCGAGCGCGGCATAGTCAGACGTGGTGTTGCCGCCCGACGCGCCGACCGCGCCGTCCGTGTTGGACGCCGGATGGTCGAGCTTGATGACACCCGCGCCGAGCGTGAGCTTGCCACCGGTCCAGCCCGCGCCGAAGCTCCAGGCGTTGTTCTGGCTGAAACCGGCTGCGCTGTTGCTGAACGCGTAGAACGCTTCGGCCGACGCGCCACCGTACGTCGCGGTCCTAAACTTGACCGCGTTGTTGACGCGATAGGTATCCTGCAGATTGTCGTTGTCGAGCGGATGGCCACCGTACGCGCCCATGAACGCGACCAGACTCATCGGCTGGATGTAGTCGACCACCGGATCATACTGACGGCCGAGCGTCAGCGTGCCGTAGTTCGAAATCAGCCCGACGTAGGCCTGGCGTCCGAACAGACGGTTGCCTTGGCTCATCGTGCCGTTGTTGGTGTCGAAGCCACTTTCGAGACGAAACGTCGCCTTCAGTCCGCCACCGAGATCCTCGATGCCCAACACCCCCCAGCGGCTGCCCTGCATGATGCTGCTCGCCGCCGAGTAACTGCGATGTCCGCCCTGGTTGCTGTTAAAAGTCAGGCCTTCGTCGATCAGCCCATACAACGTCACGCTGCTTTGCGCGTGCACCAGGGCCGGCACCGACAGAATTGCCGCTAACGACGCAACCAGCAGAGTCTTCTTCATTGTTTGTCTCCAGTATCGATTTGTTTTTCTTTGCTTCGACCAGCCGTACGCGCGATTCACCGCGGCGGCCGCGGTGGCGGCCTCCGGATAACGTCTGACTGGCCGGGGGTGGTGAAAGCGCGTTGCGCTTTCACCGAGGTTGTTACGGGATCAGCAATACGCCGGCATCAAACCGGCTCGAAATGGAAGTCGAGGACGTCGCCAATGCGCTTGTCGGCGAAACGCGTCATTACGCGGCGGCCGATGCGCAATTCTTTCGCCGCGTCTTTCGCATCCGTGAGATCGACGCCCTTGAAATAGCCGCCGATCGACGTATCCGCGCCGTCGAGCTGCACGTAACCAAAGGCGTACGGCGGATCCGGCAGGCCGTTGAACGGTTCGTAGACGACGGTAAAACCAGTGATCGTGCCACCAGGGCCGACTTCGACCCAGTCAGTGGTCGGTTTGAGCGTCGTGTCGGAAAATGCGCGTGGCGGAACCAGCACCTTGCCGGTCTCGGCGCAGCGGCGGCCATAAATCTTCGCGTTGTCACGGATCTGCACGTAGAACCAGCTCGCCGTTTCACCCAGTGCGTGGTTATACGTGATGCTCCAGTTTTCCTTGCGTCGCAGCAGTTCTGTCGTCATATCGTGTTCTCCTGTCAGGCCTCAATGACCATGGTTCCAAAGATCTGGTGATCGCCACCGTTGCCGCTCGCGACCCCGCGTTTCGCACCGGCTGCCTGATGACCGCCAGCTCGCCCCCAAACCTGCAATGCCACCTCGGCGGCGCGCACCATCGCCGTCACCGCGATGGCATTGGTGCACAACGTACCGCCAGACGGGTTCACCGGCACTTTGCCCCCAAGTTCGAAATAACCCTGGCGCACGAGCTTCGGCGCTTCACCTAGTCCACACAGGCGCGCTGCTTCGATGGAATGGAACTCGGTGTTGGAAAACGGCGCGTATAGCTCGGCCACGTCGATCTGAGTTTTGGGATCGTCGATGCCGGCCATCCGGTAAGCTCGATCGAATGCACGGCCGAGCGCGAACGCGTCCGCGTGATCCGCTTCGACGCTGCTGGCCATGCGGTCGCCAAGCCAGTACGTTTCCGCGCAATGCGCAAGCCCGGTGATCCACACCGCATCGAGGTGGTTCTCCCTGATGTAGCGCTCCGACGCGAGCACCATCGCTGCGCCGCCGCTCGACTGCGGGCAGCAGTCCATCAGCTTGACCGGCCACGAAATGCAGCGCGACGACAGCACGTCTTCGACGCTCACCAGTTTGCGCAGATGCGCGTTAGGATTGAGCGATGCATGGCGGCGGTTCTTCACGGTCACATACGCCATGTCCTCTTCGGTCATGCCGTACTTTTCCATGTAGCGCACCGCCGACATCGCCAGCATGTTGATCGTGCCGAGCGGCAACTGCCGCTCGTAGGTCGGGTCCCAGATCTTGTTGAGCACCGTCTGTGAGTCGCCGCATTCGCCGACCTTGTCCGCGCCCGCGGTCAGCACTACGTCGCAAGCGCCCGACGCGACGTGGTAGTACGCCGAAATCACGCTCGAAATGCCCGTTGCGCCGCCGGTGTTGATGCGCAAAAAGCGCTTGTTGCGTGCGCCGACCGCGTCGACGCCGAGCCGTTCCGCATTGCCGATGCCGACCATCGCATCCGGCGACAGCGAATACACGATGCCTTCGACCTGCTCCAAATCGAGCTTCGCATCGGCCATCGCGAGTACGACCGCCTCGCGCACGAGATCCGGATAACTGGCGTCGTCGCGCTGCGCGGTGAACGCGGACTGCCCGATGCCGATAATGCCTACGCGTTCCTGTTTCATGCGCTCATCCCCTGTTCGCGGCCGAATACGACAGCCGACTGATATTGCATCGCGAAGCCGCTCGCCGCATGCGCGAGACCACAACGCACGTTGTCGATCTGATGGTCTCCAGCGCGCCCGCGCACCTGATTGGCAACTTCCGTGATCCGAACGAGGCCGGTGCAGAACACCGGGTTGTGCGTCAGCACGCCACCCGACGGATTGACCGGCAGCGCGCCGTCGCGCTGGAATTTGCCGGCGCCGACTTGCGCGCCCCACTGATCGCGTTGGCACAGGCCGAGCGCTTCGTAAGCGAGCAGTTCGGTGTACGGTGTCGCGTCGGTGATCTCGACGACGTCGAAGGCGTTGGCGGGATCATCGATCTTCGCTTCGGCGTAGGCCTGTTGCGACGCCGCTTCGAGCGCGCTCGCGCGCGTCAGTTCGCGATCGCCGATGAAGCCCGCTTCGGTTGCCCATCCCATGCCTTTGAGCCACGCGACGTCGACGATCCCGCGTTCGGCGATGAATTCGGGCGTCGCGAGAATCAGCGCGACCGCGCCCGTCACCGGCTGCGAAGTCATAGACGAGGTGATCGGCCAGCGCTCGGTGCCTGCCTGTGGACGCGTCTTCGGCGCGGCGTACTCGCCGTGATGGCGGTTTTTCGCCGCGATCTGTTCGGCGATCTCGTGCAGACCGGGTACGTCGGCCTCGAGCGCAGCGGCCTGCAACGCATGCGCGGAGAGTTCGTCGAGCGGCAGACGGCGATGAAAATACGGGTCGTTGCCCAGACGTTGCACCTCGGACAACGACGACACCTCTGTCGGGCTCCACGACACGATCAGTTGCGTGCGGTATTGACCCGACGCGACGCGCAGCGCGCCCATCACGAACGCATGCTCGGAGGCGGACGGCGTCGACAGGATGTCGCGATCGACGCCGCCGACCGGACCCGACGCCATCATCACGGAAATCGCGCGACCATCGAACTGATCGTTCGACGCGACCACGATGCCGTCGATGTCCTCGATGGTCAGATTGGCATCGGCGAGCGCCAGTTGAACCGTGTCGTACATGATCTCCTCAAGCGACCGGTCCTGCCCGCTGATCAGCGGACGTATCGCGCAGCCGATGACGCCAGGCTGTTGTTTGTATGCCATACGGATTTCCTCTGGATAAATGTCAAACAGTCGACCGTCTGTCCTCGCGACGGGGCGCGAACGCGGGCCGTGCCGTCGTCTTCGAGGGTCCGCGAACGGCTGGCGCAACGCCGTCGATCCACGCGGGAAACAGTGCCTGCAGATGCCCGTCGGGCCCGCGGCGCAGAAGATTGCGCGCAACCTGATGCGGCGCGTGCACCGCTTCGTCGAGATCGCGCACGAGCGATACGCAGCAATCCGCCGATTCGAAATGCTTGAAGCACTCGCGCGTATCGAGCGTCGCAAAGAACGCGTCGAGTTCGCTTGCGAGCGCGCGTTGCGGAAAAGCATCGGCCTGGCGTTCGAGCCATTGCGGCCGATGCGCGGCTTCGCAGAACGCCTGCCAGAACTTCGGCTCAACCGCGCCGAGCACAACGTGGCGTGCGTCGCGCAGCCGGTACACGCGGTAGTACGCGGCGCCGCCATTCAGATACGTGGTGTCGGTTTTCGGCGCGACGCCGCTAATGCCCAGTTCGGCGAGCGCGAACTGTTGCAGCAGCATCGGCGTATCGGCGAGCGCGAGATCGATGAACATGCCTTTTCCGTCGGTCTCGCGGTGGCGCAGCGCGGCGAGTATCGTCACGGCGGCGAACAGCGCGGCGCTAACATCGGTGATCGGCGGATCGATAAAGCGCGGCGGCTCGCCATTGCGATCGAGCATGCCGGCATCGGCCAGATAGTTGGCGTCATGACCGGCGAGCGCAGCTTTCGGTCCGCGCTGGCCGTAACCCGACAGCGCGCAATAGACGAGACCCGGATGACGCGTTTTCAAGCTCGCGTAGTCGAGGCCGAGCCGTGCCATCGCGCCCGGCCGGAAACCTTCGATTAACACATCGCATTCGCTCGCGAGCTCAAGAAAAGTTGCGACGCCTTCGGGCGATTTCAGATCGACCCAGCAGATCGTTTTGCCCGCGTTGATCGCCGCATGAAACACTGGGGTGCCGTGTTCGTCGCACGGACCGAGCGTACGCATACCATCGCCCGACGGAGGCTCGATCTTGATCACGTCGGCGCCCATGTCGGCGAACATCAGGCTCGCGAGCGGTCCCGGGATATACGCCGACACGTCTAGCACGCGCACGCCTGCGAGCAGGGAATTGAGCCGTGACATCGCGGCGCTCAGAGGATTGCGGTCGGCGCGAGCGGTGAGCCCGTCGCACCGACGATCGGCAACGCGCTCGCCACCAGCAGAAAGGTCGGGCGCCCGCGTTGCGCGAGCGCTTGCAGGCTCAGCCCTTCGAGCAGCGGCACTCCGTAATCGCGGATCAGCCGTTGATGCACCGGAAACACCATGCCGCTCGGAAACGGCAGCACTTCGATCGCGTAGTTGTCCGCGCCGATCAACGCGACGTCGTGTTGCGCGAGCCACAACGCCGCCTCGACGTCGATGCCCGGCTCCATGTCGAACGACACGTCGGCGACGCCCGTTTGCGCCTCGAGCCAGCCGGTGCGCATCAGCACCGCATCGCCGCGGCGGATTTCCGCGCCGCTTGCCTTCGCCGCTTCGATCAGCTCGTTACGGCCGATCGAATGATCGGCGGCCAGCGGCTTGCCGTTCAGCGCGACGAAATCAAGCAGCACTCCGCGCGTGACAATCGGCGGCATCTTGTCAACGCCGAGACGGGCCGCGCCCGTCGTGCTGCGAATCGTGTTGCCGGGAAAGCCGTTGAAGAGCTCGTCGTCGTACCATGCATGGCACAGCGCGTCGATGTGCGTGCCGATGTGCAACGGCATCACGACGCTGTCTTCGGAGAACTGGAAGCCGCCAGGACGGCGGCCACCTGCGGCATAGTCGCCGCCGTCGCGATTCATGAAATGCTGCATGCCGCAGCGATGCCTGGGGAACGGCATCTTCGTTGAAAGCGGCTGCGCGAGGCTCACGACTTCCCCCGTCTGAACGAGCTCGACCGCGCGCTTCGTTTCGTCCGGACCGATGAGATTCAGCGCGCCGCGTTCGTCTTCGGCGCCCCAACGTCCCCAAGCTTCTTTCATGCATCCGCCTCGCTTTTCTGGTTTTCGTCAGCTCGCCGCACAGATACTCGGCGATGTCTCCATGAAGAGAGAAATTAAAAGGCGTGGCTGCAAGGGTCAAACGGGAAGTTCTTGTCGATATCGACAAGTTTTTGCGTCGCGAGGCGCAATGCGCGATGCGGCAAGGCTCCAGCGCGATGTGTTGCGGCGCGTCATTGCGGCATGCTAAGGGACATCCCTAATCACGCGATGCATCGTTCGGCATCGCCGAAGCGGCGTCAATCCTCGCGCTGCAGGCGCGTGACTTCAACGACGATCTTCGCGATGTCGGCGACCGCGGGATCGATGCTCTCAGCGCGGGTGGCAACGAAGAACGTCAGCGGGCGCAAAGTAGGATCAGGTTGAAGTGCTCGCAATGTACCCGCTTCGATGTCGGCGGCGACGAGTTCGATCGGCATCATGCAGACGCATAAGCCCGCACGCACGACATTGAGCATCGTCGACAGGCTATTGCAGTAGTTGATGGTCGTAGGTGTGACCGCTTGCTCGGCGAACCAGCCTTGCATCACCGAGAAGGTACGTGCTTCGCGCGATAGCGAAATGATCGGCATCAGCGCGAGATCGTGCGGCCGCACGCGAGTCAGGCTGCCGAGCAGCGTCGACGCGCCGACCCACACGAAGTCCATCGCGCCGATCGGCACGAGGCGTGTGTCGGGGTCGTCGACCGGACCTCCGACCACCGCGATGTCGATAGCGCCGCGTTGCAGCTTGGTGAGCAGGTGAGCATTCAGATTCACGTCGAATTCGACGTGGAGTCCCGGATAGCGCGCCTTCAGTTCGTTGATGATGGTGATCAGCGAACGGAGCGCGATCACCTCGCCCACGCCGATCCTTACGATCCCTTGGCCGACCACCAGCTTGCCCGCTGCGACGCGCAGCCGCGCCGCTTCGGCGACCACGCGCTCGGCGTGACTGAGCAACTCACGCCCTTTGAGCGTCACTGTGACGGTGCGCCCGATGCGCTCGAACAGCAGCACGTCCAGCTCGCTTTCGAGTTCGCGAATCCGCGAAGACACGTTTGCCTGCGAAGTGTGAAGGTACTCCCCTGCCGCCGCGAACGTGCCGAGACGGGTGATCCAATAAAACGTTTCCAGTTGCTGAATATTCATCGAGCGTTGTCTCCGGTGTCATGTCGCGACGCGTCGCTTCGCTTCGTCTTATCATTTTGTCGCGTGATCGCGAGCCGCTGATGTTACCAGCGATCAACGCCCTGCATATGCATGCTGCTCGGGCTCGATGTGTCTCTTCTTCGAAGTCGGCCGCTCAGTCAGGCGAGCTGAACAGCACCGCTTTCGCCAGCGTGTTGCGCAACGAACGCACGGCGGCGGCATCAACGACGACGTCCTCGTAGGAGCACATGCCAGCGCCTGCGCGCCTAGTCATGGAAGGCGGCGTACACCGTGCGTGCATGGCGCACGTCGCGCTCAAACGGCGTCACGTTCGAGCAGACCGAGCAACTGGTCGATGAAGCTAAGCCCGTCGGCATGCGTGAGCTTTCGGGATCGCCGGAGTATCCATATGCCCACCCGCCTTACCGACGAGCTCGATCAGATCATCTATGAACCAGGGTGTGCCAACATCATTCACCGCACGCAGCGCATCGTCTCGCGCCAAGCGAACGCGCGTAGCGCATCAACGACGGTCGCGCACGCCGTCACTTTGCCCGCAGGCGCGACCGTGTCTTCGAGGTCCAGGAACACGCGATCGGACTGGTGCCGAAGCGCCCTTCGCTGCTGCCGAACGGCCCGCGCACATCGTGATCAAGCCCGCCCGCGTGACCGGCTCCCTGTTGTGCGCGTACATGCCCGTGTACCACGTTTCGTATGCCGCCACCGCTGCGAGCCCGCTCGCGCGCAGCGGCTATAGATCACGCACCGCCCCCTCACACATTGGAGTATCGGCTGGCCGGCTTGCACCGCTCGCGGTGTCGTATCACCCGCTCGGGCATCCGGTCTACGCGGCGCCGGTATTCGGCTTCGCTTGCGGCGGGCTCATGCATCTGCTCGCCGACTGGCCCAATCCGCTCGGTGTGCCATGGATAGCCGGGGCGGCATTCATTGAACCTGTGGAACAGCGGGCACTGCGATCTGATCATCATCGCGTTGTCGTGGGCAGCCGTGTGCAGCCGCATGGTTCGTCGCCGCGTATGTATGGCGGCATCACGCGTATGGATTGCCGCGGTTGCGGCATTGGCGACTCGGGTGAAACGCGGCCGTCAACGCATTGCCGCCGCGTAGTTGGCCGGCGTCACACCGAGCAGACGCACGAACGCGCGCGTCATATGACTCTGATCGGCAAAGCCCGCAGCGGCAGCCGCATCGGCGAGCGCCGCACCGCTGGCGATACATTGCCTCGCCAGCGACACGCGCCGCTGCATCCGGTATGCGTGCGGCGGCAAGCCCGTCTGCTGCGCAAACGCACGCAGCAACTGGAAGCGGCTCACACCGGCATCGGCGGCGAGATCCGCGAGGGTCAACGCGGCGGCCGGATCGTCGTCGATGCGCGCCCTTGCTCGCGCAACCGGTCCGGTCGCCGCGCTGCGATGCGCACACGCAGATTTCGTCGCATGAGCTCGCACCAGATGCGCAAGCAGATCGAGCAGCGCCTCTTCTCTCACCAGATCGTCCGGTACGCACGGCGCCAGCACCGACACCGCAAATACACGCTCAAACAGCCGCGTAAGCAGCGGATCGCGCACGACCGGTTGCGTGAGTTCGAGCTCGCGCGCTACCGTGTCGTTCAGCTCGGCGCCGGCGCTAGTCAGTAGCGACGGCTCGAAGTAAAGCATCCGCCATGCACGCCCGTGTTCATCGAGCGGACTGCCGTCGTGAACTTCACCAGGATTGACCATGATTGCATCGTTCGCGCGCGCCTCGACGACGCCGCGCCCGCTCGTCGACCGATGCCCGCCGCTGACGATCACGCCGACGCCAAAGCGATCGTGCGAATGGCGCGCAAACGAATGCGCGGTGTCGGCCATCGTCGCTTCGACGCCGGCAATCGCGCAACGACGCATCTGCACGCGGCCGCGGCACATGGTTCGCCGCTTACGCAAACAGAGACACGAACGCGCAGCCGCGCGCTTGCAGCGAGCGGCGCTTCACTTCGGCCCCTCGACCGCGCGCTCGCCTTCGCGGATCTTGCCTTGCGACACGCTGCTGCCCGGCGGCACGCTGTGCGTAAGCCATACATTGCCGCCGATCACCGAGCCGCGCCCGATCGTCACGCGGCCGAGAATCGTCGCGCCCGCGTAGATTACGACGTCGTCCTCGACGATCGGATGGCGCGCATTGCCCTTGATCAGCGAGCCGTCCTCATCGGCCGCGAAGCTCTTCGCACCGAGCGTCACCGCCTGATACACGCGCACGCGCTCGCCGATGATCGCGGTCTCGCCGATCACGACGCCGGTGCCGTGATCGATAAAAAAGCTCGAGCCGATCGTCGCGCCGGGGTGAATGTCGATACCGGTCGCCGAATGCGCGATCTCGTTGATAAAGCGCGCGAGCAGCGGCACGCCGAGCCGATGCAGCGCATGTGCGAGGCGGTGATGCGTCATCGCCCATACGCCCGGATAGCACAGCAGAATTTCGGTGATGTGCTGCGCGGCGGGGTCGCCGGTAAAAGCCGCCTGAATGTCGCTGACGAGCATCGCGCGAATGCCCGGCAGTTGCGTCGCGAATTCACGCGCGACCGCGAACGCGCGCTCGCGCAACTCCGCGTCCGGTGTCGCGCCGAACTCGGGCAGAAAGCGCAGTGCGCGGCGAATCTGTTCGGCAAGCACGCGCAACGTGCTTTCGAGCGTATGGCCGACGTAGTAGTCGACGGTCTCGTCGGTCAGATCGGGCGCGCCGTAATGCGTCGGAAAGAGCGCCGCGCGCAGGCCGGTCACGATGCTGATCACGGCCTCGCGCGACGGCAATTCGCGAATGCCGAGCGGATGCCGCGTGCGATGCAATTGTTCGCGCGACGCGCGCAGGTCCGCGACGATCTGTTCGAGACCCCAGTTCTGGGTAGGCACGTTAGGCATAAGAAACGGCGCCGTGCGTCGAGCACGGTTCGAAGTGGTTACGCGCAGAGATTACCGCGTTTTAACATGGCTCGCGCGGCGTGGCGCGATTAGCAGGATTTGCCATGGCAGCTGTGGGTCATGCGGCAGGCGCGCCAGCGACGAACCGCGCACTGCGTTCGTACAGTCTTCAGATGGTGACGCTGCTCGCATCGATCCAGCGTACGGCCCAGTCGCGCGCATGCGCGATCGCGGCGGCTTCGTCCGAAAAACGCAAGTCGGTGGGAAAGAAACGGTTGGCGACCAGCTCGCCGTCGCTCGAGCGCGAGATCACCACATACGGTTGCCACGAACCGTCGCCCGCGCGCGCCGGTTCGCAATTCAACAGATAGCCGCGATGTGTAAATGCAGCATCGAAGTGCATGTGTCATCCGCCCCTGACAGCCCCGGAACATGTTTCAGTCGCGCGGCCATTTTGTTGTTCGTTTATTTCCGACCATGATGGAACAGTCGGAGCATGCCGTCAATTTAACCGCGCATCGCTCGCCGGAGTAAGATCATACTCTGTAGAAAATGCCCGTCCATTAAAAAAAACGAAAAGAATCGCGGACGCAATCGCCAATCAATCGCAAACGGAAACCGGGTCGCAACCGCGCGGCTTTGATGCGATTCGCGACTTCCGAGCGCAGAGGCGCCGTGCCACCCGGAACGGCTTTTGCTGACTTCAACCATGTCCTTTTCAGGAGAATGCACGATGAACAGCGCAATCACCAAGCCAGAAAACGCCGGCACCAAACCGGACCGGAAGGATCCGCCCACCACCGATCTGCACAACGACCGCACCCACGACAGCACCGTCGACACCGACGGCAAGAATCACGAAGCCGCCCGTATCGCCGGCCACAGCCCGATCTCGCCCGACGAGATCACCACCAGCAACGCGACGCTGGACAATAGCGTGGCCGAGTCGCTCGACGGCATGGCCGGCTTCGATAGCCGGGTCGGCGGCAATCATCTGCTGCTCGCGCTCGCGCCGGGCTATGCGGTGGTCGATAAGGGAATGGCCGAGCCGCCGGGCGTCTATTCGGCCGACCATCAATATGACGACCCGCGTCCGGTCGGCCAGCGTCGCGATCGTGGCCGCATCCACTACGCGCTCAACCATTTACGGCCGGCGCGCGTGATCGAATTACATCGGCTGAAATAAGCGTGCCCGCGGTTCTTCCGCGGCCAGCTTCGTGTTTGAAACACCGCGTTTATTCCTGATAATCAGTAAATAAAACCGCACGCACCGTTTCAATTCCGGTGCGTGCGGTACTTTTGTTTATCTTTGGATGATTACTTCAACGGCGAAGCAGACGAAAAAATCGTTCCGATCCGCCGGGCCGCGCAGCGGCCGATTTAACCCTAGTGAATCTCCGGTTCGCCGCTCGTGCCGCCCTGCACGGCGCGCTCCGCAGCGTCTCGCGCGCCGCCGCGTTGCAGAAAATCGAAATCGCAGCCCTGGTCCGCCTGCAATACGTGCGCCTGATGCAGCGCGCCATAACCGCGCGCGAAGCGCGGCGCCGGCTTGACCCACGCGGCCTTGCGGCGCGCGAGTTCATCGTCCGGCACCAGCAGATTCAACGCGCGGCGCGGCACGTCGAGTTCGATCAGATCGCCGCTTTGCACCAGCGCAAGCGGGCCGCCGACGAACGACTCCGGCGCGACGTGCAGCACGCACGCGCCATAGCTCGTGCCGCTCATCCGCGCATCGGAGATGCGCACCATATCGCGCACGCCTCTTTGCAGCAGCTTGCGCGGAATCGGCAACTGCCCCCACTCGGGCATTCCCGCGCCCACCGGGCCTGCATGCTGCAGCACCAGCACGCAGGTCTCGTCGATATCGAGCGCATCGTCGTCGACACGCGCGGCCATGTCGTTGTAATCGCTGAATACCACCGCACGGCCGGTGTGCACGAGCAGATGCGGCTCGGCTGCGCCGGGTTTGATCACCGCGCCGGCAGGCGCGAGATTGCCGCGCAGCACCGCGAGACTGCTGTCTCGCAGCAGCGGTCTGTCGCGCCGGCGGATCACGTCGTCGTTAAAGATTTGTGCGCCTTCGAGGTTTTCGCCGAGCGTGCGGCCATTCACGGTCTTCTGCGAGCGATCGATCAACTCGCCGAGTTCCGCGAGCAGCGCGCGCAAGCCGCCCGCATAGAAGAAGTCTTCCATCAGATACGCGCCGGTCGGCCGGATATTCGCGAGCACCGGCGTACGGCGCGCGATCTCGTCGAAGCGATCGAGCGTCAGCGCGATACCCGCGCGCCGCGCGAGCGCGATCATATGCACGAGCGCATTGGTCGAGCCGGACAGCGCGACGCAGGTCGTCACCGCGTTATCGACCGCCGCGGCCGTCAGCAGCTCCGATGGCTTCAGGTCCTCCCACACCATCTCGACGATGCGCATGCCGGTCTTCGCGGCCAGCCGCGCATGGCGCGAATCCGGTGCGGGGATCGACGCGAAACCGGGCAGCGTGAAGCCGAGCGCTTCGGCCGCGCTCGTCATCGTCGATGCGGTGCCCATCGTCATACAGTGGCCCGGCGAGCGCGCGATGCCGCCTTCGATGCCGCTCCAGTCGTCCTGAGTAATCGTGCCCGCGCGCAGTTCGGCCCAGTACTTCCACGAGTCGGAGCCGGAGCCGAGCGTCACGCCGTTCCAGTTGCCGCGCAGCATCGGCCCGGCGGGCAGAAAGATCGCCGGCAGATCCATCGAGATCGCGCCCATCAGCAGCGCCGGCGTGGTCTTGTCGCAACCGCCCATCAGCACCACGCCGTCGACCGGGTACGAGCGCAGCGTCTCCTCGACCTCCATCGCGAGGAAGTTGCGATACAGCATCGTGGTGGGCTTCTGGAACGGCTCGGAGAGCGTCTGCACCGGTAGTTCGATCGGAAAGCCGCCGGCCTGCCAGATGCCCCGCTTCACTTCCTCGACGCGTTGCGCGAAATGCGTGTGGCACGGGTTGATCTCGCTCCACATATTGAGAATCGCGATGACCGGCTTGCCCGCGTATTCGTCGCGGCTATAGCCCATCTGCGCGGTGCGCGAACGATGACCGAACGAACGCAGATCGTTCACGCCGTACCAGCGATGGCTGCGCAATTCCTCGGGGGGTTTTCTTTTCGTCAATATCTGCTCCAGGGTATCGCCGAACGCGCGTCAGCGCCGCTCTTCCTTTACGCGCGAGACGATCTGCGTTGGGCTCACGAATTGCAGCGCGATCAGCACCCAGATCAGCGTAATCGCCATATAGATCATCGCCATCGCGTCGATCGACTGAGGAGCGCGCACGCCGGTCAAAAATACAGCGTAGTACAACGCGACCACCAGGGTTTGCATCGCCGGACCGGCCGTAAAGAATGTCAGCTCGAACATGCCGATCGTGCGCACCAGCACGAGCAGCCCAGCCGCAAGCATACCGGGCACCAGCAGCGGCAGCAGCAGCAGCACATAGCGGAAAGAGCGGAACGTGTTCGCGCCGAAAATGCGCGCGGCCGACTCCAGATTCGGATCGATCTGCTCGATGAACGGCGTCATCACGAGAATCACGAACGGCAGCGCCGGCACCAGATTCGCAAGGATCCCCCCACAGCGTACCGGCGAGCTGGAAGTCGCTCCATGCCTGCGCATACCAGTGCAACGTGAAGCCTTGCGATAACGCGGTGCCGAACCAGCGCGTCGCAATCGAATTGACCGCGACGGTCGATGATCGGTGGTCATCAGCCTTTGCCTCCGGTGGCGGCACCGCGATAGAACCAGCGGCGCACGCCGGGCAGCGCGGCGAGCACTGCGCTTGCGCACCGGCACAGGTTTTACGACCCCGGTCTGCTGCCTTTCCGCTTCGCGCGTTCAGCCGCCGCGTACGCCTTGCGTATTCACGTACACCGAGTACAGGCCGTGGCTGGCGGCCATAAACAGCCGGTTACGATGCCGTCCGCCGAAACATACGTTCGCGCAGCGTTCCGGCAACGCAATATGACCGAGCGGCTCGCCTTGCGCGCTGAACACACGCACGCCGTCGAGTTCGTCGGTGCCCATTCCCCAGCCGCACCACAGGTTGCCATGCACATCGACGCGGAAACCGTCGGGTGTGCCCGGACCCGCGTCGATCAGCACGCGATTGTTCGACAGCGGCGCGCCGTTGGCTTTGCCGTCGGCACCAACGTCGAACACGCGGATCTTGCGCGGCTCGCCACGCGATTCGACGATATACAGCAGCGACTCATCCGGTGAAAACGCGAGGCCATTCGGGCCGAGTATGTCGTCGGCAACCACCGTTACTTCGCCGGATCGGCCGTCGATCCGATACACGCATGCGTTCAGCTCAGACTGCTGGTGCTCGCCCTCGTAGAAACTGTCGATGCCGAAGGTCGGATCGGTGAACCAGATCGAGCCGTCCGATTTGACGACCACGTCGTTCGGCGAATTGAAACGCTTGCCCTGATAACGATCGGCGAGCACGGTAATCGAGCCGTCGTATTCGGTGCGTGTGACGCGGCGGGTCAGATGCTCGCAACTGACGAGGCGCCCTTCGCGATCGCGCGTATGGCCATTCGCATTGTTCGACGACTGGCGGAACGTACTGACCGCGCCGGTCGTTTCGTCCCAGCGCAGGATGCGGTCGTTCGGAATATCGCTCCATAGCAGATAGCGACCGTCGCCGAACCATACCGGCCCCTCCGACCAGCGCGTACCCTGGTACAGACACTCGACGGACGCCGACGCGAAAATCAGCTGCCTGAAGCGCGGATCGAAAACGCGGATGGAGGGATCGGGATAGCGGCGGCTGTTGTCGGTCATACGGGGCCTGGGTGTCGGGAAGGTTCGGACAGGTGGGCGCGAATTCGCGCTCGCGCGCGAGCGGCGTTTGCGCGGCCCGTGCGATCTTCGCATGATGCTCGGGCGGCGTCGAACTGAGCAGCGGCAGCAGCGGACCCATCGCGGCGATGCCCGGGAAGGTCACCGCGTCGTGGAGTACGCGAATCAGCGAGATCCGGTCGCGCAGTGTTTCGAGCTTCTGCGCGGCGTCGAGCGCGTAATCGGCGCGACGCGCGAGCGGCGGCACGGCCATGACCGACGCGGCGAATTTATCGTCGTGGAGCGGGGCTTCGCTCATGATGATCCACCCAGGGGGGCGCGAGGCGGGGACTTCGACGGTAGCAGCGGCGTTCGCAGGTCGTCAAACAACTTCGGCTCGCAGCGGCGTCGAACCTCCCCCCCATCGGCCCATGCCAGGTTGAGATAGGTCTGTCTCAATTTCATATGACAATGGCGCTTGACGGTACCGCATGGAGCGCTCGAAGCGGCACTTTTTCAGGATAGAACAGCATGGACAGGCAATAATCCACTTTACAGACAATCAAATATCGACGATTAACAAAAGAGTAGATAGCCATAATGCTGTCAATAACGCGCGTTAATATACGGCGCCGGGCCGGCGATTAGCCTTTTCAATAACCCGTGAATCCTGGGCAAGCTAAGAATGTATTTCACTTCGCTGATGGCTGACTGGCATATTACGATTTTCCCCGACTGCACGGGGATTGGCAGCATTACGAAACCGTTTTTTAGTGATAGATTATGCGGATAAAACAGACGGGCAGAATACCGACCCGCGATTAACCACAAAATGGGACGTTTGCGAGCCTGAGAGAGCTAAAAATTGTCGCTACATTTTATCGAGCAGATGGCACCGCTACTGGACGCCGCCGACGAGACGGAATGGTTCGGCGCGATCGCGGGCCTTGCCGACACATGGGGCTTCGACAGGATTCTGGTCGCGATGCTGCCCCGCCCGACCATGCGTCTGGAGGATGCCTATCTGCGCAGCACCTACGCGCCGGCATGGCGCCAGATGTATGACGAGGAGGGCATGGCGCACTTCGACCCGACCGTCGCGCATTGTCTGTCGCGCTCGGCGCCGCTGATCTGGACGCCCGACATTTTCGCCACCAAGCAGCAGCGCTCGCTCTTCGAGGAAGCTCGCTCATACGGCCTGCGCTCGGGCGTGTCGCTGCCGATTCACGGGCCGAATCAGGAAGCCGGCATGATGTGCTTCGTCAACGAGAGCAATCTGTCCGACAAGTTTCAGCGCCATGTCAACGCCGCGTTGCCGAACCTCGTGTTATTGCGCGACCTGGTGATCGATACCAGCCAGCGGCATCTGAACACGCACGCGCAGACACTGTTGCCGAAATTGACGCCGCGCGAACGCGAATGCCTGAAATGGACCGCACGCGGCAAATCCACCTGGGAGATTTCCCACATCCTGGGTTGTTCGGAAGCCGTGGTGAACTTCCATATGAAAAACATCAGGATGAAATTCGGTGTGAATTCGCGGCGTGCGGCCGCCGTGATCGCGGCCCAGTTGGGGCTTATTGACCCGGGTTGAGCAGCGCGGCCGCTTCGCGGCTGTACATCACGCGTTCGGCACGGCCGAGATCGGCGTCGGACACGGTCTTCGTAAAATACAGACCGAGCAGGATGGATACCGGCGCCGGGATTTCCGCACCCGATTCGAAACGGCTGCCGCGCGACTGCGTGACGCCGAAACGCGCCCAGAAGCGGCGCTGGCTCTCTTTTTTCTTCTTGCGATAAGCAATGATCAAAACACGGTCCACTGCCGTGGAAACCTCCGCCGGACGGGACTGGAGCGGGGTTTGCGATTGCCAGTGATTGTCGAGAAGTTCCATTTTTGAGCCTTGAAGGTTATGGGCGGATACGTGTTCGAATTCTGCTTTACCCGATAAGCATGCACACCTATCCAGGTAGGTAGGTGGCACAGACATTCAAAATGCATAAGTTTTTCAGCGTATTGGCAACCCCAACACGTTCAGGAGAACGTCATGCAAGCAACGATCCGGATTGGAATGCGGCAGGAATTCGACAACGAACTCATCAACGAGATGTATCGCCTGCGGGCGCGGGTGTTTCACGGCCGGCTCGGCTGGGAAATCCCGACCATCGCGGGGATGGAGATCGACGGCTACGACGCGCTCGGCCCGCACTACATGCTGATTCAGGGCGAAGACCAGCGCTTGCGCGGCTGCTGGCGACTGATGCCGACCGAAGGCCCCAACATGCTGAAGGACACCTTCCCACAACTGCTGCACGGCGCCGCGGCGCCGGCCGGTCGACATATCTGGGAGCTGAGCCGGTGGGCGATCGAAACCGGTGGCGAGGAACAGTCGTTCGGCTTCACGGACATGACGATCCGCGCGATCCAGGAAGTCATGCGCTTCGCGCAGCGCATGGGCATCACGCACTACGTCACCGTGACGACCACGCCGATCGAACGGATGCTGCGGCGAGCCGGACTCGACCTCAGCCGGCTTGGCGAGCCGATTCAGATCGGCGTCGAACGGGCAGTCGCACTGGATGTCGCGGTGAGCGCGAAAACGCTGACCGCGCTGTTCGGACCGGTCGCGGCCGCGGCCTGACGGCCGTCGTCACGGCCCTATGATCTGATCGCAGGCGGATCGAAAGCTGATCGCGGCGGGCTTGCGATCCGATTTGCGGCTGCCCGGCAAGCGCAGCGGCGTACCGTGCGCGCGCAGACTCAGGAGCCGAACATCCGTTCTAGCGCATTCTCGAGATGCGCGCGCATCGCGGCGCCGGCGCCGGCCGCGTCCTGGCGGCGGATCGCGTCGAGCACGGCCATATGCTCGGCCTGTACGAGCCGCTGCCGCTCGATCGTCTTCACCAGCGACAGATTGCGCGACAGATTCATGCTGAACACAATCTGCTCTTCGATAAACGACATCACCGTGATGAAAAACGGGTTCTTCGACGCGCGCGCGACCGCGAGATGGAACATGAAATCGTCTTTCGCGCCGATCCCCCGCGCCTCGATGATCCGCTCGAGCTCGTCCCACGCTTGCTGGATCGCGTCGATATCGTCGGCATCGGCCTTCAGCGCCGCGTGGGCGGCCGCGCCCGCCTCGGTCACGATACGGAATTCATAGCAGCGGCGGATATCGGACAGCGTTTCGAGCGGCGCAAACCGGCGCACGTCCGGATCGGGACGCCGGGCGACGGTCGTGCCCGAGCCGTGCCGCGTCGAGATGATGCCGTCCGCCCGCAGCCGCGCGAGCGCTTCGCGCACGGTCGGCCGCGATGTCGCGAAACGCTCGGCAAGCGCGTGCTCGGTCGGCAAACGTTCGCCTTCCTTGTACTCCCCTTCGAGAATGCGGTTGAGGATGTCGCCGTAGATCTGATCGGGCAAGCCCTTGATTTTGCGGTCGTTCATCAGCGGACTGGGCGGCTTGTCTGAATATGGCGTGATTGTAAGGCCAACCCCGTCGGTCCCAGCAAACACTTATGCAGGCAGGATTGCCAGTGAAGGCCGCCGCCACGCCGTCCCGCGGCCGCGCGCTATCTCAGAAAAGTTGGCAAAAGTTTGATTTACATCCTGGTTCAATGCATCTTTTCCGGCGATCATCTAAGCTTCGTTGATCATCGAAGATCAATAAGCCGTGCCGTGGCGACAGTCGCGGCGCGCGCATTTTTCAGACGCGGAGTCGATATGTACACACGCATCCTTGTCGCGGTCGACGGCAGCAATACGTCGCGTCGCGCGTTCGAAGCGGCGCTTGATCTCGCCAAATCCAATGGCGCGGTTCTGCGGCCTTTCTATGTCGTCGAAAATACGCCGATGTACTTCGAGGCGCCCGGCTACGATCCGTCCATCCTGCGCGACCGGCTGGTCGAGGAAGGCAAGGAGCTGCGCGCGGAGTTCTCGAAGGTGATGGCCGAACAGGGGGTGAAGGGCGATCCGGCGGTCGCCGAGGCATCGTCGCTCGGCGATGTATCGGAGATCGTGCTGAAGGCGGCGGCCGAGTTCAACGCCGATCTGCTGGTGATGGGCACGCACGGCCGGCGCGGCTTCCAGCGGCTGATTCTCGGCAGCGTCGCCGAGCGCTGCGTGCGTCAGGCCACCCTTCCGGTGCTGCTGATCCCGGCGGCCGCCGGCGCCGGCAAGGAGCCCGCCTGAGCCTGCGCACCACGCGCCCGGCGACGCGTGATGCACCGTCTGGCCGAAGCCGGATCGCCTGAAGTCGAACCGCCGTGGTTCGCAAACCCGTCGGCGACATACGTCGACGGACTATGTCGGCGACATGCGCTGACGCACGCGGCGGCGGTTCATCGTTCCACGCCCGCGCGGACGCACTCCGCCGCCTCGGGCACCCGCTGACGAACGCGGCGCTTCGCCACAAGGCGCGCGCCGTAGCGGGCAGGACAGTCACCATTACTACGACGATCGCGCGCAAACCATGTCGACTCCTTCCGTTGTTACCCGTTCCATGATTCGCGCCCCCGGCGCGGCCGAGCACGCAGCCGGCGCGCCCGCCGTTCGCGCCGGCCGGCGGAGCGCGCCGCCACGCGCGAGCGCCCGCACCGCCGCGCGCTGCTCGAGCTGTTCGATGCGGCAGCTATGCATGCCGCAGGGCCTGTCGGCGGAAGAGCTGCCGAAGCTCGAAACGCTGATCTGCTCGGCGCGCACGGTACAGCGCGGCGAGACGCTGTATCGCAGCGGCGACCATTTCGACAGCATTTATGCGGTGCGCTCGGGCTCGATGAAAACCGTGATGACCCATCGCGACGGACGCGAACAGGTCACCGGTTTGCGGCTGGCCGGCGAAGCGCTCGGGCTCGACGGCATCAGCGCGGACGTCTATGCATGCAGCGCCGTCGCGCTGGAAGACAGCACCGTGTGCATCGTCCCGTACAGCGCGTTGAAGCTGCTGTGCCGCGAAATCAGCTCGATGCAGGAGCGCATGCACAAGCTGCTCGGCGCGCAGATCGTCAGCGAGGCCGCGCAGATGATGGTGCTCGGTTCGCTATCCGCCGACGAACGCGTCGCCGCTTTCCTGCTCGACGTATCGCAGCGCAATGCGCAGCGCGGCTATTCGTGTTCGGAATTCAATCTGCGGATGACCCGCGAGGATATGGGCAGCTACCTCGGTATGACGCTCGAAACCGTGAGCCGCACCCTGTCAAGATTTCAAAAGCGCGGCCTGATCGACACACAAGGCAAGCACATCAGGATCGTCGATCTCGAAGGGCTGCAGCAGGTCTGACCCGCAGGGGCGCCACGAGCGCGCCGCCCCTGCGCAGGCACACCGGCCGTGCGGGATCGCCTTGTGGTCGCAGTTTGCGGGCGCTCTTCGGGCCGCGTGGTTCGACTTGCGCGCGTTTCGCGCCGTTCGCCGGCTTGCCGGCCGCCCGGCTTGCCAGGTTTAGCCGGCGTGCTTTTCACCTTGGCACGGCCCGTGCGAGCAGGTACAGTTTTCCGACTCTCCCCACAGTAACCTGATTGATGAGACCGGAGTGGGCGCCATCCGCGCACTCCGATCGACACAGGAGCCCCGGCGACATGAATCGCGACCCCGCCCCGCATCATCCACTCGTGCAGCGCCTGATCGACGCGCGTCGAATCAGCGACGCTCTTTTTGCCGTCGTCAAACCCGACTATCTCTATGAACGGCCGATCCGCGAACGTCATCGGATCGTGTTCTATATCGGCCATCTGGAAGCTTTCGATCGCAATCTGTTCGATCAGCGCCTGTTCGAGCTGCCGACATTCGCCGCCGAACTCGACCAGCTCTTCGCGTTCGGCATCGACCCGGTCGACGGCGGCTTTCCGACCGATCAACCGGCCGACTGGCCCTCGCTCGACACCGTGCGCGACTACGCGGCGCGGGCCCGCCGGCAGATCGATACCGCGCTCGACGAACTCGGCGGCGCCGCGCAAGCCGATGCGGCCGAGCAACTGCTGAACGTCGCGATCGAGCATCGCTTGATGCATGCGGAAACGCTCGCGTACATGCTGCATCAGTTGCCGCTCGCGCAGAAAGACACCGCGTTGCGCAAGCCGGTGCAAACACGGCCAGAGCCGCGCGCTGCGTTGTCGTCGATGGTCGGCGTGCCGGCCGGTCAGGCCGTGCTCGGCATGACTCGCGACGCCGGCCGCTTCGGCTGGGATAACGAATTCGGCGAAATGCGGGTGGACGTGCCCGCTTTTGAGATCGACCGGCATATGGTGACGAACGGTGCGTTCCTCGCATTCGTCGAGGATGGCGGTTATCGCGAATCGAAGTGGTGGTCGCCGCAAGACTGGGCGTGGAAAGAAGCCGAACGGATCACGCAACCCGCCGGCTGGTCGCAACGCGCGACGGGCGACGGGCATCACGAGTGGATACTGCGCACGATGTTCGACGAAGTGCCGTTGCCGCTCGACTGGCCGGTCTATGTGAGCCACGCGGAAGCGAGCGCCTACGCGAACTGGGCCGGCAAGAGCCTGCCCAGCGAAGCCCAATGGCAACGCGCCGCGCACGGCGCGCCGCAGGGGGCGTCGGGCAATTTCGATTTTCGCGGCTGGGATCCGCAACCGGTCGACGCGCATCCGGACAACGTCAGCGCATTCGGCGTGGAAGGCCAGTTCGGCAACGGCTGGGAATGGACATCGACGGTATTCGACGCGCTGCCGGGTTTCGAAGCGTTCTCGTTCTATCCCGGCTATTCGGCCAACTTTTTCGATGGGCAGCATTACGTGCTCAAGGGCGGTTCGGCGCGTACCGCGTCGTGCATGCTGCGGCCGGAATTCCGCAACTGGTTTCAGCCGCACTACCAGTATGTTTATGCGGGGTTTCGCTGTGTAAAGGCGTGACGAATCGAGGAGACGTTGGAACCGCATTTCAGCATCTGCGTCGATGCAATTTTTTCAACTAGTGCGTTAACGTTTCACGAAATGCTTTAAGCCATCTCCCTGCCGAGAGAGGCGCTCAGATCCCGGCTAAAATTTGTCCCGTATGAAACGGAACAGGCGGATCTGAGCCTCTGAACGCAACATTATCAAAGACCGCGCATTTATAGTCCGGCCAGCTCCGCAAGATCGTGACGCGGGTGGGTTGGAAGCCTTATCCCCTCGCGGCCTTCTCCTATGACGGTCAGGTCGATCGACGCGAGTGCCTTCTCCCTCGCCGATACAGTCTGGTCCCGATCGAGGAAGGCGGTGGCCTGAATGGGAAGGAATTGCAGCGTTTTCAGTCCAATGGAATTCAGCGCCAACGACAGATACGGCGTGAGGAAATCGGGCTGATTGGCTCGTTCGCCGGAAAACACGCCACCGGATGCGACGCCGATAAACACCGGACGGTCCCGCAGCATTCCTACTTTCCCGGTCGGCGTCGATTTCATCGTGCGCCCGACGCGGAGAATCTGATCGATCCATGCTTTGAGGACCGAGGGAATCGTGTAGTTATACATCGGCGTTCCGATGACGATCACATCGGCTGCTTCGATCTCCCGGATAAGCACTTCGGAAACATTCAGGGAACCGGGTAGCGGGGCTGCTAGCGTGGCGGGCGTCGATAGCGTGCCTGCATAGTCGGCCGGCGTGTGGGGCAACGGGCCTACCCCCAGATCACGCCGGCTGATACGCGCCCCGGGGGCAACCTCGCGAAGCTTGTCGACAATCGCGGCCGAAAGACCGCGGCTGTGCGACGCCTGGCGCGGACTGCTGTCAATATGAAGAATTTGCATGTGAGCGATCCCAGTGACTTCGAGAGGTTGCGACAGGGGAAGGATCAGATCGATCCGGCCGGTGCAACGGCAGGAAAATCCTTCTCGGGATCGAACACGTTGTTGAAGAAGTTCGTCAGCGAGTACATTGCCACCAGCGCAACGATCTCCATCACGTTCG
>Ga0153956_1000108_pt1 | contig 103459 bp, 88 predicted proteins | sample TSFL040MetaG_FD_104704 | JGI IMG/M metagenome (GOLD analysis project Ga0153956, IMG submission 104704) | Attine ant fungus gardens microbial communities from Florida, USA - TSFL040 MetaG | ecosystem: Host-associated > Fungi > Mycelium > Unclassified | place: USA: Florida, Wekiwa Springs... | reverse complement strand
GCGCATGCTCGGCTGCTTCCACTATGCGCCGGGCGGCAATGCAGCAGGATACAATCTCGGCGGAGACACGACGCCGGCGATCAACCCGTATTCGATCTTCGACCTGAAGTACCGCCCGGCCTGTTCGGACTGGCGCGGCATGGCGGCGATCGATGGGGCGTGGTGCTGCGACATCTACCTGCTCAACGGCAACCACACCGTCAACGGCACCTCGAAATACAATGTCTCGATCGCGGACGGCAACTCGCCTCCGAAAATCCCGCTCTCCTATGGCGGCAACGGAACGACGGCTTATTCGACCCTGACGCGGTATGAGGCTGCTGAAGTGCTGGCCGCCTACGGCAAGCAGCTCCCGAGCCATGCTGAATTCGCCGCCGCCGCCTTCGGCACGGTCGAGAACACGTCTTCCGGCGGAACGGATGTCCCGACCACCGGCGTCACCGGTACGGGCGCTACCAGCGCCTGGAACAAGTTCACCTCGAAGTGGGGTATCATTCAGGCGGCGGGTTGCATGTGGGTCTGTGGTGCCGATTTCGGCGGGCCTTATGCGGCGGCAGCATGGGCGAACGATGCTGGCGGGCGCGGACAGACCTACAATATGCCGAACGCGCTCATCCTCGGCGGGAGCTGGGGCCTTGCCGCGAACTGTGGCTCGCGCGCGTCGAACTGGGTCAATTCGCCGTCGTATTCGGCCGCCAACGTCGGCGCTCGCGGTCGCTGTGACCTTCTGATCCTTGACTAGCCGGCCCGAAAGGGGCGGCGGCTCCGACATAGAAGACCGTCACAGCATCATGGTCGACAAGACCAGCAGCCACGCGCAATGGGCAGATGCCCGGAACCTGATCCGATCGCTTGAACTGGAGAGACGACATGCCCCCGACGATCAATAGCCGTGAAGACCTTTTGGCGCTTGTTGGCACTCCGGCCTATGCCGAGGCCATTGCCAGCCTTGCCGGCACGCTTTGGCGGTTCGAGAAGGACGATGTCGCCGGCGCATGGGTCGCGGTGGAAGACGACAGTACGATCGGCCGGTTCGGGCTGACGCGCGCTGATTTTCCGAACGCCGCGCCGCCTGCGCCGCCGGAATACATCGTTTCCTCCCCTATCGTTCCCGACGAAATCAGCCGCCGGCAATTCTACCAGCAGCTCGCGATCGACGAGAAAATCACCAAGCAGGAAGCCATTGCCGCCGCCATGTCCGGCACATTGCCGGCCGCGGTCCAGGCCTGCGTCGATGCGCTTCCGGAAGACCAGCGGTTCGGTGCGCTGATGGCGCTCGCCTCAGGGGCATTGAAGCGCACCCATCCCCTCGTCGCCGCCTTCGGCGCCATGCAGGACATGACAGAGGCCGATATCGACGCCTTCTGGATCGCTGCGGCGGCGCTGATCTGACGACCAGGCCGGCCGCCTCGGCCGATTGCCAACGCGTGATTTCTATGCCTTCTATGGGGTTTGAAACGCCCCATGGAGGGAGGGGCTGACGGCTGTCAGCCCCGGCGTTCAAGAACCTGAAGCTAGTTTGCGTGCGGTTTTGTTTTCACGCTCAGCGCCTTCAGGGAACCCCACGTCATGGCTGGCACTACCGATTTCGTCGGCGTTCGCGTCTTTTCCGATCTCACCTCGACCGTTGCCAAGATCGATACGCGCGACAGCACCGTGCTTGCCATGGCGCTACCGGCGCCGGAGGCCGACGACGCGGCTTTCCCGATCGGGGAGCTGACGCGGCTTTCCACGGACGACGCCGTCCAGGTTGCCAAGCTCGGGGACGGCCTCGCTCTCGACGCCGTCAACCAGATCGCCGCGGAAGGCATCGTTACCGACATCGCCTTCTATCGCGCTCAGCATTCCGTTCTCACGGACCCGCAGGCGAAACTTGAGGCAGAAATCAACTCCATCGTCGGCTCGGCCGGCGCCAAGACCGGCGTCTATGCCTTCCTCGACGCAAAGGCCGAGCTGAAGCTGGAGCCGGGCGCGATCATCGCGCCCGGATATACGTCGCAGCGGATCGGTGGCGCGGCCAACGCCGTCACCGCCGCTATGTCGACGGTCGCCGGCAAGATCATCGACTGCCTGGCGATCACCGACACGCCGAGCACCAGCCGCGAGGACGCGGTGGAATTTGCCGAAGATTTCGCGACGGCACTCAACGTTATCGCCTGCTATCCGATGGGCATCTACAATCTCGGCGCAGGCAATGTCACCCGGCCGCTGTCGCCCAGCGTCGCCGCCGCCATGATCCGGCGCGACAAGCAGACCGGCGGCCCTTACAAGGCGTTCTGGAACCGTCCGCTGCAGGGCGTGCTCGCGCCCTCGGTTCCCATCGGCTACACCGATGGCGAGATCACGTCGGACGCCAACTTCCTGAACCAGCGCGGCGTCGGCACGATCATCGAGGGCAATCTGCTCTGGGCGCCGTTCACGACCGCCAGCGACCCGACCGTGTCGAGCTGGCGTTCCATCAAGCGCATCCGCACCCGCCGCGCCGTCGAAAAGGCCGTGCTGCGCCCGCTGCGCCAGTACGCTTCCGAAGACATTTCGCCTCACATGGTCTCGCTGATCTACAGGTCGCTCGATCAGTTCCTTGGCGATCTCGTCACGCTCGGCGCGCTGATCGACTACGAGCTGGTCTGGTCCAGTTCGATGAACCCCGCATCCATCCTCGAAGCCGGCGCGCTGCGCGTGAAGATGCGTTTCGCCGAGACCCCCGATCTCGTCGACCTGCAGGTCTTTACCGAGCCTCAGCCGGAGGCCTTCGACGTGCTTGAGGCCGCCATCGCCGCCTCGCTCTCGCAGCTCGGCCTCAACAATGTCCGCGTGACGGCATAAGGAGATTTCCATGGACCGCATCATTCACGGTTCGAACTGGTATTGCGGCGAGATCAACCAGCGCCTGCGCGTCGACGAAACGACGCTGCCGGAACTCTCCCGCGAAATGACGTCCTTCGTCATGGGCGGCGGCTATTTCGCGATGGAGCTGCCCGCAGAGATCCAGCCTCTCACCTCCGAAATGACCGTCAACGGCGCGCACGAGGATCTGCGCACGCGCTTCGGCCGGGAGCCGGGCGACTGGACCACCGTCACCTATTACGAAAGCCTGCTCGACGTGTTTCCGGCCGGATCGGACGGAACCAACGCCGGCGCCGGCGCTCCGAAGCTCAACGGCCGCGTCGTGTTCCTGAAGGGGCTGTTGAACACATACACGCCGCCCGGCGTCAAAGGGCTGAAGGCCTCGGGGGCGACCCGGCTGCGCTGGTCTACGATCGTGCTCTACCACGACATCTTCAACGGCAAGACCGTGCACAAGTTCGACCTGCAGAACAACACGCTGATCATCGACGGCGTCAACTATACGGCGGAGCACAACCGGCTCCTCGCCGTCTAGCCCTGCCTGGGAGCGCGCCCGCATCCGGCGCGCATGCGGCGAAGGCCCGGCGCGTGTCCGTCCGAAGCACGCGCCGGGCCATTCATGTTCGGAACATCGAGGAGGTTTCAATGCAGCTTCAAACGGCGCTCAAGGCCGAAGTCATCACGCCCATGTCGAAGAACGATGCGGCCGACGTGAAGGTGGAACACATTCCGCTGCCGCCGAAGGAAATGTGGGCGGAGCTGGATAACAGTGTCGAGCAGTCGGCGGCGCCGGTCGAGAGAAAGACGGTGTCCCCGGCCGCCCGGCCGATTGAGCGACTGGCATTCGCCGAGCCTCCGCGCGTTACCGTTCCGCTGCAATATCCGTTCAATCATCCGGTCCTCGGCTACGTGACGACGATCCATGTTCACCGGCTGACGGTAGGTGAGGTCGGAGAACTGCTCGATGCGCGCCAGAATTCTCCATCTCCGGACAATTTCGACATCTACGCTGCTCAGACCGGCATTCCCGCTCCCATCCTGCGCGGCCTCATCGACGTCGACGGCGAGGAGGTCGCGGACAAGTGCTACGATTTTTTGCCCCGCGTCTTCCGTCCGACGACGCCCGCATCGCAATCCCCCTTGCCCGGTGGCGATCGGTGATGGCCCGCGTCAGCGCCATGCTGAATACCTCTTTGCCGGACCTGCTGCGCATGCCCTGGGACGAAGCCGTGCTCTGGGCGCCTGATGCCTATGCCATCTGGCGAGAAACATGGGGTAGTAAATGACCGACCTTGACGTCAGGCTGCGCCTTCGGCTTCTGAACGAACTGTCCCGGCCGAGCCGGGAAGCCGAGGGTGATCTTAAGAAGCTGAAAAAAGCCAGTGAGCAGCTCGGCAGCACGAAGAGCGGCAACGCGCTCGCCCATGATATCGCCACCATCGGCAAGAACGCCTCTGATGCAAAGGGTAAGATCCATGGCATCGGCGCAGAGGCTGAGCAGCTTCGCCGCGCCATAGGCCTTGTCGACAATGGTGCTTTCGACGGCCTGAAGGCAAAAGCCGATTCCGCGAAACAGGCGATCTCCGATATTGGCCGTGAAGCCGGAGAGCTGAAGAGCAAAATCGGTCATGTCGATGACAATGCCTTTTCCGGCCTCAAGCAGGATGCGAAAGCGGCCGAAGCAGCGGTCAAGCAGATCGGCACGGCAGCGGATATCGCACAGACAAAGCTAGATTCTGTTGAACTCGCGCCTGGCCGAGGATACCGCAGGGTCACGGCCAAGGCCACACTGGGCCGTAGCGGCGGGATGTTCGGGGAGGCACTCGAAGGCGCGATCGACAGGTCCGGGCTCGATGCCTACATACCCTACGCCGCCGGAGGCGCCACCGGCGCGTACATGGTCGGTGCCGCTCCTGTCGCTGCCGCAGCCGTTGCAGGAGCCGCGATCAATGCTGCCGCCGGCGACGAAATCACCAGCGACCAGCTCCGCACGCTCGGCGGCTATAGCGAGGCCGAGCAAAAGAGCTACGACGAGATGATGAAGAGGATAGGCGCCAATCGCGGTATCGGCACGAAGGGAGCCATGGGTATCTTCGGCCGGCTGATGGCGGGCGGCCTAAGCGCCGAGGATGCCGTGGCCCGCACGGATGCGGCCGCGGTCTTCGCCGGTGCTACGCAGGCGACGGGCGAGGATGCTGCCAATACGACGGTTGCGCTGAAGGACAACATGAACATCTCGGCGACCGATCTGCCGAGGGCCTATGACGCGATGACGGTCGGCGGCACGTTCGGTAGGTTCGAAACGAGCGACATGGCCCGCAACTATCCTTCGATCCTCGCCAGGATGGGGTCTCTCGGTTCATCCGGGCTGCGCGGCCTCCAGATCGCAACGGCCATGGCGCAATCGATTATGAAACGAAGCGGCACCTCCGACGAAGCTTCCACCACTTTCAAGGCGATGTTGACGGACATGGTTTCGCCCGACGTGGCCGATCGAGCCGAGGACTACGGCATAGACATCTACAAAGTGAAGGATCAGGCAGCGCTATCCGGCGCGGACCCTGTCCTTGCCACACTTAAGGTCCTTCGGGAGAAGCTCGGCGGTAACGAGAAGAAGATGCGCGACGTCTTCCGCAACAGTACCGCCTTCCAGGGCTACGACTCGATTTTCCAGGATTGGGACTGGATCGCCGCCATGATTGGCGAGATGCAGAAGGCCGATGGGGTGGTCTCCAAGAATTACGATGGAGCGACCGATAACTTCAACTCTCAGCGCGACCGCGTGATGGCTACGATCGGGGGGAACGTCAAGAGCATGGCGGAACCTGCCTTGAAGCCTCTGACATCGGCGATGAGAGGTATCGCGGACGGGGCGGCGGCCGAACGGGAACAGCCGGGGCGCGGCATGGCCGGTACGGCCACCGGCATAACCGGGTGGCTGTCAAAAATGTTCCTGAGCGGCGATGCGCGCCAGAAGTTCCTCTGGGGCAAGGCCGCACAGCCGGGCTTCAGCTTGAAGGATCAGATGGGCATCGACCTGCGCCCAAGCGCCGAGCAGAGCATGCAGGGTTACAATGAAAGCTTGGCAACAGAAGGCGACAAGGCGGTCGGCATCGCGCAGGAAAAGGCCGCGGCCATCCGCGATAGTCTCAGCTTCACAGCGACGCCGACGATCGCGCCAACCTTTCTTCCGCCCACGCCGGCGCCGCGGCCGAGCATGCCGAAGGATGAACATTCGGCACTGCAGGCGCCTACCAGCGTCAAGGTCGCGCAGTATTTTCCGGGCGGGAATGCCAGGCTGGCGGCCATGCGGGCGCAGCGTGAGCAAAACCGCTCAGTCCGGATGGCTACCGCACGATCTCTGTCCGACACCGGAGGCAAGATCGCATGAGCGTTTTCAGTCCCGTACACGCGCTGATTTCCATCGGCGGCGCCGTCCTCTACACCGTTGGCGGTCTCAATCCGCAGCGCCTGGCCTCGTCGAGCGAGGCGCGCTTCCCGGCGCATCCGACCCCGAGCGGGCTTTTCTATCAGAAGACCGGCCTCGGCGAGCGCAGCCTGTCGATCGAGGCGCGGACCTACCCGCATGTCATGGGCGGGCTGGACGCCTTCGCCGTCTTGCAGGCCCACCACCAGGCGCAATCGGTGGTGCCGCTGATCCGTCTCAAGGGTAACTACCAGGGCCTCGTCTCCGGCCTATGCGTCATCAGCACCCTGGACGCCGATGAGGAGAAGCTGCATCCGTTCGACGGCGTCGGCCGCATCATCGACGTCACCATCGGTTTGCTGATGATGCCCGCGAACACGAGTGGCTTTGCGGCGAACATCTCCAGCTTCGGAGCGCTTCTATGACGAAATACACGGTCGCCTTCGGCGGCGAGCGCCTCGATCGCATCGCCAGGAAGACGCTGCAGACGGAACAGCAGAGAGCTGTCGAGGCGATCCTTTCCGCCAATCCCGGCCTGGCCGACCTCGCGGCCTCCGGGTTCGTCCCCGCCGGCACGCCGATTACCATTCCCGACAGCTTCGTGCCCGCCCCGACGCGGACGCATGTGCTTGCCTGGGAGTAGCGGATGCGCAAGCCGGTCGTGCGGGTCATAGGGCAGAGCGGAGGGGATTTGGTTCCGGGTTGGGGCGGTGCGCTCGTCTCGGCCGAGTACACCGACAACGACGGCGGTGAGGCGGACGAGATCAGCTTCACCTTCGCCGTCTCCACGCCCTTTCCCGATAGTCCGGCCGAGGGCACGCGATATCGCTTCTTCTACGGATGGGACGCCGGCGCGCTTCGCGATGCCGGGCTCTTCACCTACCAGTCCGACAGCCTCAGCGGCGATGCCGAGCAAGGATGGACCATGACGATCACGGCGCGGGCGAGCGATTTCATCGACGCCGACAAGGCCGAGGATACGGAGCACTTCGAGGACACGACGGCCGGCGATATCTTCCGGAAGCTGGCGGCGCGCGCCGGCAAGAGCGCCATGGTCGACGAGACGATCGCCGCAATCAGGATTCCGTACCGCCTTCGCTACAACCAGTCTTTGACCGGCTTTGCGAACGAGCTTGCCGAGGAGCTTGGCGGAACGCTGAAATTCGCGGGCGGCAAGATGCTGGTGCCGCTCCGATCCGGAGGGAAAACGGCGAGCGGCGCCGAAATGCCGACGATCGAGGTGCGCTTCCAGGATGTTATCGGTGCCGAAATCTCTTCGGAAGGCAGGCAACGGTATGCCGAGGTCGGCGCCGGCTATTTCGATGCGGACGAAGGCGTGGCGATGCTCGCCGAAGCCGCCTCGATCGGCAGCGCATCGCGCTACCTCTCCCTGCATCCGGCCCGTAGTCAGGAGGAAGCGGAACATGCCGCCAAGGCACGAGGCAACGAGGAAGCGCGCGCGAGCGTGACGGGCAGTGTCGATCTGCCGGGCAGCGAAAGCGCCATGGCCGGCGCTCCTGTCAAGCTATCGGGATTCGGCCAGAGCCGTGACGCGGCCGACCTCGTCGCAGCCTCTATCCATCATACGTTCAGCTTTGACGAAAGCGGCGGCTGGCTGATGTCGGTCGAGGTGGCGAACCGGAAGACGGCGCAATAGCCTCCGTTCTGGAGAGTGTGCTAAGTGTCTCCATCATGGCTGTGAGAAGCCCTCAAATCGACTTCGAGAGTGCTTCGAAGGTTTTTTGAAAATTCCAGAAAATCGCGTCCGTCCAGCTACTTTTGCAAAACAGGTTTTTGCAGTTTTGCGTGACAAATTTGCAGAAAATCGCGACGAGCTACATCCAACTCGCCCGCGCCGCCGGCGCCAACCGCTTCCAGGGATACTTCTTCGGCAAACCTGCGCCGCTGGAGACCCCGAAGGGTATCGAAGCGCCCGCGCGCAGGGCGCTGTAGCTGGACGCGATATTTTGGAGAAATGGTAGCGGAGGAGGGATTTGAACCCCCGACACAAGGATTATGATTCCTCTGCTCTGACCTACTGAGCTACTCCGCCACGGAGCCGGATAGGCCTTTGCGAGGTGCTCGGGCCGGTCGGTTGAGCGGCTTATAAGGTGCGGTTCGGGCTGGTGTCAAGCGCGTCCATCACAAAAATCGTGGGGCCGGTTCAGGCGGCGGGGGCTTGCAGGAGTGCCTTCAGCGCGGCTTCGGCCTGGGGCTCGCGTTCGGAGCGTTCGATGAAGCCGCCGCCGTAGACGCGGGCGTCGTCGCCGGGGGCGGAATAGAGGGCGCAGGCCTGGCCGGGGGCGACGCCGGCTTCGCCGACGGAAAGGTCGACATAGATGCCGCGGGCGTCGAGCCTCAGCGTCGCCGGCGTCGGCGCACGGGTCGAGCGCACCTTGGCGTAGCAGGCAAAGCCCTCTCCGGCGGCGGCGATGTCCAGCGGATCGTCGCCCAGCCAGTTGACGTCGCGCAGGTAGACGCGGTGCGTCTCCAGCGCCTCCTTGGGGCCGACGATGACGCGGCGCGAGCGCGCGTCGAGGAAGACGACGTAGAGCGGCTCGCCGGTCGCAATGCCGATGCCGCGGCGCTGGCCGATCGTATAGTGCAGGATGCCGTCATGGCTGCCGAGCACGCGGCCGTCGAGATGGACGATGTCGCCGGCAAGCGCCGAATTCGGCTTCAGCTTGGTGATGATGTCGGAATATTTGCCCTGCGGCACGAAGCAGATGTCCTGGCTGTCGGCCTTCCTGGCGACGACGAGGCCCATCTCCTCGGCAAGCTTGCGGGTTTCGGCCTTCGGCAGGCCGCCGAGCGGAAAGCGCAGATAGTCGATCTGCTCCTGCGTGGTCGCAAACAGGAAGTAGCTCTGGTCGCGGTCGGCATCCGCCGGGCGATAGAGTGCGCGGCGCGCCGGATCGCTCGGCGAGGGGTTCGGCCGCGAGCGGATATAGTGGCCGGTCGCCAGCGCGTCGGCGCCGAGTTCCCTGGCGGTCGTCAGAAGATCGGCGAACTTGACCGTCTGGTTGCAGGAAACGCAGGGGATCGGCGTCTCGCCGGCCACGTAGCTTTCCATGAACGGATTGATGACGGTGTCGCGGAAGCGCTTCTCGTAATCGAGGACGTAATGCGGGATGCCGAGCGTTTCGCAGACGCGGCGCGCATCGTCGATGTCCTGCCCGGCGCAGCAGGAGCCGGCGCGGTGAACGGCGGCGCCATGGTCGTAGAGCTGCAGCGTGATGCCGAGAACGTCGTAGCCCTCGCGCTTCAAGAGGCCGGCCACGACGGAACTGTCGACGCCGCCGGACATGGCGACGACGACGCGCGTATCTTCGGGCCTCTTGTCGAAATCGAGTGTATTCACGGGGTCTTCCTGCCGCCAACCGTTGTCGGGGAAATGCTTTGGGGCGCTGCGTCGCAGCGCTGCTGCTTCATCCGGTCGCCGCTTGCCATCGGATTGCGGCGGATTTCCATGCCTGGGCATATAGAAAGGATCGGGCCGCGGTGCAAGGGATCGCGAATCATGGCCGCTTGCGCCGTCAGCGATGGATCGGGTCTTTCCACAGCACCTCTTCGGGCTTTTCCACCGGCTCGATGTCGAGATTGACGACGACCGGCTCCTGGCCCGAGCGGACGAGCACGCATTCGAGCGTTTCGTCGCGGCTGGCGTTGATTTCCTGGTGCGGGACATAGGGCGGCACGAAAATGAAGTCGCCGGGGCCGGCCTCGGCGACGAATTCGAGGCTTTCGCCCCAGCGCATCCGCGCCTTGCCCTTGACCACGTAGATGATGCTTTCGAGATCGCCGTGATGGTGCGCGCCGGTCTTGGCGTTGGCGTGGATGACGACCGTGCCGGCCCAGATCTTTTCCGCGCCGGCGCGGGCGTGGTTGATGGCCGCGGCGCGGTTCATGCCGGGCGTCTGGGCCGTGTTCGGATCGAGCGCGTTGCCGGGGATGACCTTGACGCCGTGCTCGCGCCAATCGACGTGGCTGTGATTGTCGCTCATGGTTCGTTCCTTCGCAAACGAGGGATTCGCGCCGCCGTTAACCTCAGGGGGCGGGAGAAGCGACCGGAAGAGTACCGCGAAGCCATTAGAAAACCTAGAGAAATTGAAAAAATCGACAAGAAGGGTTTTCAACGGGTCATTAATCTATAGAATCACTCGTGTTAGATGGCCGGCGGGCCGCCTTTTGTCTTGCCCGCGTTTTGCCGGCCGATTTTGTCGCTGCGTTCAGCGCAGCGAGGCTTCCGCTTGAGAGGAGACAGCCATGACGAATGTACTGCCGCCCCTTCACGAGGGTCATGCCCCGTTCACCCTGCAACAGCTTTTCCGTGAAGCCGTCGATGCGTTCGAGGAATGGGACACCGACGTCACGGAACCGATCGTCACCTTCGAGGGACGAATCCTGCCGATCAGCAGCGTTTTCGAGGCGATGCGCGGGTGTTCCGACATCCTGCCCGCCAACCTGCTCGGCGCCATTACCGAACGGCTGACCAAGCCGTGGGAAGGAGAGGGGCCGACCGACCAGATGACCTTCTCCACCGCCTCGCGCGTCATGGGCGTGCTGGTTCGCAAGCGGCTGCTTGCGGCCGACGGCGATGTCGTCGCGACGGCTGCGGTCACCGCACGGCAGGCCGAAGAGTGCGGCGAACGCTAAGGCACTACGGGATGCGGCAGTCCGGCCCCTCATCCGGCTGCCGTCACCTTCTCCCCGCAAGCGGGGCGAAGGGATATGCCGCACCCTTTCAGCAAGGTTCCCTCTCCCCGCAGGCGGGGAGAGGGTTAGGGTGAGGGGCAAAGTCACCCGGTACCGGATCATGAAAAGCCGCCGTCTCCCAACGGCGGCTTTTTCTTTTTTCGGCGTTCGCCGCCCGGCGGCGGGTGCTGCCTGCGCATCGAGAAGCTTGCAAAGAAATCTCATATGTGAAAATCTTATTCACATAAGAAAATTCGATGCGCGGATGATGCCGGGAGGAATGCCATGTCGGAAAATGCTTTGCCGCTGAGCGGGCTGGTGGTCGTGGACATGAGCCAGTTCCTCTCCGGCCCCTATTGTTCGCTGCGGCTGATGGATCTCGGCGCGCGCGTCATCAAGATCGAGCGTCCCGATGGCGGCGATCTTTCGCGCGGGCTCTATCTCAGCGACAGCGAAAGCGGCGATTCGACGATCTTCCATGCGATCAACCGCTCCAAGGAAAGCCTGGCGCTCGACCTGAAGAACCCCGCCGACATGGCCGCGCTCCGCAAGCTGATCGCGAGGGCCGACGTGCTGATCCAGAATTTCCGCCCCGGCGTCATCGAGCGGCTGGGGCTGCACTTCGAGGCGGCGCGCGAGATCAACCCGCGCCTCGTCTATTGCTCGATCAGCGGTTACGGCGAGGAGGGGCCGTGGGTCGCCCGGCCCGGACAGGATCTGCTGGCGCAGTCGCGCTCGGGCGTGATGTGGCTGAACGGCGACGAGGGGGAGGGACCGGTTCCCTTCGGCCTTGCGATCGGCGACATGCTGGCGGGTGCCGCCGCCGCGCAGGGCATTCTCGCCGCGCTGGTGCGCCGTGGGGTGACCGGCAAGGGCAGCCATGTGCAGACGAGCCTGCTGGAGGCGCTGGTCGACCTGCAGGTGGAGGTGCTGACGGTGCACATGAACAGCGGCGGCAAGCTGCCGAAACGGTCTGACTTCCGCAGCGCGCATGCCTATCTGGCGGCACCCTACGGGGTCTATGCCGCTGCCGACGGCTATCTCGCCATCGCCATGACGCCGATCGCCAAGCTCGCCGATCTTCTGCATATGGAGGAGCTTTCGCCCTACCGCGCCGATCCGAAGAGCTGGTTCACGGCCCGCGACGCGATCAAGCGGCTGATCGCGGCGAAAATCGCCACGCGGCCGGTGGATCACTGGCTTTCCATTCTGGAGCCCGCCGATATCTGGTGCGCCAAGGTGCTCGGCTGGCCGGAGCTGCTGTCGAGCGACGGCTTTGCGGCGCTCGACATGCTGCAGACGGTGAAGCGCGGCGACGGGGTTTCGGTGCGCACCACGCGCTCGCCCATCCGTATCGACGGCGAACGGCCGGAATTTCAGCGTGCGGCGCCGCGGGTCGGGGAGCATACTGCGGCGATCCGGGCGGAATTCGAGCTGGGCTGACTTTGCTGCCGGCCATTGTCATTTGCATATGAATGAAATACCCATACTTAAGGTAGCCAGCCCTTTCGGCGGCACGATATCCGGGAGTGATCCATGACGCGCATTACCGATCTTCGCGTTTTCGACCTGCGGTTTCCGACGTCGCAGAGCCTCGACGGCTCGGATGCGATGAACCCGAACCCGGATTATTCCGCCGCCTACGTCGTGCTCGAAACCGACAGGCCCGGCCTGCAGGGGCATGGGCTGACTTTCACCATCGGCCGGGGCAACGATATCTGCTGCATGGCGATCGAGGCGATGCGCCATCTCGTCGTCGGCACGGCGCTTGCGACGGTGCTGGAAAACCCCGGCAAATACTGGCGGCATCTGACCGGCGACAGCCAGCTCCGCTGGATCGGCCCCGACAAAGGCGCGATGCATCTGGCAACCGGCGCCGTCGTCAACGCCGTCTGGGACCTTCTCGCCAAGGAGGCCGGCAAGCCGGTCTGGCGGCTGGTCGGCGAGATGGATGCCGAGGCGATCGCCGATATCGTCGACTACCGCTACCTGACCGACGTGCTGACGCGCGACGAGGCGGTGGCGATCCTGAAGAAGGCCGAGGCCGGTAAGGCGGAGCGCATCGCCACGCTCGAGCGCGAAGGCTATGCGTGCTACACGACGTCCGCCGGCTGGCTCGGCTATGGCGACGAGAAGCTGCGCCGCCTCTGCCGGGAGGCGATCGACGCCGGCTTCAACCACGTCAAGATGAAGGTCGGCCGCGATCTCGACGACGATATCCGTCGGCTGACCATCGCGCGCGAGGTGATCGGCCCGGACCGCTACCTGATGATCGACGCCAACCAGGTCTGGGACGTGGGGCAGGCGATCGAATGGGTCAACAAGCTCGCCTTCGCCAAGCCCTTCTTCATCGAGGAGCCGACGAGCCCCGACGACGTCGCCGGCCATCGCAAGATCCGTCAGGCCATCGGCCCGGTGAAGGTCGCGACCGGCGAGATGTGCCAGAACCGCATCATGTTCAAGCAGTTCATCGCCGAGGGCGCCATCGACATCGTGCAGATCGATTCCTGCCGCATGGGCGGCCTGAACGAGGTGCTGGCGGTGCTGCTGATCGCCGCGAAATACGGCCTGCCCGTCTGGCCCCATGCCGGCGGCGTCGGGCTTTGCGAATATGTGCAGCATCTGTCGATGATCGACTATGTCGCCGTCTCCGGCACCAAGGACGGCCGCGTGATCGAATATGTCGATCACCTGCACGAGCACTTTATCGACCCCTGCGTCATCAAGGACGCCGCCTACATGCCGCCGAGCCTGCCGGGCTTCTCGATCGAGATGAAGCCGGAATCGATCGCGGCCTATAGGTTCAAGGGGTAAGCCAGGCGCGGATGAGCGTGGCGTCGTCGTCCGTCAGTTCGTGGCCGTGGGGAACGGTTTTGAACGTGACGGCGGCGCCCTCGCGGGTCAGCCAGTCCCTGAGCGGCTCGGCGTAGCGGCCGTAATCGTCGGTTTCGCCGGCGATCAGCAGCACCTTGGCGTCGCTCATGTCGGCCTCAGGCGGCTCGTTCAGCACCGGCATCGAGCGCAGGAGGACGGCGCGGCGCACCACATGCGGATGCAGCGCCATCAGGGCGTTGATCAGGTTGGCGCCGTTGGAATAGCCGAGAAAGACCATGCGCTCCGGGTCGAAGCCATAGGCCGCCACCGCGCCCTTGACGAAGGCGTCGAAGGCTTCCGCCTCCTTGGCGATATCGGCCTGGTCGAAGGAAAACGGGGTGATGCGCTTGAACCAGCGCGGCAGACCCTCCTCCGTCGCGCGGCCGCGCACGGCAAGCAGCGTGGCGCGGGGGGCGGCCTTGTGCGCCAGCGGCAGCAGCGTCGTCTCGTTGGCGCCGGAGCCGTGCAGCAGGACGAGCACGCTGCCGTCGGGGTCTTCCGGCGTGAAGATGCGGTGCACGAAGGGCAGGTCGCGATAAAGCGTGCGCGGCTCGCCGGGCATGGCGAATTGCGGCATCATCACCTTCAGCTCTTCCGCGTGGTCGCTCGCGGCCGGCGGCACGAAGAGCGTTGTGCCGAGTGTTTCCTCGTCCTCGTCGATCAACATGCCGGGCGCGTCGGTCGCCAGTTCGAAGAGAATGCGGCCCGGTTCGCGAACATAGATCGAGTGGAAATATTTCCGGTCGTGGCTGGCGGTCGGGAAGGCGCCGGCGGCCTGCAGCCCCCTTCGCACCGCCTCGACCTCGGCCTCGTCCCTCGCGCGGAAGGCCACATGGTCGACCGTGCCGGTTCCCGGCGCCGACGACCAGAAGCCGGTCGCGTCGCGCACGTCGATGATATCGCCGCTTTCGGAGGTGAGGCGGCTGATGTTGCCGGCCTTCCCGGTCGTCCGGTAGCCGAAGTGGCGTTTCAGCATGGCCTGCGTCTCGGCGGGCGTTTCGGCGAGCAGCGTCGCGCCGCGGATGCGCTTGATTGCCGCCTCGATCGGAATGTCGCCCGTCGCCCAGGGGGCTGCGGCCTCGACCGCCTTGGTGCCCACCAGCTTGACGATGACGCCGTCGGGGTCTTTCAGCCGCAGGACAGGTTCGCCGAACTCCAGCGTCGGCCCTTCCGGCCGCAGGCCGTAGCGCAGCGCCCGCGTCAGCCAGAAGCCGATTTCGGCCGGCGCGACGGCAAGCGATATCTCGCCGGTCTGGCCAAGCCCGGCGCGGCCGGGCGAGCCGTCCTCCCAGACGAGGAAGCTGACGAGCGAGCCCGGCGAGCCCACGGCATCGCCGTAGAAGAGGTGAAGCTGCACGGCGTCCTCGAAGCCGCCGGTGCGCTTGACGAGCCTTAAGCCTAAGAAGCCAGTATAGAAGTCGACGTTCGCCTGCACCTTGCGGGTGATCAGGGTGATGTGGTGAATGCCGGCGACCATCGTCGTTCCTCCGTCAGCGCGGGCGGATGTGATCCATTCCGTCGTCGCGGGCCTTGCCCTTGTGGCCGCTCATCTCGGCGCCGTCGGTTTTCAGGAAGCGGGCGTTCCAGATGGTCGCGAAGAGAGAGATCAGCGTGACGACGATGAAGGCGGCGGAAAAGTCGTTGAGCGTCGCATGGTGGCGGTCGCCGGCATACATCGATGTGTGCAGCGCCAGCGCGCCGACGCAGATGCCGAAGGACAGCATCAGCTGCTGGAACGTCGTGTAGAAGCTGGTCGCCGCGCTCATCCGCTCGCGCTCGATCTCGTCATAGGCGATCGTATTGTAGCAGGTGAACTGGAACGACATGAAGAAGCCGCAGAAGTAGAGGATCACGAAGATCACCCACATCGGCCAGTCCGGCCGGAAGAGGGCGCAGGTGCTGTAGCCGAGCGTTCCGACGACCCCGAAGAGGATGAGGCCGCCGCGGAAGCCGAAGCGCTTGAGGATTCTCGGCTGCATCATCTTCATGGTCATGGAGCCGAGCGCGGTCGCGATCGATATGCGGCCGGCGGTCGCCGCCGTAAGGCCGAAGCCGAGCTGCAGCATCAAGGGAATGAGGAAAGGCTGCGCCCCCTGGCTGATGCGCGTCAGCGAGCCGGCGATCACCGAGGTACGGAAGGTGCGCACGCGCAGCAGCGAGAAATCCATGATCGGCGAGGGATGCTTGCGCGCATGGCGCAGATAGGCGATGCCGAAGAGGAAGCCGATGGCGATCAGGAAGACCGATTGCGCGCCTTCGCCGCTGCGGCTCGACATTTCGAAGCCGAAGAGCAGCGATCCGAGCGAAACGCCGGAGAGGACAAAGCCCACGAGGTCGAAGGGTCCGCGCTCGGCGCCCTTCATTTCATCGATGTAGATCGACACCAGCACGAAGCCGACGATGCCGGTCGGCACGTTGATGTAGAAAATCCAGCGCCAGTCGAGATAGGTGACGAAGAAGCCGCCGACGGGGGGACCGAGAATGGGGCCGACCAGCGCCGGCACCAGCAGCCAGGACATGGCGGCCACCATGTCCTGCCGCGCGACGCTGCGCATCAGGACGAGACGCCCGACCGGCAGCATCATCGCGCCGCCGACGCCCTGGATCAGCCGCGCGGCGACCAGAAAGGGCAGGTTCGGCGCCTGCGCGCACATAATCGAGCCGAGGACGAAGATCGCAATCGCGCTGCGGAAGACGGTGCGCGAGCCGAAGCGGTCGGCGAGCGCGCCGCTTGCGGGAATGAAGATCGCAAGGCTTAAGAGATAGGAGGTGAGCGCGATGCTCATCGACGGCGCGGTGACCCCGAAATCGCGCGCCATGGTCGGGAGCGCGGTGGCAAGCACGGTCGCGTCGAGCTGTTCCATGAACATCGCGCTTGCGACGATCAGCGCGATAGTCCGGAAGTTGCGCGCGGCCGGCTTGACCGCTGCGGACGGATAGGTCTGGTCCGACATTGTCGGGGATCACTCTCGATGGTGCGGCGAGGTGAAAAAAACTGTGCCGCAAATCAGGTGGCAGCCAAAAGCCGCGTTCGAAACCGCGCCTCTATACTCCCGCCAAGCGTATCTGACTATAACCAATCGCGCAAACCTGATCGGGTGAAACCGGGATGCCGGGCGCTCAATAGCCGCCGGTCGTGCCCGATTCCGCCCGCGCGTCCAAGGCGCCGTTGTAGCGCGCGCCGCCGCCCTTGGCGATGTCGCTCAGGCTCTCGCCGCCGATCAGGATGCCGGCCGCCTTGCCCCAGATCGGCCAGCTCTTGTCCTCCTGCACGGTATAGCCCATGCCGGTGAGGATGCGCACCGTATCGGGCGAGAGCGCCCGCGGCTCCATATAGACCTTGTCCGGCAGCCATTGATGATGGATGCGCGGCGCGTCGATCGCTTCGGAAATGTTCATGCCGAAATCGATGACATTGATGATCGCTTCCAGCGTTATGGTGATGATGCGCGAACCGCCGGGGCTGCCGATCACCATGAAGGGCTTGCCGTCCCTGGCGATGATGGTCGGGCTCATCGAGGAGAGCGGCGTCTTCTTCGGCTGGATGGCGTTGGCCTCGCCCTGCACGAGGCCGTAGAGGTTCGGCACGCCGGGCTTGGAGGTGAAGTCGTCCATTTCGTTGTTCAAAAGAACGCCGGTGCCGGGAGCCACGACGCCGGCGCCGAAATTGCCGTTCAGCGTGTAGGTGACGGCGACGGCGTTGCCCTCGTCGTCGACGATCGAATAATGCGTCGTCTCGTGGCTCTCGCCGAGACCCTTCGGCATCAGCTCCTTGGACACGCCGGCGCGATAGGGATCGATGCCGTCGCGGATTTTCGCGGCATAGGTCTTGTCGAGCAGCGTGCCGATGGGATTGTCGACGAAATCGGGGTCGCCGAGGGCCGCGTTGCGGTCGAGATAGGCGTGCCGCATCGCCTCGACCATGACATGCAGGGTCTCCGCCGAGCCGTAGCCGAGATAGCCGAGCGGGTAGCCTTCGAGCACGTTCAGGATTTCGCAGATGATGACGCCGCCGGAGGAGGGTGGCGGCGAGGAGATGATCTCGTAGCCGCGGTAATTGCACGTCACCGGCGCGCGTTCGCGGACCTTGTATTGCGCGAAATCTTCCTTCGAGAGGATGCCGCCTTTCTCGCTGCTCGCCTTGGCGATCGCCTCGGCGGCAGCCCCCTTGTAGAAGGCGTCGGGGCCGGTCTGCGAAATGCCGGAGAGCGTTGCCGCCAGATCCGGCTGCGTCAGCCGGTCGCCGGCCGCAAACGGCTTGCCGTCGGCCCGGACATAGATCGCGGCCGCCGCCGGATCGCGCGACAGGCGTTCCCGGTCGTCGTTCAGTTCGTCGGCGTCGCCCTGGTTCAGGACGAAGCCTTCCCTGGCGAAGCGGATTGCAGGCGCCAGCAGGTCCTGCCGCGATTTGCTGCCGTATTTCTCCCGCGCCGTCTCGAAGCCCATGACGGAGCCGGGCACGCCGACGGCGAGATAGCCTTCGGTGCTGGCGCCCTTGACGACGTCGCCCTTGGCGTCGAGATACATGGTCTTGCTGGCGGCGAGCGGCGCGCGCTCGCGGAAATCGAGGAAGGCCGTCCTGCCGTCCTTGAGGCGGATGGTCATGAAGCCGCCGCCGCCGATATTGCCGGCGGTCGGGTAGACGACGGCGAGCGCATAGCCGACCGCGACCGCCGCATCGACGGCGTTGCCGCCGTTCTTCAACACCTCGACGCCGATATCGGTCGCCAGATGCTGGGCGGTGACCACCATGCCGTGTTCGGCCTTGACCGGCGCCGGCGCGGCGGCGAAGGCGGCGATGCTGAAAAGGCTGAAGCCGGCGACGGCAAGCGACAGGGCGGTGCTGCGGACAAGTCCGGTCATGGGGTCTCTCCCGGAATCTGATTATTTCGCCTTTCGATTGAGCCTGCCGGAAAATCTCCTGTCCAGCCCTAAAATGCCGATCCATATCTTGAAAGGCGCTTTCGCTCCGCTACCTCCGGCGAGGTAGGCCGATTGCCAATTTTGCCATCGGCACTGCCCATATTCCCATTGCGATTTCAGGACCCGACAGGGGTAAACTTGTTTTTGCGCATGTTGTTATCGCAAAACCGCTGCGCACTTTTGCGCAACATGCTTTAGCCGTCGATCTGTCTGCGGAGGGTGCCATGTTTGCGATGAAGCTGGACCAATGGATGAGCGGACGTAACCAGGCGAAGCACCTGTTCACGCATCCGCTGAAGAAGCAGGTGGTGGAGATCGAATGCGTCCACTGCCATGCGCGCTTCCTGCGCTGGTCTTCGACCATCTCCGCCTACGGCCGCTGCGACCAGTGCGCCGCGGAAGCCGATGAGGCGATGAGAACCGGTCACTGAATCAGGATCGCCCGGAAATCGTTGACGTTCGTGCCGGTCGGGCCGGGCACGAAGAGGTCGCCGATGGCGTTGAACGCCGTCCAGGCGTCGTTGTTCTTCAGCATCGCCGCCGGAACGAGGCCGGCCTGGCGCAGGCGCGCGCCCGTCGTGCCGTCCGCAAACGCGCCGGCATTGTCCTCGCTGCCGTCGATGCCGTCCGTGTCGGCGGCAATCGCATGGATGCTGGCCGCACCATCGATATCGATGGCGAGCGACAACAGGAATTCGCTGTTGCGGCCGCCCTTGCCCTTGCCCGTCAGCGTCACCGTCGTCTCGCCGCCGGAGAGCAGCACCACCGGCTTTGCAAGCGGCCGGTTGCGGGCCAGCACCTCGCGCGCCAGCGCGGCGTGGACGTGTGCGGCCTCGCGCGCCTCGCCCTCGATCGCGTCGGAGAGGATCGCCGCCTCGATGCCGGCCTTACGCGCGGCTTCGGCTGCCGCTTCCAGCGACACGCCGGCCGAGGCGATCAGATGCACCTCGTTGCGGCTAAAGCGCGGATCGTCGGGACGCGGCGCCTCGGAATGCGGCCCTTCGATATGGGCGATGACGGCGGCCGGCAGGTCGATCCGGTGAAGGCGGATGAGGTCGAGCGCGTCGCCGCGCGTGCCCGCGCCCGGAACGGTCGGCCCGGAGGCGACCAGCGCCGGATCGTCGCCCGGAATGTCGGACACCACCAGCGAGACGACGCGCGCGGGGTAAGCTGCGGCGGCAAGGCGGCCGCCCTTGATGGTCGATATGTGCTTGCGGATCGTGTTCATCGCCGAAATCGGCGCGCCGGAGGCAAGCAGCGCCTTGTTGACGGCGATTTCGTCCTCGATCGTGAGGCCGCCGGCGGGCGAGGGCAGGAGGGCCGATCCGCCGCCGGAAACCAGCGCGATCACCAGATCGTCCTCGCTCAAGTCCTCCACCAGCTTGAGGAGGCGCCCGGAGGCGACGAGCCCGGCGGCATCCGGCACCGGATGCGACGCCTCGATGATTTCGATGTGCCTGCAGGGCGCGCCGAAGCCGTAGCGGGTGACGACGACGCCTTCCAGCGGCCCGTCCCAGCAGCTCTCCAGCGCCGCCGCCATCTGCGCCGAGCCCTTGCCGGCGCCGATGACGATCGTCCGGCCTTTCGGCTTTGCCGGCAGATGTGCGCGGATGCCGGTCAGCGGATCGGCGGCGCGCACGGCGGCGTCGAAGAGCGAGGTGAGGAAGAGACGGGGATCGGAAACGGTCATCGGGCCTGCCTTCTTGAATGTGCCCGGCAGATGAGCCGAACTCGCCCCCCGACGCAAGCCCTCGCGCGGCCGTTTCCGGCTCCACATCTAAAAGTTAGAGCGGGATGTCGCCCGAAAACCGCGCACACTTTTCGGCATCCCGCTCTATCGTTGCTCCGCAAAAATGCGGGCGATCCAGTCGATGAAGACGCGGACGCGCGGGGAGAGCTGGCGGTTGCGCGGATAGAGAAGGGAGACCGGTGTCGGCGAGGGCGGGAAGCCGGCCAGCACCTCCACCAGTTCGCCCTTCTCCAGCGCGTGCTCGGCGTGATAGCGCGGGATCTGGATCAGGCCGAGGCCGAGCCTTGCGGCGGCCACGTAGCTTTCCGCGGCATTGACCGTCACGGTGGCGGGAAGGGCGATGTCGCGCGGTTCGCCGTCGATGGTGAATTCCAGCGGCAGCAGGCCGCCGGTCGCCGAGGAGTGGAAGCCGACCATGCGGTGCCCGGCGTCGAGCGCCTGCGGATCGTCCGGCATGCCGTGGCGCTCGATATAGGCGGGGGCGGCGAGCGTCACTTCCGGCAGCATTGCGACCCGCCGGGCGACCATGTCGCTGTCCTGCGGCACGCCGACCCGCAGCACGCAATCGATGCCCTCGCGCACCAGATCGACCAGCCGGTCGCCCTCGCTCATATGCACGGCGATGTCCGGATAGGCGTCGAGGAAGGCGGGAAGGTTCGGCAGGACGAAATGCCGGGCGAGCGTGCCGTGGACGTCGACGCGCAGCAGGCCCTTCGGTTTGACGCCGGCAAAGGCGCCCTCCGCATCCTCGATGTCGGCGAGGATGGAAAGGCAGCGCCGGTAATAGGCCTCCCCGTCGAGTGTCGGGCTGACATGGCGCGTCGTCCGCTGCAGGAGCCTGACCCCGAGGCGCTTTTCCAGTTGCTTGACCGCGTCGGTGACGGTCGAGCGCGGCAGGCCGATATCGGCGGCGGCGAGCGTGAAGCTGCGCCGCTCGACGACACGGGCGAAGACCTGCATGGCTTGGAAACGGTCCATCGTATTGTTCGTTCTTTTCGGATACTGATCGCGGATAATGCCTGATTATCCGATGGATGAAAAGGGCGATAGTCCCCTCATCGAACGGCGCCGCGGCGCCCACCCACGAAGGAGAAAGACCATGTCCGACACCAACACCAGCAAGGTAGCCATCGTCACCGGCGCATCCCGCGGCATCGGCGCGGCCATCGCCGCGCGTCTCGCCGAAGACGGCTTCACCGTCGTCATCAACTATTCCGGCAGCGCTGCCCCGGCCGAGGCGCTGGCGCGCTCCATCGAGGAGAAGAGTGGCAAGGCGCTGACCGCGCAGGCCGATGTCAGCGATGCAGCCGCCGTCAAGCGCATGTTCGACGCGGCCGAGGCCGCTTTCGGCGGCGTCGACGTTCTCGTCAACAATGCCGGCATCATGGCGCTTTCGAAGCTTGCCGACGCCGACGACGCGCATTTCGACCGCCAGATCGCCATCAACCTCAAGGGCACGTTCAACACGCTGCGCGAGGCGGCCGGCCGCCTGCGTTCCGGCGGCCGCATCGTCAACCTCTCGACCAGCGTCGTCGGCCTGAAGCTCGAAACCTACGGCGTCTATGCCGCCACCAAGGCCGCCGTCGAGACCCTGACGGCGATCCTCTCCAAGGAACTGCGCGGCCGCTCGATCACCGTCAATGCCGTGGCGCCGGGACCGACCGCGACCGACCTCTTCCTCAACGGCAAGAGCGACGAGCTGATCGAGCGCATGTCGAAGATGAACCCGCTGGAACGCCTCGGCACGCCCGCCGATATCGCCGCCGCCGTCGCCTTCCTCGCCGGCCCGGACGGCGCGTGGATCAACGGCCAGGTGCTGCGCGCCAATGGCGGCATGGTCTGAGAATGCGGCAGATGGCGGGCGTTCACGGACGCCCGCCGCTCCGGAGAAAAAGCACGTATCGAGGATAGGATCATGAGCAAGCAAGTCATCGTCATCACCGGCGCATCGAGCGGCTTCGGCGCGCTGACCGCCCGCGCGCTCGCCAAGGCCGGCCACACCGTCTATGCCAGTATGCGCCAGACCGAAGGCCGCAACGCGCCGCAGGTGGCCGCTGCCGCCGCTTTCGCCACCGAGCACGGCGTTGCGCTGAAGACCGTGGAACTCGACGTCGCCTCCGACGCGTCGGTCGAGGCGGGCATCGCCAAGGTCGTTGCCGCCGAGGGCGGGATCGACGTCCTCATCCACAATGCCGGCCACATGTCTTTCGGCCCCGCCGAGGCTTTTACGCCGGAGCAATATGCCGAGCTTTTCGACGTCAATGTGCTGAGCACGCAGCGCGTGAACCGTGCCGCCCTTCCGCATATGCGCAAGCGCGGCAAGGGGCTGGTCGTCTGGGTTTCCTCCTCCAGCACCCGCGGCGGCACGCCGCCTTATCTCGCCCCCTATTTTGCCGCCAAGGCGGCGATGGATTCGCTCGCCGTCTCCTATGCCGCCGAGCTGACGCGCTGGGGGATCGAGACGGCGATCATCGTGCCCGGCGCCTTCACCAAGGGCACCAATCACTTCGCCCATTCCGGCGCCCCGGCCGACACGGCGCGCGCGGCGGAATATAATGACGGTCCCTATGCCGGCGTGCCGGAACATGCGCTGAAGGGCCTTGCCGCGCTGGAGCCGGCGGATGCCGACGTCGCCGAGGTCGCGGCGGCCATCGTCGATGTGGTGGACATGCCCTTCGGCACGCGGCCGTTCCGCACCCATATCGACCCGCTGGACGACGGCGCCGAGGTGGTCAACGGTGTTGCCGACCGGATGCGCACCGAACTCTTCCGCCGCATCGGCCTCGAAAATCTCCTGAAGCCTCAGGTCAACGGCTGACGCCGTCGTCTTGTCCGCAAAATCGCGTCAAAACGCCGCTCTCCTTCCCGGAGGGCGGCGACCATTGTCGTTGACGGAGGGCTTTCGCGACGCGCCGAATGGGTCTAAAGCGAGCGCGGGAGGCGAAGGATCGTTGCATGCGAGAAGACGAGATTACCGAGCTTGCCGCCTGGCTGATGGAAAACGGCCTGAAGGGCACCTCCGAGGCCGACCTGCTTTCGGGGTTCTGCGAAGCCTGCCGCAAGGGCGGCATCGATATCAGCCGCTCCATGGCGCTGATGGACACGCTGCACCCGGTCTATGAAGGGCGGGCCTTCCGCTGGGACAGCAGCGAGGATGTCGAGGCGGTCTTCGAATACGGCCCGGCGGAGCAGGGCATCGGGGCGGAAAACTGGCGGCGCTCCGCCTTCTACTATCTGTACAGCACGAACCAGACGGAAGTGCGCCGCCGCATCGGCTTCGGCGATCCGGCCGATTTCTATACGCTGGATACGCTGAAGGAAACCGGCCACACCGACATCATCGCCTTCGCCAATCATTTCGGCAGAGACGGCACGATCGGCGAAATGGACTGCTGCTTTTCGAATTTCGTCACCGCATCGGAAACCGGCTTCAGCGACGAGGATATCGCCGTGCTGCGCCGCCTCGTGCCGGCACTGGCGCTCGCCATGAAGTGCATGGCGCTCGGCCGCATCACGCGCACCATCGCCGAGGTCTATTTGGGTGAAGATGCCGCGCGGCAGGTGCTGGAAGGCAAGATTTCGCGCGGCAAGGCCGAGCGCATTTCGGCGGCGCTGTGGTTCTCCGACCTCGCCCATTATACGCGCATCTCGGACACGGCCGAGCCGGACGAGATCATTCCGATGCTGAACGATTATGCGGATGCGGTGATTTCATCGATCCACGAGGCGGGCGGCAACGTGCTGAAGCTGATCGGCGACGGCACGCTCGCGATCTTCAAGGCCGGCGATTCGGCGGATGCCTGCGCAGCGGCGCTCAGGGCCGAGGCGACGCTGCGCGAGCGCCTGAGGGACCTGAACGCGCAGCGCCAGATCGAGGGGCGTCCGGTGACGGAAGTCTATCTCGGCCTGCACATCGGCGACGTCTTCTACGGCAATATCGGCAGCCTCGACCGCCTCGATTTCACCGTCATCGGGCCGGCGGTCAACGAGGTGAGCCGCATCGCCTCGCTCTGTCGCTCGGTCGACCGCAACGTCCTGATGTCGTCGAATTTCGTCAACGCCGTGCCGAGCGACGAACGCGACACGCTCGTTTCCGTCGGGCGCTATGCGCTGCGCGGCGTCAACCGCGCGCAGGAGCTTTTCACGCTGATGCCGGGTGTGAAGGAGTAGCTTTTACGCGCGCGAAGCCCCTCATCCGTCCTGAGCTTGTCGAAGGGGCGCCACCTTCTCCCCGCGCACGGGGAGAAGGGATATGCCGCGCCGTCTCGGTTCCCTCTCCCCGCGTGCGGGGAGAGGGTTAGGGTGAGGGGCAAACGTCAGCGATAGTCCGCGGCGAACATCGGCCCGCCCTTGTGCGAGGGAAAGCCGTAGCCGTTGATCATCACCAGGTCGATGTCGCTGGCGCGGGCGGCGATCTTGCGGTCGAGAAGCTTGCGGCCTTCGTCGGCCATTGCCGCCAGGAGACGGGTGACGATCTCGTCGGGGTCGAGCCTGCGCGGCGTGATGCCCTTCTCGGCGCGAGCGGCTTCGATCAGCGCGGTCACTTCCGGGTCGACGGTGCGCTTGCCGTCCGGATAGGCGTACCAGCCTCGGCCGGTCTTCTGGCCGAAGCGGCCGGCCTCGCAGAGGCGGTCGGCGATGACGACATAGCGTTCGGACGGATCGCGGGTCGCCGCCTGCCGCTTGCGCCGCGCCCAGGCGATTTCCAGCCCCGCCATGTCGAACACGGCAAAGCAGCCCATCGGGAAGCCGTAAGTCTCAAGTGCTGCGTCGATCTCATGCGGTAGGGCGCCGTCTTCCAGCATGAATTCCGCCTCGCGGCGGTAGGCCGAGAAGATGCTGTTGCCGATGAAACCTTCGACGACGCCGCAGACGATCGGCAGCTTGCCGAGACGCCTGGCGACGGCAAGGGCGCTTGCCAGGACCTCCGGCGCGGTCTCCTTGCAATTCACCACCTCGACCAGGCGCATGATGTTGGCCGGCGAGAAGAAGTGCAGGCCGACGACGCGCTCGGGATGCCGCGTGGCGGCCGCGATGGTGTCGGGGTCGAGATAGCTGGTGTTGGTCGCAAGGATCGCGTCCGCGCGCACGATGCCGTCGAGGCGCTGGAACAGCTCGGTCTTCACCGTCAGGTCGTCGAAGACGGCTTCGATGACGAGATCGGCGGCGGCCAGTGCCTCGGTGTTCGCCGTGACTTCAAGGCGATCCAGCCGGTCGGCGAGGCCGGCGGCGTCGAGGCGGCCGCTCTGCACGGCCTTTTCGAGCAGGCCCTTGATGCGCTCGCGGCCCTTGGCGGCGGCGTCCTCGGTCTGTTCGATCCCGACGATGCGGTAGCCGCCGTTCAGTGCTGCGACCGCGATGCCCGAGCCCATCAGCCCGGTTCCGACGACGCCGATCGTCTCGATCCTGCGGGGTGCGACCTTTTCCAGCCCCTCGACCTTGCCGGCGGAGCGCCCGGCGAAGAAGACGTGGCGGAGCGCCGCGGCCTCTTCGGAATCGCGAAGCCGGAGGAAGGTCGCGCGCTCTTCCGCAAGCCCTTCGGAAAGGGAGGCGCTGGCCGAAAGCCGGACGAGGCGCACGGCTTCGCCGGGGGCGGCCTGTCCGCGGGCCTTGCCGAGGATTTTCGCGACGGCGGCGTCGATCACGCCGGCCTCTTGCGGTTGGACGGCGAGCGCGCCGGTGCGGCGGAGCGGCTTGCCGGCAAGCGCGCGGGCCATGGCGGCGGCCGCTGCGACGACGTCTTCCGCCTCGCGGTCGGCAAGGCCGAGCGTCACGGCTTCCTTCGCCTTGACGGTGCGGCCGCTGCCGATGAGGTCGATTGCCGCGGAAAGGCCGATGAGCCGCGGCAGGCGCTGCGTGCCGCCGGCGCCGGGCACGATGCCGAGCGTGACTTCCGGCAGGCCGAAGGCGGCGAGCGAGCCGGCGACGCGGCCGTGGGCGGCAAGCGCGATCTCGCAGCCGCCGCCAAAGGCCCCGCCGTTGACGGCGGCGACGATAGGCTTTGCGAAGGCTTCGATGCGGTTCAGCACGTCCGGCAGGTGCGGCTCGACCGGCGGCTTGCCGAATTCGCGGATGTCGGCGCCGCCGCAGAAGATCTTGCCGGCGCCGGTGACGACGAGGCCGAGGATACCGGCATCGCGCTCGGCATGGTCGAGCGCCGCCATCAGGCCGGCACGAACATGCGACGAAGCGGCGTTGACGGGCGCGTTGTCGATCGTGACGATCAGCACGCCGTCGCTCGGCGTGGCCGAGACGCTTTCGGAGAAGTTCGTTGCCGGCATGGTCTTAATCCCTTCACGCAGGCCCTTACTCGGGAACGACGGCGGTCGCCTGGATCTCGATCTTGGCGCGGTCCTCGACCAGCGCGACCACCTGCACGGCCGCCATGGCCGGGAAGTGGCGGCCGATCGTGTCGCGATAGGCCTGGCCGATGCCCTTGAGGTTGCCGAGATATTCGGCCTTGTCGGTAAAGTACCAGGTCATGGTGGTGATGTGGTGCGGCTCGGCGCCGCCGGCGGCGAGCACGTCCACGATGTTCTTCAGCGTCTGGCGCACCTGATCGACGAAGTCGTCGCTCTCGAATTCGCAATTGCCGTTCCAGCCGATCTGTCCGCCGACATAGATCGTGCGGCCGGACGCAGCCACGCCATTGGCGTATCCGATCGGCTTGGCCCAGCCTTCGGGTTGCAGGATCTCATGCATCGGGGGTCTCCAAATGGTGTGTCAGCGCGGCGCGGATGTCGTCCGGCCAGGGATGCGATTGATGGGTGTCGAGAGAGGTGGCGACGACGCGGTGGCGCGCGGTCCACAGCACCTTGCCGTTTGCCGAGACCTCGTGCTCCAGATCGAGGGACGAGCGGCCGAGGCCGCTCACCGTCAGCAGGAAATCGAGCCGATCGCCCTGAAAGCCGGGATGCACGAAGGTCAGATCGAGGCGGAGCGTCGGCGTTCCGATGCGGCGTTCGTCGATGAGCGCTGCCCGCGGCGCCCCGAGCGCTTCGAAGAAGTCTTCCAGCACACCGTCGAGGATTCTCAAGTATGAGGGATAGTATGCGATCCCGGAGGGGTCGCAATCGCCGAAGCGCAGGGGTCTCGTGGTGCGGAACGCCAAGGCCGGCCTCAGTTCGCGAAGGCGGCGATGCCGGTGATCGCGCGGCCGAGGATCAGCGCATGGATGTCATGCGTGCCCTCGTAGGTGTTGACCACTTCGAGATTGACGAGGTGGCGGGCGATGCCGAACTCGTCGGAAATGCCGTTGCCGCCGAGCATGTCGCGGGCGTTGCGGGCGATCTCCAGCGCCTTGCCGCAGGAATTGCGCTTGACGATGGAGGTCAGTTCCACCGGCGGGTGGCCCTCTTCCTTCATGCGGCCGAGCCGGATGCAGGCCTGCAGGCCGAGCGTGATTTCGGTCGCCATGTCGGCGAGCTTCTTCTGGATCAACTGGTTGGCGGCGAGCGGACGGCCGAACTGCTTGCGGTCGAGCACGTATTGCCGGGCCTTGGCGTAGCAATCCTCGGCGGCACCGAGCGCGCCCCAGGCAATGCCGAAGCGGGCGGAATTCAGGCAGGTGAAGGGACCCTTGAGGCCGGTGACGTTCGGCATCAGGTTCTCTTCCGGCACGAAGACGTTGTCCATGACGACTTCGCCGGTGATGGAGGCGCGCAGGCCCACCTTGCCGTGGATGGCGGGCGCAGAGAGGCCCTTCCAGCCCTTCTCCAGGATGAAGCCGCGGATCAGGCCGTCCTCGGTCTTTGCCCAGACGACGAAGACGTCGGCGATCGGGGCGTTGGAAATCCAGGTCTTGGCGCCGGTCAGGCTATAGCCGCCGTCGACCTTTTTGGCGCGGGTGACCATCGAGCCCGGATCGGAGCCGTGGTTCGGCTCGGTGAGGCCGAAGCAGCCGATCCATTCGCCGGTGGCGAGCTTGGGGAGATACTTCTGCTTCTGCGCTTCCGTGCCGAAGGCGTCGATCGGCACCATGACCAGCGAGGACTGCACGCTCATCATCGAGCGATAGCCCGAGTCGACGCGCTCGACCTCGCGGGCGATCAGGCCGTAGGCGACATAGCCGAGGCCGGCGCCGCCGTATTCGGGGGAGATCGTCGGGCCGAGCAGGCCGAGTTCGCCCATTTCGCGGAAGATCGCCGGATCGGTCTTTTCGTTGCGGAAGGCGTCGAGCACGCGGGGCGCCAGCTTCTCCTGGGCGTAGGCATGCGCGGTGTCGTAGACCATGCGCTCGTCGTCGGTCAGTTGTTCGACCAGACGAAACGGGTCGGCCCAGTCGAAGATCTCGCGTGTATGCTGCATGTTCCTTGCTCCCATTATCTGCTTTTCAGAAGTTCGCGCGCGACGATGAGTTTCTGGACCTCCGTCGCCCCTTCGTAAATACGAAGCGCGCGAATTTCGCGATAAAGTTTCTCGGTGATTTCGCCGCTCCTGACCCCGCGGCCGCCGAAGAGCTGCACCGCGCGGTCGATCACGCTTTGCGCGTTTTCCGTCGCCGTCATCTTGGCCATGGCCGCCTCGCGGGTGGTCGGCAGCTTCTGCACGTCGCGGCGCCAGGCGGCGCGGTAGGTGAGGAGGGCCGCCGCATCGATGGCGGTCGCCATGTCGCCAAGGGCCGCCTGCGTGAGCTGCAGGTCGGCGAGCTTGGCGCCGAACATCGGGCGGGCGGTCGCATGGGCGACCGTCTCGTCGAGCGCGCGGCGGGCAAAGCCGAGGCTTGCCGCCGCCACCGACGCGCGGAAAATGTCGAGCGTGCGCATGGCGATCTTGAAGCCTTCGCCGGGGCTGCCCAGACGCCGCGAGGCCGGGATGCGGCAGTTTTCGAAGCGGATGGTGGCGAGCGGGTGCGGCGCGATCACGTCGATGCGCTCGGCGATGGAAAAGCCCGGATCGTCGGCGAAGACGACGAAGGCGGAGATGCCGCGCGTGCCGGGCGCCTCGCCGGTGCGGGCGAAGACGGTGTAGACGTCGGCGATGCCGCCGTTGGAAATCCAGGTCTTCTCGCCGTCGAGCACATAATGGTCGCCATCGGCGCGGGCCGCGCAGGCCATGGCCGCCACGTCGGAGCCGGCTTCCTTTTCCGACAGCGCGAAGGCGGCGAGCCATTCGCCGGAACGCACCCGCGGCATGACGGCGGCGCGCAGCGCCGGCGTGCCGGCAAGGCCGATCGCGCCGGTGCCGAGGCCCTGCATGGCGAAGGCGAAGTCCGAAAGCCCGTCGTGCCAGGCAAGCGTCTCGCGCGTGAGGCAGACCATGCGGCTGTCGATCAGCGGCTCGGCTTCCGAGCGGCCGGTCGCCGCTTCCAAGAGCCCCGCGTCACCGAGCGCCCGCACCAGCTTGCGGCAGGCGCCGTCGACATCGTGATGGTCGATGTCGGCCATGGCTGGGGATTTGGCGAAGGCGTCGAGCTTTTCCGCGAAGGCGCGATGGCGCGCGTCGAAGAAGGGCCAGTCGAGATGGTCGCGGGTCGGGCCGGCAAGCGAGGTTTCGGCGCTCATGCCTCAGTTCCCCTCGAATTCCGGCCGGCGCTTGGCGGCGAAAGCTTCGAAGGCGCGGCGGAAATCCTGGGTCGCCATGCAGATCGCCTGCGCCTGCGCCTCGGATTCGATCATCTCGTCGATGCCCATCGCCCATTCCTGATTGAACATGGTCTTGGTGACGCCATGGGCGAACCACGGGCCGTCGGCAATCGAGCGAGCGAGCTTTGCGGCTTCCGCTTCCACCGCGTCGCCGGCGTGCAGGCTGTTGTAGAAGCCCCAGGCGTGGCCCTCGGCGGCGCTCATCGAGCGGCCGGTGTAGAGGAGTTCGGCCGCGCGGCCCTGGCCGATGATGCGCGGAAGAATGCCGCAGGCGCCCATGTCGGCGCCGGCAAGGCCGACGCGGGTGAAGAGGAAGGCGGTCTTGGCTTCCGGCGTCGCCAGGCGCAGATCGGACGCCATGGCGAGGATCGCGCCGGCGCCGGCGCAGATGCCGTCGATGGCGGCGACGATCTGCTGCGGGCACTTGCGCATCGCCTTGACGAGGTCGCCGGTCATGCGGGTGAAGGCGAGCAACTCCGGCATCGCCATGCGCGTCAGCGGCTCGATGATCTCGAACACGTCGCCGCCGGAGGAGAAGTTGCCGCCGGCGCCGGTGAGCACGACGGTGCGGATATCCGAAGCATAGACGAGGTCGCGGAAGAGATCGCGCAGCTCGGCGTAGCTCTCGAAGGTCAGCGGGTTCTTACGCTCCGGGCGGTTCAGCCGGATGGTCGCGACACGGCCGTCCTCGCTGGTCTCCCAGAGGAAATGCTGCGCCTGATAGTCCTTGAAGGGTTTCAGATGGCCCCGCATCGTCATGTCGTTATCGCTCATCCCGCAAGAACCTCCCCACCGGCAACCGCGATTGCCTGTCCGTTGATCGATGCCGCGCCGGGCGACGCCAGCCACAGGACGGTATCGGCAACCTCCTGCGGTTTGACAAGCCGCCCTTGCGGATTGGATTTCGTGAATTCGGCGAGCGCGGTCTCGCGGCTGCGCCCGGTCTTTGTGACGATCGTCCCGATCGAGCGCTCGATGATCGGCGTGTCGGTGAAGCCGGGGCAGACGGCGTTGACGGTGATCCCGGTCTTCGCCAGTTCCAGCGCCAGCGCGCGGGTCAGCCCGACGACGCCATGCTTGGCCGCGACATAGGCCGAGACGTAGCCGTAGCCGGTCAGCCCCGCAGTGGAGGCGATGTTGACGATGCGCGCGCCGGCGCCATGCGCCTTGAGGTCGGGAAGCACGGCCTGCGTCACCTGGAAGACGCCGGTCAGGTCGACCGACAGCACATGGTTCCACATGTCGAGCGTGGTCTTCTCGAAGGAGGCGGTCGGCGCTTCCCCGGCATTGTTGACGAGGATATCGATGCTCCCGAATTTTTCGCGCGCGGCGGCGAGGCCCCTGGCGATCGCGGCACCATCCGTCACGTCGAAGCCGTCCGCGACGAAGGCTGCCCGGCCGATCTCGGACGCCAGCGCATCGAGCGGTTCGCGGCGGCGGCCGGCGAGCGTTACGTTCGCGCCTTCGGCGGCGAGCGCGCGCACTACTGCCGCCCCGATGCCGCTGCCGGCACCGGTGACGAGGGCGTGGCGCCCGGAAAGTCTGCCCGTATCGCTCATCGAAGCCCCTTACTTTGCCGGGACGGCGGCGGCCGCGCGGGCGAGGTTGGTCTCGTACTGATACTTGCCCGACTGATACTGCTTCGGCCACGCGATCGAGCTGATGCCGATCTTCGCCGCCTCATGCAGCGTCCAGGCGGGATCGGCAAGATGCGGGCGGGCCACGGCGCAGAGATCGGCACGGCCGGCCGAGATGATCGAATTGGCGTGGTCGGCTTCCGAAATCGCACCGACGGCAATCGTCGGGATGCCGATCTCGTTGCGGATCTTGTCGGAGAACGGCGTCTGGAAGAGGCGGCCGTAGACCGGCTTTTCTTCCTTCGACACCTGGCCGGACGAGCAGTCGATGACGTCGGCGCCGGCATCCTTGAACATCTGCGCGAAGATCGCCGCATCCTCCGGCGTGTTGCCGCCCTCGGTCCAGTCGTGGCAGGAGAGGCGCACCGACATCGGCTTGTCTGCCGGCCAGACGGCGCGGATCGCGTTGAACACTTCCAGCGGGAAGCGGGCGCGGTTCTCGTGGCTGCCGCCATATTCGTCGTCGCGGCGGTTGGTGAGCGGCGACAGGAAGCTCGACAGCAGATAGCCGTGGGCGCAGTGCAGTTCCAGCCAGTCGGCGCCGGTCGTGACCGCAAGTTCGGCCGAGCGGACGTGGTCGGCCTTGACGCGGTCCATGTCGGCGCGGTCCATCGCCTTCGGCACCTGGCTGTGCTTGAGGTAGGGGAGCGCCGAGGCCGAGATCAGCGGCCAGTTGCCTTCCGTCAGCGGCTGGTCGATGCCCTCCCAGGCCAGGCGCGTCGAGCCCTTGCGGCCGGCATGGCCGAGCTGGATGCCCATCCTGGCCGGGCTGTTGGCATGGACGTAATCGACGAGCCGCTTCCAATGCGCGGCCTGCTCCTCGTTCCAGAGGCCGAGGCAGCCGGGGGTGATGCGCGCATCCGGCGACACGCAGGTCATTTCGGCAAAGACGAGGCCGGCGCCCCCCATGGCGCGGGCGCCGAGATGGATCATGTGGAAGTCGTTGATCATGCCGTCGTTCTTGGCCGAGTACATGGCCATCGGCGAGACGACGATGCGGTTTGCGAGCGTCGTGCCGCGCACCGTATAGGGCGTGAACATCGGCGGCAGGCAGCGATCCTCGCCGACCGGCAGGCCGGACTTCTTGGCGAACCAGCGCTCGAAGCCTTCGAGCCAGGTCTTGTCGCGCAGGCGCAGGTTCTCGTGGCTGATGCGCTGCGAGCGCGTCAGCATCGAATACATGAACTGTTCCGGCTCCAACTGGTCGGCATAGCGGCGGCCGACCACTTCGAACCACTCCATGGCGTTGCGCGCCGCATTCTGGATGCGGGCGACGTCGACGCGGCGGATTTCCTCGTAGGTCTTCAACACGTCGGCAATGCCGCTCTTGTCATGGCCGTGGAGGTTGAACTGGTTGGCAAGCTCTATGGCGTCGTCGATGGCGAGCTTGGTGCCGGAGCCGATGGCGAAATGGGCGGTATGGGCGGCGTCGCCCATCAGCACCACATGCGAATTGCCGTTGAAATGGCTCCACTTGCCGCAGATGAGCCGGGTGAAATTCAGCCATGCAGAGCCGCGCAGATGCCGGGCATTGGTCATCAGCGAAGCGCCTTCCAGCACGTCGGAGAAGACGTTTTCGCAAAACGCAATGGACTCGTCCTGGCTCATCTTGTCGAGGCCGTGGGCGAGATAGGCCTCTTCCGTGGTCTCGACGATGAAGGTCGAGGTCTGGTCGTCGAACTTGTAGATGTGGGACTGGAACCAGCCGTGCCCGGTCTTGCGGAAATCGAAGGTGAAGGCGTCGTAGAGCTTGTTGGTGCCGAGCCAGATGTAGCGGTTCGGCCGGACGACCATGTCTGGCTCGAAGATATCGGCATAGCGGTTGCGGACGCGCGAATTCAGCCCGTCCGAGGCGATGACGAGGTCGGCATCGGGGAAGTCGAGATCGGAGTTGACGTCGGTTTCGAAGATCAGCTCGACGCCGAGGTCCTCGCAGCGCTTCTGGAGGATGTTCAGGAGCTTCTTGCGGCCGATGCCGACGAAGCCGTGGCCGGAGGTGCGCTGGCGCGTGCCCTTGAAGAGCACTTCGATATCGTCCCAGTGGTTGAAGGCATCCTCGATCTCGGCGGCGCTCTCCGGGTCCCAGGCGCGCATCGAGACCATGGTGGCGTCGGAGAAGACGACGCCCCAGCCGAAGGTGTCGTAGGGGCGGTTGCGCTCGACGACCCTGATCGAATGCTCCGGGTGCAGCTTCTTCATCAGAAGCGCAAAATAGAGCCCGGCCGGTCCGCCACCGATACAGACGATGCGCATCGCAATCCTCCCTTTCAGGCACGGCCTCCGCGCCCACCAAGTTATTTTAAGTTTAAAATATAGAGGCTGCGGGCGAGCCGTCAAGCATAAAATCGGCTGAGCGACGCGAGGCGCGCGCGAGGTTCGTGAAATATTATAAGCTTAAAATTGTTCTTGAAGGAGAGGCCAATTCAGTGCAATGCTTGCGGCGACAGGGCAGGGAGGCCCGGTGACGGCCGCCGATCGGGCCTTCGCGACATCGCCATGCAGGGGAGAGAAGCATGCTTGGACCGAGCGGTCATCTGGATACCTTTACCCGAGACAACCTGCCGCCCTTCGAGGAATGGCCCGAGATCGATCTTGCAGGCTTCGACTATCCCGAATGGCTGAACGCCGGCGTGGAACTGACCGACCGCATGGTCGAGCGCGGCTTCGGCGACCGCATCGCGCTGATCGGCAACGGCCGCCGCCGCACCTACAAGGAACTGGCGGACTGGACGAGCCGCATCGCCCATGCGCTGGTCGAGGATTATGGCGTCAAGCCCGGCAACCGCGTGCTGCTACGCTCGGCCAACACGCCCGCCATGATCGCCTGCTGGCTCGCCGTGACCAAGGCCGGGGCCGTCGCCGTCAACACCATGCCGATGCTGCGCGCCGGCGAGCTTGCCAAGGTCGTCGACAAGGCGGAAATCTCGCTGGCGCTCTGCGACACGCGGCTGATGGACGAGATGGTGGCCGTTGCCAAGGAAAGCCGCTTCCTCAAGCAGGTCGTCGGCTTCGACGGCACGGCCAACCACGACGCCGAACTCGACCGCATCGCGCTCAACAAGCCGGTGCATTTCGACGCGGTGAAGACCGGCCGCGACGATGTGGCGCTGCTCGGCTTCACCTCCGGCTCGACCGGCATTCCGAAGGCGACGATGCATTTCCATCGCGATATCCTGATCATCGCCGATGCCTATGCCAAGGAAGTGCTGCAGGTGACGCCCGACGACGTCTTCGTCGGCTCGCCGCCGATCGCCTTCACCTTCGGCCTCGGTGGCCTCGTGGTGTTTCCGCTGCGCTTCGGCGCGTCGGCGGCGCTGCTCGAAAGCGCCACGCCGCAGAACATGGTCAAGATCATCCAGGACAACCGGGCGACGATCAGCTTCACCGCGCCGACCGCCTACCGCGCCATGATGGCGGCGATGGAGGAGGGGGCAGACCTCTCTTCGCTCCGCCTTGCCGTCTCCGCCGGCGAAACGCTGCCGGCGCCCGTCTACGAGGAGTGGACCGCCAAGACCGGCAAGCCGATCCTCGACGGCATCGGCTCGACGGAAATGCTGCATATCTTCATTTCCAACCGGACCGGTGACGCCCGGCCCGGCTGCACCGGCAAGCCGCTCACCGGCTATCAGGCGCGCGTCGTCGACGAAGCCATGAACGAGGTGCCGCGCGGCACCATCGGCCGGCTTGTCGTGCGCGGGCCGATCGGCTGCCGCTATCTCGCCGACAAGCGCCAGGGCGATTACGTCGCCGGCGGCTGGAACGTGACGGGCGATAGCTTCACTCAGGACGAGGACGGCTATTTCCACTTCGCCGCCCGCAACGACGACATCATCGTCTCGGCCGGCTACAACATCGCCGGCCCCGAGGTGGAAGCGGCATTGCTCAAGCACCCCGATGTCGCCGAATGCGCCGTCGTCGGCGCCCCCGATACCGACCGCGGCACCATCGTTCAGGCGCATGTGGTGCTGAAGCCGGGTGCGACCGCCTCCGACGCCATGGCGAAGCTCTTGCAGGACCACGTCAAGGCGACGATCGCGCCCTACAAATACCCCCGCTCGGTGGTCTTCACGGAAGCCCTACCGAAGACGGAATCGGGCAAGATCCAGCGGTTCCGGCTGAAGCAGTAAGTATAGGATCGGCAGTGGTGTGAAGGTCCGGAGTCGGAGCGCTTCGGCAGGTTACAGACGTTTGCCGATCCGCTTTCTCTTTGCCGCTACGCTTCGCTTTCCTGCAACGTCGACAAGCCGCCTGAACGTTGGGCATTCCATGTGGGACGGCGCAGGGCAATCTGCGACATGGCGCAGCGTGTCACGTAGCGCCGCCAACTCCCGAATCTTCCGGTCGATGTCATCTGCTTTTCGATGCAAGGCCGTTCGTTGCAAATTCGGGGTGCCGTCCTTGCCGAACATTCCTGCAATCTCGTCCAGCGAAAAGCCGGCCGATTGCCCCATCGCAATCAGCTTGAGCTGGACCATCACCTCCGGCGGAAACTGCCGGCGCAAGCCGTGCCGGGACACGGAGGAAATCAGCCCGATTTCCTCGTAGTAGCGTAGCGCCGAGGGCCTGATTCCGCTCTTGGCGGAAACGTCTCCGATATCCAGAAACTTCATGCTTGACCTCAAGTTGTCTTGAAGTCGTAGCCTGCTCCGGAACGCGTGTTCAGGCAAGGAGAACAGGATATGGGCCACGGAGAAAAAACAGGAAGGATCACGGCGGTACTCGCGCTTTCGATGCTGTCGGCGTCACTCGGTACCAGCATCGCCAATATCGCGCTGCCGACGTTGGCCGAGACTTTCGCGGCATCGTTTGCGCAGGTGCAGGCGATTGTCGTTTCTTATCTTGCGGCCCTGACCGTCTGCGTTCTCATCGCTGGCAGGCTTGGTGACATTCTCGGGCTGAAGCCCATGTTGCTTGGGGGCATCGGCTTGTTCGCGGTCGCCGCGATGTTGTGCGCAGTTGCGCCGAACCTCTGGCTGCTGATCGGCGCGCGGGCGATTCAGGGCGTCGGTGCAGCGTTCCTCATGACGCTTTCCATGGCACTGATGCGCGACACGTCGAGCGAGGCGCGCGTCGGCCGCGCCATGGGCCTGCTCGGCACGGTATCGGCGCTCGGAACTGCGCTCGGCCCCTCGCTTGGAGGCGTGCTGATCTCGTCTATCGGGTGGCGAAGCATCTTTCTGGTGCAGGCTCCGCTGGCGGCGCTGGCGTTTCTCCTCGCTGTCGCCGTTCTGCCGGATGGTCCGGGAAAAAAGCCATCTGCGACACGCTTCCGGACCCTGTTCGACAGAAGCCTGATACCGAACCTTCTTGTCAATCTGCTGGTCGCCGCCGTCATGATGACGACTTTGTTGGTCGGTCCGTTCTATCTGGGTCGCGGTCTCGGTCTGAACGAGGTTGCGGTCGGTCTTCTGATGTCCGTCGGCCCGATGATCTCCATCCTCACCGGGGTTCCTTCCGGCCGGCTGGTCGATGCTTGGGGAGCGAGCCGGGTGTCGGCGGTCGGCCTCATTCTTCTGGCCTCGGGCTCTTTCCTCCTGGCGATCCTGCCGAACTGGATCGGCGTTGCCGGCTATGTTGTTTCTATCGCCGTGCTGACACCGGGCTACCAGCTTTTCCAGGCCGCCAACAACACAGCCGCGCTGGCGAACGTGCCCAGGGACCGCCGCGGCACGATTTCGGGACTCCTCGGCCTGTCGCGCAACATCGGCCTCATTGCGGGAGCATCCGTCATGAGCGGCGTCTTTGCGACCGGCGTCGGCACGGCGGACTTCATCCACGCATCCCCTTCGGCCATAGCCGAGGGAATGCGGTTTACTTTTCTGGCCGCGGGTTGTCTGATGTTCACCGCGATCGGCATCCGGGGCCGTTTACCCTCCCCCTGAAGGCACTCAAGGGGAGGGTGTCAGACCCTACTTCGCCGGGTCTTTCGGCGACCAGAGAATGACCTTCGAATCCTTCTCGTAAGCCATGCCCTTCGGGTAGCTGATGGCTTCGAGCTGGAGGCCCCAGGGAGCCTGGAAATACATGATCGTCTGGCCGGCGTTCGGGCCTTCGGTCATCGGCACCGGACCCATGCGGGTGGCGATGCCCTTGCTGTCGAGATAGGTCTTGGCGGCGGCGACGTCGTCGACGTAGAGCGCGATGTGGAAGGCGCCGATATCGCTGTTGCGGGCCTTCAGGTCGCGCTGGTCGGGCGCCTCATACTGGAAAAGCTCGATATTGGAGCCGTAGCCGCAGCGCACCAGCGTCACCTGGTCGATTTTCGCCTTAGCGTCGACGCCGACCAGATCGGTCATCAGCGTGCCCTTGTCGTCGGAAATCGGGCCGAAGGACATGGCCTTCTCGCAGCCGACGACGCCGACGAAGAAATCGAGCGCCTGTTTCATGTCCGGCACGGTAATGCCGGTGTGGTCATGGCCCCGCATGCCGGGGATGCCCTCGGCGGAGGCGGCGCCGGCACCGAGGAGAGCCGCAGCGGCGGCAAATGCGAATATGCTTTTCCGGAATGTCATGTCTTCGTTCCCTTATGTGGCGGGCACCGGTGAGGAGGGCAAAATCCTCCCGTCGCGCCCCGAAGGCCCGCGGCTTCGGAGCGTGTCTCATGGATCGGGCATGTATTGACCGACGCCGCCCCAAGGATCAGGCCCAAGGATCAGGCGGCGTCTTCGCTCTCCGTCCTGCGCGTCAGCCATTCCGGATCGATTTCCGGCAGCGGAATGGCGTCGAGCAGCATCCGGGTGTAGCTGGAAGCGGGGGCGGCGAAGACCCGCTCGCACGGTCCTTCCTCCACCACGCGGCCGTGGCGCATCACATAGACGCGGTCGCAGACGGCGCGGATGACCGAAAGGTCGTGGCTGATGAAGGCCATCGACAGGCCGAGATCGGCGGAAAGCTCCTTCAGGAGGTTCAGCACCTGCGCCTGCGTCGAGACGTCGAGGCCCGAGACGATCTCGTCGGCGAGCACGAAATCCGGCTCCAGCAGGGCGGCGCGGGCAATGCCGACGCGCTGGCGCTGGCCGCCGGAAAGCTCGTGCGGATTGCGGTCGAGGACGACGGCGGGAAGCGTCACGCGTTCGAGGATCGCCGCGACCCGGCGCTCGGCGGCGCGGGCGTCGGCCGCAAGCCGGTGCAGCAGCAGCGGCTCGACGAGGATGCGGCGGATCGTGTGGCGCGGATTGAGCGAGGCCATCGGGTCCTGAAAGATCATCTGCATGCGCCGGCGCAGCGGCCGCATCCGCGGCTCCGGCAGATGGGTGATGTCGGCGCCGTCGAAGCGGATCGCGCCGGCCGACGTATTCACCAGCCGCAGCAGCGCGCGCCCGAGCGTCGTCTTGCCGGAGCCGGATTCGCCGACGATGCCCACCGTCTCGCCGCGGCCTATATGGACGTCCACCCCGTGCAGCACCTTATGCCCGCCGCCCGGCTTGCCGAGCAGGCCGCGGGTGGTGCCGTAGGTGACTTCGATGCCGGTGGCTTGAAGAAGCGTGTCGGACATGGTCATCGTCCTCCCCCGGCAGCGATTTCGCGGCGCAGCTCTTCGAACACGGCGGCCGGTACCGGCGTCAGGCCGGCGTCGGGGCGGTCGTATCGCGGCCCGGCGGCGATCAGCGCCCTGGTGTAGATGTGGCGAGGGCTGGCGAGCACGTCGGCGGTGCGGCCTTCCTCGATCACCTTGCCGGAGTAGAGAAGGGTGACGGTATCGCAGATCTGGGCGACGACGCCGAGGTCGTGGGTGACGAAGATGACACCGGTGCCGTGCGCCTCCTGCATGCCGCGGATCAGCCTCAATATCTGCTTCTGCACGGTGACGTCGAGTGCCGTCGTCGGCTCGTCGGCCACCACCAGCTTCGGTTCCAGCGCGAAGGCGGCGGCGATCAGCACGCGCTGGCGCATGCCGCCGGAAAGCTCGTGCGGATAGCTGTTCAGCACACGCTCCGGCTCGCGGATATGAACCTCCTCCAGCAGCGAAAGCGCGCGGCCGTGGGCCTCGCGGGCGGAGAGGCCGCGCTTCATCCTCAGGCCGTCCGTCAGTTGCGCCTCGATGCGCCGGCCGGGATTGAGCGCCGTTTGCGGATCCTGCGGGATCAGCGAGATTTCGCTGCCCATGATGTCGCGCAGCTCCCTTGCGGGCAGCTTCAACAGGTCGCGGCCTTCGAAGGCAAGCGTGCCGGCGGTGACGCGCACCGTGCGCGGCAGGATGCCGAGCAGCGCCTTGGCGATGGTCGATTTGCCGGCGCCGCTCTCGCCGACGAGGCCGCGGACCTCGCCGCGCGCGACGGTGAGCGAGACGTCACGCAGGATCGGTGCGCCGCCGTCGCGGTCGGAAACGGCGTTAAGGCCGGAAATGGAAAGCAGCGGGGCGGTCATCGGCGCATCACCGGATCGAGGGCGCGGCGCAGGCCGTCGCCGAGCTGGTTGAAGGCAAGGACGGTGGCGAAGAGCGCGATCAGCGGCGCGACCAGCACCCACCAGCCCTCATAGATGATCTGCCGGCCTTCGGCGATCATGCCGCCCCAGGTCGGCGTGTCGGAGGAGACCGAAAGCCCGACGAAGGAGAGGATCGCCTCGACGATGACGGCAATGCCCATCTCCAGGCTGACGAGCGCGATCAGCACCGGCGTCACGTTCGGCAGGATTTCGGAAAAGAGAATCTTGAGCCGCGAGAAGCCGATGGTGCGCGCCGCCGTCACATAGTCCATCTGCGCCTGCGCCTGGGTTTCGGCGCGCACGACGCGACAGAAGCGGGTCCAGTCGATGATGACGATCGCCGCGATCACCGAATGCACGCCGGAGCCGAAGACGGCGACGAGCAGGATCGAGAGCAGCACCGGCGGGAAGGCCATCCAGATATCGACCAGCCGGGAAATCAGCCGGTCGGCCCAGCCGCCGTACCAGCCGGCCATCAGCCCGAGCAGCGTGCCGATCAGCGCGGCAAGCCCTGCCGCGACGAAGGCGACGATGAGCGCGATGCGCGTGCCGAAGATCAGGCGCGAAAGCACGTCGCGGCCGAGATCGTCGGTGCCGAGCAGGAAGCCGGGATCGGCGCCCTCCACCCAGGCGGGCGGCAGAGTGCCGGCCATCAGGTCCTGCTCCAGCGGGTCCTTGGGCGCGACGAAGGGCGCGAAGATCGCGATCACGATCAGGACGAGAATGAAGCCGCCGCCGATGATGACCTTGGGTTCGGAAGCGAGGGCACGCAGGCGCTTTGCCGCCCGCGAGGGGGCCTTTGGCGTCGGCGTGGTCAGGGCAAGCTCAGCCATGCGCGAGCCTCGGATTGAGCGCGGCCACCAGAAGGTCGACGGCCAGATTGACGAGAATGAAGAGGGCGCCGAACACCAGCACGAGGCCCTGGATCAGCGGCAGGTCGCGGTTGATGACCGCGTCGATCGCCATGTTGCCGATGCCGGGATAGGAGAAGATGCGCTCGACGATGACGGTGCCGCCGATCAGGAAGGTGAACTGCACGCCGGTGAGCGCGATGGTCGGGCCGACGGCGTTGCGCAGCGCCTCCTGCGTGACGAGGCGCAGCTCCGACATGCCCTTCAGCCGCGCCAGCAGAATATAATCCTGCACCATCGCCTCGGAGAGGGCAGCCTTCAGCACGCGGGCGATAATCGCGGCAAGCGGCAGGCCGAGCGCCAGCACCGGCATGACCATATGCGCCGCGACATCGGCGAAGACCGAAAAGCGAAGGGTGAGCAGGCTTTCGAAGAGATAGAAGGGGGTCGCGAATTGCGGATCGCTGCTCGGGTCGATGCGGCCGGAGAGCGGAAACAGTGGATAGAGCACGCCGAGCACGAGGATCAGCGCCAGGGCCCAGACGAAATCCGGCACGGCGAGGAAGAGGCCGTTCAGCCCGTCGATCACCGGCTCCAGCACGGTGCGGCGGGAAAGCGTGCCGACGATCGCGACCGCGCCGCCGAGGAGAACGGCGAGCGCAAGGGCGGCCAATGCCAGCTCCAGCGTCGCCGGCAGCCGTTCGCCGAGAAGCGAGAGCACGTCGCGCTTCAGCGAGATCGAGGTGCCGAAATCGCCGGCGACGACGGATTTCAGCCAGATGCCGAACTGCGCCGTCAGGCTGGCGTCGAGGCCGTAATGGGCGCGCAGCGCCGCGATATCGGCGGGGCTCGCGCCCGGCGAAATCATCATGGCAATCGGATCGCCCGGCACGACGCGCAGCAGCACGAAGACGACGACCGCCACGCCGAAAAGCGTGGCAATGGCCATCAGCAGGCGATTGAGTATGGAAACGGCTAACATAAAAATTCAATTCCCTGCCGCGCCGAGGGCGCAAGCATATCCGAGAGGCGACACGCTGCGAACACCCTCCCCTTGAGGGGGAGGGTCGGCGCGAAGCGACGGGGTGGGGTGACACCTCGTTCTGCCGCAAGTCACCCCCACCCGCGGCTCTGCCGCGACCTCCCCCCTCAAGGGGGAGGTGTAACAGCAATCTGCCTCAGCCCTTCGACACCAGCGTCGGCTGCAGCGCGCCGGAGACGTTCGGCGTGACCTTGAGGCTCGACTTGTAGACGACCGGCTGGGCGTATTGCAGCAGGGGGATCACGTAGCCCTGCTCGGCGATATACTTGATCGCGGCCTTCCAGCCGGCGATGCGCTTGGCCTCGTCCTTTTCGCCCCAGAGCGGGCCGAGCATGTCGTCGACGTCCTGCGTCTTCCAGGCCGAGTGCGGCGAGGGACCGAACATGGCAAAGCCGGTGGAGGTCGTCGGGTCGCCGATGGCGTTGCCCCAGTTGTAGAAGGCGGCCGGCCCCAGCTGGTGGGCGGCGCGCAGCTCGTAATGCTTGGCGATCTCGTAGACCTCGATTTCGGCGTCGATGCCGACCTTGCGCCACATGCCGACGATCGCCTGGATCATTTCATAATCCTTCGGCTTGAAGCCGCGCGTCGTGCGGATGGTGAACTTCACCGGCTTTTCCGGCGAGTAGCCGCTGGCCGCGAGAAGCTTCTTGGCGGCTTCGGGATCGTAGGGGATCTTGATCGAGGGATCGAAGGCGTCGTATTCCGGCGCTTCCAAGGTCGAGAGCGGAATGCCGTAGCCGCGCAGCAGGCGCTTGATGATGGCTTGCCTGTCGATCGCCATGTTGGCGGCAAGGCGCACGTTCTTGTCCAGCATCGGATCGACGTTGCTGATGAAGATCATGCCGATATCGGAGATCGGCGTCGCCTCGCCCGCAAGCCCCTTCTTCTTTTTCAGGCGGTCGAAATCCTCGTAAGGCACTTCGAGCGTGACGTCGGAGGAGCCGGATTCGATTTCGGCGACACGGCTCGTCTGGTCGGGCACGAATTTGAAGACGACGGTGTCGAAGGCCGGCTTGCCGCCGAAATAGTTCGGGTTCGCCTTGAGGCGCAGGAAGGAGTTGCCCTCGTAGGCGTCGAACATATAGGGGCCGGTGCCGACCGGCTTCTTTTCGAAGCCTTCCGCGCCCACCTTTTCATAATAGGCCTTGGGCAGCACGTAGCCGGTGAGAAACGCCATCCACTTGAAATAGGTCGGCTCGAAGCGGACGACATCGCCGGTGATGCGGTTGCCTTCGACCTTGTAGTTGTTGGCGGTGGACCAGATGAAGGCGATCGGATTGCCGCCCTTCTGGTCGGCGGCGCGGTTGAGCGACCACACCACGTCTTCCGGCGTGAACCTGGAGCCGTCGTGCCAGGTGACGCCCTCGCGGACATCCATCCACACCTTGGTCTTGTCGTCGTTCCAGCCCCAGGCGGTCAAAAGGCCCGGCTGGAATTTCAGGTCCGGTCCCTGGCCGATATACTGGTCGAAGATCGAGCGGTAGATCGCCTGGATCGACGGGTTGACCGCCGACGGGCCGGTGGTCGGGTCGAAGGCCGGCAGGTTGACGTTGAAGGCGATGGTCAGCGTGTTGGTGTCGGCAGCCTGGACGATGGTCCGGCCGGCGAGAATCCCGGTTATGAAAGTAGCCGCGCCAAGGCTCAATGCCTCGCGCCTCGTGAGGTTTGTCATATTCGCTCCGTTCCCCTTTTCGAATGGCTCCGCGATTTCCTCGCGCTTAGCCACCGACGATTTCTTATCGGAATGTTTTAATGCTAAAATAGGTGCGGGAAACCGGCAAGCGATTTCTATGGGAATGCAGATATTTTCGTTGCCGGCGTACTGTGCCCGTGCCTCCGGCAGCCTGCTTTGCAGCCGCTCATGGGTTGGGGCGGGCCTATTGCCGATTGACACGCCGCCGCGGCTCAAAATATGCTTTTGCAAATTTTTATAAGCGAAGCCGAATAGGGCGAAGGGGAAATGCGATGGCCGAACGATCATTCGCGCGCGAGGTCGAGGACCTGAAGCTTGGAGACGGAGATATCTTCCGCGGCGAAGGCATTCTCGCGATCACCAAGGCGCTGCTGCAGTCGGGCGTTTCCTATGTCGGCGGCTATCAGGGCTCGCCGATTTCGCATCTGATGGACGTTCTGGCCGACGCCAAGGACGTGATGGCGGACCTTGGCGTGCATTTCGAAACCTCCGCTTCGGAAGCCGCCGCCGCCGCCATGCTCTCGGCCTCGGTGATGTATCCGGTGCGCGGCGCCGTCACCTGGAAATCGACGGCCGGCACCAACGTCGCCTCGGATGCGCTCTCCAACCTTTCCTCCGGCGGCGTCACCGGCGGGGCGCTGATCATCATCGGCGAGGATTACGGCGAAGGCTCCTCGATCATGCAGGAGCGCAGCCATGCCTATGCGATGAAATCGCAGCTCTGGCTGCTCAACCCGCGCCCGAACCTGCCGTCGATCGTAGAGGCGGTCGAGACCGGCTTCGAGCTGTCGGAAGCCTCCAACACGCCGGTCATGCTGCAGGTCGGCATCCGCAGCTGCCACGTCCACGGCCAGTTCGAGGCGAAGAACAACAAGCGGCCGGAATACACGCTGCGCCAGGCGCTGGAAAACCCGGTGCGCGACGTCAACCGCATCGTGCTGCCGCCCGCCTCCTTCATCCATGAGAAGGAGAAGCTGGAGAAGCGCTGGCCGGCGGCGGTGGAGTTCATCAAGAACCGCAAGCTCAACGAATATTTCGGCCCCTCGGAAGGCGAGGTCGGCATCATCCTTCTCGGCGGCCTGTACAACAGCGTCATGCGCTCGCTGCAGCAGCTCGGCCTTGCCGACGTCTACGGCAATTCCTCGATCCCGCTTTACGTGCTCAACGTCGCCTATCCGCTGATCGACGACCAGATGGCCGAGTTCTGCGCGGACAAGAAGGCCGTGCTGATGGTGGAGGAGGGGGCGCCGGACTATATCGAGCAGTCGCTGCACACCATCCTGCGCCGCCGCGACATTCAGACGAAGGTGTCCGGCAAGGACGTGCTGCCGATGGGCGGCGAATACACGACGCCGGTCTTGATCAAGGGCATCAAGGCTTTTGTGGAGACGCACGATCGCCTCCTGCTCGGCAACCAGCCGCCGATCCCCGATCCGTCGCCGGTTCTGAACGATCCGAAGGTGAAGGCGCTTGCCGAAGTCGTGCCGCCGCGGCCGGCGGGCTTCTGCACCGGCTGTCCCGAGCGGCCGATCTTCGCGGCGATGAAGCTCGTCGAAAAGGAGCTTGGGCCGCACCACGTCTCGGCCGATATCGGCTGTCACCTGTTTTCGATCCTGCCGCCCTTCAACATCGGCGGCACGACGATGGGCTACGGCCTTGGGCCGGCCTCGGCCTCGGCCTTCAACGTCGAGGCCGACAAGCGCTCGATCTCGGTGATGGGCGACGGCGGCTTCTGGCACAATGGCCTTGCCACGTCGGTCGGCAACGCCGTCTTCAACAAGCAGGACGGCGTCATTCTTGTGGTCGACAACTATTATTCGGCGGCGACCGGCGGGCAGGATATCATGTCCTCGCGCGCGCTGAACCCGCGCCGCAAGACCAACAATTCCATCGTCAACGCGGTGAAGGGCATCGGCGCCACCTGGGTTCGCCAGATCGACCGGACCTATGACGTCGCCAGGATGCGCGACACGCTGCGCGAGGCGCTGACGACGAAGGAGCCGGGTCCGAAGATCATCGTCGCCTCGTCGGAATGCATGCTGAACAAGCAGCGCCGGGTGAAGCCGCAATTCGCCAAGGCGGTGAAGGACGGCCGGCGCATGGTCAAGGAGCGCTTCGGCGTCGACGAGGACGTCTGCACCGGCGATCACGCCTGCATCCGGCTTTCCGGCTGCCCGTCGCTCTCGGTCAAGCACACCGACGATCCGCTGAAGGACGATCCGGTGGCGGCGATCGACAATAGCTGTGTCGGCTGCGGCAATTGCGGCGAGGTGTCGGAGGCGGCCGTTCTCTGTCCGTCCTTCTATCGCGCCGATGTCATTCATAACCCGACGGGCTGGGACCGCTTCCTCGCCCGCATGCGGAGCAAGGTGATCGGCTGGCTGCAGGCCCGCCGTCAGGCAAGCCGCATCGTCTTCGCCGATTGAGGAGCGACCCATGAGCGAACATGCGAGCCTCACCGAGCGGCTCTCCGCCGACAAGCCGATTTCCGTCGCCATCCTCGCCATGGGCGGGCAGGGCGGCGGCGTGCTGGCCGACTGGATCGTGGCGCTGGCCGAGGAACAGGGCTGGATGGCGCAGACGACCTCGGTTCCGGGCGTCGCCCAGCGCACCGGCGCCACCATCTACTATCTCGAAATGCTGCCCGAACGCGACGGACACGCGCCGATCTTCTCGCTGATGCCGACGCCGGGCGATGTCGACATCGTGCTGGCCGCGGAGCTGATGGAAGCCGGCCGCTCGGTGCTGCGCGGCCTCGTGACGCCGGACAGGACGACGTTGATCGCCTCCACGCACCGCTCCTTCGCGGTCGGGGAAAAGGAAAGGCCGGGCGACGGTACCGCCAACCCCGTCGTCGTCACCGACGCCACCGATTTCGCCGCGAAGCGCACCATCGCCTTCGACATGGAGACGCTGGCTGCGAAGAACGGCAGCGTGATTTCCGCCTCGATGTTCGGGGCGCTCGCCGCCTCCGGGGCGCTGCCTTTCGGCAGGCAAGCCTTCGAGGCGACGATCCGCGCCGGCGGCAAGGGCGTCGAGCCGAGCCTGAAAGCCTTCAACGCCGCCTTCGACCGCGCCACCGGCAAGGCGAACGATGCCGTGTCGGCCACGCCGGCGAAGCGGCTGGACGCGCTGCCGGAGACGGCCGGGCATCCGGAGCTTGACCGGCTCGTCCACCGCATCCGCGCCGAGTTTCCGATCGAGGCAAGGCCGCTGCTTTTCGCGGGCGTGAAGAAGCTCACCGATTTCCAGGACCCGGCCTATGCCGGCGAATATCTGGACCGGGTTGCGGCGCTTTACGCGCTCGACCGCAAGGCGGATGGGGAAGCGAAGGATTTTGCTTTCACCGTGCAGGCGGCGAAATATGTTGCCGTCGCCATGGCCTATGACGACGTCATCCGCGTTGCGGACCTCAAGGTGCGCGGCTCGCGCTTCGAGCGCGTGCGCAAGGAGGTGGGGGTGAAGGACGGCCAGATCCTCTACATGACGGAATATATGCATCCGCGCATGGAGGAAATCTGCGGCACGCTGCCGAAGGGCTTGGGCCTCTGGATCGAGAACCGGCCGGCGCTGTTCAACCGCCTCGACCGCTTCGTCAACAAGGGGCGGCGGGTGAAGACCGGCACGCTCTTCTGGTTCCTCGGCCTCTATGCCGTCTCGGGGCTGCGCCGCACGCGCCGCGGCACGCTGCGCCATCTGCGCGAGACGGAGCATCGCGAAACCTGGCTCTCGACGGCCACGGGCCTGCTTGCCGCAAACTATCCGCTCGCCGTCGAGGTGCTGAACAACCGCCGTCTGGTGAAGGGCTATTCCGACACCCATGCGCGGGGCCTCTCGAAATTCGACCGCGTCATGTCGGCGCTGCCGATGCTCCGCGACCGCGAGGACGGCGAAGCCTGGATGCGGCGGCTGCGGCAGGCGGCGCTGCTCGACGAGGGCGGCATCGCGCTCGACGGGGCATTGAAGACCGTGGCGACGCTTTGATTTATTCCGTACGGGATTGTAATTCCTAAAAGGACAGGCCGCGCATCAAGCGATGCGCGGCCTTTCGATTCATTCGGCAAATGGCCGGGATCAGAATTCGTCCCAGCCGTCCTTGGAGGCGGTGGGGGCGATGTTGCCGCCGCCGAAGGCGCTGGCGAGCTTCTGGCCGAGGGCGCGGGCCGGCGAGGCGACGGCTCTTGCCACGGTGGAGACGGGCTCGGGAGCGCGGGCCGGTGCTGCCGGGCGACGCTGCGGCGCAGCATCGGCGCGCGAGGCGACCGGGGCGCCATGGGTGCCGGTGGCGGCGAGCGATGCCGTCTCGCCGAGGCGGAAGGTGGAAAGCAGCGCCGTCAGCGCGGTCGCCTCGCCGGCCAGCGCGTGGCTTGCGGCGGTGGATTGCTCCACCATGGCGGCGTTCTGCTGCGTGCCCTGGTCGATCATCGTCACGGCGCGGTTGATGTCCTGCAGGCCGACCGACTGTTCGCGCGCCGATTCGATGATCGTGCGGATGCGCAGGTTGATTTCGTCGACCTGCTTGACGATCGTGTCCAGCGCGACGCCGGTATTGCCGACGAGGGTGACGCCGGTCTTCACCTGCTCGCCGGAATTGGAAATCAGCGACTTGATCTCCTTGGCGGCGTTGGCCGAGCGCTGGGCAAGCTCGCGCACTTCCTGCGCGACGACGGCGAAACCCTTGCCGGCATCGCCGGCGCGGGCGGCTTCGACGCCGGCGTTGAGCGCCAGGAGGTTGGTCTGGAAGGCGATGTCGTCGATGACGCCGATGATGTTGCTGATCTCCCGCGAGGAATTCTCGATCTGGGCGACCGCTTCGATGGCCTTCCGGACGACGACGCTGGAATCCTGCGCGCCGGACCGTGCGGTGGCGACGAGCTGGCCCGCCTCTTCGGCGCGAAGGGCGGCGTCCTTGACGGAGGTGGTGATCTGCTCAAGGGCGGCCGCGGTTTCCTCGACGGAGGCCGCCTGGCTTTCGGTGCGCTTGGCGAGGTCGTCGGCGGCGCTGCGCATCTCGCTGGAGCCGGCATGGATGCCTTGGGCATTCGCGCCGACCGAGCGCAGGGCTTCCTGCAGCTTGGTCATCGAGGCGTTGAAGTTTTCACGCAGGCTGTCGAGCGAGCCGATGAAGGGCGAGGCGAGGCGGAAGGTCATGTTGCCTTCGGCAAGCTGCTGCAGGCCGGCGCCGAGTTCGCTGACGGCAAAGCGCATCTGCCGTTCCTGTTCGGCGGCCTGTTCGGCGCGCTGGCGGCGTTCCTCTTCGGTGAGCGCGCGGTTTTCCTCCGCCTCGCGCTCCAGCCGCTGCTTGGCGACGGTGGCGTCGCGGAGCACGGCGAGCGCACGCGCCATGTCGCCGAGTTCGTCCTTGCGGTCGGCGTCGGCAAGCACGATGTCGGTGCGGCCTTCCGCGACGCCGGTGGTGGCGGTAACGATCGCTTCGATGCGCTTGCGGAAGCGGCCGGAGATCAGCGTGCCGAGCAGAACCAGAAGCACCAGCGCGACGACGATGATCGCAGCGGAAATCCACGCCATCCGCGTCAGATAGGCAAACACGGTCGCCTTCGGCACCGAGACGACGGCATACCAGGAGGTATCGGGCAGGATATTGACCGGAACGGCGATGCTGAGCATGGAGACGCCGGAGGCATCCCTGGTTTCCATGGCGGTGCCCGGCGAGGCGATCAGGTTTTTCCAGGCTTCGGCGTCGACGCTGGAATCCTTCAGCGCCTTGCCGAGATTGTTCGGATCGACGTCGCTGATGAAGCTGCCGCCCTGTGACAGCAGGGCGACGTGGCCGTCGCCGAGCGGCGTGATCCGTGCGAGCGTTGCCGCAAGGCTGTCGAGCGCCATGTCCATGCCGACCACGCCGAGCTGCTTGCCGCCGACCGTCAGCGGTGCGGCCAGCGAGGTCATCAGCACGTCCTTGCCGTCGATCGTGTATTTGTACGGCTCGATGACGACGGCTTTCTGCTGGGTGAAGGGCTGCACGTAATAGTCGCCCGGCCCCGGCTTGTCGTAGTCCACCAGCGGCGTGAGCGCGATGCTGCCGCCGGACCGCACCCAATAGGGCACGTAGCGGCCGGTGGCGTCATGGCCCGGCTTGTTGACGAAATCGGCATCCTTGCCGTCGAAGGCGTTCGGCTCCCAGCCCGTCCAGACGCCGAGGGCGAAGGGCGTGTTCTCAAGGTTCGTCTTGAGGATGGCGTCGGCGGTCGAGCGTGGAATGCCGCCGGCCGCATAGGTGCCGGCAAAACTGTTCTGAAGGGTATGGACGAGCTGAATGCCGTCTGCCATGCGGGACTGGATTTCGCCGGCGGCGAGCTTTGCGGCATCGTTCATCTCGGCGATGCTGCGTCGTTTGATCTCGGAATAGGAAAGGGAGAACAAAGTGCCGGCCGCGAGTGCCGTTGCCAGAAGGCCGGTAGCAACGACCGCGAAGATATTACGGGAAGTGGCAGTCTTGAATAGCATTATCTCGTCCCTCGAACAGCAGATCTTGGCCGCGCGATGCCGGCGGCGTTGCGAATGTCAATGCAGGAGATGCCAGGAGGGCGCGCAAAGAGGCCGCCCCCGGTGAAATCATTTCACCTTTGACGCCACGTTGAGCTAAAAACTTTAAGGTTCTTCTAAAAGTCTAGTGATCTTCTTTAGAAGGCGAGTTTCTTCGAATTCTACGAAGCGACGTTTCAGATTTCGTGCTTGCGGATATTGTGCAGCACGCGGTGCAGCGTCGAAATAAACACGCGATATTCGTTTTCCTCGATGCCGTCGAACATCTGCAGGAAGAGATCATACATGGTCGGCCAGATCTTTTCGAAGGCGATACGGCCTTCCTCGGTGATCGAGACGTCGCGGACGCGCATGTCCTCCGGCCGCGGCTGGCGGCGGATGTAGCCCTGGTCTTCGAGCGCATCGAGCGTGCGGCTCATCGTCGACTGCTCGGTGACGGCGAAGACGGACAGCTCGTTGATGGTGACGGAGGTGGAGACGGCAAGCACGGCAAGCGCCCGCATCTTGGCGGTCGTCATGTCGTGCTCTTTCACTTCCTCCGCCATGTTGGCGTTCCAGCGGGCGGTGATCCGGTTCATCAGGTAGGGGGCGAAATGGTTGAGCCCGATTTCGCCCATCGCCGGCCGCGTCTCGTAGCCGTCCTGCTTGCGCCTCAGCACCGTGCCCGAAAAACGCTCCGCCATGGATTCTCCTGGTTTATGTCAGTGAGGATGCGAGAAGGAACCCTGATCCGCCCCCGAGGCCCGGCCCCGGATGGGACGAGGCGCCGATGTGGTACAGGCCCGGAATGTGGGTGCGGTGGTTAACAGAAGACTTGAAGGGGCGCCACAGGAAAAACTGGTCGACGCCGCAGAAGCCGCCATAGGGATCGCCGCCGACGAGGTTCATGTTCATCGTTTCCAGATCGGCCGGAGAATAGGCGCGGCGCTTCAGCCTGATGGCGCCGAAATTCTCGATGTGGCGCGCAAGCAGCGCCTCGACGCGGTCGGCATAGCGCTCCCTGACCGCCTCGGTCCAGCGCCCGTCGGCGGGCGTTTCGATCTCGCCGGCGGCGTCGCCCTTGAGGAAGCGCGGCGCTTCGGGAAGCTGCAGCCAGAGGATCGACTTGCCCTCCGGCGCGCGGCTCGGATCGAAGGAGGCGGGCTGGCCGACGCAGACGGAGGGTTCGGCCGGAAGCAGGCCGCGCTCGCACTCGTTGCTGGCGCGCGAAACGCCGTCGAGGCCGGGCGTCAGGTGCAGCAGCGCCACCTTGCCGAGTTCGGGATCGGCCTTCCAGCGCGGCGGCTCGGAAAGCGCGTAGTGGATCTGCATGTTGCCCTTGCCGTAGCGGTAGCGGGCGACGCCGTCCTTCACCGTATCCGGCAGCGGCGCAGGCCAATCCTCGGTCAGGCGGCCGTAGAGCTGGTTCGGGGTCGTCGAGCAGATGACGCCGCTTTTCGCGCTCAAGGTCTCGCCGCCCGCAAGCCGCACGCCGCCGGCGCGATTGCCGGGGCCGGGGACGACGCGCTCGACATCGGCGCCGGTGCGGATCTTTCCGCCGTGATCGGTGATCAGCCGCTCGAAGGCGGCCGTCAGCGAGGCGGCGCCGCCCTTGACGATCGGGCAGCCGGCAAGCTCGATGGCAAAGCCGATGACCTTCACCATCTCCGCCGAATAGGCGCTCTCCGGCCCGAGGCCGCAATGCAGCACCCAGGGCGCCCAGAGCGCCTGGATATCCTCGGATTGATAGTTGGTTTCGAGATAGCCGCGGGCGGGCGCCAGCGCCTCGCCGAACCAGGCGGCAAGGCCGCGCAGGCCGCGGCCCCAGCCCTGTTTCGCCACCGTCTTCAAGGTGGCGCCGGACCAGAGCGCGCCGCCGAGCAGCGCGAAGAGGAAGGGCGCATCGGCGCCGAGCCGGTCCATATCGCGGGCAAAAGCCTTGCCGTCGCCGGGCGCAAGCGCCTCGAAGGTGGCGACGTTGCGGCTGCGGTCCTTCGAGAAGATCACATGCCGGCCGTCCGGCCGCAGCACGCCCGTCGGCAGGTCGGCATGGGCGAATTCCAGCCCGCGCGCTTCGAGGTCCTTGCCGAGCGCGCCATAGGCGGGCGAGGTGAGGAAGAGCACCATGGTCGTCGCCATGACGTCGTGGACGAAGCCCGGCTCGGTGATTTCCTCGGTGCGCAGGCAGCCGCCGATGCGGTCGTTGCGTTCGAGCACGAGGACTCGTTTGCCCTTCTTGCCCAGCATGGCGGCGGCGACCAGTGCGTTGATGCCGCTGCCCACGATAATATAGTCATAGTCGCTCATTGGCGGCCGCTCTTCCCCAGTATGCCCTCATATCCTGCCCCGGCCCCTCATCCGCCTGCCGGCACCTTCTCCCCGTTTTGACGGGGAGAAGGGATATGCCGCGACGTCTCCAAGTCCCCTCTCCCCGCGTGCGGGGAGAGGGCTAGGGTGAGGGGCAACTACTTCGCAACAAGCGCCAGCGCGCGGACCGGCGAGCCGGTGCCCTTGACGAACTTCAGCGGCGCGGCGATCAGCACGGCGCCCTTGGCGGGAAGCTGGTCGAGGTGGCTGAGGCTTGCAAGGCCGTAGCGGTTGTTCTTGTGCATCAGGTTGTGCGCGGGGAAGGGCGGGTTCATGCCGCCGGCGGAGCCGGCATCCGTGCCGACCGTCTCGGAGCCCCAGCCGATGATGCCCTTGGAGAGGAGATATTCGATCGCTTCGGCGGTCGGTCCCGGCGAATGCGGGCCGTTTTCGTCGGCGTTGAGGAAGGTGTCGGTCGAGCCGTTGCGCTTGTACCAGTCGGTGCGCAGCAGCACCCAGCTGCCGGCTTCGATCTCGCCGTTTTCGGCTTCCCACTGCTTGATGCTGTCGACGGTCAGCAGATAGTCCGGGTCGGCGGCGGATTCCTTCGAGCGGTCGATGACGTTGACCGGCGCCACGAAATTCTGCGGCGGGATGGTGTCCGTCGTGTTGTTGGCGTTGTCCTTGCCGGTGATCCAGTGACAGGGGGCGTCGAAGTGGGTGCCGGTGTGCTCGCCGAGTTCCAGCCAGTTCCAGGCCCAGAACGGACCGTCCTGGTCGTAGTGCGAAATCGTGTGCACCTTGACGGCCGGCGTGTTCTTGCCGAACTGCGGCGGCAGGTAGAGCACCGGCGTATCCGGGCCGAGCGGCGCGGTCAGGTCGACGACCTTGATGGAGCCCGAAAGGAGGGCGGTGGCGAGGCTCGCGAGCGTGTTCGAAGTCATTGTCATGTTCCCCTTGACGAAAGGCCAGTCCGCCGGCGAGGGCGCCTGGTTGGTAGGGAGCCTATGTTACGGAATATGAATTTGCAAGTATTTGCGGCGGCTTGCAGGAGACCTCCTTCACCGCGCCATTCACAGGGAATTTTATCCCCTCACTCTTGAAGGGCGCGTTTCAAGATGTATGCATATGCGCATAAAAATCGAAGCAAGGGGAGCATGTGGCAATGACATACGACGCGGTGGTTGTGGGCGCCGGCCACAATGGTCTGGCGGCAGCCGTGCATCTGGCGGCGAAGGGCTGGAAGGTCGCCGTCGTCGAGGGCAAGGCGGAGGCGGGCGGCGCGGTGAAGACCCGCGCGGTGACGCTGCCCGGCTTCCGCCACGACCTCTGCGCCATGAACCTTTCGATGTTCGCCGGCTCGGCCTTCTTCCGCGCATACAAGGAGGACCTGATCGCCAACGGCCTCGGCTTCGTGCCGGCCAAGGATTGCTTCGCCAGCGTCTTCCGCGACAACACCTATCTCGGCGTCAGCACCGATCTGGAAAAGACGACCGGCGCCATCGCCGCCGTCTCGCCGCCGGACGCCGCCGCCTGGCGGGCGATGTTTTCCGAATTCGGTTCCGACGCGCCGCACATTTTCGGCCTGCTCGGCTCGCCGATGCCCTCCTGGGCGGCCGCGAAAGTGGTGTGGAAGGCGTGGCGCGAGAAGGGGACGGGCTGGCTTTACGACATGGTGCGGCTGCTCGTCGCCTCGCCGCGCGATTTCCTCGATGCGCGCTTCCAGAGCGCCAAGGTGAAGGCGATGATGGCGGCCTGGGGCCTGCATCTCGACTTTTCGCCGGACGTCGCCGGCGGCGCGCTCTTTCCCTATCTCGAATCCATGGCGAACCAGGCTTTCGGCATGGTGATCGGCGAGGGCGGCGCGGACACCATCATCAAGGCGATGACGGGCACGCTCGCCGCCTATGATGGCGAATTGCTGCTGGATGCGCCGGTGGAGAAGATTTTGACTGCGGGCGGCAAGGCGACCGGCGTCCTTCTGGCCGACGGCCGCCGGCTGGAGGCGCGGCGCGCGGTGATCGCCAACGTCAATCCGAAGACCCTCTTCGGCCGCCTTCTCGACCGCGACGAGAAGCGTGAGGATTTCGACCGGAAGATCGCCGGTTTCCGCGCCGGTCCCGGCACGATGATGATCCATCTGGCGCTGAACGGGCTGCCGGACTGGGCGGCCGGCGACGACCTCAAATCCTTCGCCTATGTGCACATCGCCCCCGATTACGAGATGATGTCGAGCGCCTATGCGGAAGCCGCCGGCGGCCTGTTGCCCGTCGAGCCGGCGCTGGTGGTGGGCCAGCCGACGGCGCTCGATCCGTCGCGCGCGCCGGGGGACAAACATGTGCTCTGGGTGCAGGTGCGCGTCCTGCCCGCCGATATCCGCGGCGATGCCGCCGGCCGGATCGCCGCGACGCATTGGGACGAGGCGAAGGACGCCTATGCCGAGCGCGTGCTCGACATATTGGAGCGCTACGCGCCGGGGCTGAGGGCGAAGATTCTCGGCCGCTCGGTGTTTTCGCCGCTCGACCTCGAACGGGAAAATCCCAACCTGATCGGCGGCGACAACCTTTCGGGCAGTCATCATCTGGACCAGAATTTCCTCTTCCGGCCGGTCGCCGGCTATTCGCGCTACAAGACGCCGGTGGGCTCGCTCTATCTCTGCGGCGCCTCGACATGGCCGGGGGCGGGAACGGGTGCCGGCTCCGGTTTCATGCTGGCGAAAATGCTCGGCGGATGAGGGGCCGCGCGAAACCTTTGACATTTCAAATATTGCTCCGTAGACCTTTTAGTTCAGAGTTTGCGGAGACTGGTTTGAGCGATGGCTGACGCGGACGTCGGAACGGTTGATCTGGAAATCATCGTCCAGGGAGCCCAGGAGGGCAAGAAGCTGGAGCTTCGGCTCTGGCTGCGCATGCTGTCGACGACGAAGCTCATCTCGCAGGAGGTGCGGCGGCGGCTGCGCAACGAATTCGGCGCCACCCTGCCGCAGTTCGACCTTCTGGCGCAGCTCTATCGCGAGCGCGACGGCCTGAGGCTCGGCGAGCTTTCCAAGCGCACCATGGTCACCAACGGCAACGTCACCGGCCTGGTGGAACGGCTGGAAAGCGATGGCCTCGTCAAGCGCGAAACGCCGGACGGCGACCGCCGCGTGACCGTCGCCAGGCTCACCGCGAAGGGCGAGCAGCTCTTCAGCGCCATGGCCGCCGCCCACGAGGGCTGGCTGCGCGACATGATGGCCGACGTCGACCCGGCGATCGTTTCCGAGCTTTGGCAGGATATCGGCGAGGTGAAGGGGTCTGTGAACAATCACTTGTCGGGGGCGGGGTTCGACTGAGGCGGGGCGTTGCCCCTCATCCGCCCTGAGCTTGTCGAAGGGGCGCCACCGACCGGGGTCGAGCCACGCGTCTCGACCCGTCCTTCGGACCCCCGCAGGCGGGGAGAAGGGATATGCCGCGCCCTTTGTGATTTCCCTCGAACCCGGCGTGAGGCACGTTCCCTCGCCCCGCAAGCGGGGAGAGGGTTAGGGTGAGGGGCTGATAGCCTCTGTTCCCTACCGCGCCTTTTCCTTCTTGAACCGCGCCTCCAGCAGATTGACCAGCCTCACCATCGGCCAGAGCAGAATGATGTAGACCAGCGCCGCGCCGATCAGCGGGGAGGGGTTGGCGTAGAGCGCCTGGGCGTCCTGCGCTTCCTTCAGCAGTTCCGGCAGGGCGACGGTCGAGGCGAGCGAGGTGTCCTTGAACATCGAGACGCAGTTGCTGGTCATCGGCGGAATGACGATGCGGATCGCCTGCGGCAGCACGACCTTGTAGAGCGTGACGAGGAAGGGAAGCCCGAGGGCCGCTGCGGCTTCGAACTGGCCGCGGGCGACGCTTTCGATGCCCGAGCGGAAGACTTCCGCCGAATAGGCGGCCATCACGATCGAGAAGGCCATGACCGCCGAGGTCCAGGACGTCAGGCGAAGGCCGACGAAGGGCAGCGCATAATAGATCAGGATCAGCACGACCAGAACCGGGGTCGCGCGCAGGATGTCGATATAGAAGACGGCGAGCAGGCGGAACGGCTTTGCCGCGTAGAGCCGGATCAGCGCGACGACGAGCCCGCCGGCAATGCCGATGATGATGCTCATCACGCCGAGCAGCAGCGTATTGACGAGCCCGCGCAGGAGGGCGGGCAGGGCCGACATCAGGACATCGGCATTGAAGAAAGTTTCGACGAGCGACATGAACGTTCCCACCGGGTCCTGTGAAAAGGGTGGCATGCAATCAAAAACATGCCGGCCTCAGGTGGCCGGCATGCCTATCAGATGATCGTTTGATCACGCCTTGGGGATGGCTTTTTCCACTGCGGTGGAGGAATCGGCCGGTGCTTCTGCGCCGAACCACTTGGCGTGGATCTTCTGCAGCGTGCCGTCCTTCTTCATCGCGGTGATGGCGTCGTTGATCTTGCCGAGCAGCGGCGAATCCTTGCCCATCATCAGGCCGTACTGTTCGCCGGTCTTGATGCGCTCGCGCACTTCCAGGCCCTTCATCTTCTTGAAGGCGTACTGCATGCCGGGAACGTCGCTGATCACGGCGTCGACGCGGCCGGCGGAAAGGTCGAGCAGCACGTCCTGCTGGGTGTTGTAGCCCTTGATCTCGGCGAAGCCCTTGGCGGCCTGCTGTTCCTTCGCCCACTTCTCGCCGGTGGAGCCGGAGAGCACGCCGACGACTTTGCCCTTGAGGTCGTCGAGACCCTTGACGGTGCTTGCCGTCGTGGTGGCGACGCCCATGTCGGAATCATAATAGGGCTGCGTGAAGGACATCGACTTCAGGCGCTCGGGCGTGATGGTGATCGAGGAGATCGCCGCGTCGATGCGCTTGGAGCTGATGGCGGCGAACAGCGCCTGGAAGCCGTAGTCGGCGATGTCGGTCGTAAGACCGGCGCGCTTGGCCGCCTCGTTGACGATGTCGACTTCGAAACCTTCGAACGAGCCGCTGTCGGTCTTGTATTCGAACGGCGGGTTGCTCGGGTAGGAGCCGACATTCAGCGTGTCGGCGGCATAGGCGCCGGACGCGCCGCCGGCGATGCCGGCAGCGGCCGCCAGGGCCAGCAAGTTACGACGGGTAAGATGCATTTCGTTGGTCTCCCTCTGGTTTTGACCCGCAGGCGTTGCCGGCTGCGGGCTATTGCCGGGCCGTTTCCGGCGGCCCGTCATTTCATGGCGTCGACCATGCGGTCGAGCGCGGTTCGCACCTGTTCGATGTCGCGGAATACGCACATGCGCAGGAAGGCGCGGGAAGAATCGCCGAAGAGATATCCGGGGGCAAGGCCGACGCGCGCATTTTCGAGAATGCGGGTGCAGGCGGCCTTGGCGTCGGTTTCGCCTTCGAGCGCGAAGAAGGTGTACATGCCGCCGCGCGGCTTTTCCGGCAGGATCATGCCGGGGATCTGCGCGAGCTTTTCATAGGCGAGGTCGAGGCCGGCCTTCACCTTGCCGCGGATTTCCTCAACCAGCGGCTCACCGTCGCGGATCGCGGCGGTTGCCGCGGCCTGCACGATGCCGGGTGTGCCGCTGTTGATATATTGCGTCATGGCGGCGAGCTGGTCGGCGACGCCGGAGGGATGCGTCAGCCAGCCGATGCGCCAGCCGGTCATCGCCCAGGCCTTGGAGAAGCTGTTGATCGAGATGACGCGGTCGTTGTCGTCGGCGATCTGCAGGATCGACGGCGCGACGTTGCCCTCGAAATAGAGGCGGCCATAGACTTCGTCGGAAATGATCCAGATGCCGGTGCGGCGGCTGAAATCGAGCAGCGCCTGCATTTCCGCGCGCGTTGCCGTCCAGCCGGTCGGGTTCGACGGCGTCGAGAGGAAGATGGCGCGGGTGCGCGCATCGCAGCGGGCGAACAGCTTGTCGAGGTCGAGGCGGAAATCGGTGTCGAAATCGAGATAATGCGGGCGCGGCTCGCCGCCGATCAGGTGGATGGCGTTATGGATGTTCGGCCATTGCGGCGCGACGTAGACGACGTTGGTGCCGACGTCGACCAGCATTTCCAGCGCCATGTAGAGCGCCTGCATGCCGCTCGGGGCGACCGTCGTGCGCTCGATCGCGATCGGCTGGCCATGCAGCCGGGTCTGGTACTCCGACAGCGCCTCGATCAGCGGGCCGTAGCCGCGCATGTTGGGGATGTAGAAGGTCAGGCCGTCGTCCAGCGCCTTCTTGGCGGCGTCGCGGATGAAGGCGGGCGTGACCATGTCGCCCTCGCCGTACCATAGCGGAATGACGCCGCCGAGTTCGCGGGCGCGCATGGCGAGAACCGCGATGTTTTCGGTGTGGAGATCGCGGATCTGGGCGCGAATGCCGTCAAATGCGTGGCGTGCGCCAAGGTTCGGTCTGGCGCTGTCGGATGGCGTAGAAGACAAAGACGTTTTCCCTGGAAAAATCGGAATGGCCGGCGCCTCGCTTCAGGCGAGCGCGCTCGACGAACACCCCTCACTTTTAGAGCCGGATGATTTCAGGTCGAATCGACCTGAAACCTGAATCCGTCTCTACATCAAAAAGTTAGAGCGGGATGTCGCCCGAAAACCGCACACACTTTTCGGCATCCCGCTCTAGTGATCGTTATACAAAACGCGGCGCATTTCAAGGGGGAAATTTTAAGCTTAAAGGTCTTGCTTCTCAGGGCGAAGAGCGTCATCGGGCGGGGCGGATTTCATCCGCGCCGGTCTTGTCCGTCTGCGACATAGACCGCCGCGCCCGCGCCATGTCCGCAGCGACGGCCGCGCCGAGGAACATGGTGTCGCTGGCGAGGATGAAAAAGCTGATGCCGGCCGCCGACCATGCGGCGATATCGTCCGTCGAGGGGCGGAAAAGGCCGATCGCGCGCCCCGCCGCAAGGCCGGCGCTGGCGATGTCGCGGATCGCCTTGTCGAGCGTGGCCTTGCCCTCCGGCCCGAAGGCGCCGAGCGAGACCGAGAGGTCGCCGGGGCCGACGAAGAGCACGTCGACGCCCTCGACCGCGGCGATCCCGCCGATGTTGGCAAGGCCCTCGGCCGTCTCGATCTGGATGGCGAGGAGGATCTCGTCATTGGCTTTGCCGAGATAGTCGGGGATGCGATAGCCGTAGGCGGCCGCGCGGCCCGGTCCGACGCCGCGCTCGCCGAGCGGCGGATAGCGGGTTGCGGCAACCGCCGCCCGCGCCTGCTCGGCCGTCGAGACGCGCGGCACGAGGACGCCGGCCGCTCCCGCATCGAGCACGGCGGCGATCGCCTCCGGCGCATGTCCCGGCACGCGCACCATCGCCGGCACGCGATGGACGTCGGCGGCGCGGATCAGGTCCTCGATGCGCTCGCGGCCGATCTGCGAATGCTCCCAGTCGATGCAGAGGAAATCCGGCCCCGCCTGCGCCGACACCTCGATCGCCACCGGATGGGGGATCGCCGAAAACATTCCGACCACCGGCCGGCGGTCGATGCAGGTTTTGCGGAAATGGCTCACGGGGGCTCCTCCAAACGTGTTGCCGGGAATCGAACCATATCGGCCGGGGCGGCGCAAGCTGTTTTAGGCTTGAAATATATTGGCGTCGTCGTAGCCTGTGCACCGAGGGCAAGGAGGAACCATAAATGACGAAGCCGCATCCGCTCAGAGGTCCCAACCGGTTGAAACTCGGCGTTTTTTCCGCCAATGCCGATGGCGGGCTCGCCATTACCGACGTGCCGGAGCGCTGGACGGCGGGCTGGCAGGACAATCTGACCGCAGCGCAGATCGCCGACCGCGCCGGGCTCGAATTCTTCCTGCCGATCGCCCGCTGGCGCGGCTTCGGCGGCAGGAACCGGGTGCGCGAATGGTCGTTCGAAACCTTCACCTGGGCGGCGGGCCTGGCGGCGGCCACCGACCGGATCGGCCTCTTCATGACCGTTCATGTGCCGCTGGTGCATCCGCTCTATGCGGCGAAGGCGCTTGCGACCGTCGATCACATCAGCCAGGGCCGGGCGGGGCTCAACATCGTCTGCGGCTGGAACCCGAAGGAATTCGGCATGTTCGGCGTGCCGCTGGTCGAGAAGGGCTACGATCAGGCGGCCGAATGGCTGGAGATCGTCGAGCGGGCCTACGGTCCCGAGCAGCCCTTCGATTTCAGCGGGACCTATTACACGCTGAAGGACGCCGTCAGCCGCCCCGCGAGCCTGCAGGCGCCACGACCGGTCACCATGAACGCCGCCTTCGGCGGTCCGGGCCGGGATTTCGCCGCAGCAAGCTGCGACTATCTCTTCACGACCTTCACCGAGATTACGGAGGCGGGAAAGCATGTGGCGGATATCCGCGAGCGCGCCGAAAGGAAGCGCCGCGACGTCGGCGTCTATACCGTCTGCCACGTCGTCTGCCGCGAGACGCAGGCGGAAGCCGAGGACTACTACACCCGCTACGCCGTCACCATGGCCGACCACGAGGCGGTCGACGCCCATATGGCCGGCAAGAAGGAATTCTCAGGGTCCCACGACCGCGACGCCTACGACCGCTACCGCCAGCGCTTCGCCGGCGGCGCGGGCAGCTATCCGCTGATCGGAACGCCGGAAAGGATCGCCGAAGAGATGATCGCCATCGCCGGCCAGGGCTATGCGGGGATCGCGCTCTCCTTCGTCAACTATACGCAGGAACTGCCGTATTTCTGCGACCGAGTCCTGCCGATTCTGAGGCGGGCGGGGTATCGGGTGTGAGCGGGGTGCGGTGAATGGGAGGCTTATTCTCCGCATGATATGCGGAGAATATTTTGACTTTGCGGCGAAAGGCTTGCATATTCTCCGCATGGAGTGCGGAGAATGATCTATATTCATCAGCTTCCCGATTGGCCCGCGTTCCGGTGGGATGGCGATCGCCTGTCGGTATCGCTCGGTGCGATCAGGCATCGCCAGGGCCGGCTGGTCGGGCGGATGGAAGCGCTCGGATTTCCGTTGCGCACGGAAGCCGTGATGCAGGCGTTGACGGAAGATGTGCTGAAAAGCAGCGAGATCGAGGGCGAGGAACTGGACCGTCCGCAGGTGCGCTCCTCCATTGCGCGCCGGCTTGGCGTCGAAATCGCCGGCCTGGTGGCGTCCGACAGACGCGTCGACGGTGTGGTGGAGATGATGCTGGATGCGACGCAGCGGTTTCAGGCGCCGCTCGATGCGGAGCGCCTGTTTGCCTGGCAGGCGTCGCTCTTTCCCACCGGGCGCAGCGGCATGACGCGGATTGTCGTCGGAGCCTGGCGTGATGACCGCGCGGGACCGATGCAGGTGGTTTCCGGCACGGCCGGTCGAGAGAAGGTGCATTTCGAGGCGCCGGCGGCTTCGCGCGTCGCAGACGAAATGCAAGCCTTCATCGATTGGTTCAATACGCCCGATGCGATCGACGGTCTTGTGAAAGCCGCGCTCGCCCATCTCCGGTTCGTGACGATCCATCCCTTCGAAGACGGCAACGGTCGCATCGCGCGGGCGATCGCGGACATGGCGCTTGCCCGCTCGGAAGCAACGCCGCAGCGCTTCTACAGCATGTCGGCACAGATTCGCGTCGAGCGAAAGGCTTACTACGACCTTCTGGAGAAGACCCAGAGAGGCGATCTCGACGTGACCGAATGGCTGGAATGGTTTCTCGCATGCCTCGGACGCGCTTTCGAGAGCGCGGAGACCATTCTGTCGTCGGTGCGGATGAAGGCGCGTTTCTGGGAGCGTTACGCCGCGGTGCCGTTGAACGCACGCCAGCGCGCGATGCTGAATAGATTGCTGGACGGCTTCGAGGGAAAGCTGACGACTTCGAAATGGGCGAAGATCGAGAAATGCTCGCAGGATACGGCGTTGCGGGATATCGAAACGCTGATCGATTTCGGCATTTTGACGCGAGAGGCGGCTGGCGGCAGAAGCAGCAGCTATGCCCTGGCTGCGCTGCAGGAGCCTGCCGATATCTGAACGCCGGGCGGCGTATGCAGCGGCGGGAGCATTCCGGCACCCGCCGCTGTCTCGTTGCACGCGGTCAGCGATGCTGCGCGATGATGTCTCCGAGCACCTTGTCGAAGCGGGCGGTTTCTTCGAGCTTGTTGTAGTGCACCATGGAGATGCGCAGCGCGCCTTCTTCCATGGTGAGGCCGAGGCGCTTCATCAGGCGCGGCGCGAACATGTGGCCGTCGCGCAGACCGATGCGGGCTTCGCCCATCTCCTTGGCGATGACCTGCGGCGTGATGCCGGGGATGTTGAAGCAGATGGTCGGCACGCGCTTGTCCATCTGCGTTTCGTTGGAAACGCCGTAGATCACCGCGCCGTGGCGCTTGAGGATGGCGATGAGTTCGCGCGACAAGGTGAGTTCGTAGTCGCGGATCGCGCCCATGGCGGCGGCCAGCGCCTCGCGGCGGGAATGCTCGCCAGCCGGCAGGAAGCGGCGGCCGAGCGCTTCCAGATATTTCACCGCGGCGTTCATGCCAGCGACGTTCTCATAGGTGAAGGTGCCGACCTCGATCTTGTAGGGCGGCACGTCGGGGATGAAGTCTTCCTTGAAGGTCGGCAGCTTGACGAGCGCGTCGTAGCGGCCCCAGAGGAAGCCCATGTGCGGCGAGAAATTCTTGTAGCCCGAGCAGACGAGATAGTCACAGTTCCAGTCCTGAACGTCGATCAGGCCGTGCGGACCGTAATGGACGCAATCGAGGAAGACTTCGGCCCCGGCCGCGTGGGCGATTTCGCCGACGGTCTTGACGTCGACGATGGTGCCGATCGAATGGGCCGTCACCGTGCAGGCGACGAGGCGGGTCCTGTCGTTGACGAGCGGCTTCAGGTCCTCGGTGTGAAGCGTGCCGTCCTCGCGCATCTTCCACCAGACGATCCTGGCGCCGTCCGCCTCCAGCGCCAGCCAGGTGGCGATGTTGGCGTCGTGGTCCATGTCGGTGACGACGATCTCGTTGCGCTCCTTCAGCATCTTGGCGATGCCGAGGCTGACGAGGCGGATGAAGGAGGTGGCGTTGAGGCCGAAGGAGATTTCCTCCGGACGATAGGCATTGACGAGCAGGCCGACGCTTTCGCGGGCGTCTTCCAGGTTGCGGTCGACGCCGGCGCTGTGCTGGTATTTCGCCATGCGCTGGACGTTATAGTCGACCAGATGGTTCGCGACCGCGTCGACCACCGCCTGCGGCACCTGCGCGCCGCCGGCATTGTCGAGGAAGATGAAGTCGCCGGCCTTCTCAAGCGCCGGGAACATGGCGCGGATCTCGTCGACGGGAAAACTGTTCTGGCCGGTGAATTCCGACGCGGCGGTGGAAGCGCTCATGGGTGGTCTCGTCCTAATGGCTCAAGAAAAGGAAATCGCCTTAGGCCAGAGCCGTCGCGGCGATATAGTGATCATTTGATCACAAGATATTTTAGAGTTCAAGCGGTTTTGCGTTCGGGAGCGGCGGCGGTGTGGGGATTGCGTAGGTCGGCTCGGGTGGGGCGTGGGCGGCGGTTTCAGGCGGTGGGGCAGGGGGCTTGCCCAATCGCCTTTGAGAGGAAGCCGTTATGGCCTGCTGAGTTTTGCGACGGGGACCTTCTTGAAGATACAAGGTTGCTGATTTTTCGCGAATGCCAGGATTTTCGCGACAACCTACTACCAAAATGGGGTGGATTGCGGACTGTCAGCTTTACTGCAGGAAGTATTAAAAGCGGACGTCCTCGGATTGGAGGTTGGCCGGCTTCCCAACATTCCCTCAGGGTAGATCCTTCAGTTCCCCAAGGAATGCCAGGAGTGTATCGCTCACCTGCTCAGGCTGCTCTTGTGGCGCCCAGTGGCCGCACTCCTCGATCAACACCGAGCGGATCAGTCCCGGAACGTTGTCCTTCATTCCCGCGATAATCTCGCGCATGCCTGGAATGCTCAGGCCCACGTCCTGCTCGCCCACCATGTACATTGCCGGCACCTCAACGCGCCGACCTGCGAAAGCCCTTTGGAGACGCCAGTTCGCATCGAGGTTCCGATAGTAGTTGAGTGGCCCTCTGAAACCGCTTGCCGTGAAGGCTGCAACATAATTCTGCAGGTCTGCCTCGCTCAGCCAATCGGGAAGCTTCTCGGGATCAGGAAGCGGGCCAAGAAGGCCGTCCCGTCGCGAAACCATGGAGAACGGGTTTGGTGTTCCGTCTCCCGGAATGCGTGGACCGGCGTCGAACGACGCAGCAAACAGGATCTTGCGCAGCGTTAGCGCGATATCGCCTTCGAACTCTGCCTCAGCTACTCCCTGCTGCTGGAAGTACAGCGTGTAGAACAAGGCATCCTCATTCTGCGGGAAGAAGCGAGACGGCGGCATAGGCGCCGGCTCCATATAGGGTACTCCTATAGCGGCCACGCCTCGGATCCGATCGGGCCTGATCAGGGCTGCGGTCCACGCCAGGGTGCTCCCCCAGTCATTTCCAACCAGGACCGCTTTGTCGATGGCCAGCGCATCAAGGAGCCCGACGATGTCTCCAACCCCGTCGAACGCCGAATAAGCTTCCTGCTCTGGTGGGCTGGCGGTGCCGCCATACCCCCGCAGATCGGGTGCGATGGCGCGATATCCTGCTACGGCTAACGCTCTGAGCTGGTGACGCCACGAATACGACGTTTCAGGGAAGCCGTGGAGAAACAGTACGGCTGGACCGTTCCCCTCCTCAACCACTTTCATCTGAAGCCCATTGGCATTCACTCTGGTCACGACCATCAAACATCTCCGGCTGCATTGCGTAACCAGATATGTTACAGAAAGAGCCATGTCAATTTTCTGCAACTCTCACTGTTACGGTCAAACATGAACGACACGCGACTGGCCCGCATGATGCATGTTCTCGTGCACATGCATTTGCTCGGCGGCTCCGAAACATCGGACGTTATTTCCCGCATGCTGAACACCAATCCCGTAGTGGTGCGCCGCACCATGGGTCTGTTGCGAGATGCCGGCCTTGTCTCCTCAGCCGGTGGCCGAAGTGGCGGATGGACCTTGGCGAAACCCGCCGAGACCATTACCATGCTCGACGTTCATCGCGCCCTCGAAGGCCAAGTCTTCGCCCTCGGGCGTTCGCATGACCATCCGCACTGCCCGGTAGAGCAAACCGTGAACCATCTTATCGAACACTCGCTTCATAAGGCGGAAGCTGTGCTGGCCGACCACCTGGGCCGAGTTACGATCGAGGCCTTAGCTCGAAGGCATCGAGTCTCCGGTCAGCAATAGAAGGATCTTAGTCAAAGTTGGGGTGGTTTGCTGACAGTCCGGTTGCGATGATCAACATGGGGAAATCGGACATGGCCTATCCAGTGAAAGCAGGGGCGTAGTCGACTCTCCCGGTTGGCGGTTGATCGGCAGTGAGATTCAAGCGCATGAAATATTCCGGTGGCGCTCCTTCGTACCGTAAGCGATCGTCGTGCTTGAAACCAAAGCGACGATAGTAGGCAGGATCACCAAGGACCACGCATCCGGCAGCACCCGATGAACGAAGTTGCTCGAGACCAGTGCGGATGAGGGCGGAACCAATGCCTTTTTGCTGATGGACAGGTTCAACCGATACTGGACCGAGGCCAAACCATCGGTCATGCGCTCCGTCTATCGTGACAGGTGAGAAGGCGACATGTCCGATCAAAGTGCCGCCGTCAATCGCGACCAGCGAAAGGGAGAGCGCATCACTCGTCCGCAGTCTTTCGATTATCTCAGGTTCGGTTTGATCGCTGTGTTCCATGCCTGCAAACGCCCGCGCTGTAACGTCAGCGATGGCGGAATGGTCGCTCTCTTGTTCTCGCCGTATCGTCATAACGCAGAGCCTATCAGATGTCGGCTATCGGGCGCCAACATATACTGGCGCACTTTCAGCGAAGAGGTCGAAAGCCGCCACTCCCTTGTCGCAAAAGTCAGGCAGACCGTCCGAGAACTCGGCGGCGAAATTTTTTGTCAGAAACCTATGCCAACAGGGCCGGCGGAAACAATCTCTTGCAGGATGGATCGATCAAGATCGCTCGTCATATGGAATCAGATTCTACGGCGATTATTTCATTCCGGGTTTTCGGACGGTCTGCAGGATTTTTGCGACAGAACGGTCGCTATTCCGGATAAGTCTCGTCACTTAACTGTGCCGGCTTTTCGAATAGGATAAGGGCCAGGATGTCTCCGGGTTGGGCCAACGCATCGCTACGCATGCCCGTTACTTCTCCGGACACGGGGCTCGCATATTCCGCTACCACCTCGCCGAAGCCGTTGCGCTGGATGACGATCTTCTGCCCGGCTTCGACCTTCTCACTGACCTTGACCAGATTCTCGAGGAACCCGCCCTGGGTTGCGAGAACCGGCGCTCCGCCGCGGCCGACGAAGACCTTCACGTCCTTGCCGGTACGTCCCATGGGACCGGGCACGATGCCGTAATGCTTGAGCACGTTCATCGTGCCTTCCACGAACAGCGCAATCATCGGGAGGTTCAGGATGCGCGCGGCGCCGACCTCCGGACAGATCGCAGGGACGCCCGCAGCCAGAAGCGCGTTGTGCAGGGCCGTGGAATAGGCTTGCTTTGGCATGTCGAGGATCTGACCGACCGGATAGAGATCGGCCATCGCCTTGGCCTCCGGCACATCCTGGCTGGCAATGTTGAAGGCGCTCAGTTCGAAGCCGGTCGTCCCGGTATGGAAATCGATCGCAGCGTCGGCGTTCGGCCGCAGCAGCCGGTTGAACACCAGCGCGGCGTGTCGGCCCGGCGCGGTGCCGTTCTCGTTGCCGGGCCATTCCCGGTTCATATCGACCAAACCGATGCTTCTGCTCGAATTGGGCCATTTGCGCTGCATGGCTTCCATCGCCGGGAGCGATATGTCGGTGACCGCCATCACCGTGCCCGACATCTGCGCCGGATCGAGCTGGTTCATCACGGTCAGAACCGTATGCACGGAACTTATCTCATCGCCATGCACGCCGCTGGTCAGGATGATGCGCTTGCCCGGCTTTGCACCTCTGGCGACCGTCACGGAGACGTGCCAATGCTGCCCCGGGCGCATCTGCACGCCCTGGAAATACAGGAAGTGCGTCTTGCCAGGTTCCAGGTCGTTGACGTCGAGCGCGCTGACGACTTTCTTCCCCTGAATGACCTCTCCGGTATAGACCGTCCCCTTTCCAGTCGTGGCGGGAGACGCGTTTTTCGTGTCCTGAGCCACCGCAGGCCCGGCATTCGCCGCAAGGACAGCCGCCGCCCCGACCGTGGCGACCGATGCCTTTAGCAGATCACGGCGGGCGATGCTGTTTTCGGGTTTATTCGTCATGTCCGGGACCTTTCCTGGTGTAAAGGGCAATGCCCGCTCCAATACGGCGCGGTCGCGTATTCTACTCGGCGGGTCGTGCCGTCGCGGTCGCAGCCCCGTCGAGCACCAGGTTCCTTCCCGTTGGAGCTCGTCCTTGCCGCCGCAATCATCTGCTTCCGACAAATATACTTATCGTGAAAATCCCGATTGAAGCGACAGTTTTGCGCCTGACTTTTGCTCCGTCGCACAATAGGTGTTTTTGCGACTACGGCAAAGGCCGCTGTTGGAGCAGAGTTGCCATCCGCGATGCGGCGCCGGACCTGCGTGAAGAACCGATCCACGTCTTGGGAGGCCAATGCGGGTTCCTGCAAAAATGGCGGCCCCCCCCCTCACAGGGGAGCGCCCGATCGCGACTCCAGCCGCCTCAGCGGCGCGACATCAGCGCCGAGCCTCTGCCGCGGGGGTCTTCCTCGCCGGCGGGGCAGTAGTCACGGAGGATTTCGTGGGTGCGGCGGATGTCGGCGACCACGCCGTCGCGGGCGCGGGCGAAATCGCCAGCCTTCAGGGCCTCGATGATCGGAAGATGGAGGTCGGCGGGGTCGATCTCGCCGCTGCGCATGCGCGGCTCGACCGAGGCGGACAGCATGCGCATATAGGGGCCGAAGCGCAGCCAGAGCGTTTCGATAAGCTGCAGCAGCACCTCCGAGCCGGAGGCGCGGTAGATGGTGAAGTGGAACTGCTGGTTGCGCGCCATCAGCTCGTAGACATTGCTGTTGCGACCGATGGAATGCTGTTCGCGGGCGGTGCGCTCCAGCGTGTCGATGTCGCTCGGCGTCAGCCTCGGGGCGCCGAGTTCCGTCGCCAGCCCTTCGACCGCGATGCGGGCGCGGCAGAGGTCGTCGAGCCGGGCGATGGTGACGGCCGGAATGCGGGCCGAGCCGTTCGGCGCCACTTCGAGCGCGTTTTCCGCCGCCAGCCGCCGCAGCGCCTCGCGCACCGGCATGTTGCTGGTGCCGAAGGTTTCGGCGAGCGAAGCGATGGTCAGCGTCTGGCCGGGATCGAAGTTGCCGGCCATCAGGGCGTTGCGAAGCTGCTGATAGACCCCCTCCTGGATCGTCGTTCGGGATGATACCGGTTCCAGGGCAATGCGCACGTCCATGTCCTCTTTGCTCATGAGGAGGATTCGCCTCCCCGGATCATCTTAGGGCGAAGGCCGGGCGGAGGGAACCGTCGCGAAGCCATGAATCGTCATGTGTCCGCTCGGCGCTTGTCCGACTTCCCCGGCCCGAGGCCGAGAGCGACGCCGAAGAGGGCGAGCGCGCCGCCGATCGCGTCGTAGGCGTGCAGCTCCTCCCCGAGCATGGCCCAGGCGAGAAACGCCACGACGAGCGGCAAGAGGTTGATGAAGAGCGCGGTGCGGCCTGCGCCCAGGCGCTGGATGCCGGCCATCCACAAGACCGGCGCCAGAAGCGATGTCGGGATCGCGGCATAAAGGATCAGCGGCAGATTGGCGGCGCTGATCGGCGAAATCGGCCCCATCAGCCAGACGGGCACCAGTATCAGCGTCGCAAAGCCGATCTGCCAGAAAAGCTGCTGCCAGAGCGTCAGCGGAATGATCCACCGTTTCAGCAGGACGCCGTAGAGCGCGTTGGCGGCGACGGCGATCAGCATCAGCGCATCGCCGATATGCAGTCCGCCGGAGACGAGCGTCGAAGGCTGGCCCTGCGAGATCAGATAGACGAGGCCGAAGAGGGAGATCGCCGCGCCGGCCAGCCTCAGGACCGACAGGCGCTCGCCGGCGAGCAGGCTGGCCAGCAGCGTCGAGATCAGCGGCATCAGCGCCAGCATCACGCCCATGTTGACGGCGGTGGTGGTTCTCGCCGCCTCATAGGCGAGGCTCTGGTAGATCACCATGCCGAGCGCGCCCAGCACGGCGAGCTTGACGCCGTGGCGACGAAGGATGCCGCGGCCCCGCCATGCCGTGCGGCCGGCAAAGGGGATGAGCACGAGGAAGGCGATCAGCCAGCGGTAGAAGGAGATCGAGCCCGGCGAGATGACGCCGGCGGCGGCCTTGGTGACGATCGTGTTTCCCGACCATATCAGCACGGTCGCGAGCGGCGCCCATGCGGCAAGCGACGGCGTCTGCACGGCGGCCTGGGGCTTCGTCTCGGCGTTCATCTCTCGTTTCCTTCGTCGGGCCGGCTTGTTCGCGCGTTGCGGGCGATGCGGGCGCGGACACTCTTATCGCCTGTCCGGATTGCGCGAAAGGGCGAGTTTTCGCAAGAAGAGGGGAGCCGCCCTCATGCGTCTCCGACCTTCGAGGTCACCAGAAGCTTCGCCAGCCAGTCGACGAAGACGCGCACCTTGTTGCTGAGGTGGCGGTTCGGCGGATAGACGATATGGAGCGGCATCGGCGGTCGCGCCCAGTCGGCGAGCACCCTCACCAGCCTGCCCTCCGCCAGCGCCTCGCGAACCATGAAGATCGGCGTCTGCACCACGCCGAGGCCGCTCGTCGCGGCGAAGAGGTAGCTCCGCGCATCGTTGACGGACAGCACGTAGCGCGGGTTGATCTCCAGCTCCTCGTTGCCGTGGATGAATTCGAAAGGAACCGTCCGGCCGGTCTGGGCGCGGAAATAGCTGACGGCGTAGTGGTCGGTCTCCAGTTGCTCGGGGCTTTCCGGCATGCCGAACTTGGCGAGATAGGCCGGCGAGGCGCAGGTGATGAAGGGCACTTCCGCGACGCGGCGCGCAATCAGCGACTGGTCGCTCGGCGTGCCGGCGCGCAGCGCGCAGTCGACGTTTTCCGCCAGATAGTCCACCAGCCGGTCGCCGACGCCGAGGTCGATGCGGATATCCGGATAGAGCTTGTGGAAGTCGCCGAGCGCCGGGATCACCAGCGCGTCGGCGAAGGCGCCGCCCATCTCGACGCGCAGCCGCCCGCTCGGCAGGCTTTGCGAGCTGCTGAGGCTGCCGTCGAGTTCGTCGATCTCCGACAATATCTGCACCGCCCGCTCGTAATAAAGCGCGCCGTCGGTCGTCACCATGACGCGCCGCGTGGTACGGTTCAGGAGTTTTGTGTGCAGATGCGCCTCGAGCGACTGGATCAGCGTCGTGACCGTCGCTTTGGGCATGGCAAGCGTGGTTGCGGCGCGGGTAAAATTGCCTGTTTCCACCACGCGGGCGAAAGCCCGCATCGCTGAAAGCTGGTCCATGCTATAGGAATCCCTGATTGGTCAAAAAAGAGGACTATTGTTCGGCTATTTGAATAGTCTGGTCGAATATAGGATACTTTTCCTCAAAACGGAATAACCATATGTTAGTGTCAAGTGATGGAAGCACTCGTGATCTCGATATCACTCGATGTGCTCGAAAAAGGAGTGCGCGATGACGGCGCATTGGAAGGATGTCGTGCTCGACGGCATCGCGGAAGGTCCGGTGACGGTGAAGGTCTGTCACGGCGATGTCGACAAGAAGACGGCGCCGCTGGTGCTTTACCTCCACGGCGGCGCCTTTCTCGACCGCGGCGAGGATGGCGAGTTGCCGGTGGCACGGTGCCTTGCCGACGCGGGCGCGATCGTGGTGACGCCGGACGGGAGCGCCCCCGACCGCAGCGCCTTTCCCAAGGCGCTGGAAGAGGCTTTCGCGGTGCTTTCGTATCTGAGCCGCAAGCGTACGCTGCTCGGGGCGAAGAAATCGCTGCTGTTCGTCGCCGGCGAGGAAGCGGGCGGCAATCTGGCGGCGGGGGTGGCGCTGAAGGCGCGCGACCAGATGCCGGGAATGCTCGACGGCCAGATCCTGATCTCGCCGCTGCTCGATCCCTTCATGGGTACGAAGTCCTTTCGCAAGGCGGAGGAGAGCGGTATGCGCGAGCGCTGGACCGAGGGCTGGAACCGCTATCTCGGTTTCCTCGGGGGCGTGTGCCATCCCTATGCCGCGCCGCGGTTCTGCTCGCGGCTCGGCGGCGTTGCGCCGGCGCTGGTCCTGACGGCCGTGGACGATCCGCTGCTCGACGAAAGCGTCGGCTATGCGGACCGCCTCAGGCAGGCGGGCGTGCCGGTCGATCAGCGGATACTCCCCGCCGGGCTGGGCTGGCCGGCGATCTATGGCGGGCATTCCGGCGACATGCCGCGCTGGCAGGAGAAGGTGAGCAAGGCGTTCGGCATTTTCGTCGAGGAAATGCGGGTTCGTCCCGAATGACAGCGACATGATTTTTTGCGGCGGCCGGACCCAAGCCGGCGCCGCCTGACGGAGATAGTAACATGAAGTCCAACGACAAGCGCTGGGCCCTGTGGGGCGCCGGTATCAGCCTTGCTGCGTCCGTTGCAGGCGCTGCCTTCTATCTGGAACTGCCGCGCGGCGCCGAGGCCGGCGAGCCTGCGGCGGCTGCTGCACCCGCCGCCGTGCCGGTGACGGTCGCGACCGTTGAGCCGCACGACATCACCACATGGCAGGAGTTTTCCGGCCGCCTGGAGGCGATCGACCGCGTCGAGGTGCGTCCGCGCGTCGCCGGCGCCATCCAGTCGGTGCACTTCCGCGAGGGCGCGCTGGTCAAGCAGGGCGACCTGCTTGTGTCCATCGACCCGGCGCCCTATCAGGCGGCGGTGGCGCAGGCCGAGGCGCAGGTTTCGGCGGCGTCCGCCCGGCTCGATCTCGCCAGGGTCGAGCTTGACCGCGGCCATCGGCTTTCCGACAACCGCACGATCTCCCAGAGCGATCTCGACCAGCGTTCCGGCGCCTATAGCGAGGCCAACGCCAATCTGAAGGCCGCACAGGCGGCGCTGCAGACGGCGCAGCTCAACCTCGACTACACGGAAGTCCGCGCGCCGATCGCCGGCCGTGTCGGCAAGCTGGAGGTCACGGTCGGCAATCTCGTCGCCGCCGGTTCCGCTTCGCCGGCGCTGACGACGCTGGTTTCGGTCGATCCGATCTATGCGGGCTTCAATGCCGGCGAAGAGGTGGTGACCAAGGCGCTCTCCGAGATTGCCGCCGATGGCGGCGCTACGCCGCCGGTCGAGCAGATCCCGGTGCAGATCGGCACCGCGGCCGATGACGGCACGCCGATCACCGGCCGTCTGCAACTCATCGACAACCAGGTCGATGCGGCAAGCGGCACGGTCGGCGTCCGCGCCGTCTTCGACAATCCCGGCGGCCGCCTCATCCCCGGCCAGTTCGTGCGGGTGCGCATGGGCGAGCCGAAATCGGCGAACCGGCTGGTGATTAGCGAGCGGGCGATCGGCACCGATCAGGACAAGAAGTTCGTCCTCGTCGTTGGCGCCGACAACAAGGCCACCTATCGCCAGATCGTGCTCGGCGGCGCCGCCGACGGCATGCGGATCGTGACCTCCGGCCTCGCCGCCGGCGACCGCATCATCGTCAACGGCCTGCAGCGCATCCGTCCCGGCGCGCTGGTCGATCCGCAGCCGGAACAGAAGGTCGCGGCAAAGTAATTCCCTACCTCCCCCTTGAGGGGGGAGGTCGCCGCGTCAGCGGCGGGTGGGGGTGACACCTCGCGGCGCATTCGGGTTGGCGGGGTCACCCCGCCCCGGAGCTTCGCTCCGACCCTCCCCCTCAAGGGGAGGGTTGGGGAGTTCCTACAACTAATTTCTGCCCGTTCGGCGGCTATCCGGCCGCCGCAGCGACCTTTGCATCCATGTTCATGCCGGAAAGGGCTTAGACATGACGTTTTCCCGTTTCTTCATCGACCGCCCGGTCTTCGCCGGCGTGCTGTCGGTCCTCATTCTCGTGGCCGGGTTGATCGGCCTCAAGCTGCTGCCGATTTCCGAATATCCGGAGGTCGTGCCGCCCTCGATCGTCGTGCGCGCCACCTATCCCGGCGCCAACCCGAGCGTGATCGCCGAAACGGTGGCGACACCGCTCGAAGAGCAGATCAACGGCGTCGAAGGCATGCTCTATATGTCGAGCCAGGCGACGTCGGACGGCGTTCTCACCGTCACCGTCACCTTCAAGCTCGGCACCGACCCGGACAAGGCGCAGCAGCTCGTGCAGAACCGCGTCAGCCAGGCGGAACCCCGCCTGCCGGCGGAAGTGCGCGCGCTCGGCATCACCACGGTCAAAAGCTCGCCCGACTTCATCATGGTCGTCAACCTGATCTCCGACGGCGACAGCCACGACATCACCTATCTGCGCAACTATGCGACGCTGAACGTCAAGGACCGGCTGGCCCGCATCGAAGGCGTCGGCCAGGTGCAGGTCTTCGGCGCCGGCGACTATTCGATGCGCGTCTGGATCGACCCGCAGAAGGCCGCCGAGCATAATCTTGCCGCCAGCGACATCAGCAACGCCATCGGCGCGCAGAACGTGCAGGCCGCCGCCGGCATTATCGGCGCATCGCCGAGCCGTCCGGGCGTCGACCTGCAATTGAACGTCAATGCGCAAGGGCGCCTGCGCACGCCGGAAGAGTTCGGCAACATCATCGTCAAGACGGGCGCCAATGGCGAAATCACCCGCCTTCGCGACGTCGCCCGCATCGAACTCGGTGCCGCCGACTATACGCTGCGGTCGCTGCTCGACGGCAAGCCGGCGGTGGCTATCGCGGTTCTGCAGGCTCCCGGCTCGAACGCCATCGAGATTGCCGACAATGTCCGCGCCACCATGGATGAGCTGCAGCTCGCCATGCCCGCCGGCGTCAAGTACGAGATCGTCTACGACACCACCAAGTTCGTGCGCGCCTCGATCGAGAAGGTCATCGACACGCTGCTCGAAGCCGTGGCGCTGGTCGTCCTCGTCGTCATCCTCTTCCTGCAGACGTGGCGTGCCTCGATCATTCCGCTGATCGCCGTTCCGGTCTCGATCATCGGCACCTTCGCGGTGATGTATGCCTTCGGCTTCTCGATCAACGCGCTCAGCCTCTTCGGGCTGGTGCTGGCGATCGGCATCGTCGTCGACGACGCGATCGTCGTCGTCGAAAACGTCGAGCGCAACATCGAGAACGGGCTTACCCCGCGCAACGCGACCTACAAGGCCATGAAGGAAGTGTCCGGCCCGATCATCGCGATCGCGCTGGTGCTGGTCGCGGTCTTCGTGCCGCTCGCCTTCATCTCCGGCCTTTCCGGCCAGTTCTACCGCCAGTTCGCGCTGACGATCGCCATTTCGACCGTCATATCCGCCTTCAACTCGCTGACGCTTTCGCCGGCGCTCGCCGCCCTTCTCCTGAAAGGGCATCACGCGCCGAAGGACTGGCTGACGCGGGCGATGGACGCGGTGTTCGGCTGGTTCTTCCGCGGCTTCAACCGCGCCTTCGGCGGGGCTGCGACCTATTATGGCAAGGGCGTGGGCGGCCTCCTCTCGCGCAAGAGCATCGTCATGGTGATCTATCTGGCGCTGGTCGGCGCCACCTACGGCCTGTTCAGCTCGGTTCCCGGCGGCTTCGTGCCCTCGCAGGACAAGCAGTACCTGATCGGCTTCGCGCAGTTGCCGGATGCCGCGAGCCTCGACCGCACGGAAGACGTCATCAAGCGCATGACCGACATCGCGCTCGCCCAGCCGGGCGTCGCCCATGCCATCGCCTTTCCGGGCCTCTCGATCAACGGCTTCACCAACTCGTCCAACGCCGGCATCGTCTTCGTGACGCTGAAGGATTTCGACGAGCGCAAGACGCCGGATCTTTCCGGCGGGGCGATCGCCATGCAGTTGAACCAGAAGTTCGCCTCCATCCAGGATGCGTTCATCGCCATGTTCCCGCCGCCGCCGGTCAACGGGCTCGGCACGACGGGCGGCTTCAAGCTGCAGATCGAGGACCGCGCCGGCCTCGGCAACAAGGCGCTCGACGATGCCGCGAAAGCGGTCATCGGCAAGGCCTACCAGACGCCGGAACTCGCCGGCATCTTCTCGAGCTACCAGATCAACGTGCCGCAGCTCTTCGCCGATCTCGACCGCGCCAAGGCCGAGCAGCTCGGGGTTTCCGTCACCGACGTCTTCCAGACGCTGCAGATCTATCTCGGCTCGCTCTACGTCAACGACTTCAACGCCTTCGGCCGCACCTACAGCGTCCGTGTGCAGGCCGATGCCGGCTTCCGGGCAAAGCCCGAGGATATCGGCCAGTTGAAGGTGCGCTCGGCCTCGGGGCAGATGATCCCGCTGTCGGCGCTCCTGAAGGTGGAGCCGAGCACCGGACCGGAGCGCACGAACCGGTATAACGGCTTCCTCGCGGCCGATATCAACGGCGGTCCGGCGCCGGGCTTCTCCTCCGGCCAGGCGCAGGCGGCGATCGAGACGATCCTGCACGAGACGCTGCCTCCCGGCATCGACTTCGAATGGACGGACCTGACCTACCAGCAGATCCTCGCCGGCAATTCGAGCGTCGTCGTCTTCCCGCTGGCCCTGCTCCTCGTTTTCCTGGTGCTCGCCGCCCAGTATGAGAGCCTCACCCTGCCGCTTGCGATCATCATGATCGTGCCGATGGGCGTGCTGGCGGCGCTGACGGGCGTCTGGCTCACCGGTGGAGACAACAACATCTTCACCCAGATCGGCCTCGTCGTGCTGGTCGGGCTTTCGGCGAAGAACGCGATCCTGATCGTGGAATTCGCCCGCGAGCTGGAATTCGAAGGCCGCAACCCGGTGCAAGCCGCGATCGAGGCGAGCCGGATGCGCCTGCGACCGATCCTGATGACCTCCATGGCCTTCATCATGGGCGTCGTGCCGCTCGTCACCTCGACCGGCGCCGGCTCGGAAATGCGCGCCGCCATGGGTGTCGCGGTGTTCTCCGGCATGATCGGCGTCACCTTCTTCGGCATCTTCATGACGCCGGTCTTCTACGTGCTCATGCGCAGGCTGACGGGCAACCGTCCGCTGATCCAGCACAAGGAAACCGAGCATGAGCACGAGGCGGAGGTCATTCGCTTCGCCGCCGAATAGCGGGATCGCGCCGGCATCTCTTGACCCCCGTGCCGGTGCTGCGGGCGGGACCTTCGGGTTCCGCCCGTTTTCGTCTGCGGCCTCCTCGACAGCGCGCCGCCCGGATGCGATGAAAGGCGCGGCGACCCAATGGGAGATGCAGAGATGAGCGCGCTTGCGGAAATCTATCTCGTGCGGCACGGCGAAACCGAATGGAGCGCGTCCGGCCGGCATACCGGCCGCAGCGACATTCCCCTGACGCCGGTGGGCGAAGAGGCGGCGCGAAAGCTCGCGGCCCGGCTTTCCGGCCCCGAATTCGCGCAAGTATGGTCGAGCCCGTCGTCGCGGGCGCAGTCGACTTGCGCGTTGGCGGGCTACGGCGAGCGGCGGCAGGTGAAGCCCGATCTCGCCGAATGGGACTACGGCGCCTATGAGGGGCTGACGACGAAGCAGATAATTGCCGAGCGCCCCGGCTGGCAGCTCTTCCGCGACGGCTGCCCGAGCGGCGAGACGTCGGCGGACGCCGGCGCGCGCGCCGACCGGATCATTGCCGAGGCGCGCGGCGTCACCGGCACGCTGCTGATCTTTTCGAGCGCGCATTTCCTGCGCGTGCTCGTCGCCCGCTGGCTCGGCTTGCCGCCGGAAAAGGGCGCTCTCTTCGTGCTCGATACCACCAGCATCAGCGTTCTCGGCTATGAGCACGATCTGACCGAGCCGGTCGTCCGGCGCTGGAACCAGCGATAAGAGATGGGAGACGGCTGTGGCGTCGGATAGGATACGCAAGATCGCCTTTCTCGGAACCGGCCTGATGGGCGCGCCCATGGCGCGGCGGCTCCTTGGCGCCGGCTTCTCCGTGACCGTGTGGAACCGCGATTCCGCGAAGGCAGCAGCGCTTGGCCGCGGCGGCGCGACCGTTGCCGGCTCGGCGGCGGAAGCGGCGCGCGGAGCGTCCGTCGTCATCACCATGCTGACGGATGCGGCGGCGGTCGGCGAGGTGCTTTTCGGGAACGGCGGCATTGCCGGCGTGCTCGACGAGGGCGCGACCGTCGTCGACATGAGTTCGATCGCGCCCGAGGCGGCGCGCGACCATGCGGCGCGTCTGGCGCAGCGCGGCGTCCGGCATATCGACGCGCCGGTTTCGGGCGGTGTCGTCGGGGCCGAGGCGGGGACGCTGGCGATCATGGCGGGGGGCGATGCGGCGGCGGTTACGGATATGGCCGGCGTCTTCGCGCCGCTCGGCCGCGTTACCCATGTGGGGCCGAGCGGCACCGGGCAGCTTGCCAAGCTCGGCAACCAGCAGATCGTCGCCATCACCATCGGCGCCATCGCCGAAGCCATGGTGCTGGTCGAGGCCGGCGGCGGCTCGCGCGCGGCCTTCCGCGATGCCATCCGCGGCGGCTTCTGCGAAAGCCGCATTCTCGACCTGCACGGGCAGCGGATGATCGCCCGCGAATTCGCCCCCGGCGGCACGGCGCGCAACCAGTTGAAGGACCTCGATGCGGTGATGGCGACGGCTCAGGCGCTTTCGCTCAGCCTGCCGCTGACCGAGGCGGTGCATGCGGAATTTGCGGAATTCGTCGCGGAGGACGGCGGCGAGAAGGACCATAGCGGCCTCCTCCTGCACCTCGAGGCCAGAAATGGCCGCAAGCCCGATCCTTGATTGCCGGCGTCGTCCTGCTAGATTCGAAGAGTAGAATTCGGTTGTGTCGGCGTTTGCATAAACGCGGCTTAAACCAGCGGCTGCTATCGTCGCCTCGTGAACTCGTCATCTTGTATATCAGCTTTGGAGCAGCATACGGTGGCCAAGAGGATGTCGCGCCGGTCCGACCAGGAATTCCAGGACCTCCTGAGGAGGCTGGAGCTGGCCCTTCACGCGTCGCAGATCGGCGTGTGGGAGCATCATCTCGCCACCGAGGAGGTGTTCTGGGATCGCCAGATGCACCGCATCTATGCGACGGGGCGGACCAGCCGCAAGATAGCCGCGACGGCCTGGCGCGAGTTCATCCATCCCGACGACCGCGAGCGCGCCATCGAGGAATTCTTCGCGGCCGTCGCCGCCAAGGGTCTCTACGATTCGCAATTCCGCATCGTGCGGCCGGACGGCGAGGTTCGTTATCTGCGGTCCCGCGGGCACTTCTACGAGGCGCGGGACGGCGAGCCGTGCTGCATCGGCGCCGAATGGGACATCACCGCCGACGTCCTGCTCAACCGCGCGCTGGACGAACAGCGGGCGGTGGCGGAAGCGCGCGCCGTCATGCTGGAGCGCAGCCGGGCGCATATCGAATACGCCGCCGACCACGACTACCTGACCGGCCTGCCGAACCGGCGCTATTTCGACCGGCGCTTTGCGGAAATGCTTGCCGACGAGCGGATCGGCCATATCGCCATCCTGCATTTCGACCTCGACCGCTTCAAGCAGATCAACGACAAGTCGGGCCACCCGGCCGGCGACGCCTTCCTGCGCCGCGCCGCCGAACGCATCCTCGGCGCGGTCGGGGAGCGCGACATGGTGGCCCGCATCGGCGGCGACGAGTTCGTCGTCATGCTGACCGATGTCGCGGATGCCGAGGCGCTTGCCAAGGCCGCCGAGACGATGAGCGCGCTGCTGCAGCAGCCGGTGCGCTTCGGGCAGGAGACCCTGCAGAGCGGCGCATCCGTCGGCGTGGCCTGGAGCCGGCGGGAGACGGCGGCGAACCTTCTGATCGAGTCCGACCTCGCGCTCTTCAATGCCAAGAAGCTCGGCCGCAACCGTGTCGAATTCTTCACGCCGGAGCTTCAGGCCGGCTTGCACGAGGCGCGGCAGCTTGCCGAGGAACTGGATGCCGCGCTCGCGCTCGGCCAGATCGAGCCCTTCTATCAGGTGCAGGTGGATGCGCATTCCCGCCGGATCGTCGGGCTGGAGGCGCTGGCGCGCTGGCGCCATCCCGCCCGCGGCATCATTCCGCCGGCCGACTTCCTGAAGATCGCCGACGAGAACAACCGGACGGCGGAGATCGACGAGGCCATATTGAAGCGGGTGCTTGCCGACCGCGCGGCCTGGGCGGCAGCGGGGATCGCGCCGTTGCGCGCTTCCGTGAACATTTCCATCAAGCGGCTGGCCGATCCGCGGCTTGCCGAGAGCCTTGCCGCGCTCGATATCCCGCCCGGCGTGCTCGTCTTCGAACTGTTGGAGACGATCTTCCTCGACGATTGCGACGAGGGGATGCTGGCGAATATCGATCAGATCAAGGCGATGGGGATCGAGATCGAGATCGACGATTTCGGCTCCGGCCATGCCTCGCTCGTCGGGCTGATCAAGCTGAAGCCGAAGCGGCTGAAGATCGACCGCCAGCTTGTCTCCGAGATCACCCATTCCGAAAAGCAGCGCCGCCTGCTTGCCTCCATCGTCGAGATCGCCAAGGTCGTCGGCGTCGAGGTGGTGGCCGAAGGCGTGGAGACGGAGGAACATGCCGTCCTGCTGGCCCGCATGGGCTGCGACATTCTCCAGGGCTATGCGCTCGGACGGCCGGTTTCGCGCGCCGATATGACCGCCCGGCTTGCCGCCGCCAAGGCCGAACGGCCGCTTGCGGACGTCACGCAATATTGAGGAGCCGGATCAGGCCGTAGCTGATCGCTGCAAGGGCTGCGACCGAGAATAGCGCGGCCGTGATCACCCGACCGCCGGCATGGGCGACGGAGCGGACGTCGACGGAAAGGCCGAGCGCGGCCATGGCGACCACCGTCAGCACGTTCGAGACGAAGGCCATCGGGGAAAGGGCCGCCTCCGGCACGAGGTCCAGCGAGCGCAGCGCCATCATACCGAGAAAGCCGAGGATGAACCACGGCACCATGGCGGGGCGGCGATGCCCTGGCTCGACGCTTTCGCCGTTGCGCGCCAGCAGGCCGAGCACGAAGGTGACCGGCCCGAGCATCAGCACGCGCACCAGCTTGACCAGCGTTCCCGTCTGCACGCCGAGCAGGCCGACCGGCGCGGTGGCGGCCAGCACCTGCGGCACGGCATAGACCGTCATGCCGGCGAGGATGCCGTATTGCGAGACCGAAAGCCCGCCATGGAAATAGAGTGCCGGCAGCACGAAGACGGCGAGCACGCCGAGGACGGCGGTAAAGGCGAGCGATGCCGCGACCTCCTCCGGTCCCGCCCGCAACACCGGTGCGACGGCGACGATGGCGGAATTGCCGCAGATGGAGTTGCCGCAGGCGATCAGCGCCGCAAGCTTCGGCGCCAGCCCCAAGGCCCGGCCGATCAGGTAGCTCACCGCGATGGAGACCATCACCACGACGGCGATGCCGCCGACGAGCGCGAGGCCCGCGCCGCGGATCGCCGAAAGGCTGATCGAGGCGCCGAGGAGGACGATGGCAATCTCGAGCGGCCGCTTGGCGGCGAAATCGATGCCCGCCCGCGTGTCAGCGCCGAGCCGCAGAGCCGTGCTGAGCGCAATGCCGATGGCAATCGCAAGCACCAGCCCCTCGATCCAGCGCCCGCCGAAAAGGCCGATCTCCAGCCGCTCGGCGCCGGCCGCGATGAGTGCGACGCCGACGCTGAGGCCAAGCCCCGGAAGGATGGAGGAGGGGGAGAATTCGGTGGTCGACATGATGCACGGTCTTTTCTGCAAATCGCGGATACCGTGCAAATATCTCACCGCGGAACGTGTACTTCCATGGAATAGCATTCTATGTTTCATTCGGAATAATAGAACGATCCTCCATGACCTTCGAACAACTCGCCATATTCGTCGCCGTTGCGGAACGGGAGCATCTGACCCGCGCCGCCGAGGCCATCCGCTTGACGCCGTCTGCCGTGAGCGCGGCGATCAAGAACCTCGAAGCCTATTACGGCGTCGAACTGTTCCACCGCGTCGGCCGGCGGATCGAGCTGACCGATGTCGGCCGCAGCTTCCTCGGCGAGGCAAAGGCGACGCTTGCGCGCGTTCGCTCTGCCGAACTGATGCTGTCGGAATTCGGCGGCCTGCAGCGCGGCAGCCTGCGCGTGTCGGCCAGCCAGACGATCGCCAGCTACTGGCTGCCGCCGATCCTCATGCGCTTCCATGCCGAGCATCCGGGCATCGGGCTGGAACTGACGATCGGCAACACCCGCACCGTTTCCGAGGCCGTGATCGAGGGAAGCGCCGAACTCGGCTTCGTCGAGGGCGCGGTCGACGCGCCGGCGCTGTCGTCAAGGGCGGTCGCGAGCGACGCGCTGGTCGTGGTCGTCTCGCCGGATCATCCCTGGGCGGACGGACGCCGCCTCGATGCCGACGATATCGTCGGCGGGGGACCGTGGGTGATGCGGGAGGAGGGGTCGGGCACGCGCTCGGAATTCGAGGCCGCAATCGGCAAGCTCTCGCGCTCGCCGCACGATCTCAACGTGGCGCTGACGCTGCCCTCGAACGAGGCGGTGTTGTCGGCGGTGCGTGCCGGCCGCTGCGCGGCCGCGCTGTCGAGTGCGGCGGCCGGGCTCCATCTGCAGCAGGGGCTGCTGGCGTGCGCCGCCTTCGATCTGCCGGCGCGCGATTTCCGGCTGCTGCGCCACAAGGAGCGGCATGCCAGCAAGGCGGCCGTGGCGCTGGAGGCGCTTTGCAAGGGGTCGGCGGATTATTCGCCCCGCCGCTGACCGGCGACGACAAGCTCGATCTCGTGACGGTAAAGCATCGCCTCGATGTCGTTCGGCGGGCGCTGGTCTGTGACCAGCATGTCGTAGGTGGATGGCTCGTCGATGATGATCGGCGCGGTGCGGCCGAATTTGGCGCTGTCGGCGACGATGATGCGGTTCTGCGCCCGCCGCGCCGCCTCGCGCGAATATTCCGCCTCGTCCAGATCGTGCAGCATGAAGCCGGAGGTGGCGTTGACCGCGCCGACGGAGAGGATCGCATGGCGGACGTTGAAGCGGCGCAGGAAATTCAGCGCCTCCGCGCCGAAGGCGCCGCCGTCGTGGCCGCGCAGCTCGCCGCCGGCGAAGAAGACGCGGTTGCCGTTGCGCGTCGCCAGCGCGTTGGCGACGGAGACGGCATTGGTGACGATGAAGAGGTTCTGGTGCTTCTGAAGCGCGACCGCGATGAAGGCGGTGGTGGAGCCGATGTCGAGGAAGAGCGTGTCGCCGTTTTCGATCAGGCCGGCGACCTGGGCTGCGATCAGGCGCTTGGCCTCCGGATTTTCGTTCATCCGGAAGTGCAGCGGCTGCTCGATCATCGAATCCTTGATGTGGACGCCGCCATGGACCTTGGTGACCAGTCCGTTCGCCTCCAGCGTGCGGATATTGCGGCGGATGGTCTCTTCGGAAACGGCGAGCCTTTCGGCGAGGAACTGGATGCGGCTGGCGCCGCCGGCAAGCCGCAGTTCCTCCAGGATCTCCCGTTCCCTGTGATTCGAATGCATCGGCAATTGCTCGGCACCTGACATTCCACCCACCTCTGTCTTCCGCCCGGTATCAGATTTATGTCATATTGGCGACGCCGTGAAGCGTGTTTCATTGCAACCTTGATAGGGAATTGCTTTATTAGGGCTATATTTTAGACGTAGAAACCAACAAAAAGCCAAAAGCGCGTTATATTCTGTGGGTCTGCTGCTTGACAGTCCGCCGTTTGTGACAAACCTTTCAGGCAAGCGGCTGGACGGGCTCGGGAGGAGCGATGAGCGTAACGCCCGAAGACAGGATAAAGGCCCTCGGCATCTGGAACGGGCCGATCGAAATTGCAGCCCTGACGGGCGGCATCACCAACCGCAACTATCTGGTCTTAGAGCGCAATCGCCGCTGTGTCGTGCGCCTCGGCGCCGATATCGCCGTGCACCACATCAGCCGCGCCAACGAGCTTGCCGCCAGCAAGGCGGCCCATGAGGCGGGCATTTCGCCGGCGGTTCTCCACCACGCGCCGGGCGTTCTCGTCCTCGACTATGTCGGCGGGCGGCATCTGTCGGCGGAGGATGTGCGCGATCCGGCGACCTTGCTGCGGCTCCTGCCGCTCCTGCGCCGCTGCCACACGGAAATCCCCAAATATTTTCGCGGGCCGGCGGTGATTTTCTGGGTCTTTCATGTGGTGCGCGACTACGCCGCGCTGCTCATCGAAGCCCGCAGCCGGCACGCGCCGCACCTGCCCTCGCTGATCGAGACGGCCGAGGCGCTGGAGCGTGCGGCCGGGCCATTCGACATCGTTTTCGGCCACAACGACCTGCTCGCCAACAATTTTCTCGACGACGGCGAACGCCTCTGGCTGATCGACTGGGACTATGCCGGCTTCAACACGCCGCTCTTCGATCTCGGCGGCCTTTCTTCCAACAACCAGCTTTCGCAGCCCCAGGAGAAGGCGATGCTGACCGCCTATTTCGGCGCGGCGCCGGATGCGGACCTGTGGCGGCGCTACCGGGCGATGAAGGCGGCCTCGCTGCTGCGCGAAAGCCTGTGGAGCATGGTGTCGGAAATCCACTCCACCATCGATTTCGACTATGCGGCCTATACGGCCGAGAACCTGATGCGCTTCCAGCGCGCCTATGACGATTTTCGCGATGCCGAGGTTCATTGAATGAAAGAGCTGCCAACAAACGCCAAGGCGATCGTGATCGGCGGCGGCATTATCGGGTGTTCCACGGCCTACCATCTGGCGAAGCTCGGCTGGACGGACACGGTGCTTCTGGAGCGCAAGAAGCTCACCTCGGGGACGACCTTTCACGCCGCAGGCCTCGTCGGCCAGTTGCGCAGCAACGCCAATATCACGCAGCTTCTCGGCTATTCCGTCGATCTCTACAAGCGGCTGGAGGCCGAGACCGGCCTTGCCACCGGCTGGAAGATGAACGGGGGCCTGAGGCTTGCCTGCAACGAGGAACGCTGGACCGAGGTCAAGCGTCAGGCGACCACCGCGCAGTCCTTCGGCCTCAACATGCAACTGCTAACGCCGCGCGAGGCGCAGGACCTCTGGCCGCTGATGCAGGTGGACGACGTGATCGGCGCGGCCTATCTGCCGACCGACGGGCAGGCCAACCCCTCCGACATCACGCAGGCGCTGGCGAAGGGCGCGCGCATGGCGGGGGCTGCGATCTTCGAGGATACCGAAGTCCTCGACATCGAGATCGACAAGGGCCGCATCCGCGCCGTCGTGACGAACCGCGGCCGGATCGAATGCGAGCGGGTCGTCGTCTGCGCCGGCCAGTGGACGCGGGCCTTTGCGGCGCGCTTCGGCGTCAACGTGCCGCTCGTCTCCGTCGAGCACCAGTATCTCATCACCGAATCCTTCGGCGTGCCCTCCAACCTGCCGACGCTGCGCGACCCGGACCGGCTGACCTATTACAAGGAAGAGGTCGGTGGCCTCGTCATGGGCGGCTACGAGCCCGATCCGATCGCCTGGGCGACGGGCGGCATTCCTGAAGGCTTCCACTTCACGCTGCTCGACAGCAATGTCGATCATTTCTCGCAGATCATGGAGCAGGCACTCGCGCGTGTTCCGGCACTGGAAACCGCCGGGGTGAAACAGCTTCTCAACGGCCCGGAAAGCTTTACGCCGGACGGCAATTTCATTCTCGGCGAGGCGCCGGAGCTGAGGAACTTCTTCGTCGGCGCCGGCTTCAACGCCTTCGGCATCGCATCCGCCGGCGGCGCGGGCATGGCGCTGGCGGAATGGGTGGCGAAGGGCGAGCCGCCCTACGACCTCTGGCCCGCCGACATCCGCCGCTTCGGCCGCCCGCATTTCGATACGGACTGGGTGCGCACGCGCACGCTCGAAGCCTATGGCAAGCACTACACCATGGCCTGGCCGCATGAGGAGCACTCGAGCGGCCGCCCCTGCCGCAAGTCGCCGCTCTACGACCGGCTGAAGGCGCAAGGCGCCTGCTTCGGCGAAAAGCTCGGCTGGGAGCGGCCGAACTGGTTCGCCGATCTCTTCGCCGGCGAGGAGCCGAAGGATATCTACAGCTACGGCCGGCAGAACTGGTTCAAGGCCGTGGGCCGCGAGCACCGGGCCGTGCGCGAGGCGGCGGTCCTCTTCGACCAGACCTCGTTCGCCAAGTTCGTCGTCAAGGGGCGCGACGCCGAGGCGGCGCTGAGCTTCATCGCCTCCAACGACGTGGCGAAGCCCGTCGGCTCGCTCGTCTACACCCAGATGCTCAACGACCGGGGCGGCATCGAATGCGACGTGACGGTGGCGCGGATCGCCGAGAACGAGTTCTACATCGTCACCGGCACCGGCTTTGCGACCCACGACTTCGACTGGATCGCCAAAAACATTCCGGCCGGCATGCATGCCGAGATCGTCGACGTCACCTCGGCCTATTCCGTGCTGTCGCTGATGGGGCCGAACACGCGGGCCATTCTGGAGAGGGTGACGGGCGCGGACGTCTCGAACGCCGCCTTTCCCTTCGGCCGCGTCAGGACCATCGGCATCGCCGGCTGCCCCGTCCGGGCGCTGCGCATCACCTATGTCGGCGAGCTGGGCTATGAGCTGCATGTGCCGGTCGAATATGCCGCGACCGTCTACGACGCGCTGATGGAGGCGGGCCGCGACCAGGGGCTGATCAACGCCGGCTACCGCGCGATCGAAAGCTGCCGTCTGGAAAAGTTCTATCGCGCCTGGGGCTCCGACATCGGCCCGGACCATACGCCGGTGGAAGCGGGGCTTGCCTGGGCGGTGAAGACGAAAACGAAGACCGTCTTCCGCGGCCGCGAGGCGATCGAGCGCCAACTCGCGACCGGCGTCAAGAAGATGCTCGCCTGCTTCGTCCCCGACGATCCCGAAACCGTGCTGCTTGGCCGCGAAACCATCTACCGCAACGGCGAACGCGTCGGCTGGCTCTCCAGCGGCGGCTTCGGCTACACCATCGGCAAACCGATCGGCTACGGCTACGTGCGCAACAGCGACGGCGTGACCGAGGATTACGTGCTCTCCGGCACCTACGACCTCGACGTCGCCATGCGACGCGTGCCCTGCACGGTATCGCTGACGCCGCTTTATGATCCGGGGATGGTTCGGGTGAAGGGGTGACGAGATGGTGGCCGGATAGGAATCTTCTTTCCGAAGCGGTTGGGTTTTGATATAAATCGGCAATGCCGACAGTTCTCCGCTTCGATGGCTTGAGCGTGGTCATCTATCCGAACGATCATCGACCCGCGCATGTTCACGTCAAGGGACCGGGCAGCGAAGCGGTGTTTATCCTGCACTGTCCCGATGGTCCGCCGGCGCTGCGGGAAAATTTCGGCTTCAACGGCCCCGAACTGAACAGGATCGAGGCTGAACTGGCCGGCGTGCTGGCAACACTCTGCGCGGAATGGAGAACGTTTCATGGCCGTTACTGAACAGGACGTTCAACAGGCGGAAAAGCGGATGGCGGCGCTGCGGGAGAACGGCTTTGCCGTTTCCGCGCGCTATGATCGCCGTTCGGCCCGCATTGTCGTCAACCTGAATACCGGCGTGCAGGTCGCTTTCCCGCCGCGGCTTGCCGAAGGTCTTGCCGACGCTAGCCCGGCCGATCTTGCCGAAATCGAGATCAGCCCGGCGGGCCTCGGCCTGCACTGGCCGAAGCTCGACGCCGATGTCTATGTGCCGGCGCTGCTGCAGGGTGTTCTTGGTTCCAAGCGCTGGATGGCGGCGCAGCTCGGCGCGGCCGGCGGTCAGGCCCGTTCACGCGCGAAGACTGAGGCGGCGCGAGAAAACGGTCGCAAAGGCGGAAGGCCGCGCAAGGCAGCGGGTGGTCTGTAACCACCCATCCAAACTCCAGCGTATAAAACCGCCCGCTGCGGCATAGGGTCTTGACTCATCGCCTCTTTCGACCTCAATCGAACTACAGTCTTAGCGACAGGGAAGGGCGGTATGACGGAAGCGAACGTCAAGCTTGAGGAAAGCTGGAAGCAGGCGCTGTCGGGCGAATTCGCCAGCCCCTATATGCGCGACCTGAAGGCTTTTCTTCTGGAGGAGAAGCAGCGCGGCAAGTCGATCTTTCCGACGGGGCCTGAATATTTCCGCGCGCTCGATCTGACGCCGCTTTCCGACATCAAGGTGGTGATCCTCGGGCAGGACCCTTATCATGGCCTCGGGCAGGCACATGGGCTCTGCTTCAGCGTGCGGCCGGGCGTGCGCATTCCGCCCTCGCTCGTCAATATCTACAAGGAAATGGAAACCGATCTCGGCCTTGCGCCGCCGCGTCACGGCTTTCTGGAAAGCTGGGCGAAACAGGGCGTGCTGCTCCTGAACAGCGTGCTCACGGTCGAGGAATCGCGCGCCGCCTCGCATCAGGGCAAGGGCTGGGAGCGCTTCACCGACGCCGTCATCCGCGCCGTCAACGACGAATGCTCTTCCGTCGTCTTCATGCTCTGGGGCTCCTACGCCCAGCGCAAGGCGTCCTTTGTCGACACGACCCGCCACCTCGTGCTGAAAGCCGTGCATCCGTCGCCGCTCTCGGCCCACAACGGCTTCTTCGGCTGCCGGCACTTTTCCAAGGCGAACGCTTTTCTGGAATCGCGCGGACGCACGCCGGTCGACTGGGCCTTGCCAGCCGATCCTCAGCGGGCCGGCTGATCCCCCGGATTGGATGAACAAGACGGTTTCATCGTTCAGTCATTGAGGACAATGCGTTTGGGCGATCGCGTCTATCGCTTTTGCCTTTGCGGGGCCATTTTCACGCTCATGGAAATGCTCGGTTCAGCCGGGCAGAGAAAGGGGTTTTGAAATGCTCGATCAGATCAAGGGTCTGCACCACGTCACCTCGATGGCGGAAGATGCCCGCACCAACAACCGCTTCTTCACCCACACGCTCGGCCTGCGCCGCGTCAAGAAGACCGTCAACTTCGATGCGCCGGAGGTCTATCACCTCTATTACGGCGACGAGATCGGCACGCCGGGCTCGGTCATGACCTATTTTCCGTTCCCGAAGATGGCCAAGGGCCGTCCGGGGACCGGCGAGGTCGGCACGACCGTCTTTTCGGTTCCCGAAGGCTCCATCGGCTACTGGAACAATCGCCTGGCGCTGCAGGGCGTCGAGGGCCTGAAGGAAGATCATTCCTTCGGCCGGAAGCGGCTGCATTTCGCCGGTCCCGATGGCGACGGCTTCGCGCTGGTCGAGGTCAGGGACGATCCGCGCGAGCCCTGGACCCATGGCGGCGTCGAGGCGGAAAACGCGATCCGCGGCTTTCACTCGGTCGCCATGCGGCTGCGCGACGAGGGCGCCACGGCCGAACTGCTGAAATATATGGGCTATGAGGTCGCCGACACCCATGAGGGCGTCAGGCGGCTGGCGATCCCCGGCGGCAACGGCGCGGATTTCGTCGATCTCGAAACCCTGCCGGGCATCGACCGCGCGCTGCCGGGCGCGGGTTCGGTTCACCATGTCGCCTTTGCGGTCGAGAACCGCGAAAAGCAGCTCGAGGTGCGCAAGGCGCTGATGGATACCGGCTATCAGGTGACGCCGGTCATCGACCGCGACTATTTCTGGGCGATCTATTTCCGCACGCCGGGCGGCGTGCTCTTCGAGGTCGCCACCAACGAGCCGGGCTTCAACCGCGACGAGGATACCGCCCATCTCGGCGAGGCGCTGAAACTGCCGCAGCAGCACCAGCACCTGCGCTCGCTGCTCGAACAGCACCTCGAGCCGATCGAGTAGCGGGGGGACGCACGATGACGGAAACGACCTATGTGCACCGGCTGCGCGCCGGTGCGCCCGGAAAGCCGATCTTCTTCGTCTTTCACGGCACCGGCGGCGACGAGAACCAGTTCTTCGATTTCGCCGCGCGCCTGCTGCCGGAGGCGACGATCGTTTCGCCGCGCGGCGACGTTTCGGAACATGGCGCGGCCCGCTTCTTCCGCCGCACCGGCGAAGGGGTCTACGACATGGCCGATCTCGCCCGCGCGACGGAGAAGATGACCGCCTATGTGGAGACGCTTGGCGCCGCGCATGGCGCAAGCCATATCCTCGGGCTCGGCTTTTCGAACGGGGCGAACATCCTCGCCAACGTCCTGATCGAAAAGGGCCTGTTCGACGCGTCGGTCCTGATGCATCCGCTCATTCCGTTCAAGCCGCGCGACAATGCGGCGCTCGCGGGCCGCAAGGTGCTGATCACCGCCGGGGAGCGCGACCCGATCGCGCCGGCGTCGCTGACGCGGGAACTTGCGGATTATTTCAAGCGGCAGCAGGCCGAGGTGACGCTCGAATGGCATTCCGGCGGCCACGATATCCGCTCGAATGAGATAGAGGCGGTTCACGCCATGCTTGCATCCTATGCCTGATTGATGAGGCTCGCGGCACGCCGCGGGCCTGCCATTGTGCGCCATCCCGTAGCTTGCTAATGGTCACTCTTTCGAAGGGATGGGGTGGGGATTCGCCGTGACGCTCGCCGAGCAGAAGCAATATCGCGTGGGCGTGATTTACGTGGCGCTGTCGGCGCTTGCGTGGTCGCTTTCCGGCGTGTTCGTGCGTCTCATCCACGCGGATCTGATGACGATCCTTTTCTATCGCGGCATCGTTTCGGGCCTCGGGGTGATGCTGCTTTTCGTCTATATCGAGCGCGGCCGCGCCTGGTCGGTCGTCCGCGCCATGCGCGGCCCGTCGCTGGCGGCGACCGTACTGTCGGCGGCCTCGATGATCAGCGGCATCGGCGCGATCTATTACGCCTCTGTCGCCGACGCGATGGTGATCTACGCCACCGTGCCCTTCGTCACCGCCGGCGTCGCCTATCTCTTCATCGGCGAGCGTCCCAGCGCCACGACGCTGGGCGCCAGCCTGCTGGCGCTCGTCGGCGTCGTCGTCATGCTGGGCGGCTCAGCCGGCGCCGGCGGCGGCTGGCTCGGCAAGGGGCTTGCGGCGGCGATGACGATGACGGTCGCCGGGCTGGTTGTCGTGATGCGCAAGCACCGCAACATCTCGATGCTGCCGGCGATGGCCGCCTCGGCCTGGCTCTGTTCGCTGGTGTCGGTCTGGTTCGCGTCGGCGGGGGCCATTTCCGGCACGGATATCCTGCTCATCATCGCTTTCGGGCTGATCCAGAACGCGCTCGGCCTCAGCCTTTATACGTTCGGCTCGCGGCTGATCCCGGCCGCCGATGCGAGCCTGCTCACCGCGCTGGAAGTGCCGCTGACGGCGCTCTGGGTCTGGGTCTTCCTCGGCGAGACGCCGGCGCAGGCGACGCTGCTCGGCGGCGGCGTCGTGCTGGTCGCACTCTTCGGCCATATCGTTCTGGAAATACGCCGGAACCGGGCGCCGGCGACGGTCGAGGTTTAGAACCCGACGCCGGCTATCCTCAATAGTGCTCCTGGTACCATTCGACGAAGCGGCGCACGCCTTCCTCCACCCCGATCTTCGGCCTGAAGCCGGTGAGCGCCACGAGAAGGGAGGGGTCGGCGAAGGTGCGGTGCACGTCGCCGGGCTGCATCGGCAGCATCTTGCGGATCGCCGGCTTGCCGACCATCGCCTCGATCGTATCGACGAAATGCATCAGTTCCACCGGCTGGCCGCCGCCGACGTTGACCACCCGGAACGGGGCGTTCTGCGACAGCGTATCGACGACCGTTTCCGACCGGACGCGATTGTCCTCGGAAGGGATCACGGCGCTCAGCCGCACGATGCCCTCGACGAGGTCGTCGATATAGGTGAAGTCGCGGCTCATCTGCCCTTCGCCGTAGATCTCGATCGGCCGGTCGTTGCGGATGGCGTCGACGAATTTGAAGAGCGCCATGTCGGGGCGCCCCCAGGGGCCGTAGACGGTGAAGAAGCGAAAGGCCGTCGTCGGCACATGGAAGAGATGGGCGTAGCTGTGCGCTATCAGTTCCATCGACTTCTTGGTCGCCGCATAGATCGTCATCTGCTCGTCGGCCTTGTCGCTTTCGGCAAAGGGGATCTTTTCGTTGGCGCCGTAGACCGACGAGGTGGAGGCGAGCAGCAGGTGCTTCGGCTTCAGCGCCCTCGCAAGCTCGATGACGTTGAAGGAGCCGGTGACGTTGGAATCCACGTAGGAGCGCGGATTTTCCAGGCTGTAGCGCACGCCTGCCTGGGCGGCGAGATGCACGATGACGTCCGGCTCGGCGAGTTCGGCGGCGCGGTCGAGCGCCGCCTTGTCCTCCAGCATTGCGGTCACGGCCTTGAAGCCGTTCGAGCGTGCCAGGATCGCATGGCGCTTTTCCTTGAGCGCGACGTCGTAATAAGGCGTCATGCCATCGAAACCGACGACGAAGTGACCGTCATCGAGAAGGCGCTTTGCCAGATGGAAGCCGATGAAGCCGGCCGTTCCGGTGACGAGATAGCGCATGGTCAAGCTTTTTCCGGGCGGCCGATGGAGGTGTATTCGAAGCCGTGCCGGACGATTTCGTCGCGGCGGTAGATGTTGCGCAGGTCGACGAGAACGGGGCTTGCCATGGTCTTCTTCAGCCGCTCCAGATCGAGCGCGCGGAACTGGTTCCATTCCGTGACGATCACCAGCGCGTCGGCGCCGTCGGCCGCCGTATAGGCATCCTTGGCGAACGCGATGCCGTCGATGACGGAAGCGGCGTTTTCCATGCCTTCGGGGTCGTAGCCGACCACCTCGGCGCCGCCGTCCTGCAGCGTCTGGATGATGGAGATTGCCGGGCTGTCGCGCATGTCGTCGGTGTTCGGCTTGAAGGTGAGGCCGAGGACAGCGATCTTCTTGCCGCGCACCTCGCCGCCGACGGCGGCGATCACCTTGCGGCCCATGGCGCGCTTGCGGTTGTCGTTGATGGAGATGGTGGTCTCGATCAGCCGCAGCGGGCTGTCATGGTCCTGCGCGGTCTTGGCGAGCGCCAGCGTATCCTTCGGGAAGCAGGAGCCGCCGTAGCCGGGGCCGGCGTGGAGGAATTTTGCGCCGATGCGGCCGTCGAGGCCGATGCCGCGCGACACTTCCTGCACGTTGGCGCCCACCCTTTCGCAAAGATCGGCGATCTCGTTGATGAAGGTGATCTTCATTGCCAGGAAGGCGTTGGCGGCATATTTAATGAGTTCGGAGGTGCGCCGCGCCGTGAAGAGAAGCGGCGCCTGGTTGAGGTAGAGCGGCCGGTAGACCTCAGTCATGACGTCGCGCGCCCGGTCGTCGTTGAGGCCGATCACGATGCGGTCCGGCCGCTTGAAGTCTTCGATGGCAGCGCCCTCGCGCAGGAATTCCGGGTTCGAGACCACCGCGACATCGGCTTGCGGGTTCGTCTCGCGCACGATGCGTTCCACTTCGTCGCCGGTGCCGACCGGCACGGTGGACTTGGTGACGATCACGGTGAAGCCCTTGACGTGCGTGGCGATCTCGCCCGCGGCGGCATAGACATAGGAGAGGTCCGCATGGCCGTCGCCGCGCCGCGACGGCGTGCCGACCGCGATGAAGACGACGTCGCTGTCCGCGACGCTCGCCTCGACGTCCGTGGAAAACGAGAGGCGCCCGGCGCGCACGTTCTCAGCGACCAACTGCTCCAATCCCGGCTCGTAGATCGGCATGACCCCCTTGCGGAGCGCCTCAATCTTGCCCTCGTCCTTGTCGACGCAGACGACATCGTGGCCGAAATCGGCGAAGCAGACTCCGGAAACAAGTCCGACATAACCGGAGCCGATCATCGTAATCTTCATGAAAAACTGTCCTTCGCTTTGGGATTTTGGCGAGGTGCCCCGCGGAGCAGGGGCTGATGGAAGGGGCTTATATTAGGGTGGCGGGTGCAGCGCAAATATGACGTCGGCTCTAATAGCCGGGGACAAGCCTGCTGAAAAGTCGCAAGCGGTCATGCAAAAAGCTGAATCCGCAGGGATAACAGGGTCGCTTTCCCGAAAACAAACATTTATAGATGCGCGGGTTTGTGCAAGGCGCGGCGGATGCGCGAGAGGCAGGATAGAGACAAATGACAAACGTGGTCGTGATCGGTTCCCAGTGGGGCGACGAAGGCAAGGGCAAGATTGTCGATTGGCTTTCGGAGCGTGCGGACGTCATCGTCCGTTTCCAGGGAGGTCATAACGCGGGTCATACGCTGGTCGTGGACGGGGTGAGCTACAAGCTCGCGCTGCTGCCCTCCGGCCTGGTGCGCGGCAAGCTCAGCGTCATCGGCAACGGCGTGGTGGTGGACCCGCATCACTTCGTCACCGAAGTCGAGAAGCTGCGCGCGCAGGGCGTGGCGGTCACGCCGGAACTTCTGCGCATCGCCGACAACGCGCCGCTGATTCTCTCGCTGCACCGCGATCTCGACGGCCTGCGCGAGGATGCCGCCTCCAACAACGGCACGAAGATCGGCACGACGCGCCGCGGCATCGGTCCGGCCTACGAGGACAAGGTTGGCCGCCGCGCCATCCGCGTCATCGATCTGGCCGAGCCGGAAACCCTGCCGGCGAAGATCGACCGGCTGCTTACCCATCATAACGCGCTGCGCCGCGGCATGGGGCTGGAGGAAATCTCCTTCGACGCGCTGCATCAGGAACTGACCTCGGTCGCCGCGCACATTCTTCCCTATATCGACCGGGTCTGGAAGGTGCTGGACGATCACCGCCGCGCCGGCTCGCGCATCCTCTTCGAAGGCGCGCAAGGCTCGCTCCTCGACAACGACCACGGCACCTATCCCTTCGTCACCTCGTCGAACACGGTGGCGGGGCAGGCGGCGGCCGGCTCCGGCCTCGGCCCGACGGCGCTCGGCTATGTGCTCGGCATCACCAAGGCCTATACGACCCGCGTCGGCGAGGGGCCGTTCCCGTGCGAACTTCACGACGAGATCGGGAAGCATCTGTCGACGGTCGGCCGCGAGGTGGGCGTCAACACCGGCCGTCCGCGCCGCTGCGGCTGGTTCGATGCAGCACTGGTGCGCCAGTCGGTGGCGACCAACGGCATCACCGGCATCGCGCTCACCAAGCTCGACGTGCTGGACGGCCTTGACGAGCTGAAGATCTGCGTCGGCTACAAGCTCGACGGCGTCGAGATCGACTATCTCCCGGCCAGCCAGGCGGCGCAGGCGCGGGTGGAGCCGGTCTACATCACGCTCGAAGGCTGGAAGGAATCGACGGTCGGCGCCCGCAAGTGGGCCGACCTTCCCGCGCAGGCGATCAAATATGTGCGCCAGGTCGAGGAGCTGATCGGAGCGCCGGTGGCGCTGCTTTCCACCAGCCCCGAGCGCGAGGACACCATACTTGTGACCGATCCGTTTGAGGATTAATGTCGCGAACCAACGATAAATCCTTGTCCGGCCGGGTGTCGGACGGCATGAGAAAGTACGAATGGCGGATTTTGTAGCAGTCATTCGGCGGGCTGTTGATGGCCTGTCCGAGAACACGCCGGAAATGCGGGTCCGTGTCTATGAACGGGCCCGTGGTGCGGTGCAGCGCCAGCTTGAGAACATGAAGCCGCGCCCGCCGGAGGACATGCTGCGCCGCCAGCTCGAAAAGCTGGATGCCGCGATCCGGGAAGTGGAGGGCGAGCATTCCGAGGCGCTAGCGTCGGCAGAGGCGCCGGTCGCGGAAGCGCCGGCGGCTGTGGCGCAGGTCATCGAACCCGCGCCCGCGCCCGAGGTCGTGCATCCTGAACCGGAGCCGGTTCCGGCGGAACCCGAGCCTGTCGCCGCGCCGGAGCCGCCTGCCGCCGTTTACGAGCCGGAGCCGCAGCCCGCCCCGGTCGAGGCGCATGTTGCCGAGGCCCATGTTCATCATGAGCCCGAGCCGCCGGCGGCCGAGCCGGAGGTTCATCCCGAGCCGGAACCCCATCGCGAGGAGCCGGCCGTCGAGGCGCAGGCCGAGGCATGGCATCAGCCCGCCGCCGAGGCTCCGCAGGCCTGGCACGAGACGAGCGTGCAGGCCGCTCAGCCCGAGGAAAGCCACGAGTCCTGGGTGGAGCAGGCCGCCGAGCCTGTCGCGGCCGCTCACGACGAGCATCACGATCCGGTTCACGACGAATGGCGCGACGAACCCGCCGCGACCTACAGCTATGCCGTGGACGAAGACCATGCGCGCCTGAGCGGCATCGCGCCGGAGACGGTTGCCGCCGTCGAGAGCGAGCGCTTCGTCGAGGAGGTCCGCGCCGATCCGATCCACGCCGAAGGGGCGGGACAGTTCGGCGACGTCTGGCCGGAAACGGTCCAGCCGGAAGAGAATACGCCCAAGAAGCTGCCGGTCGCGGAAGCCTTCTCCTGGGATGCCAACGCTTTCGACGAGCTGCCGCCGATTCCGGCGCCGAAAGCGGCCGCCAAGCCGGTACCGGTCGACAGTTTCGACGATGTCGATCTCTTCGCCGACGTGCATGGCGCGGCTGCGAAAACCGCGCCGAAGAACGACGAGCCGGGCGACGGCTGGCGCGAACTCAAGGAACTGACCGGCTACGATGCCGTCGCGCAGGAGACCGCCGACGATCGCTCTGCCATCCCGCCGGACCTCGATCAGGCGATGGTGCAGAAGCTGCAGGGCAAGAGCTTCCGCGTCGAGCCGAAGCCGAAGCGTTTCAGCCTCGGCAAGGCGCTGATCGCGATCGTGGCGCTCGCCATCGTCGCCGGCGGCGGCTATCTCGCCTGGGCCAACCGCGCGGCGATCAACGGCATGGTGACCGGCCTCGTCAGCTCCGCGCCGAAGACGGCGACGGTGGCCGACAAGCCGGCGACGCCGCCGGCAGTCGCGGGAACCGAAGCCGCCAAGACCGAGACGCCGGCAAGCGCCGGTCCGGCCGCGGCCGGTCAGTCGGCGCAGGGAACTGCCAACGGCGCCCCATCGGGCGGCGAGAACGTGGTGAACAACAAGTTCACGCAGCGGCTCATGGCGGATGGCAGCGAGGTCGATGACGGCCCGGCCGTCGTACCGGGCCAGGCGGTTGCCGAAGGCAAGTCGGTCGCGGAGCAGAATGTCGCCGCAGCCGCAACGACGACGCCACCCGCTGCCGATGCGGCCGCCGCAACGCCCGCGCCGAACGGCCAGGGCAGCACGCCCCCGGCAACACCGCCTGCGGCGACGCAGCAGGCGGCTGCAACCGTCGGCACGCCGGAAAAGATGTTCCTTTATGAGGAGCGCCTCGGCCAGACCTCGCCGACCGCCATCGAAGGAACCGTCACCTGGTCGGTTCAGGAAGAGAAGGGCGACGACGGCCGGCCCGAGACCACGGTGCAGGGCAATCTCAACGTGCCTGAGCGCGGCCTGACGGCGATCATCACCTTCAAGCGCAACACCGACGCCTCGCTGCCGGCGAGCCATCTGGTGGAGCTGGTCTTCTCGCTGCCGCCGAATTTCGAAGGCGGCGCCATCGAGAGCGTCCAGCGCATCGCCATGAAGGCGACGGAGCAGGATCGCGGCGATGCGCTGATCGCGGTTCCGGCGAAGATCACCGACGACTTCCACATGGTGGCGCTGAACGACTTCCCGGATGCCCGCAAGACCAATCTGGATCTTCTAAAGTCGCGGAGCTGGATCGACATTCCGATCACCTACCGCAACGGCCGCCGCGCGCTCCTGACCTTGAACAAGGGCGCGACCGGCACCGACGCCTTCAACAAGGTGGTCGGCCAGTGGATTTCCCACGGCGACGTTTCGAGCAGCCAGTAAGCGCTGCTTCAATAAGGGCATAAAAAAGCGGGCCGCAACGATGTTGCGGCCCGCTTTCCATTTCTGAGCATTGCGGCCTGTATCAGGCGCCTTCGACGACGCGCAGCCCCTTGGTGCGCTCCAGCGCTTCCTTGCGGACCGCTTCCTGCACCTTTTCGAAGGCGCGGACCTCGATCTGGCGCACGCGCTCGCGGCTGATGTCGAACTCGGAGGACAGTTCCTCCAGCGTCACGGGCTCGTCGGCGAGGCGGCGGGCTTCGAAGATGCGGCGTTCACGGTCGTTGAGGACGCCGATCGCCCGCGCCAGCATGCGGCGGCGGGTGTCCAGCTCGTCCTGCTCGATCAGCACCTCTTCCTGGCTGTCGTGGTCGTCCACCAGCCAATCCTGCCACTGGCCGGAATCGCCTTCGGACGCCTTGATCGGCGCATTCAGCGATGCATCACCGGAGAGCCGGCGGTTCATCGAAACGACTTCCTCTTCGGAAACCTTCAGCTTGGTGGCGATCTCCGTCACCTGATGCGGCTTCAGGTCGCCTTCATCGATGGCCTGGATGCGGCCCTTCAGCCGGCGCAGGTTGAAGAACAGCCGCTTCTGGTTGGCGGTCGTGCCCATCTTCACCAGCGACCAGGACCGCAGGATGTATTCCTGGATCGAGGCCTTGATCCACCACATGGCATAGGTGGCAAGACGGAAGCCGCGCTCGGGATCGAATTTCTTGACGGCCTGCATCAGGCCGACATTGCCTTCCGACACGACTTCGCCGATCGGCAGGCCGTAGCCGCGATAACCCATGGCGATCTTGGCGACGAGGCGCAAATGGCTGGTGACGAGCTTGTGCGCCGCCGGGCGGTCGCCATGTTCGGCGTAGCGCTTGGCGAGCATGTATTCTTCCTGCGGTTCCAGCATCGGGAACTTGCGGATCTCGTCGAGATAACGGTTGAGACCGGCTTCGCCGGCGGCAATACTAGGCAATTGGGCCATGAAAGCACCCTCCTGATAACTGATATGGCCCCCTCGCGCCCGAGCAACGCCCCGACAATCCGGCAGGCCAACCTCCGCGGGTCTTCAGACCCCGCAGTAAGTCCATATACAGATAAGTACGGCAAAATAGGGATTCAAGGACGCCGCAGCCATTATGGCGGCGAAACCCTGAGCCTCGCCGTCCTTCCCGTCGTTCTCGCGGAACGCACCTATCTCCCTATTATAGGCCTTCCTGCGGAAGGCGTCTACTGCGGCGGCTTTCGCGGGGTTCAGGCCCTCAGTGCCGCCGCCAGTTCCAGCATGTCGTCCGGCAGCGGCGCTTCGAAATGCATGACCTCGCCGCTGCGCGGGTGCTCGAATTGCAGCAGGTAGGCGTGCAGCGCCTGGCGGGGGAAGCGGTTGACCACCTTCTTCGCCACCTCCGGCAGGAGATTGGCCTTGGTCTTGAAACCGGCGCCGTAGACGGTGTCGCCGAGCAGCGGATGGCCGATATGGGCCATGTGGACGCGGATCTGGTGGGTGCGGCCGGTTTCGAGGCGGCAATCGATGAGGGAGGCGAGCGCCAGCGCATCCGCGCCCTCGTGGAAGCGCTCCAGCACCTGATAATGCGTCACCGCCTCGTCGGCCTCGTGGCTGTCGGGGCGTTTCACGGCGCGGCGCGTGCGGTCGGCGGTGGAGCGGCCGAGCGGCGCGTCGATGGTGCCGACGAGCTGGCGCGGGCGGCCCCAGACGATCGCCTGATAGGCGCGCTCCAGCGGCGTGGTGCGGCCGTGGTCGGCGAACTGCTGCGACAGGTGGCGGTGGGCCACGTCGTTCTTGGCGACCACCATGACGCCGGTCGTATCCTTGTCGAGCCGGTGGACGATGCCCGGCCGGCGCACGCCCCCGATGCCGGAGAGGCTGGCGCCGCAATGATGGATGAGCGCGTTGACCAGCGTGCCGGTCCAGTTGCCGGCGGCCGGATGGACGACGAGGCCGGCCGGCTTGGAGATGACGATGACGTCGTCGTCCTCGTAGAGCACGTCGAGCGGAATGTCCTCGCCCTTCGGCGTCGGGTCCTCGGGCGGGGGCAGGGTGATCTCGTAAGTGTCGCCCGGCCGCACCTTGCGCTGCGGGTCGGTCACCGGCGCCCCGTTCAGAACCACGGCACCTTCCTTGACGAGCGCCTTGATGCGGCTGCGGGAAAAATCCTCTCCGACCTTGGCCGTCAGCCATGCGTCCAGGCGTCCTTCGGCGGTTTCGTCGGCGGTAAGGACTTTTCTAATGGCCGCGGCTTCTTTAAAGGGGTCGCTCAAACTTTTCTCCGGCGTTTATGAAGAACAAGGACGCATCAATGACGAATTTCGAGCCTGTCGATCAGGAGGAAAAGCCCCTCGATCCGGCCCTGGAAAATGTCCGGCGCAAGATGATCCGCCTGCAGATCGTTTCGGTCGCCGTCATGGTGGTGAGCCTTATGGCGGTCTTCGGCGCGGTTGTCTACAAGACGATGCATCCGGCCGCCAAGCCGGCGTCGGCGGCCATCGCCGCCGGCGTTCCCTCGGATCAGCCGGTCAACGCGACCGCGGCGCTGCCGCAGGGCTTTGCCGTGCAGTCGGTGGCGCTCTCCGGCAGCCAGGTGCTGTTCTACGGCACGACGGCGGAAGGGGCGCGTCAGGCGATCGTCTTCGATTACGGCCTCGGCCGCATCGTCGCGACGATTTCGCTCGGCGCCCATTGACGCCATGAGCGGCGGCCGGCTGATTTCCATCGAAAGCGCCGACGATCCGCGGATCGCCGAATTCCGCAATATCCGCGAGCGCGATCTGGTCGGCCGCGAAAGCCGTTTCGTCGCCGAGGGCACGGTGGTCCTGCGGCTGCTCGCCGAGGCGCACGCGACGCGCGGCCGCTTCGTTGCGGAAAAGGTGCTGTTGCTCAGCAACCGCGCCGCCGGCGTCGGCACTATCGTCGAGAGGTTTCCGGACGACGTGCCGGTCTATGTCGCCGATGCGCCGGTGATCGACGCCATCGTCGGGTTTCACCTGCATCGCGGCGTGCTGGCGATCGGCAGGCGGGAAGCGCCGCCGCCGCTCTTGGCCTTTCTCGATGCGCTGCCGGAACAGGCGCTGGTGCTCGTCGGCGCCGGCATATCGAACCACGACAATGTCGGCTCGATGTTCCGCAACGCCGGCGCCTTCGGCGCCGATGCGGTGCTGCTGGACGAGACCTGCTGCGACCCGCTCTATCGCAAATCGCTCCGCGTTTCCGTCGGCTCGGTGCTGACGACGCCCTATTGCCGCGAGGGCGCGGCGCTCGATCTGCTCGCCGCACTTGCCGCGCGCGGCTTTGCCGTCTGGAGCCTTTCGCCGCGCGGGGAGACGGATATCCGCAAAATTTCACCCGCCAAGCGGATGGCGCTGGTCGTCGGAACCGAGGGGGAGGGGCTTGCGCCGGATATCCTCTCCGCTTTCCGCAGCGCGCGCATTCCGCAAGCACCGGGCTTGGATAGCCTCAACGCCGCGACGGCGACGGGGATTGCGCTTTTCGAGATGGCGTCTGCGATGGGGCGGGTTTAGGGGCGCTTGCGCATGCGACTGCCCCTCACCCTAGCCCTCTCCCCGTTTTGACGGGGAGAGGGGACCTGCCTCACGCAACGTTGGAAAGGGAACTGGGACGGCGCGGCGTATCCCTTCGCCCCGCCTGCGGGGAGAAGGTGCCGGCAGGCGGATGAGGGGCCAATCAACCCGCCGGCTTATCGGCAATCAAATCCCGCGCCCTCTCCGCAAGCCCAAGACGATTCGGGTTGTCGTCGCCGTGTTCGGCGAGCATGGCCGGGATCGGCGATGCAGCACCCTCCCGAAGGGCGGTCAGGGCCACCATGCTGGCGGCGACGCTTGCGATTTCGTCGCGGATGGCCTGGTCATGGGCGGGGGAGCGGACGGAGAGGACGCGGTCGGAAAGGGCCTTGCCGCGGCTGCGGACGTCCTCGGTGAGCGTGGCGATTTCCGCTTCGATGTCGCGCGCAGCGGCCGGTTCTGCCGTCTTCGCGCCGTTGGCCCCGTTCGCAGCGGCCGGACGGGTAATGCCGGCGGCGCGCAGCGCGCGGCCGGCCTCCCGCGCTTCGGCATTGGCGGATTTCAGCTTGTCCTTCAGGCGGGTGACGTCGCGGGTGCGGCGCTCGATCACGGTTTCCTTGTCGGCATTGCCGGCGATCTCGCGGCCGAGCTGGTCTTCCAGGCGCAGCGCGCGGCTGACCTCCTGCTCCAGCCGGATTTCGGCGTCCTTGGCGCGCTTGACGGCGGCGTTCAGTTCCTGGCGCAGGGTATCCCGCTCGTCCCGCAGCGCGTTGGCGCGGACGCGCGTGCTTTCGACTTCGGTGTCGCGGGTCGCAAGATCGATCTTGAGGTTGTCGACATCGGACATGAGCTTGGTGAGCCGCTTGCGCAGCGTGTCGATGTCGCTGTCCTTCTCGCCGACAGCGTGCTCGACGATCCTGAGGCTCGATTTCAACTGGCTGATGTAGCTTTCCTCGCGGCGCAGCCGCGAGCGCATGTCGCCGGCCTCGACGTTCATTTCGTCGATCTGCGTCTGCAAGTCGTGATTCTGGATCGCCAGATCGCCGGCCTTGCGCGTCAGTTCGTCCTGGCGAAGGGTGAGCGCGATCGATTTTTCGCGTTCGCGCGTCAGTTCCTGTTCGGTGCGGGCGTTTTCGGCGGCATAGCGCGCCCGCGCCATGTCCTTCTGCGCCCGCACTTCCTGGGGGCTCAGCGGCATCGTGGCCTTGAGGCGCTTTTCGGTGAACCAGACGACGCGGCGATGCACGGCCGGCGCGATCAGGAATACGAGGAAGGCGGCAGTCATGAAGCCCAGCGCGAACAGGAGAGCGTATTCAATCACGGCGTCGCCATCGTCTTCTAGTGATCCCGACCTCAGGGCCGATCATTAAACAGGTCAGAAAACAGGAGCAAGTCTTTAAATCGAATTAGTAGGGACACGGGCCGACGCGCGGAGCCGACCCGGCTTGGCTTCAGAAGGGGTTCCAGGTCGGCGCCGGCGTCATCTTCAGGTAGCCGACATTGAGGCCGAGGCGGGCGCCGACGCCGGTGCGGATCGGCACGATGACGACGTTGTCGTTCTTCAGCACCGTCATGCCGACGCCGGCGACGACGAAGGCCTGGCCGCTGACGCCGCCGTAGCGGGCAAAGACGCTCTGGACGCTCGGCAGGTCGTAGACCAGCATCATGACGCGCGTGCCCTGGCCGCCGTAGTCGATGCCGAGCGAGGGGCCCTGCCAGAACATCCGGTGCTCGCCGGCGTTCTTGGTGTTGAGCTGGCCTTCGCCGTAGGTGAGGCCGGCGATGAAGGCGCCGGAGCCTTCCTGGCCGAGGATATAGCCGTTCGGCAGGCCGTAGCGCTCGAAGGCGGTCTCCACCACCTTGGCAAGCCCGCCGCTGGCCGAGCCGAAGAAGGAGTGGCCGGCATCGACGATCTCCTCCATCGTATACTGGCCGGAGTTGTTCGTGGCCGCTTGCGCATGAGCCGCAGGAAGCGTCAGTCCGACGAACGCGACGACGGCGGCGAAAAGTCCGACGCCCGAAAGTTTCCGCAGGAATTGATAGCGCATGGTGTCACCCGTTGGTCGTGTCCGGACGACCGGGGCCGCCCGCAAGGATGCCCGCATTTTGCCGCCATCGTCTTAACAATCGGTTTACCAAATATGGTGTCATTATGGCGCACGGTACGGCCCACCCGTGGCAACCCTCGTGCAAACTTGCTGTGGCATTCTCCGGCCGATCGATCGCCCAGCCCAGCATTCAGGAGACAATGAATGTCGCAGAACCTCAATCTCACCCTGACCGGCCCGGATCTGGCAGCGCTTCTGTGCAGCCGCGTCTGCCACGACGTCATCTCGCCGGTCGGCGCCATCAACAACGGGCTGGAACTGCTCGACGAGGGCGGGGCGGATGCGGATGCGATGGACCTGATCCGCGCGAGCGCGCTCAACGCCTCCGTCCGGCTGAAATTCGCGCGTCTCGCTTTCGGCGCCTCCGGCTCGGTCGGCGCTTCGATCGATACGGGCGAGGCGGAGCGGGCGGCCAAGGATTTCGCGCTCGCCGAAAAGAAGACGGAAGTCATCTGGAGCGGCCCGCGCGCCATCATCGCCAAGAACCGCGTGAAGCTGCTGCTCAACCTCTTCCTGGTCGCCTACGGCTCCATTCCGCGCGGCGGCACCATCGACGTGACGCTGGAAAATCCCGATGCCGACGCGAAATTCAAGCTCGTCGCCAAGGGACGGCTGATGCGCGTGCCGCCGAAATTCGTCGAAATCTGCTCCGGCGCCATCGAGGAGGCGATCGACGCCCACTCGATCCAGCCCTATTACACGGTGCTGCTCGCCAAGGAGAGCGGCATGGAGTTGCAGCACACCGCGACCGGCGAGGAAATCATC
>Ga0153956_1000107_pt1 | contig 104475 bp, 107 predicted proteins | sample TSFL040MetaG_FD_104704 | JGI IMG/M metagenome (GOLD analysis project Ga0153956, IMG submission 104704) | Attine ant fungus gardens microbial communities from Florida, USA - TSFL040 MetaG | ecosystem: Host-associated > Fungi > Mycelium > Unclassified | place: USA: Florida, Wekiwa Springs... | reverse complement strand
CTCAAAGCTCCCGTTCTTACGGTAACTCTCGCTTCCGCAATGATGACAATGCACCTCACATCCCCCTCAGATCGATAAAACCGAGGGCAATATAGAACACAATATCAAGTTAACAATGCCCCCTGGAAGGGAGGGGTTGGGGTGGGGCTGTCACTGGCGGCGGCCTGTATGAGAAATCCCCTTAGAGCATCGTGCCTTAAATCGGGATCACCCACCCCGTTCGTCCCCGGACTTGATCCGGGGTTGTCGAAGCACTGCCTTCCTCTTCTTCCGACAGACACAAGGAAAGCAGCCCCCTTCGACTGCCTGCAAGGCAGGCGCTCAGGACAGGCTTCGACAAGCTCAGGGCGAACGGGTGGGTAAGTGACCCCGATTCAAGGTAAGGCACAATGCTCTAAACGCACGATGCTCTAGGGCTGAATAGAGACGGCCCCAGCAACGTCAGCAGCTTGACGTCGATCGCGACCCCGGCGGCGCGGCGTTCGGCGACGAAGGCGGCGATGCCGGCGAGCGCGACGCGGTGGACAATGATGTCCTCATCGGCGGTGCCGCCGCCCTCGCTTACCCTGGTCAATCCCTCGGCGCGGACCAGGGTGAAGCATTCGCTGACCATCCCCGGCGAGGCGTGGAAACTGCCGAGCGACGTGATCGTCGCGGCGCGATAGCCGGTTTCCTCCTCCAGCTCGCGCGCGGCGGAGGCTTCGGCGGTCTCCCCCTGGTCCTCGTCGCCGACCAGCCCCGCCGGCAATTCGAGGCAGCGGCGGCCGAGCGGCACGCGATATTGCTCGACCAGGATCACATCCCCGGCATCGATCGCGAGGATGACCGCCGCCTGCGTGCCGCCGACCCGCCCGACATATTCCCAGCGCCCGCGCCGCTTCATTTCGAGGAAACGCCCCGCCCAGACGGTCTCCTCGGGCCTATCGGCGTCGGTCACGCTCACAATTCGATCAGCCGGTCGGGCAGTTCGTTGCGGTCGTCCTCGGTCTTGGGGAAATGCTCGGCGACGATCGCGCCGATCCGGCCCACCGCCGCCGCCATGCCGTGCGCCGGTCGCCCCGCGCGCACTTCATCGACCAGGGCGACCATCGCGTCGCCCCAGCGTTCGGGCGGCACCTTGGCGTGGATCGCCTCATCGGCGACGATCTCCGCCAGCCGCTCGTCGAGCGACAGATAGAGCAGCACCCCGACCCGCGCCGTCGTCCGCTTCTCCGCGCCGACCTTGAAATACCGGATCGCGCGCCCGCGCACCCGCCGCGCCCGGACCCTCGGCGGCGTCAGCGCGAGACGCAGCCGCGCGTTGCGGAACGCCAGCAGCGCCAGCCCGAACACCAACGCCTCGATCAGCAACAGGGCGACGAGCCTCAGCGCGCCGCTCGGCGCTTCCCAGCCGCCGGTCACCAGCGCGACCTTGGCGTCGATCGCCCACGGCATCGCCGCCGCCAGCGCCACCACCAGCAACATCGCCATCGCCGCCCAGACCAGCCCGGTGTCGCGATAATCGTCGGAGCGCCGGGTGACGATCGTCACGATCTCGCCATCGGTGCCGGCCTCGGCCGTCGTCACCGCGTCGGTGACCAGGGCGCGGTCGCTCTCGCTTAAGGGAAAGCGCGTCATCACCATCCCCCCGACGCGCCGCCGCCGCCGAACGATCCGCCGCCGCCGCCCGAAAAGCCGCCGCCGCCCCAGCCGCCACCGCCGCCGCCCGAATCGCTCCACGACGATCCGCCCGAGCCCCAGGACGATCCGCCACCGCCACCCCAGCCGCCCAGGCCCGGCCCCCACAGGATCACCGGCCAGTTGCCGCCGCGATGGCTGCGCCCGCCGCGCCCGCCGCGCAGGTGCGACAGGATGACGAAACCGATGATCAGCGCCCAGATGATCAGCCCGATCGGGATCTCCCCGCCATCGCCGCCGCCGCTCGACGTGCGCCGCTGATTCTTGTCGAACTCGGCGATCGCGGCATCGGTGCGCGCCTTGGCCTCGTCGGGGCTGGCGCGGAGCTGCCCGATCAGCGCGGCGGCGCCCGCGGTCATCGCCGCCGGCACCTGCCCCGCCTTGAGCAACGGCATCATCCGGTCGTTGATGATGACGCTGGCCAGCGCGTCGGTGACGACCGGTTCCAGGCCATAGCCGACCTCGATCCGCGGTCCGCGATGCCCCGGCGGCTCGTTCGGCGCGATGAACAGGATGATGCCGTTATTGGCGTCCTTCAGCCCGACGCCCCAGGCGCGGCCGAGCCGGTAGCCGTAATCCTCCAGCGGATAGCCCTGCAGGTCGGGGATCGTCGCGACCACCAGCTGGCGATGCGTGTCCTTTTGCAGCGCGTCGAGCTTGGCGGTCAGGTCCGCCTTGGTCGCCGGGTCCAGCACGTTCGCCGCATCGACCACGAAGCCGGTGAATTTGGGAAACGTCTGCGCGGTCGCCGGCCCCGTTGCCGCGAACAGCAGCAGCGCCAGCAACCAGCCGAGCCTGCGGAGCGTCATCGCCCCGGCCTCCTATTCGCCCGCGATCAGTTCGAATTGCCGAAATTGACCGACGGCGCGGTCTCCGCGCCCGGCGTCGTCGCCTGGAACGGCACCATCGGCTTGGCGCCATAGAAGATCTTGGCGCCGATCGCGTCGGGGAAGGTGCGGATGCGCGTGTTGTACGCCTGGACCGCATTGTTATAGTCGCTGCGCGCGATCGTGATGCGGTTCTCGGTGCCCTCCAGCTGGCTCATCAGCGTGGTGTAATTGCCCTGGCTCTTGAGTTCGGGATACGCCTCCTGCAGCCGTTGCAGCGACAACGTGATGCCGGCCTGGGCGCGCTGATAGGCGGCCATCTTGTCGGGATCGGTCAGGTCGCCCGCCGACACCTGCACCTTGGTCGCCGCGGCGCGCGCATTGGTCACTTCGACCAGGATCGATTTCTCCTGCGCGCCCGCCGCCTTCACCGTCGCGACGAGATTGGGAATCAGGTCGGCGCGGCGCTGATACTGGTTCTGGACGTCGGCCCAGCGCGCCTTGGCGTTTTCCTCCGCCGTCGGCACCGAATTGACCCCGCACGCCGACAAAGTGACGGCGATGGCGAGCATGATCACGGCACGAAACTTCATGGGGACGACCCTCCAGATCCCTTGACGACGGGCAATGTAGGGGGTCGCCGATGCGGCGAAAAGGGAAATACGACACGCGCCCGCTTGCCCAGCGCGCGCCACCGCGCCTAATCTGCGCCGGTCGTCACAGCGAAAGGTCGGATATGTTAAAGGAATTCAAGGCGTTCATCGCGCGCGGCAACGTGCTGGATCTGGCGGTCGCGGTCATCATCGGCGCCGCGTTCGGCAAGATCGTCACCTCGCTGACCGAGGATCTGCTGATGCCGATCATCGGCAAGCTGTTCGGCGGGCTCGATTTCTCCGGCTATTTCCTGGTCCTCGACCAGAGCAAGGTGCCGGCCGCATTGGCCAATTCCACCGATTATGCGGCGCTGAAAAAGGCCGGCGTGCCGCTATTGGGCTATGGCGAATTCATCACCCAGGCGGTGAACTTCGTCATCGTCGCCTTCATCATCTTCCTGATCATCCGCGCCGTGAACCGCGTGATACCCTCGACGCTGGCGGACGCGCCCGCGGATGCGCCCGACGTCGTGCTGCTGCGCGAAATCCGCGACGAACTGCGCGCGAAGAAGGGCTGACGTCTCAAGCCCCTCCCCACCAGGGGAGGGGCTTGCGTCATGTCGTTCAGGCGGCCTGCAGGTTGGCGAAGCGCACCCGGCGGCGCATCGCCGCGCCGGTCAGGCCGAAACCCACGATCAACATGCCCCAGGTCGCCGGCTCGGGCACCGCCGCCGCCGCGGGCGTCAGCACGATGCGGTCGGCGAAGGTGCCGCCGATCGCCGGATTCGCATTGGCGTAGAGCAGATTCGCCACGGCGCCATTGTACGGATTGAACGCCATGCTGAAATCGTCGGTCGCGCCGCCGACGCCGGTGCCCGCGCCCAGGCCGCTGCCGACGATGCCGTACAGCGTGTAGAGATCCTTGTCGTCATATGTGTACGGCGAGCTGTTCCGGAACAGGCCCGTATTCGCGAGCGTGAAATTGGTGCCCCCGAGCGTGAGGTCGGCCGACTGCAACGTCGCCTTCTGCGTATAGAGCGGCGTCGTCGCGGGATCGTCGTGGAGGATCGAGAAGGTGCCGCTGAGCACCAGCTGGCCGCCCTTATACGCCTGGATGTCGTACTCACTCAGGATCGGCGCGGCATATGCGGCGTTGGCCGAGACGGCGACCAACAACGAACCCAATGCAAAAGCGATTTTCTTCATGTCTCTACCCTGTTCCCACTGGTTAATGGCCGGGTAGCGATATTCGCCCGCCGTGAAGATTCGGCGGCGGCGTGATGACTCTTCCGCGAGCATCGTGACAGGTTCGCGACAGCGCTGCCGGAGTGCCGAAAATCGTTAGGACGGATCGACATTCAGGCGATCGTGCTCCTGCGCAAGCAGGAGTCCAGAGTTTCAAGCCGTGTCGCCCGTGGCTCTGGGCTCCTGCTTTCGCAGGAGCACGGGTGCGGCGCCGAACGCCGCGAAGCGACGAGTCAGGCCGCGACCAGGTCCTCGGCGTTGGCGTCGGCCAGGCTGGTGCCGTCGAGGATGCGCGCGGTCTCGTCGCGGACGCGGGCCATGGCGTTGCGGATCGCGCAGCTCGCTTCGTCCTTGCAATCGGCGCAGCGGCGATAGGCGGTGCGGCTGACGCACGGCACCAGCGCCAGCGGCCCCTCGATCACACGGATGATCTCGCCCAGCGAAATGAGGTGGATCGGGCGCGACAGGCAATAGCCGCCGGTCTTGCCGCGATGGCTGTGGATCAACCCGGCCTCGCGCAGGTCGGCGAGGATCAGCTCCAGGAACTTGCGCGGCACGTTGGCGTGGTCGGCGATGCGGTTCATCGGGATCGGCGGGCCGCCCGCCGGGGCTTCGGCCAGATAAAGCATCGCGCGGAGCGCGTAACGGGAACGCTGCGTCAACATGATGATACTTTATTGCGCGATATTGTGGCGCAGGGAAGGCAAAGCGGCGTTTTTAGCACCGCATGTGACGGAATCACCACAGCATGTGGCATCTCGGCACTGAGCAAATCCTCCCCCGCCAGGGGGAGGTGTCAGCGTAGCTGACGGAGGGGGAGGACGGCTTCCAACTATCCGCCGTCGTGCTTCCGCCCCCTCCGTCGCCTTCGGCGCCACCTCCCCCTGGCGGGGGAGGATTGCAGTTTCGCCGGCGGCACTTTTCTTTGCGCGCCGAGCGCCTATATTGGCCGGTGCAAGGGCTTCGGCCCGGCTATGGCGATAAACGATGGCGTATAATAGACGCAGCGGACCCGGGGGCAGTACCCGGCGGCTCCACCAGAAATGGTGGTGTATCTGGACACCGTTTCTGACGGGGCCGAACCAGGATCGACGTGTGTTGAAAGGCGCTGACTTTTGCTCGGAATGGGACCACCGTGACGGCCCGTACACAAGTGCCAACGATAACGAAGCACTCGCTATTGCGGCCTAACCCCACGGCCTAACGGCCCAAGGTTGGACTAAAATGCGCGGTCGGACCCACCGGGCAACAGAAGGGATTCCAGCGGTTCGGGGAGCACCGGGCAACAGAAGCTCCCCACTTCGCGCAACGGATTAGCCGCGCTAATCCGCGCCCGGCGCGAAGTGCGGCCGGCCTCGTGTAGCGAGGACCGACGGCGTGGCTTCGCCACGCCGCCAATCATCTCCCCTTTATCGTCATCCCAGCGAAAGCTGGGATCTCATGCGGATCGCGGTTCTGCACCAGATCCCAGCTTTCGCCGGGATGACGATTTGCAACCCTTCCCCTCCCCTTCGAAATTGCGGTATGCTCCGCCGACCAAGGAATCGGAGAGTGACGATGGCAACGCTGGCGACGGTCGACACCACCAACGAAATGGCCCCCGGCGAATGGGAAGCGCGGGTCGATCTCGCCGCCGCGTACCGCCTCGTCGCGCTCTACGGCTGGGACGATTTGATCTTCACCCATTTGTCGGCGCGCGTGCCGGGGCCGGAGCACCATTTCCTGATCAACCCCTATGACATGATGTTCGAGGAGATCACCGCCTCCAGCCTCGTCAAGATCGACGTCGAGGGCAATCCGGTCGGCAAGTCCGGCCATCCGGTCAATCCGGCCGGCTTCACGATCCATTCCGCGATCCACATGGCGCGCGAGGATGCCGCCGCCGTCATGCACCTCCACACGCCGCACGGCCAGGCGGTGTCGGCGATGGAATTCGGCCTGCTGCCCCACACCCAGACCGCGATGATCGCCAAGCACAATGTCGCGTATCACGATTATGAGGGCATCGCGACCGACCTCGACGAGCGCGAGCGGCTGGTCCAGGACCTTGGCGACAAGCATGCGATGATCCTGCGCAACCACGGCACGCTGGCGGTGGGCAAGACCGTCGGCGATTGCTTCCTGCGGCTCTATTTCCTCGAACGCGCGTGCCAGGCGCAGGTGATGATGCTGTCGGCCGGGTACGACCACCTCTATAACCCGCCACAAGGGACCGAGCAGAAGGTCGCCGGCCAGACCCCGCCCGCCGGCATGGCGATGGCCGCCGAACGATTGGCCTGGCCGGCATTGCTCAGGAAGCTCGACCGGATCGATCCGGGCTTCCGGAACTGATCGCGACAATCCTCCCCCGCCAGGCTGGGCAATCGCCTAGGCCGGATCGACCTTCAGATTTGAGCAGGTCGGTTGCAGTCTTATTCTCCGTCACCCCGGCCTTGTGCCGGGGTCCACTACGCCTCAGCGCCTGGGCCTTTGAGCCTCTTGTCCCACGCCTGCCTCCCGGTGGACCCCGGCACAAGGCCGGGGTGACGGGGGATTTCTGAATGGCGATCCGGCCTAGGCGATTGCCCTGCCCGCCGGGGGGAGGATTTCAACCCAGCGCCACCCGCGCCTTTACTTCCCGGTAACGGATTTGCGTCAAGCTGACGCCATGCTTCACCTCGCCTGCACGCTGGAGAAGTCGCCGCGCGCCGAGCAGCGCAAGTTCAGCCGCGTCCAGGTGGGCGCCCCGGTAAGCGTCCGCGCGCATGACGGCGGCAAGGAATACGGCACCATCGAGAATCTGTCGGTGGGCGGCTGCGCGATCTCCGCGCCCGGCACCTATCCGATCGGCGCGCGCTTCTTCGTGACGGTCGCCAACTTCCAATCGTTCGCGGGCAAGGTCATCTGGCACAATGGCGAACGCTTCGGGATCGAATTCGACACCCCGCTGCATCCCGCGATCGTCGATCATATCGCGCGCAGCGCCTAGTGTGGTGGAATCGAAGTTCATTTCATTATCGTCACCCCGGGCTTGACCCGGGGTCCCGCTTCCTTTCGTGCGCTTTCCCAGGAAAAGCGGGATCCCGGGTCAAGCCCGGGATGACGAAATAATGCGACCAACTTCAGATTCACGGGACTAGATTTAGCGCAAGCTAAATCGCGACATGCGCCGCGCCGGCCGGCGGCGTCACACGCCGGCCCGCCAGCGACAGCGCGATCGGCCGACCGGCAGATACGCGCCGGCCGGCCTCCCCCCTTTTCTCGCCTCGGGTCAGGCGGCGAGCACCGTCGGGGCCGCGCGCCGCCGCCGCATCGCGCCGCCGATCGCCCCGAAGCCCATGATCATCATCGCCCAGGTCGCCGGTTCAGGCACCGCGCCCGCGCCTGGCGCCGCCGCCGGATAGCCATAGCCCCCGCCCGGCAGCGGCGTCAGCGCCCCGCTCGCGCTCGCCAGCGATGCGCCCGCCGACACCGTCACCCCCGTGATCTTCGCCGTGTTGAAGAAATCCACCGTCCCGTCATCGACATCGTCGGCGTAAAGCCAGCTCGCCAGCGCGAACTGCGATCCGGCCGCCAGGTCGAAATCGAGCGTGAAGCTGGTGGGATCGATCACCGTCATGCCCGTCGATGTCGTCGAACACTCGTCCTCCGGGCACAAAGCACCCGCCGCGATCAGCGAATAATTCGCCTTCACATTGTTGTACGCCGCCAATAGCTGCGGCCCGCCGGCGGCGGCGTTGTCATAGCCGAACGTCTGGAACGCGCCGCCGTTGATCGAGCGCTGGAAGAAATTCTCATAGAGCCGCTGGGTGGTGACGTTCGGGCCGTTCGCCGTCACGATCTCATAATATTCGCCCAGCGGCCCCGTGTCCCGGAGCGCGCGCGAAGCGAAATTGCCCGGCTGGCCGCCGGCGTTCGCATAATTGTAGAACCCGTCGAAATCGCGCGCGTCGGCCCGGGTGACCAGGCCCGGTGTGGTCCGTTGCAGGATCATCGTGTCATAGTCGGTGCCGGTGTCCAGCTCCCGGCCATACGGCGTGCTCACCCATCCGCCGCCGCCGTTGATCGACCAGCCGTCGCCACGCAAGGCGGCGACCTTGAAGTTCCACGCGCTCGACGCGTTGTCGCCATGGACCGCGCCGTCGATCGTGAACGTGAAGCTCAGATGGACCATGCCGGTGCCCGCCACCGTGAAGGTGTCGAGCCATGCGGAGCTGGCATAGACTTCGTTGCTGGCGGTGCCTTGCGCGAAGATCTTGTTGACGCCGTAATCGGTCGTCGCGCGCACGTCGGTGCCGGCCGTATTGGTCGCGACGCCGCCCGCCGCCGTGCCGACCCGCGTGTCGTCCGGGCCGACCATATCGACATTGACCGCCGAAATGATCTGCTGCTGGGCGTTCGCCTCGCCGCCCGCGACCATCGCGACGCCCATCGCCAGCGCCCCGATCAGGCGCGCTTTGCCAATACTTCCGTTGCTGTGAAATGCCATGATTACTACCCCCTTCACCATACCCGATCCGGGCCGGGATGTGGCATTGGCGGCCATCAGGCGACATCCCGGAATGTATGGCGCGGCGGCAAAATTTCCGCCGCGCGGATGATCCGTAGCGGGACAGTCGGGGATTGATCGCGCCTCCCCGCAATGGCAAGCCGATGCGGCGATCGCGTCGAGGGGGGCCAGGCAATTCAGCGGAAATTCGCCGGGCTGGGCGAGGCCTATGCGCTGACCGAGCGTCAGTCCGGCGTGCTGCGCGCGCTGGTCGAGACCGGCGCGATCCGCGAAGCCGCCGCCAGCCTCGGCCTGTCCTATACCGCGGCGCGCAACACCGTCGCCGAGCTGAAGGTCAAGCTGGGCGTCGCGACGGTGCCGATGATGATCGGGCTGGTCCTCGACCTGGCGCCGGAGGATTTTTCGCGCGGCGTCGACGGGTCGACGCGGCACGATCTGTTCAGCCTGACCGAGCGTCAATACGCCATCGCGCGCAGCGTCGGCATCGCCAAGTCGCGGGCGGAGATCGCCGCGATGCTGCGCGTGTCCGACGCCGTGATCGACGCCGAGCTCAAGGAGATCCACCTGATCCTGGGCGTGCGCAATGCGGGGGAGCTGGCGCGGGTGGTGGCGTCGGCGGCGGACGATCCGGCGAACGACGCCGCCGATGCCTCACACGCGGACCATCCGCACGATTTGCCGGTGGCGCTCGCCCGGCGCGGCGGGCGCGTCATCGGCTATTCCGATTTCGGGCCGGCGGACGGGCGCCCGGTGCTGATCCTGCACAGCACGATCACCAGCCGCGCCCCGCCGACGCGGCTGGTCGCCGCGCTGCACCGCCACGGCTTCCGCCCGATCGCGATCGACCGGCCCGGCTTCGGCGACACCGCGATGGCGAGCGGCGACGATCCCTATACCCCCGCCGCGCACGACGCCGCCGCCGTCTGCGCCGCGCTGGGGCTGGAGCGCGTCATGGTGATCGCGCGCGGATCGGGCCAGGCGGCGGTCCGGCTGGCGCAAGCCTATCCGAACCTCGTCGGCCGCGCGGTGCTGGTGAACCCCACGCCGGCGATCGGCTTCACCACGATCGACCGCGGCCCGCTCGGCGCGGTCAAGCGCGCGTTCGGGCGGCGGCCCTGGGCGATCGCGGCGATGATCCGCGCGCTCGCGGCCTATGCGCGGCCCGGCCGGATGTACGAAGGCATGCTGCGCTCGTTCCGCGAGAGCCCGCCCGACGAGGCCCTGGTCCGCGACGATCCGCAATTCGTCGCCGACTATCTCCGCGCGACCCGTGGTTTCGCGGCAGGCCGGATCGCCGGCTATGTCGCCGAACAAGCCGCGTGGGGCGCGGGCTATGACGTCGCGGCGATGCCCGGCATGACCGGCTGGCGCATCGTCCAGGGCCGCCATTTCATCCTGCACGACCCGGCGCGCGCGATGGACTATTGGCGGGCGAAGCTGCCCGGCACGCCGATCGCCTGGGTCGCCGAGGCCGGCCAGATGCTGGCCTATTCGCATCCCGAAGCGGTGGTCGCGGCTCTGGGCGATGGCGCCACGCTTTAGGCAAAAGGCGGGCCCGCCCCCCGCGGACCCGCCTTCCCCCCCATTATTTGTGATGATGGCCGGTCGCGCGCGGATCGCAGCCGCAATATTGACGATAGCCGCGCTCGTCGAACGTCAGCACGGTCGTCATCGCGGTGATCCCCGCTTCCGCCAGCTCGGCGCGCTTCATCGGCCGCACGAACTGCTCGCGGCGATCGAGGTCGGTGGTTTCCATCAGGATCTCGTCATCGGCCAGATCGAAATGGCTGTGCAGCAGCGACACGCCGAACCGCCCGAGATTGCCGTGGCGCGCGAGCACGTCGCGGACTTCGTTCAGGCAGGCCGCGTCGCCGTCGCCGATCGGATCGACATCGGCGATGTGATCGAGGGTGCTCCACTGCATCGCGCCAATCGTAAGTGCGTTCATGTCCCTGTCTCCCGATCCCCGTGAAAAGAACGATACCCAGCGCGGGGAAGCCGCTGGACCGGATATCGGATGTGATGTCCGGCCGGCCCGACGCTCGACGCGGCGGGCCGTGGCATGGGTATCGGCCAGCCCGCCGCGATCGGTCTTTACGATTTCATGATGTTTTTCTGAAGATTGCCGACGGGCGTGGAGCCTGTTTGAAAATTCGCGAAAGAGCGAATTTCCGGGCGGTGCCGGCCCGCTCCCCCACCCGGCCGCCCATAGAATAAACTGATTGGGCGGCCGGGTGGGGGAGCGGGCCGGCACCGCAAAACGCGCCTGCGGCGCGTTTTCAAACGGACTCCTAATCGTGCAGCCCGACGACGCCCAGCGCCCCCAGATTCACCGTCAGCTGCACGTTCAGCGCATGATCCATCTGCGCCCGCGCGCCGCCGCGGCCCGGCCGGTACTGGTTGAGATAGCCGACATCGGCGGTCAGCGCCTTGCCCAGCGGAAAGCTCACCCCGGCGATGTTGCGCATCCGCTCATACCCGGCGCGCTGGCCCCAGCGCGTGCTATTGGGCAGGATGAAGCTTTCATGGCTCACGAACGGCGTCACGCGCGTGCCGGCGAGCGGCAGGTTGTAGCGGAGCAGCGGGCGGAAACGGAAACCCACCTCCCCACCCCCGGCGACGAAGCGCTCGTCCAGCCGCAGCCGCCCGGCGAACCGCCCGCGCGTCAGCACGATCTGCTGGCGAAGGCGATTCTCGTCCGGCGCCGTATTGGCGTTGTAAAAGCCGACCCGGCGATAGCCGATGCCGAGTTCCACCCCGTCCGCGACGCGCCAGCCGAGCAGCACGCCGAACTCGGTCGTGTAGATCCCGCTTTGGCGGTCGCTGGTCCGCGCGATCTCCTCCAGCGTCACCCGCACCGTCGACGTGACCGGCACGACCAGATTGAGCTGCTCCCACGCCTGCGTGTCCTGCTGCTGCGCCCAGGCCGGGGCGGCGATCAGAAGCGCGGGCAGCAGCGCGGACGAGGCGGCAAGGCGGGACGGGCACGGCACGATGCACGGCGTGCCACGCCGGCGGCGATCACGCAATCGCACGCCCTCATCCGTCCCGCACGATCTTCGCCCCGCGATCGAGCGTCCGCCGGCTCGCGGCCGGATCGCCGAACTCCTTGCGCTCCTGCCACTGCGCCACGCGGTCGAGCTTGCGCGCGATGCTCTCGAACACCTCGTCCGCCGTCCGCCTGATCCGCCATGGCCGCCCCGGCCGCTTGCCGATCTTGTGCACGCGCGCTTGGTGCAGCCCCAGCCAGCGGATCGCATCGTCGACCGTCATCGGCTCGATCGGGATGTCGGGCTCATAGTCGCGCACCTCGAACGCGCGCCCGGCATGGTCGAACAGCGCCATTTCGAGCCGCAGATACCCTTCCTCCAGCGCCGCCTCCCAGCGTTTCGCGAAATCGGACCAGCGCGCATAATGATTATAGGCCGACGCCTGGCTCAGCCCGACCGCACGGCACGCCGCCTTGACGTTGCAGCACGCGGAAAGCGCCTTCAGGAACCGCGCCTCGACCCGCGGCGTCCATTGTTTGAGCCGCGCCCGCGCGATCTGCGTCCGCCGCCCGTTGGTGCCGCGCACGACGAGTTCCTCGCCGTCCTGCGCCCGCCACTTCGCGTCGGGCCCGACGCCCGTCGCCTGCGCGCGCAACCGCGCCTTGGCCGCGTCGATCGCCGTCACCATCCGCGCGCGAAAGTCGGGGTCGGCCGATTGGTGCAGGCAAACCCACGACCGCGACACCCGCGCGCGTTCGGCGGCGATCGTCTGGTTGCCGGTCTCCGCCAGCGCGCGAAAGAACGCCTCGACGCGGGCGGGGGATGTCTTGCGGGTCATGGGCGGCCTCCCGGCAATGCGAATCGGGGAAGCGGGGTAAGTATGCCGGGGAGGGGCCTGTAGGAAAGCGCGGCGCACAGATATTCCGCGCGCCCTCCCGCCGACGGTCAGCGCCGCGCGACCAATCCGAGCGCGGTCAACACCAGGTCTCCCCAACCGTGCAGGAATTCACCGAACGCCGTCACGATGGCCACCAGCCAGACATAGATCATCCGGATGCTCTTGACGCCGATCTGGACCCGCGCGCGCGCCAACGCCTTCATCCGCCTGATGACGGAGGGTTCGGAAAGCATGGGCACCCTCGCATTCGTCTTTCCCACGTCACGGGCTCGCTCAAGCGTCGCGTCGAGCGCCGTCTCGCGCGTGATCTGCCACACGACGAACAGCGCCGTCAGGGCAAGGATCGCCGCACCGCCACGATTGAGATATTCGGCATCCCGCATGACGATGGCGATATAGCCGAACAGCAGGGTGACGATCGCGACGATTGCGGCCGAGACCGCCACGGTCACGATCTCCCGCCGGTTATTCATCGTCTTCCCCGAACGTGTCGATTTGCGCCGGATAGATGAAATAGCGGCACGATTCCCGCCAGTTGATGACGTCCAGGCTGTGCGAAAAGACCGGGTGGAAGCAGAACATGCTCCCCGAATTGAAACTCACCTTCGGCTCCCCGCAAAAGTGGAAATAGGCGCGGAGATAATCCGCCATGCCGTCGGACGACATGGACTGCGCCGAATTGTCGGCGCCGGTCGTATCCAATTGCCTGGCGCTGACATCCTCCAGCTTGCCGATCACGCCGATCTGATAGAGCGAGTTTTCAATCGAGGCGCTGGCCACCTCGACGTCGTTGCTGAAGCGGTTGCACACCACCGCGAGCTGCGAATGAGAGAAGATCGGCGGCAGTTCCGACAGCACGCGGCGAAACTCCGACAGGAATTTCGGATAGAGCGTCTGATATTGCTGCAGCACTTCTTCGTGGATCTCGCGTTCGGCGATCGCCAGCGCCTCGGCGATCGCCTCGCCGGTGAAATAGCGCCATCCGCCCGTCGCGGTATGCGACAATGAAGCGATCGCGTTGAAGATCAGCAGGATGTGACGCGGAATGAGCTGGGTATGCCGCATGATATAGGGCAGCGGACGTTCGCGGCGGCCGCACGAATTTTCGCAATAGGGCGGCAACAGGCGCTCGAACAGCGCGACCACCTGCTTGCGATCGGTTCGCCCTTTCGCATCGGCAAGATGATATTCCGCAAGCTCCGCCGCGAACTCGGGATCGACCTCCTCCAGGAAGCTGCGATAGCGATGCGCCGCCACGCGCAGCAGATCGATCGGCTTCCAGCGAATGCGGTAAAGGCTGGCGAAGTCCTTCAATCGCGTGGTCGATGCCGAACTGACATATTCCTCGATCTCTTCCGGCAGGCAGAAGACGATCCGGACGCCCGGGGACCGGCGCGGGAAATTGTTGACCGCCCGCAGGAACCCGCCGATCACCGCGCGAAACGCCGGATTGCGGACCGGGTATTGCTCCATATTGTCGAACATCATCAAACAGCCGCGATGACCTTCGCGCATGAAGGTAAGCACCGCGCCGCACGCCTCCTGGAAAATCGCGCTGCCCCGCGCCGTGATGTTGCTCAGGTCAGCCTCATAAGGAGGATTATAATAACGCGTCAGCGCCTGCGCCACCGCTTGTCCGCTGGGTGTATTATACAGACTAGTGTTTTCCGAATAGTCGGCCCAATATTGCGACAATATTTCTTCCCAGAAAACCATGTTCCATTTTTCTTCGAGAACCTCGACCGGTACGAGGCCATCGCTCAGAATGTCGAGCCCGCCGGAGAATTCACGCACGACGTCTTTGACCATTTCGTGAAAGTGCTGCCATACTTTCACGCCCAGCACGACATCGCCATTGTAAAGCGACTCCGAAATCCGCATCCGCTTCTGCAAAAGGCGCCGGCCCTCAAGACCGGCGATGATCGTCGTCTTGCCCGACCCCTTGCGCCCGAGAATTAAGGACGATTTGGATTCGATCGGCACACGCAACGGCTCCACGATCGCCAAAGCGTCCATCGAAGATTGATCGACCGGTATCTGATCCTGATATTCCAGGCCGAACGGCTTGCCGAGCTCGAACATTGTTCAGCCTCCCCCGATATTTCTTGGATGATTGAAACATCTCGACGTTGGCTCGTCGAGTCACCATCGGGGATGTTCGCGGCCGTCCGACGAATAGTTGCACCGAATCGGATAGAATTATTACGAATACGGAGGTTCATCAGCGAAAGGTGGCGTTCGGGGCCTGACGCGGAATGCGATCAAACCGGCTCACCCTTCCCTCTCCCGATGGGAGAAAGAGGGAGGCGCGAAGCACCGGAAGGGTGAGGGTGATCCCACACGATCACAATCGGTCCCAGGACATCGTGCCCTAATTCGGGACCACCCACCCCCGTTTGCCCCCGGACTGGATCCGGGGTTGTCGAAGCACTGCCCTTTCTTCAGGCCAAGAAGAACAGCCCTTCGACAAGCTCAGGACGAGCTGGGCAGATTTAGCGCCTCTTGCTCCAGAGTTTGATCCATCTGAATGGACACACGCCACCCCGGCGAAGGCCGGGGCCCAGTCGCGATGGTTTCTCGACGGCGGGATACCGTCGGTGGTTCGCCGAAGCTGGGCCCCGGCCTTCGCCGGGGAAGCGTGATTCCGTTCCGCCGAATCCGACTCTTGAGGCTGTCCGATTGAGATCGCACCGGTCATCGTGCTCCGACGTAGGCCGGGGCGTTGGAGACTCCTGACACCGCGCGTGCCGCCAGCGCTCCTGCGAAAGCAGGAGCCCAGGGTCTCAAGCCGTGTCGCCCGTGGCTCTGGGCTCCTGCTTTCGCAGGAGCACAAGGACCGGTTCAACCTCAATCGGACAACCCCTAAGCGCGCATTGCCCCAGCCAATGCAAAAAGGCCCCGGCGTTTCCGCCGAGGCCCCTTTGCAATAGCCCATCAGGGTCAGTGCTTAGTCGCGGTCGCCCGTCAGGAACGCCGGGGCGAAGTCCGGGGCGGGGCCGTCGTCGCCGCCTTCCGAACGCTCGCGGCCCCCTTCACGACGAGGTCCACGGTCGCCACCACGGTCACCCCGGTCGCGGCGCGGACCACGGTCGCCGCGCGGGCCACGGTCACGGCCGCCGCCCTCGCGCTCGCCGCGCGGTTCGCGCGGCGGGCGGGTGTCTTCCAGCTCGGCGCCGGTTTCCTGGTCGACGACGCGCATCGACAGGCGGACCTTGCCGCGCGGATCGATCTCCAGCACCTTGACCTTGACCTCCTGGCCTTCGCTCAGGACGTCGGCGACCTTCTCGACGCGCTCGTTCCTGATCTCGGAGACGTGGACCAGGCCGTCCTTGCCGCCCATGAAGTTCACGAACGCGCCGAAATCGACCAGATTGACGACCTTGCCGTCATAGATCCTGCCGACCTCGGGCTCCTCGACGATGCCGCGAATCCACTTCATCGCCGCCTCGATCTGGGTCAGGTCGCTCGACGAGACCTTGATCACGCCCTCGTCGTCGATGTCGACCTTGGCGCCGGTGGTGGCGACGATCTCGCGGATCACCTTGCCGCCGGTGCCGATCACGTCGCGGATCTTCGACTTGTCGATCGTCATCGTCTCGATGCGCGGGGCATGGGCCGACAGTTCCTCGCGGGTGTGGTCGAGCGCCTTGTTCATCTCGCCCAGGATGTGCGCGCGGCCGTCCCTGGCCTGGTTGAGCGCCTTCTCGAATATCTCGCGCGTGATGCCCGCGATCTTGATGTCCATCTGCATCGTGGTGATGCCGTTGGCGGTGCCCGCGACCTTGAAGTCCATGTCGCCGAGGTGATCCTCGTCGCCCAGGATGTCGGACAGGATCGCGAAGTCCTTGCCCTCCAGGATCAGGCCCATCGCGATGCCGCTGACCGGGCGCTTGATCGGCACGCCGGCGTCCATCATCGCGAGGCTGCCGCCGCAGACCGACGCCATCGACGACGAGCCGTTCGACTCGGTGATGTCGCTGGTGATGCGGATCGTGTAGGGGAACTCCTCCTTCGACGGCAGCACCGCGTGCAGCGCGCGCCAGGCGAGCTTGCCGTGGCCGACGTCGCGGCGCGACGGGGCGCCGAAGCGGCCGACTTCGCCGACCGAATAGGGCGGGAAGTTATAGTGCAGCATGAAGTTCTGGTAGGACAGGCCGTTGAGGCCGTCGATCATCTGCTCGGCGTCCTTGGTGCCCAAAGTACACGTCGCGATCGTCTGGGTCTCGCCGCGCGTGAACAAAGCCGAGCCGTGCGCGCGGGGCAGGAAGTGCGTTTCCGCCGTGATCGGGCGGATCTGCGTGGTGGTGCGGCCGTCGATGCGCTTGCCGTCCTTCAGGATGGCGCCGCGGACGATCTCCGCCTCCAGCTTCTTGGTCAGCTTGATGCCGGCCATCACCTGCTGCGGCGACAGGCCGTCGGCGGCGAACTGCGCCTTCGCCTTGTCGCGCGCCGCGTTGAGCGCGTTCGAACGGGCCGATTTGTCGGTCAGCTTGTAGGCGGCGGCGATGTCCTTGCCGACCAGCTTCTTGAGGCTGTCCTTGAGCGCGGCATTGTCGTCGCCCGAGGCGACTTCCCACGGCTCCTTGGCGGCTTTTTCCGCGAGCGAGACGATCGCCTTGACGACGAGCTTGCACGCGTCATGCGCGAACAGGACGGCGCCCAGCATGACCTCTTCCGACAGCTCGTTGGCTTCGGATTCGACCATCATCACCGCGTCGTAGGTCGCGGCGACGACGAGGTCGAGGTCGCCCGCGGCAACCTGCTCATCCGTGGGATTCAGAATATACTCACCGTCGACGTAGCCAACACGGGCAGCGCCGATCGGCCCCATGAACGGCACGCCCGAAATGGTGAGCGCCGCCGACGCCGCGACCATCGCCAGGATGTCCGGCTCGTTCTCGCCGTCATAGCTCAAAACCTGAGCTATGGCATTGATTTCATTATAAAACCCCTCCGGGAACAGCGGCCGAATCGGCCGGTCGATGAGGCGGGAAACCAGGGTTTCCTTCTCGGTCGCGCCGCGCTCGCGCTTGAAGAAGCCGCCCGGGATGCGCCCGGCGGCCGAATATTTTTCCTGATAGTGGACGGTGAGCGGGAAGAAGTCCTGCCCGTCCTTGACCGACTTGGCGGCGGTGACCGCGCACAGCACGACGGTCTCGCCGAGCGTCGCCATGATCGCGCCGTCGGCCTGGCGGGCAACCTTGCCCGTTTCGAGCGTGAGGGTCTTTCCGCCCCACTCGATGCTTACCTTCTTGGTATCGAACATTTGTTTTCCTTTACGCCACGCGCCCAATGCGCGTGGGGCCTTTGAGTGAGCCAATAGCGGCTCATGGGGATCAACCGGATTGCCTATCCCCTGTCGTCACCCCGGGCTTGTCCCCGGGGTCCACTTCACCGCTCGGCGCCAAGCTTCGCGGTGGATCCCGGGACAAACCCGGGATGACAAAAGGGCGGCCAGCGGGCCGCCCTTCCAAATTACTTGCGAAGACCCAGCTTCGCGATGAGCGCGAGGTAACGGTCGCCCTCGGTCTTGCGGAGATAATCGAGCAGCGAGCGACGCTTGTTGACCATCATCAGCAGGCCGCGGCGCGAATGGTTATCCTTCGCATGGCCCTTGAAATGCTCGGTCAGGTTCTTGATGCGCTCGGTCAGGATCGCGACCTGGACTTCGGCGGAACCGGTGTCGCCCTCGCTGCGGGCGTGTTCCTTGATCAGCGCTTCCTTGCGCTCGGCGGTAATCGACATTCGTTTTCCTTCGACATCAATCAAATGTTGAAGCCACGGACGACGCGGGCTTCCCCGCTGGTAACCTCGACCAATGCGACAGGGGTTTCGCCCAAGGTCGCGAAGTGGAGGCCATCATCGTTGGCTATCCCGGCCAGAACGCGCCCCCGTCGGAGCGCCCCTGCCTGGTCGGGGTCGAGCGCAAGAGCCGGGATGTCGTCCAGCCCCGCCCTCAGCGGCAGGAGATAGTGTTCAAGCGTGCGGCCCTTAACGGCTTCGTCCAGTTTGTCCAGCGATATCGCCTGGTCCAGGTCGAACGGCCCGGCCTTGACCCGCCTGAGATAGGTGACATGACCGACGGTGCCAAGCGCACAGGCGATGTCGCGGGCGAGGCTGCGAATATAGGTGCCTTTGGAGACATGGGCGGTGAGGGTGACGGCGCTCACGCCGCCATCCCCTTTTTCGTCACCCCCGCGAAAGCGGGGGCCCATCTCCTGCACTGTCGAACTTGTGGCACGGCAAGGAGATGGGTCCCCGCTTTCGCGGGGATGACGGGTGAGAGAATGCACCGTCACGGCGCGCTTCTGGAGGACCACCTCTTCCCCCGCCCGCGCGAGATCATAGGCCCGCTCCCCATCGACCTTGAGTGCCGAATAAGCGGGCGGCACCTGCTCGATCGGACCGGTGAAGCGCGGCAGCACCGCCTCGATTGCGGCTAGCGTCGGCCTGACATCGCTTTCCGCGACCGCCTTCCCCTCAAGGTCAAGCGTATCGGTCTCGACCCCGAACGCGATCGTGAAGTCATACACCTTGTCGCTGTCGAGCATCCGCCCGGCGAGCTTGGTCGCCTCGCCGATCGCGACCGGCAACACGCCGGTCGCCAGTGGATCGAGCGTGCCGCCATGGCCGACCTTAAGCTTGCCGTAACCACCGGTGCGCAACGCGCGCTTGACCGCGCTCACGCTTTGCGTCGAGCCCAGCCCGAGCGGCTTGTCGAGGATGATCCAGCCATGCACCGCGCAGCCCTAGCGGCTCGGCGCGCGGCGGTCAGCCCTTCTTGACCTTCTTCGGCTTGGGCGGTGGCCCATTGCTCGCGGTCAGGCTGTCGATCGCGCAGCGCTGACCATCGACCAGCAGGCTGCCGGTGCAGTCGAGTTGCGTGCCGTTGAACCGCGTATCGACGGCGACCCGGTTGGCATAGAGCAGGCCGGTGCAGACCCCGGCGATGCGCGCATAATACCAGCGCCGCTGCTGGTCCTGCAGATACACGCCGCGATCGCTGTCAGGCTCGAAATTGTAGAGGCCGATCGTGCCGATGAACGGGATGCTGGTTTCCTTGCCGAGCTTGTCGGCCGGCCAGGCCGGCTGCTTGGCAAGCGCCGGGGCAGCAATCAGCGAGACAGCTGCCAGGGCGAAAATGAAGCGCTTTGTCATCGTTCTTCTCCGGCGCGGACGTTAACGCGCGGCGCCTGAACGCTCGGTGAAGTGCTTGCGGCAGAGAGCCACGTAGCGGTCGTTGCCGCCGATCTCCGTCTGCGCGCCATGCGCGACCGCGCGGCCCTCAGCATCGACACGCAAGTTCATCGTCGCCTTGCGCCCGCATTCGCAGACCGACTTGAGTTCGACCAGCGAGTCCGCGAGCGCCAGCAGCCGCGCCGAGCCCTCGAACAATTGCCCCTGGAAATCGGTGCGCAGGCCATAGGCGAGTACGGGGATGCCGACGACATCGGCCAGATGCGCGAGCTGGTCGACCTGCGCCGCGGTCAGGAACTGCGCCTCGTCGACCAGCACACAGGCGACCGCCTCATGCGCGTGGCGGTCCGCGACGATCGCGGCGATATCGGTCCTGGCGTCGAACGGCGTCGCTGCCTGGTCGAGCCCGATCCGCGACGTGATCGTCCCCGCCGCATAGCGATCGTCCACGCTCGCGGTGAACAGCATCGTCGCCATGCCGCGCTCGCGATAGTTGAAATCGGCCTGTAGCAGCGTGGTCGATTTCCCCGCGTTCATCGAGGCGTAGTAGAAATAGAGCTTGGCCATCAGGCGAGCGTTTCGACGGAAAGCGGAGAATCTGCACCGGCCAGTGCGGCGACACCGGCGTCGAAGGTGGCAAAGGCGGATGCGCTGCCGGTGGCAGTAACGACATGGAGCATGTCGGCCAGATCGGCCCCCTGCGCGAATCGCGCCAGCGCCCAGCCGCAGCCCTCCGGGACCGACAGCGCGGTCGGCAGGTCGATCATCTCGGCAAAGGCGGTGGCAATGCGGTCGCGCGGCCAGCGATACACCGACCGGAGCACCCATTCGCTTTCCATCAGCACGGTGACAGGCAGCACGAACCCGGATCGCAGCGTCTCGGTGGCGATCGGCGTCTGGACCGGATCGTCGGCGGTGAGATAGCGGATCACGACATTGGTATCGATCGCCCGGCTCATTCCGCGTCCCACTCCTCGCGGAACATGCGGTCCACGGCGGCATTCATAGCGTCGATCGAGACCGGCGGCCCTTGCCACGGCGGCGCGATTTCCCGGATATGGGCGGTGATCTCGTCGAAGGACCGGCCGCTCTTTTGCAGCACCGGGCGCAGCAGCACACCGTTCCCGGCGCGCACGACCTCAAGCTGCTGGCCGGGCGTGAGGCCCAGGGCGTCGCGCACGTCCTTGGGGATCACGACCTGCCCCTTGGCCGACATGATGGTCTTGGCGTTCATATCGGTAAGATGCGTCTTACCTTAGCCCTCGTCAAGGTCCCGCGCGACATGTGGGTCACGCAGCAGGCTGTCGATATGGCTGCCCTCGTCGAAGCTTTCGTCGGCGAGGAACTTGAGCTTCGCCGCGTATTTCATCTTGATGCGATGCGCGACCTCGCGCTGGAGATAGGCGGTGTTGGTGCGCAGCGCCTTGAGCACCGCCTCCTCGTCCTTGCCGAGCAGCGGCTTCACGAACACCGTCGCGTGGCGCAGGTCGGGGGACATGCGAACCTCGGTGATCGACACCAGATGCCTCGCCAGCGTCTCGTCATGCACGTCGCCGCGTTGCAGGATTTCCGACAGGACGTGACGCACCTGTTCGCCGACGCGCAGCGTGCGGACGGAGCGCTCGCCGGTATCATGGCTCTTCATCTTGAAATTTTCCGTGTTCCTCTGTATGTGTCGGACACCACAACGGTCGAGGCATCCGCTTCGCCTCCTGAGCCCGGGTGTTCCAGCATCCGGGCTCAATTCGTTTTGGAACCCCGGCGTTCCAGCGCCGGGGTTCCTCACTGGCTACTTCCGGCCGAGCTTTACAAGCTGAACCATCAGCGAGAGCAGCGCGATCAACAAGGTCGCGGCACCCAGAACCAGCACCACAACAGTCTGTGTATCCACCATACCTCCTTTCCGGCCGGACCAACCGGCCGAGAAGGGAGGTATCAGAACGTCGATGCGCGCGGCAAACGGAAGCGAACGCGTAACCTGGATATGCTTACAGCGTCCGTTCGCGCATTTCGACTTCGAAGGTTTCGAGGAAGTCGCCGGCCTTGATGTCGACGAAGTTCTGGCTGAACGTCACGCCGCATTCGAGCCCTGCGCGAACCTCCGCCACATCGTCCTTGAAGCGGCGCAGCGACGCGATCTCGCCGGTGTAGATGATGACGTCGTCGCGGGTGATGCGCGCCTTGAGCGCCTTGCGGATGACGCCCTCGGTGACCAGCAGGCCCGCCGCCTTGCCGTGCTTGCCCGCCGAGAACACCTCGCGGATTTCGGCGCGGCCGACCACGGTCTCGAACGCTTCCGGCCCGAGTTCGCCCGCCATGCCGGCGCGGATCTCGTCGGTCAGTTCGTAGATCACGTCGTAATATTTGAGCGCGACCTTCTGGCGATCGGCGATCTCGCGCGCCTTGGCGTTGGCGCGGACGTTGAAGCCGATGATCGGGGCGCCCGACGCCCCCGCGAGCGTCACGTCGCTCTCGGTGATGCCGCCGACGCCCGAATGGAGCACGCGCGCCTTGATCAGGTCGGTCGAGATCTTGTTGATCGCGCCCACAATGGCTTCGACCGTGCCCTGCGTGTCGGCCTTGACCACCAAAGGATATTCGATCGCCTGCTTCTCCTTGAGCGCGGAGAACATCGAATCGAGGCTGGCGGGCGCGTTGGTCGTGCGCTTGGCCTGGATGACGCCGGCGCGATACGCTGCGACCTCGCGGGCGCGCGCCTCGTTCTCGACCACCTGGAGCTGGTCGCCCGCCTGGGGCACGCCGGTGATGCCGAGGATCTCGACCGGCATCGACGGGCCGGCTTCCTTGAGCTGCATGCCCTTGTCGTTGACCAGAGCGCGGACCTTGCCGCTCTCCGCGCCGACCACGAACACGTCGCCGACCTTGAGCGTGCCGCGCGTGACAAGCACGGTCGCGACCGGGCCGCGGCCCTTGTCGAGCTTGGCCTCGATCACGGTGCCTTCGGCGTCGCGGTCGGGATTGGCCTTGAGTTCGAGCAGCTCGGCCTGGAGCTGGATCTTCTCGATCAGATCGTCGAGGCCGGTCTTCTTGGTCGCCGACACTTCGACGTCCTGCGTCTCGCCGCCCATCGCCTCGACCTGCACGTCGTGTTCGAGCAGGCGCTCGCGCACGCGCTGGGCATTGGCCTCCGGCTTGTCGATCTTGTTGATCGCAACGATCATCGGCACGCCGGCCGCCTTGGTATGATTGATCGCCTCGATCGTCTGCGGCATCAGCCCGTCGTCAGCGGCCACCACCAGCACGACGATGTCGGTGACGTTGGCGCCGCGCACGCGCATCTCGCTGAACGCTTCGTGGCCCGGCGTGTCGAGGAAGGTGATCTTCGACTTGTCCTTCAGCGTGACCTGGTACGCGCCGATATGCTGGGTGATGCCGCCGGCCTCGCCCTTGACCACGTCGGTCCCGCGCAGCGCGTCGAGCAGCGAAGTCTTGCCGTGATCGACATGACCCATGATCGTGACGACCGGGGGACGGGCCTTCAGCGTTTCCGGCGCGTCGAGTTCGACATCGGTGGTCAGGTCGACGTCGCTGTCGCTGACGCGGACGATGTTGTGGCCGAATTCGGTCACCAGCAGCTCGGCGGTGTCCTGGTCGATCGTCTGGGTCAGCGTGACGGGCATGCCCATCTTGAACAGCGCCTTGACCAGGTCGGCGCCCTTTTCCGCCATGCGGTTGGCGAGTTCCTGGACGGTGATCGCTTCCGGCACCTGCACGTCGCGGACCTGCTTGGCCTGCGCCTCGCGCGGGCCGCCCATGCGGCGATGCTCCTTCTCCCGCGCGCGCTTGAGCGCCGCAAGGCTGCGCGCGCGCGCGCCGTCTTCGCCGCCGAGCGCGCGGTTGACCGTCAGCTTGCCGCCACGGCGCTCGTCGCCGGTGCGGCTGCGCTGGCCGGGACGCTGCGGCTGCGCGGTATCGGTGCGGCGCGGCGTCGCCTGGCCGGTGCCGGTCGGCAGCGCGCGCGCGGCCGGAGTCGCGGCGGCCGCGGCCGGGGCCGGTGCGGGCTTCGGCTGCGGCTTGGGGATTTCGGGGCGCACGACCGGCGTGAAGCGGCGCGGCGCGGGCATCGACGGATCGCGTTCGAGCGACACGATCGGCGCCGGCTCGGGCGCGGGAACGGGTGCCGGCACGGCGGCGGGCGCGGGCGTCGGCTCGGGCGCGGCAACAGGAGCAGGCTCGGCGGCCTTTTCCGCCGGCGCCTTCGCCTTTTCCTCGGCGCGGCGCTTCTCGTCTTCGGCGGCCTGATGGCGCTCGGCATCCTCGCGGCGGCGCGCTTCCTCCAGCGCGGCCATGCGCTGTTCCTCGGCGTCGCGCAGCAGGCGGGCCTGGCGCTCCTGCGCGGTCTCGGCGGCAGGGGCCGACGGCGCGCGCGCGACCGGGGCCGCGGGCACGGGGGCCGGCGCGGGTGCTTCCTCGACGACCGGGGCTTCCGCGGGCGCGCCGCCCGGTCCCAGGATGCGGCGGCGCTTGACCTCGACCACGACGGTGTTCGAGCGCCCGTGGCTGAAGCTCTGCTTCACCTTGCCGGTCTCGACCGTGCGCTTCAGCCCCAGCGGCTGGCGCATGCCGAGCTTCGGCTTTTCGTTATCGGTATCGCTCACTCAAAATCCTCGTCGTTGCCGGCCATCCCGACGCTCGCGCGGAGCGCCGATGCGCCCTGCGAGGCCGTTTCGCAAGGCTCGGGTGTCAAATCAGGGCCGATAAAATGCCGCCAGCGATCCAGTGCGTGTCGAACGCGGTCCGCGGCAGCGGGGTCGGTCACGGCGACATGTACCACATTTTCGCGGCCAAGTGCCAAGGACAATATGGGGCGCGGCACCGGCAGTGCCAAGCCCTGTTCGCCCGACCCTTCCAGATCGCGCCCGACCCGCCACGCCTGGGCAAGCTTGCCCGCGCCATCGGCGCTGGCGTCGGCGGCATGGAGCAGCAAGTGGACCTGGCCGCCCCGCGCGGCATTGTCGATCTTCGCGGTGCCGGTGGTGATATGGCCCGCCTTCGCCTCCAGCCCCAGCCGGTCGAGGAACGCGCGCTGCAACTGGTCGGCGATGCGGTCGCCCAGATCGGCGGGGATGGTCAGCTCGCCGGTCTTGAACGCGCGGGCGAGCGCGCCCTTCAGCCTGCCCCTGGCGATCGCGGCGTCGAGTTCGGCGCGCGGCACGCCGATCCACGCGCCGCGACCCGGCGCCTTGGCGCGAATGTCGGGCAGCACCTGGCCGTCCGGCGCCAGCGCCAGACGGATCAGCCCTTCGCGCGACCCATGCTCGCGCGACAGGATACAAGTGCGTTCGGGGTCGCTCATGCAGCCGCGCTCCCTTCGTCATGCCGGGCTTGTCCCGGCATCCACCGTGCCGCAGAACCTGAAGCATGAGAGAGCGACAGCCGTGCGTCTACATCATGGCGAGCGCCTTCAACGGCACGCTGTATATCGGTGTGACGTCGAACCTGATCGGTCGCATCATACAGCATCGCGATGGCGTCTTTAGCGGCTTCACCAAACGCCATCGCATTCACCGCCTCGTCTGGTTCGAGACAACGGACACCATGGACGCGGCGATCGCCGCCGAGAAGCGCATAAAAAAATGGCCGCGCGACTACAAGAAGAACCTGATCGAGCGCGACAATCCGCATTGGGACGACCTTGCGGTCGGCCTTGGTCTTTCGCCTCTGCGATAATCCGTCATGCCGGACTCGTGCCTGCATCCACCGAGCCTCAAGCCGGCGAGCTTGCGGACGGGTGGATGCCGGGACGGGCCCGGCATGACGACGTGGTTTTGGGGTCGCTAGGCGATCATTGTGAGGATTCCGCATCAGCGTCCTCCCCTGCCGGCGCGGCCTCGTCCTCGAACCAGTGCGCGCGCGCGGCCATGATGATCTCGTTGCCCTGCTCTTCGGTCAGGCCGTATTCGGCCAGCACCCCGCCCTTGTGCTCGGGGCGCTTGGGGGCGTCCTCGGCGCGGCGGCGCGGTTCCTGGCGCTTCTTCTCGATCAGCTCGTCGGTCGCCAGATCGGCGAGATCGTCGAGTTCCTTGATCCCCGCCTTGCCGAGCGTGACCAGCATCGCCTCGGTCAGATACGGCATCGCGGCGAGGTCGTCCGACACGCCAAGGCCTTTCCGCTCCTCGCGCGCGGCGGCCTCGCGGCGGTCGAGCGCTTCCTGCGCGCGGCTCTGCAGCTCGGCGGCGAGGTCCTCGTCGAAGCCCTCGATCGTCGCGATCTCGTCAGCCTCGACATAGGCGACTTCCTCCAGGCTACCGAACCCTTCGGCGACCAGCAGCTGCGCGAGCGTCTCATCGACGTCGAGTTCGTTCTGGAACATCTCGGTCCGCTCCAGGAACTCGCGCTGGCGCTTCTCGCTCGCGTCCGCCTCGGTCAGGATATCGATCGCCTTGGCGGTGAGCTGCGAGGCGAGGCGGACGTTCTGGCCGCGGCGGCCGATCGCCAGCGAAAGCTGATCGTCGGGAACGACCACCTCGATCCGGTCCTCTTCCTCGTCGATCACGACACGGCTGACCGACGCCGGCTGCAACGCGTTGACGACGAAGGTCGCGGTGTCTTCCGACCAGGGGATGATGTCGATCTTCTCGCCCTGCATCTCCTGGACGACCGCCTGGACGCGGCTGCCCTTCATGCCGACGCAGGCGCCGACCGGGTCGATGCTCGAATCGTGCGAGATGACGCCGATCTTGGCGCGCGAGCCGGGATCGCGCGCGGCCGCCTTGATCTCGATGATGCCGTCGTAGATTTCGGGCACTTCCTGCGCGAACAGCTTCTTCATGAAGTCGGGGTGCGCGCGGCTGAGGAAGATCTGCGGGCCCCGGTTCTCGCGGCGGACGTTGAGGATCAGCGAGCGGATACGGTCGTTGACGCGCACCACTTCGCGCGGGATCTGCGCGTCGCGGCGGATCACGCCTTCGGCGCGGCCCAGATCGACGACGACGTGGCCGAACTCGACGCGCTTGACCACGCCGGTGATGATCTCACCCATGCGGTCCTTGAATTCTTCATATTGACGCTCGCGCTCGGCGTCGCGGACCTTCTGGAAGATGACCTGCTTGGCGGCCTGCGCTGCGATACGGCCGAACTCGATCGGGGGCAGCGGATCGACGATGAAGTCGCCGATCGCGGCATCGGCCTGCAGCTTCTGCGCGCCCTTCAAATCGACCTGCTTGAAATAATCGTCGACCGCCTCGACCACTTCGACGACGCGCCACAGGCGAAGGTCGCCGGTGTTCGGGTCGAGCTTGGCGCGAATGTCGTTCTCCGCACCATAACGCGCCTTGGCGGCGCGCTGGATCGCGTCCTCCATCGCCTCGATGACGATGCCCTTGTCGATCATCTTCTCGGTCGCGACCGAATTGGCGATCGCGATCAGCTCGGCGCGGTTGGCGGTAACGCCGGAGGTCGCTGGGGTGGCCATCAATCCTGTCCTTCTTCTTCGTATTCGTCAGCGCCCTCGTCGGAGAGCGGTGCGGTTGCAGCGAGTAATTTGTCGGTGATCAGCAGCTTGGCGTCGGCGACCTGATCGAACCCGATCGTCATCGGCGCATGCTTGCGGACGTCGATCGTGATACGGTCGCCCTCGACCCCGGCCAGGTCGCCGGTCAATTGCTTGCGCCCGTCGACCGGCGCGGTCAGCGTGATCCGCGCCTCATGCCCCGCCCAGTCGGCGAAGTCCCTGAGCCGCGTCAGCGGCCGGTCGATCCCCGGCGACGATACTTCGAGCCGATAGGCGTCCGGAATCGGATCGACCGCGTCGAACCTGTCCGAAATCCGCCGCGACAGATCGGCGCAATCGTCGATCGTCAGCTGGCGGGTGTCGGGCCGCTCCGCCATCACCTGGAGCGTCAGGTCGTCGCCACCGCCGAACATCCGCACGCGCACGAGATCGAAGCCGAGCGCTTGCGCCTCGGGCTCGATCAATGCGGTCAATGCGGCGATGTCCGCCATGGTCAGGGTCGTCGTCCAGATAAGCAGGTTCGGCGCCGGAAGCGGGAGCCTCCGACCTCTTCACCTGGCGATGTAGAGATTGTGGCGAGGATATAAGCCGGTCGGCACGCGCTGGCAAGCGGGCAACCTTGCGTTGTACGATGGCGTTGTGATTCTGATTCACCCTGGAGAATGCCGGATGCTGCGTTTCGTCCCGATCGCCCTATTGATCGCCACCGCCTGCTCCGCGTCCCCGCAGGATACGAATCGCACGAGCACCAAGCCGTCGACCGCCGTCCCGCGCAATGCGCCGCTCGAACCCGATATCAGGAACGTGCCCGCGACGACCGGGCGCGCCAACCTGCCGCCGAGCGCGCCGCCCTTCACGGTCGCGGCTATTGGCAAGTTCGATGAACCCTTCGCGATGGCATTCCTTCCCGACGGCAGTTTGTTGGTGACGGAGAAAGCAGGCGTACTCAAACGTCGCGCGCCGGACGGCAAAATCACGGAAATTACTGGCGTGCCTAAGGTCGCAGCAGGAGGGCAAGGAGGGCTGCTGGATATAGCCGTGGCGCCCGATTTCACCTCGAGCCGTCGGATCTATTTGAGCTATTCGGAAGGTGGCAAAGGCGGCCCTCAGCTCGCGCTCGCCAGCGCGAAACTCGACTGGATTGCGAGCATTCAATGTCGGAAGCCTCCGTGCTCGCAAGATCGGGTTGGCGCGGGATCGCTATCGGACTTGAAGGTGATCTGGCGCTCCAGCATGAACGGCCCCGGCGGGCAGTTCGGCGCGAACATCCTGTTTTCGCCGGACGGCCGATATCTCTTCCTGAGTTCGGGCGAGCGCCAGCGTTTCACCCCGGCGCAGGACCCGAACCAGGCGCTCGGCAAAATCCTGCGCCTGACCCTCGACGGCAAGGCCGCGCCGGGCAATCCGATGTACGATAAGGGCGGGGTCGAGGCGATGACCTGGTCGAGCGGGCACCGCAATCCCTACGGCATGGTGTTCACCCCCGATGGCCGGTTGTGGGAGGACGAAATGGGTCCGCGCGGCGGGGACGAACTCAACCTGATCCTTCCGGGCAAGAATTACGGCTGGCCGATCGTCAGCAACGGCGACAATTATTCGGGCCAGCCGATCCCCGACCATCCGAGCAAGCCCGAATTCGCAGCACCAAAATTGTGGTGGAACCCGTCGATCTCACCCACCGGGATGATCTATTATTCGGGCGCGATGTTCCCGGACCTGAAGGGCTCGTTGCTGATCGGCGCGATGTCAGACGCCGGGCTGATGCACGTGACGCTGTCGGGCGACACCGCGACGCCCGCGCATTTCTGGGACTTCGGCGCGCGCATCCGCGACATCGCGCAAGCGCCCGACGGCGCGATCTGGCTGCTGGAGGACGAAGGCAAGCTGGTGCGGTTGACTCCGAAGGGGTAGGGGTTTTCTCGCGCAAAGACGCGAAGGCGCTAAGAAAAGAAGGAAAAAGAAGAATATAGATCGGCCGCGTTAGCGGCCTTTTATCCTGAAGTCGGCGTCAGGCCGAAAGAGATATTTTCTCTCGCGACACCACGTGACGCCCCTCTTTCTTCTTCTCTTAGCGCCTTCGCGTCTTCGCGCGAGAAAAAACAACCTCACCCCCGCCGCACGATCAGGTAATTCATCCGCGCCGCTGCGATCGGCTTGGCGGGATCGTCCTGCCAGGCCGTCGCCTCGACATTGGCGACGCGGGTGCCGAGCCGCGTGACGACGCCCCGGCTGCGCGTTTCCTTGTCGCGACCGCCGCGCATGAAATCGACGGTGACGTTGATCGGCTTGATCTCGCCGCCGCCATCGCCCGCCAGCGCCCGGTGCAGCGCGACGATCGCCGCCATCTCCATCAGCCCGCTGATCGCACCGCCATGCAGGAAGCCGGGACGGCCGAGCACGTCGGTCGCGAACGGCATCATCAGCACCGGCGCGCCGTCGTCGCCGTGCTCGACGACCAGGCCGAGCAGGTCGGCATAAGGCGGCAGCCGCATCATCGCGGATAGCCCTCCGGCGCCATGAAGGTGCCGGCGACATGCGCCAGCGGATCGCCGGGATCGCCGTCATGCGCCTGCCCGCGCACGAACGCGATCGAGCGCGTCAGCCGGTAGCATTCGCCGCGCCCGATCACGGTCCTGCCCGGAGTCGCCGGCCGCAGATAATCGATGCGCAGGTCGAGCGTGGCATGCGCGACGAAGGCGTCCGCGCACAGCCACACGCTCATGCTCGTCGCCATGTCCATCAGCGAGATGATCGGCCCCGACGCGATCACGCCGGTCCCGATATTGCCGATCAGATTCTCGTCATAGGGCAGCGCCAGTTCCGCCCAGTCCGCGCCATGCGCGCGATACTCGGTGCCGAGCGTGCCGCCATGGCCGATGCGGGCGCGGAAAAAGCGTTCGGGGTCGAAGCCGGCAAAACCACTCATACCCGAAGCGCCCTAGCAAGCGGTTGCGGGCGCCGCCACCGCCGTCTAGCCTTCCGAAAAAGGAGAGGCGATGCACCCGAGCGTCCATGCCAAGGCGAATCCCGACAAGCCGGCGCTGATCGTCGCCGAGACCGGCGAGACCTGGAGCTATGCCGAGCTCGACCGGCGCTCCAATCGCGTCGCCCAGCTATTCCGCGCGCGCGGCTTGGCGGTCGGGGATACCGTCGCCTTCTTCCTCGACAATGTGCCCGATTATTTCGCGCTGACCTGGGGCGCGCAGCGGGCCGGGTTGTTCTATGTCTGCATCTCGTCGAAGCTGACCGCGCCGGAAGCGCAATACATCGTCGCGGATTCGGGGGCGAAGCTGGTCGTCGCCTCCGCCGCGCTTTCCCATGTCGCCGAGCGTCTGGCGCCGATGATCGGCGATCGCGGCAAGCTTGTCCTGGGCGGCGACGTGACCGGGTGGGAACGCCTGGAAGTCGCGCTTTCCGCCCAGCCCGATACGCCGATCGCCGACGAGCGCGCCGGGATCGACATGCTCTATTCGTCGGGCACCACCGGGCGGCCCAAGGGCGTGCGCGTCGCGCTGCCCGACGACCCCGACCCCGCCGCCCCCAACGTGCTGATGCAGCTCGCCGCCGGGCTCTACGGGTTCGGGCCGGACAGCATCTATCTCAGCCCGGCGCCGATGTATCACGCCGCGCCGCTGCGCTGGTCGATGACGGTCCACCGGCTCGGCGGCACAGTGATCATGATGCGGCATTTCGATCCGCTCGCGGCGCTGGCGGCGATCGAGGCCTACAAGGCCAATTGCAGCCAATGGGTGCCGACCCATTTCGTCCGCATGCTCAAGCTGGAGCCCGGCATGCGCGCGCGCCACGACATCTCCAGCATGAAGGCCGCGATCCACGCCGCCGCGCCCTGCCCGATCCCGGTCAAGGCGGCGATGATCGACTGGTGGGGGCCGGTGATCTACGAATATTATGCGGGGTCGGAGGGGAACGGGTTCACCTCGATCACGTCCCAGCAATGGCTTGAGCACAAGGGATCGGTCGGCAAGCCCGCTTACGGCATCGCGCATATCTGCGGCGAGGATGGCGAGGAATTGCCGCCGGGCGGCGAAGGGCTGATCTATTTCGAGGGCGGCGGCCAGTTCGAATATCACAACGACCCGGCCAGGACCGCGGAGGCGAGGAACGCGCATGGCTGGTCGACGCTCGGCGATATCGGGCGGCTCGACGCGGACGGGTTCCTCTATCTGACCGACCGCAAGAGCTTCATGATAATTTCGGGCGGGGTGAACATCTACCCGCAGGAGATAGAGAACAGAATCATCACCCACCCGCGCGTCGCCGACGTCGCGGTGATCGGCGCGCCCGACCCGGAAATGGGCGAGCGCGTGGTGGCGGTGGTGCAGCCGGTCGACATGGCCGAGGCCGGGCCGGCGCTGGCCGAGGAGCTGACCGCCTGGTGCCGCGCGGAACTGTCCGGCGTGAAGATGCCGCGCCAGATCGACTTCACCGCCGAGCTGCCGCGCCACCCGACCGGGAAACTCTACAAGCGCCTGCTGCGGGACCAATATTGGGGCGAGACGGGGAGCCGGATCGTCTAGTTCCGCGTCATGCCAGCGAAAGCTGGCATCTCAACGGGGGAAATACTGCACGAGACCCCAGCTTTCGCTGGGGTGACGGATTTGGAGGGAAAATGAACGACCGCGTTTCGATCACCGTCACGGACCGGATCGCCGACGTCCGCCTGATCCGCGCCGACAAGATGAACGCGATCGACCCGGCGATGTTCGCCGCGATCGGCGCGGCGATCGACAGCCTGGCGGACCGCAGGGACGTGCGCTGCGTCGTGCTGTCGGGCGAGGGCAAGGCGTTCTGCGCGGGGCTCGACATGGCCAGCATGCAGGCGGGCGGATCGGGCACCGGCCGCGCGCGCAACGACCAGGGCAGCATCCTGCCGCAGCACGTCACCTGGGGCTGGCGGCAATTGCCGATGCCGGTGATCGCGGCGGTCCACGGCGTGGCGTTCGGCGGCGGTTTCCAGATCATGTCGGGCGCCGATATCCGCATCGCCGCGCCGGGCACGCGCTTTTCGATCCGCGAGAGTTACTGGGGGCTGGTCCCCGACATGGCGGGCTGGCCGATCTGGCGCGGCCTGGTCCGCGACGACGTGCTGCGCGAGTTGGCCTATACCGCGCGCGAGTTCGACGCCGGCGAGGCGCTCGCCCACGGCTTCGTCACCCGCCTCGCCGACGACCCCCGTGCCGCCGCGATGGACCTGGCGCGCGCGATCTCGGTACGGAGCCCCCACGCGATCCGCGGCATCAAGCGGCTGGCCAACGCCGCGCACGACGCCGACCCGCGCGCGCTGCTCGAAATGGAGACCGACGAGCAAGTCGCCGTCATCGGCAAGCCCAACATGATGGAAGCCGTCGCCGCCAACATGGGCAAGCGCGCACCGGTCTTTCAGGACTAGAGTCGGATTCGGCGGAACGGAATCACGCTTCCCCGGCGAAGGCCGGGGCCCAGTGTCGGCGAACTGCCGATGGTATCCCGCCATCGAGAAACCATCGCGACTGGGCCCCGGCCTTCGCCGGGGTGGCGTGTGTCCATTCAGATGGATCAAAACTCTAAGACCAAGCCCTGGGCTCCTGCTTTCGCAGGAGCGCGGGGGGTTTAGGCTCGGTCGATCCGTCCTAACCGTAGGCGCGGGCGAAGAACACGATCGTCGTCACGCCAGTCACCAGCAAGGTCCAGGCGCGCACCCAGCCGGCGGGCAACCTTTTGCCGACATGCGCCCCCGCCCAACCGCCGGCGATTGCGCCGGCCAGCATCGGGAGGCACGCCGTCCAGCGCACCATCCCGGCGGCGACGAACACGATCGCCGCCGCCAGATTGGCGACCGCCAGCATCAGCGTGCGCGGCGCGAACAGCTCGCGCGGACTATGCCCGGCGAGCAGCCCATAGGTCGCCGTCGTCATCAACCCGACCCCGCCGCCGAAATAGCCGCCATAGATGCCGAGCAGCATCTGCACGCCGAGCAACGCATTGCGCCCGATCGTCACGCGCCGCCGCAACCAGCCCGACGCCCGCTTGCCGAACGCCAGCACGACGAACGCGTAAAGCACCAGCCAGGGGATGATGACATCGAACGCCTGGCTGGGCGTCACCACCAGCAGCACGCTGCCGACCAGCCCGCCGGCGAAGGTGATCGCCGCCAGCATCCGCACCCCGACCCCGCCCACCGGCCCGAGTTCGTCCCGAAACGCCCAGGCGCTGATCCCCGCGCCAGGCAACAGCGCGACGTTCGACGTCGCATTGGCGATATTGGCGGGCAGGCCGAGCGCCAGTAGCGACGGCAATGTGGCGAACGTCCCCCCGCCCGCCAGCGCGTTCATCGCCCCACCGACGAATCCGGCCGCGAGGGCGAGCAGCAAGGGGGCGATCGTCACGCGCGGCTAATCGCGGCCGCGCGGGACTTTGTCCATGATGCAAAAGAGAACCGCCGGCACATCGCCGGCGGCTTTCCTTGCACCTTCAGGCAAAGCGGATACGCGTGCTCACCCTGGGACGGCGGCGAACGGCGTAGCCGAGCCCGGCGAAGCCGAAGAGCATCATCGCCCAGGTCGCCGGCTCCGGCACCGCCAGCATCGTCAAATTGGCCGTGCCGTTGAAGTTGCCCGACCCAGGCCCGAAGATGAGGTCATACCGCACCGTCTCCGAGAATGGCAGCGCCCGCGTCAACGGATCGATGGCGGAGAATCCGCCAGTGCCGGTGAAGGTCGCCGACTGCAGCAGCGTACCGTCGAACAGCGCATTGGCCGCACTGTAATAAGTGCTGAGCATGGCCGTCGCGTTCTGGATGGTGTTCGACGTGAACGTGCTCGCCAGCGCGCCGCTGAACGACTCCAGATCGGTCTGGGTGATGAAGATGCTTACCGTGCCGCCGGCATTACCCGACATGATGTTGACCGACTGGGTCAACAGGTTGGGCTGGACCAGCAGCGGGAAGCCGGTGCCGTTGGTATTGAAGAAGATGCCGTTGTCGGTGGTGTTGAAGTTCACCGACCCCGTGCCGGAATCGGTCGCGACCTGGGTGATCGCGCCGCCATTGACCGAAACGCCGATGAAGATGCCGGCCGACGCCGGCGATGCCGCCGCGACCGCCAGGACGGACGTCGCCAGCGCGAATAGAGTACGCTTCATTACGCAACCCCTTTGACTGGAAGGCTCGCGCCCACGACCATCGTCGAGCACCGCCTCCGGGCGAAGAACGGTCGAACCGGCCCGGATCGCCGCGTCGACCGTCATCATCGCGGTGCAAAGCGTTGACGCGCGGTAAAGGTTGCGTGGTTACGACACGTTTACCCTGGCGCCGGCACGACTCAACGCAACGTCACGATATCTGGCCGTTTTATGACGACCAAGACCCGTACAGCTAGCCGAGCGCGGCGAGCTTCTCCTCCGCCAGCCGGTCGAGTTCGGCGCGGCTCTTCTTTTCGCTCGCGGTCTTGAGCTGCCCGCACGCCGCGTCGATGTCGCGGCCACGGGGCGTGCGCACCGGCGCCGAGATGCCGGCCTCGAAGACGATGGCCGAAAACGCCTTCACCCGCTCGGGCGTCGACGTGTCGTAGGGCGCGCCCGGCCACGGGTTGAACGGGATCAGGTTGACCTTGGCGGGCAGCTTGTACTTGCGGATCAGCCGGACCAGCTCGCGCGCATCCTCGTCGCTGTCGTTCTTGTCCTTGAGCATGACATATTCGAACGTGATGCGCCGGGCATTGTTCGCGCCGGGATAGTCGGCGCACGCCTGGAGCAGCTCCTCGATCCCGTATTTGCGGTTCAGGGGCACGATCTCGTCGCGGATTTCCTTGGTCACCGCATGCAGCGACACCGCGAGGTTGACCCCGATCTCCTCGCCCGCGCGCGCCATCATCGGCACCACGCCCGAGGTGCTGAGCGTGATCCGCCGCTTGCTAAGCGCGAGGCCGTCGCCGTCCATCACCAGGCGGAGCGCGTCGCGAACGTTGTCGAAATTATAGAGCGGCTCGCCCATCCCCATCATCACGATGTTGGTCAGCATCCGCCCTTCGGGCTGCGACGGCCACTCGCCCAGCGAATCGCGCGCCAGCATCACCTGTCCGACGATCTCCGCCGGGGTCAGGTTGCGCACCAGCCGCATCGTGCCGGTGTGGCAGAACCGGCAGTTGAGCGTGCAGCCGACCTGGCTCGACACGCACAGGGTTCCGCGATCGGCGTCCGGGATGAACACCATCTCGTAATCCTGCGCATCGGGCGAGCGCAGCAGCCATTTGCGCGTGCCGTCGGTCGACACCTGCTGCTCGATCACCTCCGGCCGGCTGATCACGAAACGGTTGGCGAGCCAGGCGTGCAGCGTCTTCGAAATGTCGGTCATCGCCGCAAAATCGGTCGCGCCGCGATTGTAGATCCAGTGCCACAATTGCTTCGCGCGCAGCTTCGCCTGTTTGGGCTCGAGCTGCGACGTCTCGAGCGCCATGCGCAGATCGTCCTTCGACAGGCCGAGCAAGTCGATGCGGCCATCCGCGCGCGGCACCACGGCGCGCGGGACGGGCACGGGATCGATGTGCCCGGGGATGGGCATGGGAGCGGTCATGCGAGCGTCCATTTCGGATTCTTTGGCGGATTTTCCATTCGGCACTGTCGTACGCCGTCCACATGATCGAGCAAATCGCGGGCAGCTTTGCCGCCCATCGGATCGAGCACGACATCAATCCCTTCACGGCGCGCCAACTTTGCCGCCGGAACAAAGTCGGCATCCCCCGCAACCAATATAATCTGATCGACTTGCCGCTTGAAAGCCATCGCCGCCACATCGAGACCGAGTCGCATATCGACGCCTTTTTGCGTGGCCTTGATCTCGAAATCCTCATCGCGAGGATTGAAGCCGCTAGTCTGCCAAGACCTGAAGGCTTCAGCCTTTGGAACCCAGGTCACGTCATCATTCAGGCGGCCAAGGCGGAGAGCTACCTTGCGGGTATCCAGCAATCGCCGGTGGATGGCGTTCCGCGTGACGGCAACGTCCGTCTTCGCAAGATCGAGCGCCTGGCGCGAGATCGGGTAGTGCAGGCGCTTCGTGAGCGGCGGGCAATCGTAGAAAAAGATGCGATACAGGCCGGGCGACTCGCTTGGCAGAAAGCCCTTTTCCAAGTCACCGCTGGCAACCGGCTCGGACATATGCCGGATGCGCAAATGCCACCCGGCAAGATACAGGACCGACCAGGCCACCTGATCGGCTTCGCGGCTGTCTAGATAAGGAAATGTAAAACCAAAGCGCCGCAGAAAATAGGCGCCATCGATTACGACAGCGGTTGGCATCAGGATCACCGGATACAAATTGTCCCCGGGATCGGCCTTGAGATGATATCTGCTCTCACGAGCGCCTCAAGACGGCATGCCGGGGACGGGATGCTTACGATTTAGATAAAAGAGCTCGGAAAGTCAAGATTCTCACCGCCGGCACGCCAGCGCCGCCGCGTCGATCGCGGTGGCGGCGCCCGACAGGGCGTAGGTGTCGGCGAACGGCGCGCCGCCCCGGCCCAGCGCCTCGACGCTGAGCGATCGGCTCGACCGCATCGCGGCGACGATCGCGGTGTCGGTGCGGGCGTCGGGTGCCCAGGCGTCGGTGTCGCCCGCGACCAGGTCGAACCGCCGCTCGCCGATCGACAGCGTGACGCGCGCGGTCGGCGCGCGCGGGCGGCTGAGCCGGACGTGGAGCTGGCCGCGGATGTTGCGGCCGGGCCAGGCGGCGATGCTGAGGAACCCGGCGCGCTGCGCGGGGTCGACCGGTTGCGCGATCGCGAAGCAGCGGCGCGGGCTGTCGTCGCTGAACGCGCCCCAGCGCCCATAGACGCCGATCGTCTCGCGCGCGCCGAGCAGCAGCAGGGCGAGCGCCACGCTCACACCCGCTCGCCCCCGCCGCCGAGGTGCACGATCGTCTCGACCCCGGCCGCGATCATCACCAGCGACCCTTGCGGCAAGTGCCCGGCGGCGGGCGCGCCGAAACGATCGACGACGGGCGCGCCGGTCATCACGCCGCGCATCACCCGGCTCGAAATGCCGTGCATGATGACCAGACGATCGCCGTCATCGTCATCGGTGTCGGCAAGCCAGCCCGACACGCGCTCGGCGATCTGGGGGTAAAGCTCGCCGTCGGGGGCGGAGAGCAGCAGCCCGCTCGGCCGGTCGATCACGTCGCCGGCCTCGGCGATGACGTCGGCGTAATAGCGCCCGCCCCAGCTGCCCATGCCGATCTCGGTCAGCCGCGGATCGGTCTTCGCATCGTGCCAGTCGAGCCCGACATGCTCCGCCATCACCGCCAGCGTCTGGAGCGCGCGACCGGTCGGCGAGGCCCAGAGCGTCAGGCGCGGCCGGTCGCCCAGCGTGTGGAACAGCGCCTCGCCCATCTCGTCGGCCTGGCGGAAGCCGGCGCGCGTCAACGGCGTGTGCGGCGCCTCGCCCTGCAACCGGCCCGCGGCGTTGAAGACCGTTTCCCCATGCCGCGCGATGAAATCGCGGCCCCGCCGATTGGTTTTCATGGTGCGCGTTTCAACCCCCTGTGGCGCGAAAGCAACGGATTTCCGCGTTTATCTGAGGTTCATGCAACCTCTCGGACGCCCGAGCGCTTGGCGCAACCTACCCGCGATCGTTGGGTGGAATGTACATGGAGTTGATTATGCGTAAGTTCGTTCTCGCCGCCGCCAGTCTCACGACCTTGGCCCTCGCCACCCCCGCCTTGGCGCAGTCGGGTCCCCCGTCCGACCCCGACACCGAATTCAACGGCGCCCGCGCCGGCATCCTGCTCGGCTACGACCGGCTCCAGCCCGGCAGCGTGCCCAATTCGAACATCGACGACAGCAATTCGGCCGATGGCCTGACCTATGGCGGCGATGTCGGATATGACGTCCAGAGCAACCGCTGGGTGTTCGGCGTCGAGGGCGAAGTAACCGGGTCGACCAGCAAGGTGACCAACAACCCCTCGGCCGCCGGCGCGCTGGGCTATGGCCGGGTCAAGGCGGGGCGCGACCTCTATGCCGGCGCGCGAGTCGGTTACGCCGTGGCGCCGCGCACCCTGATCTACGCCAAGGGCGGCTACACCAACCAGCGCCTCGATCTGGTCGCGTCGGACGGCACCACCGAAACCGGCCGGCATTTCAACCTGGACGGCTGGCGGGCCGGCGCGGGCCTCGAACAGAAGCTCGGCCGCAACACCTACGCCAAGATCGAATATCGCTATTCGAACTATGGCAAGGCGCGGCTCGAATTTCCGAACGGCGGCAACACCGACAACTTCTCGGTCGATACCGACCGGCATCAGGTGGTCGCTGGCGTCGGCGTCCGCTTTTGATTGAGGGGCGGTGCCGGCCCGCTCCCCGCCCGGCCGCCCATAGAATGAACTGATTGGGCAGCCGGGCGGGGGAGTGGGCCGGCACCGCCCTCGCGCGTGAGCGCGACGAAACACCACGAAAGCTGTGGGAAACCGGGGTCGGGGCGCTTGCTCCGGCCCCTTTTCTCGTTAAGGAAAGGAGACGGCGAATTGCCCCCGGATTCGATACGTCTGGCGGGAGTGTTTGGGCGACGGCCCGGGGGATGACGAGCATGAAGGCGACGATCGAACGCGCAACCCTCCTCAAGGGGCTGAGCCATGTCCAGTCGGTGGTCGAGCGCCGCAACACCATTCCGATCCTGTCGAACGTGCTGATCGACGCGACCGCCGACGGCCAGTTGAAGCTGATGGCGACCGACCTCGACCTGCAGATCAACGAGAGCGTGCCCGCCGCGGTCGACCAGCCGGGCGCGACCACGGTGTCGGCGCACACCTTGTTCGACATCGCCCGCAAGCTGCCCGAGGGCAGCCAGGTTTCGCTGTCGGCGGCCGAGGGCAAGATGACGATCGTCGCGGGGCGCGCGCGGTTTCAGCTCGGCACGCTGCCGCGCGACGATTTCCCGGTGATCGCCGAGGGCGAATTGCCGACCCAGTTCGAACTGCCGGCCGAAACGCTCAAGCAGATCATCGACAAGACGCGCTTCGCGATCTCGACCGAGGAAACGCGTTACTATCTCAACGGCATCTTCTGGCACGTCGCCGAAGATGCCGGTTCTGGGGGCCAACCGGTGCTCAAGGCGGCGGCGACCGACGGCCACCGCCTCGCCCGCGTGACGCTGCCGCGTCCCGACGGCGCCGAGGGAATGCCGGACATCATCATCCCGCGAAAGTGCGTCGCGGAACTGCGCAAATTGCTCGACGAGATCGACGGATCGGTCGGCGTGTCGCTGTCGGCCAGCAAGATCCGCTTCGACATGGGCCAGGCGCTGCTGACGTCGAAGCTGATCGACGGCACCTTCCCCGATTACAGCCGCGTCATCCCGACCGGCAACGACAAGATCCTCAAGATCGACCCGCGCAGTTTCGAAGAGGGCGTCGACCGCGTCTCGACCATCGCCACCGAAAAGACCCGCGCCGTGAAGATGGCGCTCGACCGCGACAAGATCACGCTGTCGGTCTCCTCGCCGGAAAACGGCACGGCGGCGGAAGAAGTCCCGGGCGATTATACCGCGACCGGGTTCGAGATCGGCTTCAACAGCCGCTACCTGCTCGACATCCTCGGCCAGATCGAGGGCGATTCGGTCGAGGTTCATCTCGCCGACCCGAGCGCCCCGACCCTGATTCGCGAGAACGACAAGTCGCCGGCATTGTACGTGCTGATGCCGATGCGGGTGTGACGGCCGCGCGGGTGCCGAAGTCAGGCTGCCCGCTGTGGAAGGTCATTGTCGGTGGTCAGCAGGGTGATGAGCGCCGGGTTGATGAAGAGCTTTTCCCTGCCCGCTTTCATTTCGTTCAGGACACCGATGTCGGCTAATTGACGCAGATAGGTCGAGGCGGTTTGGCGTTGCGCCAATCCCGCCTCGACCACGTTCGCTATCCGGCTATAGGGCTGAGTGAAAATCAACTCGACTATTTCCCGGCTGTAGATGGCAGGCGCGTCGCTCCTGACGCGTTCGGTCGTTTCCGTCATCAGGGTCCGGATCGCCTTGATCTTGCCCGTCGTCCAGCGTGCGGTTTCGAGGATGGCGGTCAGCATGTACACGATCCAGCCTTCCCAGTTCCCGTCACGGGTGACGTCCTGGATCAGCTGGTAATAGGCCGTCTTGTGGCGAATGATGTGGCGGCTGAGATACAGGACCGGCAGATCGAGCAATCCATAGTGCACCAGCAGCAGGATGTTCATGATTCTTCCGGTGCGGCCGTTGCCGTCGGTGAAGGGATGGATGGCTTCGAACTGATAATGGCTGACGGCGAGCTTCACGAGCGGATCCAGATCCAGCGCTTCGTCGTGGACGAAGCGTTCCCAATTCTGCAAAAGATCGCGCAAGGCCGGTTCGCCGACCGGCGGGGTATAAACGATTTCCCCGGTCGCCTGGTTGACCAATCCCGTCCCCGGAACACGCCGGATTTCCATGTCGGCGCCCTTGATCATGCCGCAAACGTCAATCGCGGTTCGCACGCTGGCCGGATGATCCGCAAGGCTTTGAAACCCGGCACGCAGAGCCGTGCGATAGCGCAGGGCCTCTTTGGTCGCCGGGTCGGCCGCCGCATTGTTCTCATCGGTCGAGAATTGGAAAAGGCGGTCGGTGGTCGTCACGATGTTTTCGATCGCCGAACTCGCTTGCGCCTCGAGAATGGGAATCGTGTTTATCAGAATGGACTGATTGGGGATCAAATCCCCCGATGATTTGAGTTCGGCCAACGCCGCCCGTGCTTCGATGCACAATTTGAGAATGGCCCGGCTTTCCATTTCCGTTTGTGGGGGAAGCGGGGGAAGGGCATTATACGGTGCCGCGGGATCGAACTTCATATGTCGCCAATCCTGGTTTTTATCGACATGTTTCCAGGACGTGTCGATGCCATCGACATATGCCCAATATGTGTCGATTTTTTTCGATTTGATCGACATATAGCTGTTGCTGGCGTTGTCAACGCGCGACTTGACACTTGCGTGCGGCCACCTTATTGACATCAATGTCAGTAAGGAATCGAACCGATGGCCGCCAAGCTCCCTCCCTTCCCCGGCACGTCCGGCAAGCGCGACTGGAAGACCGCGTTCGACGCGATCCGCAAGCTGCTCAACAATGGCGACGACACGACGCAGGTGTTCCGCATCATGCACGCGCTGAACGTCGGCAACGCGCCGATGAACTATGCCAGGTTCATCGCGACGGCCGAGGGCGGGCGCATGGCGTATGAGCGCAAGGAACTGGCGCGCATCTTCTCGCAACCGGGCTACGCCAGACAATTCGCGCCGGGCACCGTGGGCGCTGCCTACAATCATTTCCTCGAATCGACCGGTTATTCGGCGGACGGGCTGGCCGAGGTCAGCAAGATCAACCGCGAGGAGGACATGCTCCACCCCTATGCCTGGTTCGGGCGGCGCGTCCGCGACACGCACGACATCTGGCACGTGCTGACCGGCTACAAGGCCGACGAGAGCCTGGGCGAAGCGGCGTTGGTCGCCTTTTCCTACGCACAGGTCGGCGGACTCGGCTGGGCGTTCATCGGTGGCGCGGCGGCGCTCAAGAGCCGCAAGGTGACGGGCAACAATCTGTTCATGAAGGCGGTGTGGGAAGGCTATCGGCGCGGCAGGAAGGCCAGGTGGATTTCGGGCGAGGATTACGAGCAATTGCTGCACGAACCGCTCGATCTCGCGCGCCAGCGTCTGGGCCTGAGCGAGCCCGTCGCCTACCTCAAGGCGCAGCGCGAACTGGGCGCCCTCGCCTCATACTTGAGTGCGCCCAAGGCCGAGGTTGAGGTAGAACCGGCAAAGCTCGCGGCCTGAATTCCTCACCGCCGCTCACGCGGCGAAGCGGGCCGGCGCCGTCGCTGTTTCAGCTTTGCTGAAACAGCCGCTAAAGACGCCGCGATGCTGTCGCGCCTGATCCTGACCGATTTCCGCAATCATGAGGAAGCCGTGCTCCATGCAGGAGCCGGCTTCGTCGTGCTGACCGGCGACAACGGCGCGGGCAAGACCAACGTGCTGGAGGCGGTGTCGCTGCTGGCGCCGGGGCGCGGTCTCCGGCGCGCGCCGCTGTCCGACATGGCGCGGCAGGGCGGCGGTGGCGGGTTCGGGGTGGCAGCCCAACTAAAGCCCCTCCCCTTCAGGGGAGGGGTTGGGGTGGGGGACGCGGGCGATGGGCTCGGTGGGACTTCGCCCCACCCCAACCCCTCCCCTGAAGGGGAGGGGCTCGTGGAGATCGGCACCGGCACGCAGCCGGCCGCGCCCGAGCGCCGCATCGTCCGGATCAACGGCGCCACCGCCGCCGCGACCGCGCTCGCCGAATGGCTGACGGTGCTGTGGCTGACCCCGGCGATGGATCGGCTGTTCGTCGAGCCCGCGAGCGAACGGCGGCGGTTCCTCGACCGGCTGACGCTGGCGCTGCGTCCCGGCCATGCCGGCCACGCGAACCGCTACGAAGCCGCGATGCGCGCGCGCAACCGCCTGCTCGCCGAGGACGGGCCGCACGACGACGCCTGGCTGACCGCGCTCGAAGCGCAGATGGCCGAGCATGGCGCGGCGATCGACGCGGCGCGGCGCGAGACGGTCGCGGCGCTGTCGGCGCGGCTGGCCGACCAGCCGCCGGGGCCGTTCGCGCGCGCCGGCGTGACGATCGAGGGGTGGGACGGCGCGGACTCGCTCGCCGCCGACCTCGCGGCGGGGCGACGCCGCGACGCCGCGGCGGGGCGGACGCTGGTCGGGCCGCACCGCGCCGACCTGGCGGTCACGCACCTCGACAAGCGGCAACCCGCCGCTCTGTGTTCGACCGGCGAGCAGAAGGCGCTGTTGCTCGGGCTGATCCTCGCCCATGCCGAACTCACCGCCGCGCGCACCGGCCGCGCGCCCATATTGCTGCTCGACGAGGTCGCCGCGCATCTCGACCCCTCGCGCCGCGCGGCGTTGTTCGATCGGCTGGCGCTGACCGGCGGCCAGGTCTGGCTGACCGGCACAGAGCCCGCGCCGTTCGCGGGCGTTGTTGAAGCGAGTTGGGCCGATGCGACGTGGTTCGACGTGGCGGACGGGCGGATCACAGCCCGATCTTCGTCGCCAGCCAGCGCGCCGCCGCATCGGGGCTGACCTTCCCGGTATCGCGGTCGACCATGTAATTGGCCTCGCGCATCGCCTCGACGTTCACGCGCCCGATCAGCGGGCGGAGCGTCGCGACGAACCGCGCATCCTTCGCCAGGCGCGGCGCGATCGTCAGGATCGCATCGTAATTGGGGATCGCGCCCTTGGGATCGGTCAGCACGGTCAGTCCGTCCGCCGCGATCCGCCCGTCCGACGTGTAGGCGGAAATCACGTCGGCACGCCCGCTCGCCAGCGCGCGATACATGAAGGTCGGGCTGTAGGCGTTGGCGGCGCGGAAGCGGATCGGATAGGCGGCCCGCACCGATTTCCATTCGGGCCGTTCGAGGAATTCGGGATCGCTCGCGAAGCTGAGGTCGCCCGCCTTCACCGCGAGATCGTCGAGGCTCGCCAGCCCGAGCGCCCGCGCCCGGTCGCGCCGCATCGCAAAGCAATAGGCATTCTCGAACCCCAGCCGCCCCAGCAGGTTCAGGCCCTTCCGCGCCTCCCACGCGCCGATCTGCGCCAACATCGCGTCGCGCGGCGCATTGTCGGCGCGCTTCATCTCGTTGGTCCAGATCGTCCCCGTATAGTCGATCGCGACATCGACATCGCTGGACGTCAGCGCGGCGAACATCACGCCCGACCCCAGCCCGTCCTTGTAGCGGACGCGATACCCCGCCGCCGCCAGCCGATGCCCGATCAGCCGGGCGAGGATATATTGCTCCGAAAAGCCCTTGGCGCCGATCACCACGGTCGGCCTCGACGCCGGGAGCATCGGCGCGAGCGCGACGAGCATGCCGGCCACCAGCACGCCGAGCGCGGCCCATACGCGCCCGCGTTTCCGCCGGGCGATGCCGTGTTCGATCACGCCGAGCAGCGCATCGACCGCCAGCGCCAGCCCCGCCGCCGCGAAACAGCCGGCGAGCACCAGCGCCCAGTTCTGCGTCTGCAACCCCGCGAAGATCATGTCGCCCAGGCTCGGCTGGCCGACCGTGGTGGACAGGGTCGCCGCGCCGATCGTCCACACCGCCGCGGTGCGGATGCCCGCCATCAGCACCGGCGCGACCAAAGGCGCTTCGACCAGCCGCAGCTTCTGCCCCGCCGTCATCCCGACGCCATCGGCGGCCTCGATCACCGCAGGGTCGATCCCCGCCAGCCCGGTCACGCCGTTGCGCAGGATCGGCAGCAATGCGTAGAGCGTCAGCGCGAGCAGCGAGGGCAGGAAGCCGAGCGCCGGGATGCCGCCGCCGACCAGGGTCGAGAGCGACAGCAGCAGCGGGTAGAACAAGGCGAGCAGCGCGAGGCTGGGGATCGTCTGGACCAGGCTGGCGAAACCGAGCGCGACTCGCCCCACCGCCGGCACCCGCGCCGACCATACCGCGAGCGGCAGGCTGAGCACGATGCCGAGCGCCAGCGCCGCCATCGCCAGCAACAGATGCTGCGCGAGCAGATCGGGCACCCGGGTCAAGGCTTCGAGGAAGTCGCTCATTCGGCGAGCCCCTCATTTTCGTCATCCCCGCGCAAGCGGGGACCCAGCTCCGACGAGTTGGATTTGGGACGAACATCGGGAGATGGGCCCCCGCTTGCGCGGGGGTGACGGTCGGATTGAATGGCCCCCAGTCTCTCCATTTGCGCTTTCGGCACCGCGACCAACGCCTGCGCGGCGTCCCCGCCCTCCCCCGCCAGCAACGCCTTGGGCACGGCGTCGGCGACGATGCGCCCCTTGTCCTTCACCAGCACGCGGTCCGAGAGGATCAGCGCCTCGGCCATGTCGTGCGTGACCATGACCGTGGTCAGCCCCAACCGGTCGTGCAGGTCGCGGATCGCGGTGCCGAGCTGATCGCGCGTCACCGGGTCGAGCGCCCCGAACGGTTCGTCCATCAGCAGCAATCGGGGCTCGGTCGCCAGCGCCCGCGCCACCCCGACCCGCTGGCGCTGCCCGCCCGACAGCGCATCGGGCATCCGCGCGGCGAAATCGGCGGGGAGATCGACCAGCGCCAACAGCTCGGCGACGCGATCCGCCGTCGCCTTGCGCCCTTCCGGCCGCAACCCGATCGCGACATTCTCCGCGACCGTCATGTGCGGGAACAGCCCGATATTCTGGAACACATAGCCGATCCGCCGCCGCAGCCGGAACGGGTCGCCGTCCGACACGTCGACGCCATCGATCGCGACCGATCCGGCGCTCGGCGCGATCAGCCGGTTGATCGTCTTGAGCAAGGTCGACTTGCCCGACCCCGAGCTGCCGACCAAGGCGACGAAGCTGCCCCCCGCGATGTCGATGGAAACATCGTCCACCGCCGTCGTGCCGCCGGGATAGGCCTTGGTGACGCCTGAAAGGGAGACGGAGGGACCGATGTCGGACATTCCCGGAGTTTGGGTTAGCCCTGCCGTCGCGTCAAACCTTCCCCTTCGTCACCCCGGGCTTGTCCCGGGGTCCACCGTGCCGCAAACAACAAAGGTGCGGCCCTCGCTGCCCGGTGGATGCCGGCACAAGGCCGACATGACGATCAAGGCGAGGGGAGGAAACATGGCCGGGACCAAGGCGATCTTCATCACCGGCGGCGGGTCGGGCATCGGCCGGGCGGTCGCGCAACGCTTCGCGCGCGAAGGCTGGCGGATCGGGCTGGCCGACGTCAGTGCGGCCGGCCTGCGCGAGACCGCGGCGATGCTGCCCACCGGGATGGTCGACACCTATACGATGGACGTCCGCGACCGCGATGCGTGGCGGGCCAATCTCGACGATTTCACCGCCAAGTCCGGCGGACGGCTCGACGTCCTGTTCAACAATGCCGGGATCGGCACCGGCGGCGGACTCGCGCAGATGAGCTTCGAGGACATGGACCGGGTCGTCGCGATCAACCTGGGCGGCGTGCTCAACGGGGCGAAGATCGGCTATCCCTACCTCAGGAGCACGCCGGGATCGTGCCTGCTCAACACCGCGAGCGCCTCGGCGATCTACGGCACGTCGGGGATGGTGGTCTATTCGGCGACCAAGTTCGGCGTCCGCGCGCTGACCGAGGGACTCGACGGCGAATGGCATGGCGACGGCATCAAGGTGCGCGACCTCGTGCCCGGCTTCATCGATACCCCGCTGCTCCAGGGACCGATCGAGGGCAGCAACCAGAGCATCCGCGAGGTCGTCACCGGCGCGGGGCTGGAACTGACCAGCGCGGCGGATGTCGCCGAGGCGGCATGGCGCGCGGTGCACGGCGACGCGGTCCATACCTATGTCGGCAAGACCGCGTTCCGCCTGAAGTTCGCGGCGAAATGGCTGCCCGGGCAGATGCGCAAGCAGATGCGGCGAGGGATTGCCGCGCCGCAATAGACTTGCCCCTCCCCTTCAGGGGAGGGGTTGGGGTGGGGGAGCGCCCCAAACGACAGGCTCGGTGAGACGGCCAGGCCCCACCCCTCACCCCTCCCCTAAAGGGGAGGGGCTAAAAGGATCAATCCACCAGCGCGTCGATCGCCTCGGCCATCGCCACGTCGCGCGCCGACAGGCCGCCCGCATCGTGCGTCGTCAACGTGATGTCGACCCGGTTCCACACGTTCGACCATTCGGGATGGTGATCGGTTTTTTCCGCGATCAGCGCGACGCGCGTCATGAACGCGAACGCCTCGCCGAAATCGGCGAAGGTGAACGAACGGCTGATCGCATCGCGGCCCTCGTCATAATCCCATTCGTCGAGTTCATCGAGCGCATCGGCGCGTTCGTCCTCGCTCAATTGCTCGACCATCGCCGCTCTCCCTTGCTTGCCGCATGACTCTTTTAACTTCATGGCTGCGGCGCCGGCCCGCTCCCCCACCCGACCGCCCAATCAGTTTATTCTATGGGCGGTCGGGTGGGGGAGCGGGCCGGCGCCGCCTGGATTCGGCTATGCCGAATCCAGCAATATGCCTATGCCGATGGCCATGAGCGGGCAAGAGCAGCGCGCGCCGAGCGCGGAGGAGATCGAGGGAATCGCGCGCGCCACCCTCGCGTCGCTGCCGCCGGAATTCGCCGCGCACCTGGGCGACGTCCTGCTGATCGTCGAGGAATGTGCCGACGACGAAACCCTCGACGCGCTCGGCATCGACGACCCGTACGACCTGACCGGCGTCTATCACGGCCGCCCGATCGCCGAAAAATCGTCGATGGATTCCGGGTCGCCGCCCGACCGCATCCACCTCTATCGCCGCGCGATCCTCGACGAATGGGTCGCCGATGGCGAGGACCTGGCGACGTTGGTCCGCCACATCGTGATCCATGAGGTCGGGCACCATTTCGGGCTGTCGGACGCGGACATGCACCGGCTGGAAGACGAAGCGTGAGCCTTGCTCGCTGTCCTCTCTCGTCGTCACCCCCGCGAAAGCGGGGCCCCATCACCGACATGTGCCTGTGGTGGAAACGGAACGAGATGGGTCCCCGCTTTCGCGGGGGTGACGTGTGATGCTGAGGTTCGACGCCATCACCTGCGCGCGCGGCGGACGCGTGCTGTTCGAGGGGCTATCGTTCGCGCTGGAGCCAGGCGGGGCGGCGCTGGTCACCGGCCCCAACGGCGCGGGCAAGTCGAGCCTGATCCGTATCGCCGCCGGGCTGTTGCGGCCTGCTGCCGGCACTGTTGACGGCGACACCCCACGCGCACTGCTGAGCGAGGCCGCATCGCTCGACGAGGAATCTCCGCTGGCGAAGGCGTTGGGGTTCTGGGCGCGGCTCGACGGTCGCACCCAGGCGGTGGCCGGAGCGCTGGAAGCGACGGCACTCGGCGACCTCGCCGACGTGCCGGTACGGCTGCTTTCGACCGGCCAGCGCCGCCGCGCCGCCTTCGCGCGCGTGATCGCCGGCGGTGCGCCGGTCTGGCTGCTCGATGAGCCCGCCAATGGGCTCGACAGCACCGCGCTGGGCCTGCTGGAGGACGCCATCGCCCGGCATCGCGCCGGTGACGGCGCCGTGCTGGTCGCCAGCCACACGCCGATACGCCTGCCGAACGCGCGCACCATCACCCTGCGCCGGGAAAGCGCATGATGGGGGCGTTCGCCACCCTCATCGCTCGCGACATCCGCCGCGCCTGGACCGGTGGCGGCGCATTGCTGCCGGTCGCGTTCTTCCTGCTGGTCGCGATCCTGTTCCCGTTCGCGGTCGGTCCCGACGCCGCGTTGCTGGCGCGGGTCGGCGGCGGCGTGTTGTGGGCGGCGGCCTTGCTCGCCGCGCTGATCCCGGTCGAACGGCTGGTCGCGCCCGACCTCGCCAGCGGGGTGATCGACCAATTGCTGGTGCGCGGCCAATCGGCGGCAGCGATCGCGCTGGCCAAGCTGATCGCGCATTGGCTGAGCTTCGCGCCGCCGATCCTGCTCGCCGCGCTGCCCGCCGCCGCGCTGCTCGACCTGCCGATGACGACATTGATGCGGGTGGAGGTCGGCCTGCTGATCGGCACCCCCGGCCTCGCCGCGCTGGCGCTGGCCGTCGGCGCCCTCACCGCGACCTTGCGCGGCGCGGGCGCGCTCGCCGGACTGCTGATCCTGCCGCTCGCGATCCCGCTGCTGATCTTCGGCGCCGGCAGCCTCGACGGCGGCACCGGCGCGCTCAAGCTGTTGGCGGCGGTCAGCCTGTTGCTGGTCGCCGGCGCGCCCTTCGTCGCGGGCGCAGCGATCCGCACCAGTCTCGACTAGGACGTGCTCTACCCAAGTGAAGGTGGAGGCGGTGCTCCGGCGAAGGCCGGGGCCCAGTGGCAATGGTTTCTCGACGGCGGGATGTCATCGCCAGTTCGACGAAACTGGGCCCCGGCTTTCGCCGGGGAGGCGTGTTCCATTCAGATGGATCAAGTTCTAGGCTTGCAATGTAGGATTTGGCCTGACAGCGTCCGGCTGGCTCTTTCTCATTGGCGATCTCTTATGCCAACGATCCGACCTTCCGTCGGCATCGCGCTTAGTGTGACCCTGGTGTGACCTTTCGTGCGTTTATCGCCGCCAGCGCGCCCAGATCGCGGTCGGCAGCAGCAGCCCGCGCGCTTCTTCGCGCACTGCGAGTTCGCCGGCTTCCACCGCGCCGGGCAAGTCGGCGAACGCCTGCGCCACCAGCTCGCCGATCGCCAACGCCGACATGCGCACCGCGTACACCGTCAGGAACAGGAACCGCGACTTATCATCGAGCAATTGGCGGCAATCGGTGATCAGGCCGGGGAGTCCTTCCTCCAGCCGCCACACCTCGCCCTCCGGCCCGCGCCCGAACTTGGGCGGGTCGAGCAGGATGCCGTCATAGCGCCGGCCGCGCCGCACCTCGCGCGCGGCGAACTTGGTGGCGTCGTCGACCATCCAGCGCACCGGCCGGTCGTCCAGCCCCGCCAGCCGGGCATTGGCCCGCGCGCCCTCGACCGACTTCTTGGAGGCATCGACATGCACCATCCGCACGCCCCGCGCCGCCAGCGCCAGCGTGCCGACGCCGGTATAACCGAACAGGTTGAGCGCTTCCGCATCCGCCACCCCGTCGAGCCGCTCGCGCATCCAGCCCCAGACCGGCGCCATGTCGGGGAAGAAACCCAAGTGACGGAACGGCGTGGTCTGTGCGGTGAACGCGACATCATCCCATTTGAGCGGCCAGCCATCGCGCGGCACCTGCCCGCTATATTGCCAGCGACCGCCGCCATCCTCGTCCGAGCCGGGGATGAACTCGCCGTCCGCCTGCCATTCGGCGCTGGCGGGCGCCCACATCGCCTGCGGTTCGGGCCGGATGAAACGGAAGCGGCCATAGCGTTCAAGCTTCCGCCCGTGCCCGCTGTCGATCAGGCCGTAATCGGCCCAGGGTTCGCCGATCAGCGTGTCGAGCTTCATTGCGCCGTTCGGGCGATATAGCCGGCCACCGCGTCCAGCGTCGCGGGAAGCGTTTCGTAGCGTTCCTCGCGCTCGAACAGATTGCCGATCCGTGGCGGCAAGGCGGGCCGCACGCCGGTCGCGCGCTCGACGGCATCGCGAAACTTGGCGGGGTGAGCCGTCGCGAGCGTCACCACCGGCACGTCGAGGTCGCTCGCCCGCGCCGCCGACAGCCCGATCGCGGTGTGCGGATCGATCACTTGGCCCGAGCGCTCGCTCGCCCAGCGCATCGCCAGCGCCATGTCGTCGAGGTCGACGCGCGCGCTCGTGAACAGCGTGGCTGCCCCTTCCCCTTGCGCATTGGTCAGCCGCATCGCCTTCGATGCTTCGAACCCGGCCATTTGCTCCCGCATCGCGGCGCCGTCGCGGCCGCCGAGATCGAACAGCAGCCGTTCGAAGTTCGAGCTGACCTGGATGTCCATCGACGGCGTCGGAGTCGCGACCACGCCCCGGGCAGAATAGTCGCCCGCCGACAGCGCGCGGTGGAGGATGTCGTTGACGTTGGTCGCGACGATCAGCCGGGCGACCGGCAGCCCCATCCTCGCCGCGACATAGCCGGCGAACACATCGCCGAAATTGCCGGTCGGGACCGAAAAGGCAACCGGCCGCTCCGGTGCGCCGAGCCGGACGGCGGCGTAGAAATAATAGACCACCTGCGCCATCAGCCGCGCCCAGTTGATCGAATTGACCGCCGACAGCCGCAAATGCCCGAGCGGCCCGGTCCCCGCGGCATTGGCGTTGAACATCGCCTTCACCATCGCCTGCGCATCGTCGAAGCTCCCTTCGATGGCGATATTGTGGACGTTGGGCGCCAGCACCGTGGTCATCTGGCGGCGCTGGACGTCGGACACGCGGCCCAGGGGATGGAGCATGAAGATCTCGACATGCTCGCGTCCCGCCAGCGCATCGATCGCCGCCGACCCGGTGTCCCCGCTGGTCGCGCCGACGACCGTCAGCGGCCGGTCGGTGCCGGTCAGGAAGCGTTCGAACAACAATCCGAGCAATTGCAGCGCGACGTCCTTGAACGCCAGCGTCGGACCGTGGAACAATTCGAGCAGCCAGTGGCGATGGTCGAGCTGAACGAGCGGCGTGACGGCGTCGTGCGAAAAGCGCCCATAGGCCTGGGCGCACAACGACCGCAAATCGTCCTCGGACAGCGCGTCGCCGACGAACGGCCGCATCACCCGCACGGCGGTCTCGACATAGGAAAGTCCGGCCAGGCCGGCGATCTCGTCGCGGGTCAGCGTCGGCCATGCGTCTGGCAGGTACAGGCCGCCGTCATTGGCCAGCCCGGCGAGCGTCACCTCACGGAAATCGAGCGCGGGCGCGGCGCCTCGCGTGCTGATATAGTGCATGTCCTACCCCCTTCGCGCGCGGCGGCGCAGCGCGAGGCCGTAGATCACCAGCGCGATCGCTGCAAAGGCGAACCATTGCACGGCGTAGGCAAGGTGGTTGTTGGGGATCGATTCGATGCTCGGCACCGCATTGGCGGCGAGTCCGGGCGCGGGCTTGTCGGCGACCAGCATCAGCGGCCTGGGACCGGCTTTCCCGAACAGGCTGGCGATCAGCGGTTCGTGGCTCGGTGCATGGCTCAACATGCCGCTGACCGGGCCGCCCGGCCAATCGGGCTTGAAGTCGACATCGCGCGTCGTGCCGAGCTGGACCGCGAAGCCCGGCCCTTCCGTGCCCGTCGAGCATCGCGCGATGATGCGATAGCCGGCGCTGCCCGCGCCCTCGGTCGAAAAGCTGACGGGCGAAAAGCACATCGCGCCGGCGCGGCGGAACAGCAGATCGTCGCCGGTCGCCGGAACCGGCATCGCGATCACCGGTTTCGAGGGATTGGCTGCGAGCACCGCCAGCAGCGCGAGCTTTTCGGCGCGGCGCTGGAGCTGCCAGACGCCCAGCCCGATCATCGCCGCGACCGCCGCCACGACCAGGATCGTGGCGAAGATCGGCAGCCGCCGTTTCGGCACCGCCGTCCCGGCGGATGCCGGCCCTGCGGTCATCCCGCGTGGATCGGTGCGCCCCAGCCGCCCCAGACGTAGATGGTGACGAACAGGAACAGCCACACGACGTCGACGAAGTGCCAGTACCAGGCGGCCGCTTCGAACCCGAAATGCTGCTTCGGCGTGAAGTCGCCCTTATAGACACGGATCAGGTTCACGATCAGGAAGATCGTGCCGATCAGCACGTGGAAGCCGTGGAAGCCCGTCGCCATGAAGAACGACGCGCCATAGTTCAGCCCCTTGAACGGGAACGGCGCCTCCGAATATTCATACGCCTGGATCGAACTGAACAGCAGGCCGAGCACGATCGTCAGCCACAGGCCCTTCTTGACGCCGTCATTCTCGCCGACGCCGAGCAGGCCCCACAGCCCCTTCAGCTCGCCGCCGCGCTGGTTGTGGATCAGCGCATGGTGCGCCCAGGTCACGGTGGTGCCCGACAGCAGCAGGATCAGCGTGTTGAGCAGCGGAAACTTGAAGGCGTCGATCACCTCGATGCCCTTGGGCGGCCACACCGCGGCGGCCTTGGCGCCGGCATCGGTCACCAGGCTCGCGCTCTTCGACGCGGCGTCCCACACGACGGGCGCCGGGAACAGCGAGAAATCGAAGAACGCCCAGAACCAGCCGACGAAGAACATCACCTCGGAGGCGATGAACAGGATCATGCCGTAACGCAGGTGGAGCTGGACCACCGGCGTATGGTCGCCATGGTGTGCTTCCTTGATGACGTTCGACCACCACGAATACATCGTGACCAGCACGCACATCACGCCCAGGCCGAACACGACCGGCGCGTGGGCCGCGCCCTTCATCCACATGATCCCGCCCGACGCGAGGACCAGCGCGGAAAACGCGCCGATGATCGGCCACGGATCGGGCTGGAGGATATGATAATCGTGGTTCTTGGCGCCGGCCATGGGTGCTTCCCTGTTCAGTATGTCTTCCGCTCTAGCTAGGAGTTTTGCCGGAATCCACCGGGTAAAACGTGTAACTGAGCGTGATGGTCTGGATGTCGCGCGCATCCGGGTCCTTCAGGATCGCCGGATCGACGTAGAAGATCACCGGCATGCGCTGCGTCTCGCCGGGCTTGAGCGTCTGCTGGGTGAAGCAGAAGCACTGGATCTTCTTGAAATAGACGCCCGCCTGGTACGGCGTGACGTTGAACGTCGCGGTCCCCGTCAGCGTCTTGTCCGACAGGTTGGTCGCGGTGAAGAACGCCATGTCGCGCGCGCCGATATCGATCGTTTCCTGCTCGGCTTCGGGCTTGAATTTCCACTTGAGCTGCGGCGACACGTTGGTGTCGAACGCGATGGTGATCTTGCCGTCGACCGCGCCGGGCGCGCGCAAGCCCCGCCCGGTCGTGCCGTTCAAGCCCGTCGCCTGGCAGAACAGCCGGTAGAGCGGGACACTAGCCCAGGCGAGTCCGGTCGAGCAGCAAATGCCGAGTGCCAGGAGAAGGACGGTGCGGCGCGTACCGGTCATGCGACTCATCGGTGCTGCATCCCGATCTTGGCGATCGACACCGCGAACATCAGGATGACGAACGCGCCGAGCAGGATCGCCACGACACGCGCGTTGCGCCGTTGCGCCGCCAGCCGGCGCTGCTCCTCTTCGGGCGTCATGCCAGCCACCGGTCGACGACCACCGCGCCGAACAGCACGAACAGATAGACGATCGAAAAACCGAACAGCTGCTTTTCGGGGCGCATCGTATCGCCCTCGCGAGTCGAGCGGGTCGCGACGCGCACCGCGAGCAACGCGAACCAGGCGGTCGCGACGATCGCCACCGCGCCATGGATCGCGCCGGTCAGCTTGAGCGGCCAGGGCGCGATCGCCGCCACCGCCATCGGGATCGTGTAGAGCCCGATCTGGGTCCGCGTCGCGCGCTCACCCGCGACGACGGGCAGCATCGGAATGCCGGCATTGGCGTAATCGGTCTTCACGAACAGCGCCAACGCCCAGAAATGGGGCGGCGTCCACAGGAAGACCAGCGCGAACAGGAGGAGCGGGAGCGGCGCGAGTCCGCCGGTCGCGGCCGCCCAGCCGATCAGCGGCGGGAACGCGCCGGCCGCGCCGCCGATCACGATGTTCTGCGGTGTGCGCGGCTTGAGCCACACGGTGTAGACCAGCACATAGAACAGGATCGACACGGCGAGGATGCCGGCGGCGAGCACATTGGCCGCCAGCCCCATCAGCAGCACCGAGAACGCACCCAGCCCCACCCCGAAATGCAGCGCCGATTGCCGGTCCATCCGCCCGGCCGGCAGGGGACGCGCGGCGGTGCGCCGCATCTTGGCGTCGAGGTCCGCCTCATACCATTGGTTGAGCGCGCCCGCCGCGCCCGCGCCGAGCGCGATGCAAAGGATCGCGGTGAAGCCGATCACCGGGTTCACCGTGCCGGGCGCCGCGAGCATGCCGCACAGCCCCGTGAACACGACGAGCGTCATCACGCGGGGCTTGGTCAGCGCCAGGAAATCGCGCCAGTCGGCGGGAAGGGCAATCGTCTCGGTCGTCATGGAACAGGCGGGCTATAGGCGGGAGACCGGTCGCTTCCAACGAAAAACGCCCCGGATTTCGCCGGGGCGTTTTTCGTTCGTGCCAGGTTCAGCCCCCCGGGACCGATCAATGATGGTGGGAATCGCCCTCGTCGATGACGGGCAGCGTCTCGAACTGGTGGTATGGCGGCGGGCTCGACAGCGTCCATTCGAGCGTCGTCGCCCCCGGACCCCAGGGATTGTCCGGCGCCTTCTTGCCCGCGAACAGCGACCACAGCACGTTGACGAAGAAGATCGCCATGCCGGCCGCCATCAGCGTGTAGCCATAATCGGACGCGACATGGTTCCAGTGCGCGAGGCCGTCCTGGAAATCGGGCATGCGCCGGGGCTGACCCTGCAGACCCAGGAAGTGCATCGGGAAGAACAGCAGGTTCACGCCGACGAAGAACACCCAGAAATGCAGGTGGCCGAGCAGCTCGCTGTACATCCGCCCCGACATCTTGGGGAACCAGTAGTAGAAGCCGGCGAACAGCGAGAACACCGCGCCGAGCGACAGCACGTAGTGGAAATGCGCCACGACGTAATAGGTGTCCTGCATATAGTCGTCGACGCCGCCATTGGCGAGGACGACGCCGGTCACGCCGCCGACGGTGAACATGAAGATGAAGCCCAGCGCCCAGACCATCGGGGTCTTGAACGACAGCGAGCCGCCCCACATCGTCGCGATCCACGAGAAGATCTTGATGCCCGTCGGCACCGCGATCACCATCGTCGCCGCGGTGAAGTACATCTTCGTGTTCACCGACATGCCGGTCGTGAACATGTGGTGCGCCCACACGATGAAGCCGACGACGCCGATCGCGACCATGGCGTAGGCCATGCCGAGATAGCCGAACACCGGCTTCCTGGAGAAGGTCGCGATGATCTGGCTGATCATGCCGAAGCCCGGCAGGATCATGATGTACACTTCGGGGTGGCCGAAGAACCAGAAGAGATGCTGGTAGAGGATCGGGTCACCGCCGCCCTCGGCCTGGAAGAAGGTCGTGCCGAAGTTGCGGTCGGTCAGCAGCATCGTGATCGCCGCGGCGAGCACCGGCAACGCCAGCAGCAGCAGGAACGCGGTGACCAGCACCGACCATACGAACAGCGGCATCTTGTGCAGGGTCATGCCCGGCGCGCGCATGTTGAAGATGGTCGTGATGAAGTTGATCGCGCCGAGGATCGACGACGCACCGGCCAGGTGGAGCGACAGGATCGCCATGTCGGTCGACGGCCCCGCTTCCTGCGTCGAAAGCGGCGCATAGACCGTCCAGCCGGTGCCCGCCCCGCCATCCGCGCCGCCGAAGAACGGCGAGGCGAGCAGCAGCGTGAAGGCGGGGACCAGCAGCCAGAATGAGATGTTGTTCATGCGCGGGAACGCCATGTCCGGCGCGCCGATCATCAGCGGCACGAACCAGTTGCCGAACCCGCCGACCATCGCCGGCATGACCATGAAGAACACCATGATCAGGCCGTGGGCGGTGACCAGGACGTTCCACAGATGCTTGGCCTGGTCGACATTGACGTCGCCGCCGCCGCGCAGATGGTTGAGGTAATTCGCCCAGGTGCCGAGATACTGCAGGTGCGGCGAGGCGAGCTCGATCCGCATCAGGCCCGAAATCGCGCCGCCGATGATCCCCGCGCAGATCGCGAAGATCAGGTAGAGCGTGCCGATATCCTTGTGGTTGGTCGACATGAACCAACGCGCGAAGAAACCCGGCTTGTGATCGGCGTCATGATGCGCGTGATCGTCATGATGCGCTTCGAAGCGCTCGGGGGTGAGGGCGATGTCGCTCATGTCTTATTGTCCAGTCGCGTTGTCGGCTGCGGCATTGTCGGGGGCGGCCGCATTGCCTTCCGGTGCGGCGGCGGGTGCGGGAGCGGTGGCAGGCTCGGCGGCCGCGGCCGGCGGCGCGGCGCCGGCGACGGTGCCGCCCTTGGCGACGACCCAGCGGTTATAGACGTCGAGCGGCACGGCCTCGACCGCGATCGGCATATAGCCGTGCTTCGGCCCGCACAGTTCGGAGCACTGACCGAAATAGAGGCCCGGCTTCTCGATCGTGAAGCTGGTCTCGTTGAGGCGGCCGGGGACGGCGTCGAGCTTGATCCAGAACGCCGGGATCGCCCAGCTGTGGATGACGTCGGCCGAGGTCGTGATCAGGCGGATCGGCACGCCGACCGGCAGCACGACGCGATTGTCGACCGCGAGCAGGCGGGGACCGTCCGCCTCTTCGCGCGCGCGCTCGCCGGGAGCGACCTCATCCTTTTCCTTCAACAGGTTCGACGTGATCTCGAACCCGCCATTATCGGGATAGGTGTAGGTCCAATACCATTGGTTGCCCGTCACCTTCAGCGTGATCGCTTCCTTGGGCGCCGGCTTGAACTGCGCGGAGAGCAGCCCGATCGACGGGATCGCCAGCAGCACCAGGATCAGCACAGGGGCCAGCGTCCACACGACTTCGATCATCGTGTTGTGCGCGGTCTTCGACGGCACCGGGTTGGCGCGCGCATTGAAACGGAAGATGACGACCAGCAACAGGATCAGCACGAAGATCGAAATGCTGATGATCGTGATCAGCAGCGGACCGTTATGGAACGCGGCCGCCCGCTCGCCATTCTTGGTGACCTGCGGCTGGAGGCCCATCGCACCGTCGACCGCGTCGCCGATGCCCTTGGTCGGGGCCATTTCGGGCGCGCCGTCGCGGACCAGCATCTCGGGATCGGCGGCCGGAGTCGCGGCCGCCGTCGGGGTCGTGCCCACCGGCTTGACGTCAGCCGTCACCGGGGCCGTCACCGGCTGCGCGGTGGCGGCCACCGGCGTCGTGGCGGTCGCCGCCGAATTCGCTGTCTGCGGCGCGGCATGGCCGGCCCCGGCGAGCATCAGCCCCGCCGCCAGCATCGCAGTTTTGAGCCCGATAAAGCGCATCGTGTCGCGTCACCCCGTTGAACCGACCCGCCGTGGTCACGGCGTATCGCATACCCATGTCGTCCGGGCGTTTTCGCCCCTATCGCCCGGGCCTATACGCCGCGGTCGCCGCGATCATCAAGGCTCACCGCACATTTTGCTGCGCGGGCGACGTTGCGCGACCCCCACCGGGTCCGTATCTGTCGCGTCCGATGAGCGTTTCCGCCGCCAAATCGCTACGCCTGGGCGTCAATATCGACCATGTCGCGACCGTCCGGAACGCGCGCGGATCGGGCTATCCCGACCCGGTGCGCGCGGCACTGCTGGCGGCCGAAGCGGGCGCGGACGGCATCACCGCCCACCTGCGCGAGGACCGGCGGCATATCACCGACGACGATATCGCGCGGTTGTCGGCGGCGCTGCCGATCCCGCTCAACCTGGAGATGGCGGCGACCGAGGAGATGCTGGCCATCGCCTTGCGCCACCGCCCCCATGCCGCGTGCATCGTCCCGGAAAAACGCGAGGAGCGCACCACCGAGGGCGGGCTCGACGCCGCGGGCCAGCACAATCACCTGGCGCCGATGGTCCGCGCGCTCGGCGCGGCGAATGTCCGCGTGTCGCTGTTCATCGAGCCCGACCCGCGCCAGATCGCGGCGGCGCTCAGCCTCGGCGCGCCGGTCGTCGAGCTCCATACCGGGCGCTATTGCGAGCTAACGGGCGAGGAACAGGCCGCCGAACTGCGCCGAATCGCCGACGCCGCCGCGCTCGCCGTCAAGAACGGGATCGAGCCGCATGCCGGGCACGGCCTGACCTTCGACAATGTCGTGGCCGTCGCCGCGATCCCGCAGATTCGCGAACTCAATATCGGCCATTTCCTGATCGGCGAGGCGATCTTCGACGGCCTCGCCCCGGTCGTGCGGCGGATGCGCGCGCTGATGGACGAAGCGCGATAGACATGCTTGCATGATATGCTAGTATATTTGCCATGAACGAGATGACGCCCGTGCCGCGAAGCCGACAAACGCCGATCTCGTTCCGATCGGACAAAGCGGCGGAACTGCTGGCGAAACTGACTCGCGACGGCCGCAGCCAGGCGCAGGTGATCGAAGAGGCGTTGGAGCAGGTGGCGCAAACAGCGCCGCAGCTTTCCCCGGAGGAATTTATCGCGCAAGTAAAGGATATCGTGCGCCCAGCTCACAAGCTGCCAGGGAAAAGTTACCACGAAATCCGGGCTGAGATGTACGATGAATACGGACTGCCGATTTGATTGTCGACACGTCGGCCCTTGTCGCGATTACGACGGGTGAATGGGAGTGGGAAACGCTGCTCGCAGCGATTTCCACCAACCCGACGATCATGCCTGCACCCGTAATGACGGAACTGGAGCTTGTGGTGGCGCGTCGTGGCCCGATCGCTTCGGCGGCGGCGGCGGGACTGATCGACCGGATGATGAAAAAGGGACTTTCGGTTGTTCCATTCGACCAAGCCCATGCGAATATCACGGTCACCGCCCGCGCGTTGTACGGGAAGGGCAATGGGCGTGGCGGGCTGCTCAATTTCGGCGACCTGATGGTCTATGCCGTCGCCAAGAGCCGCGGTGAGCCCCTGTTGTGCACGGGGCGCGATTTTGCCTCCACCGATCTTGAAATTCATCCGGCTTCCAGGCTCGACCCATGATCATCGGCCTCGGCTCCGACCTGTGCAACATCGAGCGCATCCGGAACTCGCTCGACCGCTTCGGCGAGCGATTCGAAAACCGCTGCTTCACCGAGACCGAGCGCGCCAAGGCGAACCGGCGGCCGTTCACCAAGGCCGGGACGCTGGCCAAGCGCTTCGCCGCCAAGGAAGCCTTTTCCAAGGCGGTCGGCACCGGGTTCAAGGCCGGCGTGTTCATGAAGGACATCGGCGTCGTCAACGCGCCGAGCGGCCGGCCCACCCTCGCGCTGACCGGCGGCGCCAGGGCGCGGCTTGACGCGATGGTCCCGGCGGGCCACGTCGCGCATATCCATATCACCCTGACCGACGATCATCCCTGGGCGCAGGCGTTCGTCGTGATCGAGGCGCTGCCCGCCCCCACTATCGGACCCTAGTATGCGTGAAGAGTTGGCGTTGAACGACGATCAGATCGGCGAGCCCGCCGCGAAGGCGGCCACGCCGCGCAAGCCCTGGCCGACGATCAGCGCCGGCGCGGTATGGCGCGAAATCCGCGGCATCTTCTGGCTGGTGCTCGCCGTGCTGGCGTTCCACAGCTTCATCGCCAAGCCGTTCTACATCCCGTCCGAATCGATGCTGCCCGGCCTTCAGGTCGGCGACCAGCTGGTCGTGACCAAATATCCCTATGGCTGGTCGTTCATCTCCCCCACCTTGCCCAATCCGGTCGCGATGTGGAAGGATCTGGTCCTCAAGCAGCCGCAGGAAAGCTGGGGCGTGCAATTGCCGTTCGTGAAGGGGCGGCTGTTCGGTCGGCTGCCCGAACGCGGCGACGTCGTCATCGTCACGCCGCCGGGCCGCAACCAGGACTATATCAAGCGCGTCATCGGCCTGCCCGGCGACACGCTCGAGGTGCGCGATGGCGTCGTCCTGCTGAACAATGTTCCCGTGAAGCGCGGACCGATGCATAACCTGCTGGTGCCGATCGACGCGAACACGACCTGTATCGACATTCCCGGCGGGCGGCGCACGGTGGGCGGCAAGGCCTATTGCCAGTTGCCGCTGGTGCGCGAGACGCTGCCCAATGGGCGCAGCTACGAGACGGTCGACCTGGGATATTCGGACGGTGATGATTATGGCCCGGTCAGGATTCCCGCCGACCACGTCTTCCTGATGGGCGACAATCGCGACCGCTCGGCGGACAGCCGCGTCAAGCTGGACGCGCAGGGTCTCGGCGGGCCGGTGCCGTGGGAATATGTCGGCGGCCGCGCCGAGTTCATCACCTTCAGCAAGAACGGCCAGGCGACCTGGAACCCGCTGACCTGGTGGGGCGGCCTGCGCGGGGGACGGGCCGGCACCTCGCTGCATCCGGCGCGCGACAAATGAGCGACGAGCTGTCCGGCGCCGGCCTGGTCACCGAGCCGAGCCCGCACGAACTGCGCGATCCCGCGATGCGCCTGGAGTTGCGGCGCGCCGGCGTGTGGCTGGGGCTCGCGGCGGTGATGGCGCTGGTGGTGATCCTGATCCAGCCGATCCTGGTCATCCTGGCGGGCCTGGTGTTCGCATCGATGCTCGACGGCGGGGTGCGGCTGCTCGGGCGCTTTCTCAAGATCGGGCGCGGCTGGCGGCTGCTGATCGTCGTCGTGCTGACCGTCCTGTTCATCGGCCTCACCGTCTACAAGACCGGGGCGGGGATCGTCGTCCAGTTCAACCAGCTCCAATCGACCCTGATGGTCCAGTTCGACCGGCTGTCGCACTGGGCGGCGGCGCAGGGAATCGTGCCGGGCACTGACGACGTGAAGGGTCTCGCGCAGCAGGCGATGGGCTCGGTCGGCAAGCTGACCAGCTGGATCGGCACCGCATTGGGCGCGATCACGACCCTGTTCATGATCATGGTCATCGGCCTGTTCGTCGCGATGGAGCCCAGGATCTACGACCGCGGGCTGCAATGGATGGTGCCGAGCGACCAGCGCGCCGAATTCGCCATCACGCTCGAACGGATGGCGAAACAGCTTCGCCGGCTGCTCGCCGGGCGGCTGGCGGGGATGGCGTTCGAGGGCGTGTTCATGTGGCTCGCGCTCGCTCTGGCCGGCATCCCGATGGCGCTGGTGCTCGGCATCATCACCGGGATGCTCGCCTTCATCCCCAATATCGGGGCGTTCATCAGCGGCGTGCTGATGATCTCGGTCGGATTCTCGGCCGGCGTCGACAAGGGCCTGCTGGCGATCCTGATCTATTTCGGGGTGCAGACCTTCGACGGCTGGGTCGTGATCCCGATGGTCGCCAAGAAGACCGTCGACCTGCCCCCGGCGCTGACCCTGTCGACGCAGATCCTGTTTTCGACCCTGTTCGGCATCCTCGGCCTCGCGCTCGCCGATCCGCTGACCGCGATGATCAAGGTCGCGATGGAACGCAATTCGGAACGCGCGATGGAAACCGCACCCGCCCCAAGTCCACCGCGACGACGAACGCGCGTGAAGAAGGCATGATCCGGCTCTACGATTACTGGCGCTCCTCGGCGAGCTACCGCGTCCGCATCGTGCTGGCGATGAAGGGGATCGAATACGAACGTCACGACGTGAACCTGCTGGCGGGCGAGCAAGGCGACGACGCCAACCGCGCGCGCAATGCCCAGGGGTTCGTGCCGACGCTGGAAGTGGACGGGCAGACGATCGGCCAGAGCCTGGCGATCATCGACTATCTCGATGCGATCTATCCCGACCCGCCGATGGTGCCGCGCGACCCGCTGGCGCGCGCGCATGCCTTGCAGCGCGCCTTGGTGATCGCCGCCGATATCCACCCGGTCGACAATCTGCGCGTCCTCAAGCGGCTGAGCACGATGGGAATCGACCAGGCGGGGCGCGACGACTGGTATCGCCACTGGATCGCCGAAGGGTTCGCCGCGCTGGAGGCGATGGCAGGGGACCGCCACTGTCTCGGCGGCGACGCGCCCGATCTGTCCGATGTCTGCCTGGTGCCGCAGATGTACAATGCGCGGCGGCTGGAAACGCCGCTCGCCGCCTATCCGCGGCTGGTCGCGATCGACGCGGCGCTGACGGCGCTGCCTGCGTTCGCAGCGGCGCATCCGGACAATTTCAGCCCCGCCTGAGTCTTCGCTCAAGCACCACTTCGTTGAACAGACGGAGATACCGCTCGACCGAATCGTGCCCGCGCTCGGGCACCGGGTCGGGACGCGGCCGGCCGGGCGCGAGCCAATGGTCGAGCGCCGCGACCAGCGCGCGCGGGTCGTCCTTCGGCACGACGCTGCCGAGCGACGGACTGGCGACCATCTCGCGGATGGCGACGCTCGAATCGGTCGTCACGACCGGCGTCCCGACCGCCAGCGCTTCCTGCAGGACGCCGGGGACACCTTCGAAATCCGACGTCAGGACCAGCGCGCGGGCGCCGGCGAGCGCCTGTCGCGGGTTGGTCGAATAACCCGGCAACCGCACGCGGTCGCGCAACCCCAGCGCGTCGATCTGACCTTCCAGGCCGAGCCGCGCTTCGCCCTCGCCCAGGATCATCAGCTTGGTGTCGCGCCGTTCGATATCGGCCAGCGCCGCGATCGCCCGGTCCCAGCGCTTCTGCTGCGACAGCCGGCCGATCCCGATCAGATACTCGCTGCCGACCAGCGGCGGAGTCGGCGCGCCGGCCGGCGCGAGTGCCGGCGGATTGGCGATCACGCTGACCCGGTCGGCGCCGACCCCGATCATCGCCATCGTCTCCTCACCCATCGCGGGGCTCATCGCCACGAGATGATCGACAAAATAGCGATGGCCGCGCAGCCATTGACGATACCCTTGCGCGATCGGGAAACGCTGATCGTCGCGGTCGAGCCGATTGGACACCTTGGCGACGATCGGCGGGCAATCGCGTCCCAGCCGCATGCGCAGCCAGGCCGCCGTGCTGGTATAAAAATTGCCCGGGCAAAAGACGATGTCGGGCCGAACCCCGTTCACGATCGCGGGAAGCCCGGCGGTCATGGCGAGATAGGACGCGCCGCCTTCGATCACATCGACACCATCGGGAATTTCGCCGGCGTGCGGGCCGTCCGTCGAACCCAGCACCAGCGTCACGCGCTGCCCCGCTTCCGCCCAGCCGCGGATCAACCGCAGCAGGGCACGCTCGACCCCGCCGCCGTGCAGCGATTTCGCGTAGGTCAGGATGCTTACGGGAGCGTAAGGACTGAGCATTCGGGCCGTGTAACGTTGATTTGTGTCAAAAGTTTCGCACTGCGCCAACATGACTGACATAATCGCGGCAAGAGGGCGGCCTGCCGTTGTTGCAGCGCAACATACTCTTGTCAAACCGTATGAAACGCCCCAAATGGCGCGCCGAACGTCGTTGCGCGCTTTCGGTTCGGCGTCGGAACCTTGCCGTTAAGCGGCCATTATTTCCGGGCATTCCGGGGAAAATCGGAAAACGCCCTTCGTGGACAGGCAGGATTTTGGAGCGTCGATGAACACCGGCTTTGTCGAAGCTTCGGCCAACCCCGCGGCGAATCTCGCCCCCAATCTGGCGCATGCGGCGGAGGATCTCGCCGGGCTCGAGCCGGTCAAGACGATCAAGAGCCGCTGGCCGATGATCATCGCCGGCGCGCTGACCGTGGCGATGGTCATCGGGCTGGCGCGCCAGTTGCTGAAGTCCGGGCTCCACGGACTGGACCAGGCGACGCCCGACAGCTGGCTCTATTACGTCGCGTTCGCCTTGCTCTACATGGCGCCCCCGGTCGGCGACTATATCATCTTCCGCAAGCTGTGGCGCATCCCGCTCGACGGGCTGGGCGCGCTGATGAAGAAGCGCATCGCGAACGAGGTCGTGCTCGGTTATTCGGGCGAGGCCTATTTCTACGCCTGGGCGCGGCAACGGGCACAGATGGTCGCGGCCCCGTTCGGCGCGGTGAAGGACGTGATGATCCTGTCGGCGATGGCCGGCAATTTGATGACGCTGGCGATGACCGCGCTGGCGCTGCCCTGGCTGCCGGCCGCCTATTTCAAGCCGATGCTGATCGGGATGGGCGTCGTGGTGGTGATGAGCCTGCCCTTCCTGATCTTCTCGCGCCGGGTCTTTTCGCTCGATCGCAAGACGTTGTGGTGGGTGTTCGCCGTCCATGTCAGCCGGCTCGCGGCGAGCAGCCTGTTCATCGCCTTCGCCTGGCATTTCGCGCTGCCCGGCATCGCGATCGGCGCGTGGCTGTTATTGTCGGCGACCCGGATGATGGTGTCGCGCCTGCCGTTCATCCCCAACAAGGACCTGGTCTTCTCGACCGTCACCATCGCGCTGCTGGGCGAGAATAGCGACCTGTCCAGCCTGATGGCGTTCACCGCCGCCGCGATCCTGCTGACCCATGTCGTCCTCGCGGCGGGCTTCGCGGTGCAGAGCCTGATCAAGCGCGAGGTCTGACGCCCGCGATGCGCATCGTCGACGTCAACGAATTCTACTCGCCGACCGGCGGCGGGGTGCGCACCTATATCGACCGCAAGATGGCGATCATGGCGGAGATGGGCCACGAGCTGATCTGCATCGCGTGCGGCCGCGACAAGGAATATGTCGATGAGCGGGTCGGCGGCGGCAAGGTGATCTATCTCAAGTCGCCGGGCCTGCCGTTCGACAAGAATTACGGGCTGTTCTCCAAGCGCGAGCCGATCTGGCGGTTGCTCGACGAACTCGACCCCGATGTCGTCGAGACCTCGTCGCCATGGCGCCCGGCGTGGATCGTCGGCAAATGGCCGGGCCGGGCGTTCAAGTCGTTCTTCATGCACAACGACAATATCGCGGCCTATCCGATGCGCTGGCTGGAAGGGCTCGCGCCGCCCCGGCAGATCGAGGATGCGTGCTTCATCTACGCTCAGTACATGAACCGCTTCCTCGACCTGTACGACGCCGTCGTGACAAATGGTCCGGCGCTGGAAAAAAGGCTCAAGCGCCGGGGCGTCAGGATCGACGATTCGATGACGCTGGGGATCGAGCGCAGCCACTTTTCCCCCGATCTGCGCGACGAGCGGCTGCGCGCCGCGATGCTCCGCCAGCTCGACCTGCCGCCCGAGGGGCATTTGCTGCTCGGGCTGGGGCGGCATCATGGCGAGAAGCGCTGGCCGGTGGTGGTCGATGCCGTCGAACGGGCCGGCGCCGGGCTGCCGGTCGGCCTGATGCTGCTCGGCACCGGGCCGGAGAGCAAGCGGATCGAGGCGCGCATCGCCGGCAGCCCGCATATCAGGATGTTCCGCCCGGTCTATGACCGCACCCAGCTCGCGCGGATCATGGCGAGCTGCGACGCGCTGATCCACGGGTCCGAGGCCGAGCCGTTCGGGCTGGTCGCATCGGAGGCGATGGCGTCGGGCCTGCCGCTGATCGTGCCCGAAACCGGCGGATGCGCCGAAGTCGCCGACCCGCTGACCAGCGAAACCTATCGCGAGCGCGACGCCGCCGACGCGGCGCTGGCGATCGAGCGGATGTTCGCGCGCGAACCGGCGATCCTGCGCAAGGCGGCAACCGTCGCCGCCGGCCGCGTCCGCACCGACCACGAGCATACGGTGGACCTGATGAACTATTATGCCGCCCGCATCGCGGAGAAGGCCGGACGAACGGCGCGCCTAGCGGCCTGATTCGCGTTCGAATACGGCGATGCTGTCGTCCCCCAACGGCAGTCGCGCCTTCAACCGATAACCCGCCGCCATCCGCGCGAGGACCAGCGCGCGAAGGTCCGGCCGTTCCCCTCGATAGGGCAGGCGCATCACCACCACCGCCGGCTTGAGCAACAGGATACGTTCGATCTCGGCCTGCTGATCGACGCCGATCGCGCCGCGTTCACGCTGACGGCCGAGGTGACTGGGATAGACGTAGCGGCTGAGCCGGCACCGCCCGGTCATCGGATAGAGCATCGACTCGCCCGAATAGACGTAGAGACACCCCGGCCCGCGCCCGATCGCCCCAGCCACCTGCGCGAGCTCCGCCGGTCCGCCCCGATCGATCCGCTTGGCCATGACCGTGACTTCGCCGCCCAGGAAAGCGATCAGCAGGACGATCGCGGTGATATGGGACGACCGGCGCGGATCGTCGGCGAACCCGGCGGCGCAGATGCAGAGCGGCACCAGCACGGGCAGCGCATAATGATCGAACCACGTCCCGAACACGAGCAGCCCGAGCACCGCCGCCGCCAGCCATGCGAACACCCAGCCGCGAATCCCGCTGCGCTCGCCGCGCAGGAACGCCAGCATCGCGGCGGCGAACAGCGGCGAGGTGATGAGGATGATCTTCGCCAGATTGCCGAGCTGTTCGAGCATCGGATCGGGCCGGCGCTCCGCGATCGACTGGAAATTGGCGAAGAGGAATGCCGGCCCCTGCCCGATCCACTGATAATATCCCAAGGCCAGCGCGGTCGGCGCCAGCGCGACCAGCGCCAGCAACGCGCCTTCCGCCAGCATCGGCACGGCATGGCGGCGGCGCATCCGCTCGCGCCACAGCCACCACAGGCCGAAGAACAATCCCTCGAACACCACCGAATATTTGATCTGGAGCGCGACCCCGACCAGCGCCATCGCGCCCAGCCCGCGACGCAGACGGCTGGCCGGATCGTGATCGCGGTCGCTCGACGCGATCAGCGCGGTGGCGCCGACCATCAGCAGGTTGTAGAAGACCGGCGCCTGCCCGCCTTGCCCCTCGAGCAGGTCGAGCCAGACGATATAGGCGATCGCCCCGGCCAGCGCGCCGCGCCGCCATCCGGCCCGGTCGGCCAGCCGCGCGATCAGCAGCGCCGTCGCGACCACCGCCGACAGCGCCATCGCCTGATAGACCCAGATGCCGAGCGGCACGCCGAACGCGGCGGCGGGCACATACAGCAGGAACAGCCCGATCGGCTTCCTGTCCCACACATCGACATAGGGCAGCGCGCCGTCGAGCATCGACCGCGCGGTGACGAAATAGAAGCTCTCGTCGACATGCACGATCGGGTTGCCGAACGTCGCGGCGCGCGCGATGATCGCGACCAGCAACAGGACCGCCCAGCGCGGCAGGCGGTGGAGAGACTGGAAAGGACCGGCGTGCGTCACGGCCGCGCGCCTATCAGCGGGCGGGCCTAGTGTCATCAATGCGCCATATAGGCGGCGCAGGCACGCGGAACCAAAAAGGGAGAAAAGGGTTGCTTCGGATCGATCGCCGCTCGCTGTTGATGACCGGGACATTGGGTCTCGGCGCCTACGCCATTCCCGGCTTTGCGCAGACCGGCAGCGTCGCCAATCTGCGCGGCTTCACGCACAGCGTGACATCGGGCGAGCCGGCGTCCGATTCGATGCTGCTGTGGACGCGCTTCGTTCCCGCCGATGAAAAACCGATCCACCTGACCGCCGAAATGTCGACCACCGCCGATTTCGCGACGATCGTCGCCAAGGGCATGGCGATCACCGGGCCGTGGCGCGACTGGACGACCAAGATCACGGTCAGCGGGCTCCAGCCGGGCACGCGCTATTTCTACCGTTTCATCGGCCCCGACGGCAGCGTGTCGCCGGTCGGCCGGACCAGGACGCTGCCCGAGGGAGCGGCGGCGTCGTTCAAGGCGGCGATCTTCTCCTGTTCGAACATGCCGTTCGGCTGGTTCAACGCCTACGCCCATGCCGCCGCGCGCGACGATCTCGACCTCGCGATCCACCTCGGCGACTATTTCTACGAGTATAAGACCGGCGGCTATCCCCCGCTCAAGGACCAGGTCCGCCCGACCGAGCCGGCCGGCGAGCTGATCCGCCTGATCGACTACCGCATCCGCTATGCCAGCTATCGCAGCGATCCCGACCTTCAGGCGCTGCATGCGAAGGTGCCGTGGATCGTGCAGTGGGACGATCACGAATCGGCCAACGATTCGTGGGAGGGCGGCGCCGAGAATCACCAGCCCGACGAAGGCGACTGGAGTTCGCGCCGCAACGCCGCCTTGCAGGCTTATCGCGAATGGATGCCGGTCAGCGACGAGCCGTGGAAGACGTACGAAATCGGCACCCTCGCCACCTTGTTCCGCACCGAGACCCGCGACCTGGCGCGCACCAAGCAGGCGAATATCGCGCCGCTGTTCGCGGACGCCGACCCGGCCGCCGCGCTAAAGGCGTTCCGCGACGGCGCGTGGATGGACCCGGCGGCGACGATGATGGGGACGCAGCAGGCGAACTGGCTGTTCCACGCGCTCGGGCAATCGGTGAAGGCCGGGCAGAAGTGGCAAATCGTCGGATTCGGCACGATCATGGGCCAGACGGTGATGCCGGAAGCGGCGATGGACTGGATCGACCCGAACGCCGGCGAGCGGTCGAAGAACTATGTCCTGGCCGGAATCCAGGCGGGCAAGCTCGGCCTGCCGTTCAACTATGACAATTGGGGCGGCTATCCGGCCGAACGGGCGCGGGTCCTGAAGGCCGCGCAGGGCGCCGGTGCGAACCTGGTGGTGATATCGGGCGACAGCCATAACGGCTGGGCGTACGACCTGGGGCAGGACGGCAAGCCGGCGGGGGTGGAATTCGCCGGGCACAGCGTCACCTCGAACGGCTATGAAAGCTCGACCAAAGCGGACCCCAAGGTCGTCGCCGCCGGCCTGGTCGCGGGCAATTCCGAACTCAAATGGTGCGACACGTCGCGGCGCGGCTACATGGCGATGACGATCACCCCGGCCAAGGTGTCGAACGACTGGCTGTTCGTCGATTCGGTGAAGACGAAGTCGGCGAATGCGGTGGTCGGGCACACCGCGACGGTGACGCGGGGACGGAATGTGATGGCTTAAATTTCCTCTCCCATTGGGAGAGGAAGGGAGCGGCGAAGCCGCGGAAAGGTGAGGGTCGATAGCGGGTCGCACCCTGCCCTCACCCCTCGGCGCTCCGCGCCTCGCTCCTCTCCCAAGGGGAGAGGGGTCAAGCCCGAACCGCCGTGACGAAATAGTCGAGTTGGGTGTTCTCGCCGACGGCAAGCCCCTTGCCCGGCGAGAAGCCCAGCCCGGCGACATCGACCACCAGCAGCCCCGCCGCCTCGAACAGGGCGGTCAGCTCGTCGGGGGTCAGGAACTTGTCCCAATCGTGCGTACCGCGCGGGATCATCCCCAGCCCCTCGCCGATGGTGATCATCGCCAGCCGCGACAAGGCGGTGCGGTTGGGAGTGGACAGGATCAGCAACCCGTCCGGGGCCAGCGCGCGCGCCAGCCCCGCGACGAACGCCGCCGGGTCGGCGACGTGCTCGATCACCTCCATCGAAGTGACGAGGTCGAACGTCTCGCCGGCCAGCGCCTCGACCCCGCCGGCGCGATAGTCGATCGCCAGCCCGCCTTGCACCGCGTGCGCCCGCGCCACGCCGATATTCTCCGCCGCCGCGTCCAGTCCCGTCACGCGCGCGCCGAGCCGGGCGAGCGGCTCGCACAGCAGCCCCGCGCCGCACCCGACATCGAGCGCGCTCTTGCCTGCGAGCGGCGTGAAACCGATGCCGTCGCCCAGCCAATGTCGGTCGACCTGGTCGCGGACGTACTTGAGTCGCGGCGGGTTGAGCCGGTGCAGCATCGCCGACGAGCCCTTGGGGTCCCACCAATCCTTCGCCAGCCTGCCGAAATGCGCCGCTTCCTGCGGATCGATGCTCGCGTCGATCCGCGCTGAAGCTTGATCGATAGTTACGGACGTTACGGTTGCGCTATCCATATGGCCTCCCTATCAGCGCCGCTCCGCCATTCCAAAGGACTTCCGCGCCCGATCATGGCCCGTATCGTGATGAAATTCGGCGGCACGTCGATGGCGGGGATCGAGCGCATCCGCAGCGTCGCGCGGCGCGTGAAGCGCGAGGTCGATGCCGGCAACCAGGTCGCCGTGGTCGTCTCGGCGATGGCGGGCGACACCGACCGGCTGGTCAATTTCTGCCGCGAGGCGTCGTCGCTCTACGATCCGCGCGAATATGACGTGGTGGTGGCGTCGGGCGAGCAGGTGACGAGCGGCCTGCTCGCGATCGCGCTCCAGGCGGCGGGGGTGAAGGCGCGCAGCTGGCTGGGCTGGCAATTGCCGATCCACACCGACGACGCCTTCGCCAAGGCGCGGATCGAGGATATCGACACCACCGCGCTGGACGCATCGCTGGCGGCAGGCGAAGTCGCCGTGATCCCGGGTTTCCAGGGACTGGCGGGCGAAGGGCGCATCACGACGCTCGGCCGTGGCGGCTCGGACACGTCCGCGGTCGCGATGGCGGCGGCGATGAAGGCCGACCGCTGCGACATCTACACCGATGTCGACGGCGTCTATACCACCGACCCGCGCATCGTCCCGCGCGCGCGCAAGCTCCGCCAGGTGACCTACGAGGAAATGCTCGAACTCGCGAGCGTGGGGGCGAAGGTGCTCCAGACGCGCTCGGTCGGGCTGGCGATGAAGGAAAACGTCCGCGTCCAGGTGCTGTCGTCGTTCACCGGCGACGCTAATGGGGAGGGGGCCCCCATGGCCGACACGCTGCCCGGCACGATGATCGTGGGCGAAGAGGAGATCGACGAGATGGAACGCCAGCTGATCACCGGGATCGCGCACGACAAGAACGAGGCGAAGATCACGCTGACCAATGTCAGCGACACGCCGGGATCGGTCGCCGCGATCTTCGAACCGCTGGCGGGCGCGAACATCAATGTCGACATGATCATCCAGAACATCGCGCACCAATCGGCGGGCCGCGCGGGATCGACCGACGTGACGTTCACGGTGCCCGCGGTCGATCTGGCGCGGACGATCGAGGCGCTCAACGCGGCGAAGGACAGGATCGGGTTCGACGAACTGGTCCACGACACGCGCGTCGCCAAGATCTCCGTCGTCGGCGTCGGCATGAAGAGCCATGCGGGCGTCGCCAGCACGATGTTCACGACACTGGGCCAGCGCGGCATCAACATCCAGGCGATCTCGACCAGCGAGATCAAGGTCAGCGTGCTGATCCACGAGGACGAGACCGAACTGGCGGTGCGCGTGCTGCACACGGCCTATGGGCTGGATGCGGATCAGGAGGCGGCCTGACACACGCCCCCCGTCAGCAAATTACCGCATTGCCAACATCGTTAATGTTTTGTTAACAATCCGGCAGTGGGGGAAGCAGCTAACAGGAGAATTCCAGCATGCGGTTCACGAAAATAGCTCTCACCGCCGCGTTTGCGGCAGGCGCGATCCAGGCTGCCGCCGCGCAGACGACCGTGGTGGATTTCGAGGACCTGCAACCGGATCAGGCCTATGCGTCGCAGTTTGTGACAGGTGGCCTGACGTTCACGAAACTGGGCATAGTCGGCCCCCCGGCCAGCGCGTTCTACGTGCTCGGCGATGGCGCCAATGGCACTCAGACGATGCTCCCCAATTATTACGGCACGACCACGCGCGTCACGGCCGTGGACGACGCGCTGTTCACGCTGCAATCGTTCGATTTCTCGGAAGCGTTCAATTTTGCCGACGATCCGACGCTCCAGGTCACCTTCGTCTTCGATACCACCGACGGCATCGTGAACCGGACCCTGACTCCTGATTCGACTGTCGGCATGCAGACCGCGACGTTCAACATCTCGGGCATCTCGTCCTTCACCTTCGTAACGAGCAACAGCACGTGGGGTGAGAATACGATCCAGACCGACAATTGGACTTACTCGCTCGATGCTGCGGGTGGCGTGCCCGAGCCGGCGACCTGGACGATGATGATCCTGGGCTTCGGCGCGATCGGCGGTTCGCTGCGGCGGCGCAACGCCGTGCGCGTGCGCTACGCCTGACACCGGGGTCGAGCAAAAACCGGAAGGGGCGGTCTTGCGGGGCCGCCCCTTTTCGTTGCGGTTTCCATTCATCGATCAGGTAAAGTGCGGCCCGTCGTCGGCGTGCACGGCCCTGGGCCAGCGCAGGATCAACGTCGAGGCCATCTGACCAGCGAGATCGAGGTCAGCGTGCTGATCCACGAGGACGAGACCGAACTGGCGGTGCACGTGCTGCACACAGCCCATGGACTGGAGCGGACCAAGAGGCCGCCCGAGCCTCGCCCGCTGGTCGACGAGCCATCGTCCAATAGCGGGACATCTAGCTGACAAAAACCCTTTCCCCGTCAACAAATTACCGCATTGCCAACATCGTTAATGTGCTGTTAATGATCCGGCAGTGGGGAAGCAGCTAACAGGGGAATTTCAGCATGCGATTCACGAAAATAGCTCTTACCGCCGCGTTTGCGGCAGGTGCGATCCAGGCTGCCGCGGCGCAGACGACGGTCGATTTCGAGGAACTGACGCCTAACGATGTCCAAAATTCTCCGCTCACGTCGGGCGGATTGACGTTCGTCAACGGCGGCGATCCCAGCGTGCAGGATGGCGTGGAGGCGTTCTTCGCGATCGAGCCTGGTTCGAATGGGACCATCACGCTGGCGCCGAATTATTTTGGTTCGACCACGACGGTCAGTTCGACTGGCGCCTTCACCCTGAATTCGTTCGATTTCTCGGACGCGTTCGATTACGCCGACGATCCCATCCAGGTCGATTTCACCTTCAATCTGCTCGGCGGCGGCACCACGACCGCTACCTATTATGCGGACTTCGACTACGGCATGCAGACGCAGCTCGTCGGCATTTCGGGGATCACGTCGTTCAGCTTCGTGACGAGCGGCAGCTTTTTCGGCGAGGATACGATCCAGACCGACAATTGGGTTTATACGCTCGATACGCCCACGGGCGGTGTGCCCGAGCCGGCGACCTGGACGATGATGATCCTGGGCTTCGGCGCGATCGGCGGTTCGCTGCGGCGGCGCAACGCCGTGCGCGTGCGCTACGCCTGACACCGGGACTGAACCGATCGAGAAGGGGCGGCCCGAAAAGGCCGCCCTTTTTTTGCGCCTGATCACCGATCAGGCGGGGTTGATGGCACCCGAGACCTCCCGCATGCGGGAGAGGGCTGGAAGACGGCGTCGGCAGCGGCTAACCCGCCGCGATGACTGAATCTTCCATCGGCGCCGAGCGCCTGTCCCGCCGCATGGCGCGCGGCGTCGAATTCCTGGGGTCCGAGGTCGCGATCCTGTGTGGCGCGATGTCGTGGGTCAGCGAGCGCAACCTGGTCGCGGCGATTTCCAACGCCGGCGGGTTCGGGCTGATCGCGTGCGGGGCGATGACCCCGGAGCTGCTCGATGCCGAGATCGCCGGGACCAAAGCGCGCACGACGAAGCCGTTCGGCGTCAACCTGATCACGATGCACCCGCAATTGTTCGACCTGATCGCAATATGTGCGAAGCACGATGTCAGCCATGTCGTGCTGGCGGGCGGGTTGCCGCCCAAGGGGTCGCTGGAGGCGATCAAGGCGACCGGCGCGAAGGTGATCTGCTTCGCCCCCGCATTGAGCCTGGCCAAGAAGCTGATCCGGTCGGGCGTCGACGCGCTGGTGGTCGAGGGGATGGAGGCCGGCGGGCATATCGGCCCGGTCGCGACCAGCGTGCTGGCGCAGGAAATCCTGCCCGAGGTCGCCGCCGACGTCCCCGTATTCGTCGCCGGAGGGATCGGGCGCGGCGAGGCGATCGCGGCCTATCTCGACATGGGCGCGGCCGGGGTCCAGCTCGGCACCCGCTTTGCGTGCGCGACCGAGAGCATCGCGCATCCGAATTTCAAGAAGGCGTTCTTCCGCGCCTCCGCCCGCGACGCGGTGTCGAGCGTGCAGATCGACCCGCGCCTCCCCGTCATCCCGGTCCGCGCGCTCAAGAATGCCGGCGGCGACCTGTTCACCGCCAAGCAGCGCGAGGTCGCGCAGCTGCTCGACGAAGGCAAGGTCGAGATGCTGGAGGCGCAGCTCCAGATCGAGCATTACTGGGCGGGTGCCTTGCGCCGCGCGGTGATCGAGGGTGATGTCGAGCACGGATCGCTGATGGCGGGCCAGTCGGTCGGCATGGTGACCAGGGAAGAACCCGTCGCCGACATCATCGCGCAACTGATGGCCGAGGCCGCGCACGCGCTGGAGAAGCGCGCCGCCTGACGCGAAAGGTCACACCAGGGTCACACTAACGCGACGCGCCGCCGCCAGCCCCGATTGGGTTGAGGACTCTTATTATTCTTCTTCGTCATCCCCGCGAAAGCGGGGACTCAACTCCACTGCGCGCCGCGAACACGACGATCCGTATTGTGGGAAGCGCGGGAGATGGGTCCCCGCTTTCGCGGGGATGACGAAGTGGGTTTTTGGCCGCTTGCAGGACCATGACGAATCCCGACCTTCCGAATGCCGACGATGAGAAAGAGCCGGGCGACGCTTGCAGGTGAAATCCTACATTGCAAGGATCAACGGCGCGCCGCGTACAGCTGCCACAATTCCTTTCCGCACCGGAGCACTAAAACCAGACCAACGGCGATAATCGCATAACGGATGCTGAGATTGGTGCTGCGGTCGATCTCGGCGAGTTTGCCGGCGGGCATCGTCGCCGAGGTGACGGTGACCCAGTGGCCGGCCTGATAGACGATCGCCAGGACCGCGATCGCCGCCGCGGCGGTGCCGACGCTGAGCACGCCGCGCACCGCCTTCCAGCGCGGGCGCAGCCATTGCACCAGGTTGAATACCGTCCGCGCGACCAGCAGCACCAGGATCGGCAGCCACATCGTCGTCCAGATCGAATCGGGAGCGAGCGTCAGGCCCTTGCCGTCGGCATGGACGACCGGAAGCGGGATGACGCCCGTCCACCACAGGATGATGCCGATCCCGGCCACGACTTCGAACGCCGATTCCCACATGCTTTGCGGTTTCGTCTTGATCTTGAGGTTGCCGAGGTCCGGCAGATGCTCGGGCGACCAGCGGCCGAGATAGCCGGTGATCCAGCCCGTCCGCTCGATCACCGCGAAGATCAACGTCACCAGCCCGGCATTGCCGAGCAGCGACCACCAGGCCCCGCTCAAGGTCTGCGCGATCGCCTGCATCGGATTGCCACTGGTCAGGATGTCGCCGACGCCCGACAGCAGGGTCACGAGCAGGCTGACCGCGAGCATGATCTTCAGCGCGAACCAGTAGAACGGGAACAGGTCCGGACCGATCAGCCATTGCTGGACCCCGTAGCGAGCGGCGACCACCAGCGGATGGCCGAAATCGCGCAGCACCGCGCCGACCTCCTTCTCGCCGAGCGGCCGGCCGAGCCGGTCTTCGCGCTCCTCGATCCGGTTGCCGATCACGTCGCGCAACTCGGCGAGGATGTCCTCCGCATTGCTGCCGCGCGGCAGGTTCCAGCGGATCGCGGTCAGATAGCGGTCGATGAGGTCCATCATTGGTCCTTTTCGGTGAGGCGGATGATCGATTCGGAGATGGCGTTCCATTCGCCGAGCAATTGCGCGAGCGTCTCCACGCCCTGGGTCGAGAGTTTGTAGAACCGCTTGGTGCGCCTGGCGTCCTCACGCCATTCGCTGGTCAAGAGGCCCTGGCTCTCGAGCCGGCGCAGCAGCGGATAGAGCGCGCCTTCGTCGATCGGCAGGCCGGCCTCCTCCAGGCTCTGGCGCAGCGTGTAGCCGTAGCGCTCCTCGCGCAGCGCCCCCAGCACGGCGAGCACCAGCGACCCGCGCCGCAGCTCGACGCGCATCTTTTCGAACAGGTCGTCATCGGTCGGCAAAGCCTGTGCCTTACATAGTGTGCAATATACACTGTATGATACACAGTAATGCAAAGGTCAAGAAAGTTGGCTGCTTGCATTATGCTAGCAGAATGCTTACAGCCCCTATATGGCTACGATTACGGTCCGCAACCTCGACGAAGCTGTCTACGAGCAGCTGAAATGCGACGCGAAAGCCAATCATCGCTCGCTTGAAGCCGAGGTGCGGGCTCGGCTGGAGCGACCGCGGCTGTCGCGATCCGAGATGCTCGATCGGTTGAGCGCAGTCCGCATTCCGACCGGTCCGGATTATGAGGGAAGCGTCGCGTTGATTCGTTCGATCCGCGACGAGGAATGATCGTCGTTGATGCCAGCTTGGCGACCAAGTTGGTGGTCGATGAGGCTGACAGCGACGCGGCGGATCGCTGGTTTCGCGACTGCGACGACGCGCTCGCCGCGCCCGACTTGATCGCGATCGAAGTGGCGCAGGCCGTTGTCCGGCGCGTCAATGATCGCCAGACGCACATCGAAACCGGCCGCGCAGCGCTCAATCGGTGGCACGACCTGCTGGCTGGCGGCGGCATCCAATTATCGCATGCCGATCCGGCCGATGTCCTGACAGCCGCCGAGATAGCGATGCGGCTCGGCCACCCGGTCAAGGATTGCGTCTATCTCGCCATGGCGATCGCGCGAAACGTCGACCTCATCACCTGCGACAGCAAGTTCGCAGCAAAGGCGCGCGCTGTCTATCCCGGCGTCAAGCTATGGCCGAGCGATGGCCGCTGAACATGCCGGCCTGCCGATCATCGCCTTCGCCGACCTCGCGGCGTGGGAAGCATGGCTGGCCGAACAGCCGCGCGACGCGAAGGGGCTGTGGCTCAAGCTTGCCAAAGCGGGGAATGACGCATCGGCGCTGACCAAGGCGCAGGCGATCGACGGCGCCCTGTGCCACGGCTGGATCGACGGGCAGATCGACGGATATGACGACCTCTGGTTCCTGACGCGCTTCACGCCGCGCACGGCGAAGGGCAAATGGTCGGAAAGGAACCGCAAGCGCGCCGAGGAACTGATCGCGGCGAAACGGGTCACGGCCGCCGGATTATCGGCGATCGCGGCGGCGAAGGCCGATGGCCGCTGGGACGCGGCCTACGCCCCCGCTTCGACCGCGACCGAGCCCGACGACCTGAAGGCGGCGCTCGACGCGAATCCCACGGCGCGCGCGTTCTTCGACGCGCTGACCGGGGCCAACCGCTACGCCATCCTCTACCGCGTCCAGACGGCGAAGAAGCCCGAGACCCGCAGCAGCCGGATCGCGAAATTCGTCGCGATGTGCGCGGCGCACGAAACGCTGCACTGACGGCGCCCACGGGAATGGCGCCGCCGCCGGCAACCTGCTAGCGGTCGGGCATGGCCGTCACCGCCGCTGCTTCCGCTCGCGAAATCCTCGTCAACCTCCATGAGGTGATGGCGTCGCGGTCGAGTCCGCAGGCCAAGCTGGACGCGGTCGTCCGCATCATAGGCGAAGCGCTCGATAGCGAGGTCTGCTCGATCTACCTGCTGCGCGAAGGGCTGCTCGAACTCTATGCGACGCGCGGGCTCGACCAGGCGGCGGTCCATGTCACCCGGCTGGCGCTCGGCGAGGGGCTGGTCGGGACGATCGCGCAGAATGTCGAGACGCTGAACCTCGACGAAGCCGCCGCGCACCCCGATTTCGCCTATCGCCCCGAAACCGGCGAGGACGAGTTCCACAGCTTCGCCGGCGTGCCGATCATCCGCCGCGAACGCGCGATCGGCGTGCTCGCGGTCCAGCATGTCGATCCGCGCAAATATGAAGATGTCGAGATCGAGGCGCTGCAGACCGTCGCGATGGTGCTGTCGGAGCTGATCGCCAGCGCCGGGCTGGTCGACCAGCGCACCGACCCCGCATCGCGCCCGCAATCGACCGCCGCGATCCGGCTCGACGGATTGAAGCTGGTCGAGGGGATGGGCGTCGGCCGCGCGGTCTATCACCAGCCGCGCGTCACCATCGAGCATACCGTCGCCGAAGACACCGAGGCCGAGCGGCACCGCGTCTATGCCGCGTTCGACAAGATGCGCGAGCAGATCGACAAGATGGCCGCGCAGGCCGAGTTCGGGGTCGGCGGCGAACATGACGAAGTGCTCTCGATGTACAAGATGTTCGCATATGACGAAGGCTGGAGCCGCCGCATCAACGAGGCGATCGACAGCGGCCTGACCGCCGAAGCGGCGATCGAGCGCGTCCAGCAGCGCACGCGGATGCGGATGCGCCAGATCGGCGACCCGCTGCTCCAGGATCGCATGCACGACCTGGAGGATTTGTCCAACCGGCTGCTGCGGATCGTGTCGGGCCAGATGGGCACCGCCGCGCAGCTCGGGCTTCGCCAGGACACGATCCTGATCGCGCGCAACCTGGGGCCGGCCGAACTGCTCGAATATGACCGGCGGCGGCTGAAGGGCGTGGTCCTGGAGGAAGGGTCGCTGACCGCGCACGTCATCATCGTCGCGCGCGCGATGGGCGTGCCGGTGCTGGGTCGCGTGCGCAACGTGCGCCAGCATGTCGGCGACGGCGACCTGCTGCTGCTCGACGTCACCGGCAACGGATCGGCCCTGGTCCGGCCGTCGACGGCGATGGAGGAGGCGTTCGACGCCAAGCTGCTGCTGCGCCAGAAGCGCCGCGCCGCCTTCGCCGCGCTGCGGGATGAAGCGCCGATCACGAAGGACGGCGCGCGGCTGACGGTGATGTGCAATGCGGGGCTGCGCGACGACGTGGCGGCGCTCGACGTGACCGGCGCCGACGGGATCGGGCTGTTCCGCACCGAATTCCAGTTCCTCGTCTCGGCGACCCTGCCGCAGCGCGAACGCCAGTTGCGGCTGTACCGCGACGTGCTCGACGCGGCGGGCGACAGGCCGGTCACGTTCCGCACGGTCGATATCGGCGGCGACAAGGCGCTGCCCTATCTCAACGCGCATGACGAGGACGAGGAGAACCCGGCGATGGGCTGGCGCGCGTTGCGGCTGGCGCTCGAACGCGGCGGGCTGATGAAGGCGCAGGCGCGCGCGCTGATCGAGGCGGCGGGCGGCCGCACGCTCAACGTCATGTTCCCGATGGTCAGCGAGCCGTGGGAATTCGATGAGGCCAAGGCGATCTTCGAGGCGCAGCGCCAGTGGCTCGCCGATCGCGGCAAACGGTTGCCGGCCGAAATCCGCTATGGCGCGATGCTCGAAGTGCCCGGCCTCGCCGAACAGCTCGACGTGCTGCTGCCCAACCTGCAATTCCTGTCGGTCGGCACCAACGATTTGACCCAGTTCCTGTTCGCCGCCGACCGCGCCAACCCCAAGCTGGCCGAGCGCTACGACTGGCTGAGCCCGTCGATCCTGCGCTTCCTCAAGCGCGTGGTCGGGCCGTGCCGCGACGCCGGGGTGACGCTGGCGGTGTGCGGCGAGATGGGCGGGCGGCCGCTGGAAGCGATGGCGCTGGTCGGCCTCGGGATCGAGCGGCTGTCGATCACCCCGGCGGCGGTCGGGCCGATCAAGGCGATGGTCCGGAGCCTCGACCGCAACGCGATCATGGCCGAGATGGACCGCCTGCTCGCGGCGCCGCGGCGCGACGTTCGCGGACACCTGACCGAGTGGGCGGCCCGAAACGGCGTCGAGCTCGCCTGAATAGTCGTCGAGCCGTGCCCAAGGGGCGTTGACGGCGACGGGGCTTTGGCCGACATCCTCTCGTCATGGCGGAGGGCCATGGAATGGGTCGCACCCTTTTGCCGGAGATATAAATGGACGAGGATCAGGCGCCGGACCAGGCTTCGCTCTTTCCCAAGAGCACCGGCGACAAATTGCGGGAAGCGCGCGAGGCGCTGGGGCTGACGGTCGCGGACATCGCCAATCGCACGCGCGTGCCGACGCGCCATCTGGAGGCGATCGAGAGCGGCGATTATACCAGCATACCGTCGCCGACCTATGCGATCGGGTTCGCCAAGTCGTATGCGCGCGCGGTCGGCCTCGACGAACGGGCGATCGCGGCCGAGGTCCGCAACAATCCGCAGCTGCCGCTCGCGCCGGTGACCGATTACGAAGCCTATCAGCCGCGCGACGCCAAGCGGCTGCCGTCGCCCGGCCTGGCGCTGGTGGCGGGAGCGATCGGCGTGCTGGTCGTGATCGCCGTGGCCGTCTGGTACGGCACCAGCCTGTTCCGCGGATCGGAAGAACCGGTCGCGGCGGCGCCCGAAAACACCGTCGCCGCCGCGACGCCCGAACCGACCCCGACCCCCGTATCGGGCGGCCAGGTGACGCTGACCGCGACCGGCAGCGTGTGGTTGAAGATCTACGACGCGACCGGCAAGACGCTGCTCGAAAAGACGATGCAACCGGGCGACCGCTATGACGTACCGGCCGACGCCGACAATCCGATGATCAATATCGGCCGCCCCGACCAGATCCAGGTCACGGTCAACGGATCGGCGGTCCCGCCGCTCGGCACCGGCAAGGTCGCGATCAAGGACGTGCCGATCAGCGCCGCCGCGCTCCAGGCGCGGGGCAGCCAGCCCGTCGCCGTGCCGACCGCCGCCGCGACCCCGGCGCCCGCCGCGACCAGGACGCCGGCGGCACTGCCCCCCGCGTTCCGCCCGGCATCCCCGCCGGCCGCCCGGCCATCGGCCCGACCGACGCCACGCAAGGCACCGGAGCCACGGCCGACCCCCGAAAACCTGCTCCCCCCGTCCATGATGCCGACACCGACCCCGTGATCGCGGTGGCACGGCGGCATGATTCGCGATAGGTCGACGGCCAGCGGGTAATATCGGGGAGGCGTATGCGTAAGTTTGCGATGATGATGGCAATCGCCGGTGGCCTGGTCGCCGCCGGCCCGGTCGACGCGCAGAGTGCAGGACCATCGCTCGACGCGCGGATGACGCAGGTCGAAAAGCGGCTCAATACGGTCGAGCGCGTGATTTCGCGCCAGACCGGCGGCACGCCGATGGTGCAGCCGGAAATCGGCCCGCCCGATGCTGCCGTCAGTTCGGAGGGCACCCCGGCCAGCGCCCCGCTCGCCGACCTCACCGCGCGCATCGCCAGCGTCGAGGGCGAAGTCAGCGGCCTCACCAACCGCGTCGAGACCGCCGAACATCGGCTGCAACTGCTCGAAGCCGATTTCGCGGCGTTCAAGCGGGACACCGATGCGCGATTGAAGGCGCTGGAAGGCGCCGGCGCCCCGCCGCCGGTCGCGGCCAACGACGCCCCGCCCCCGGTCAGGCCGACCCGGCCGGCCGCCACGACGCCGCAACCTGCCCCCACCGCCGATCCCGACCGCGCCGGTCGCGTCGCGGCGGTGCCCAAGCCGACCGGCGTCGATGCGCCGGACAAGGGCACCTATGCCTATAATTACGGCTATCGGCTGTGGAAGGCGCAGCTCTATCCGGAGGCCGAGGCGCAACTGGAGAAATACGCGACCCGCTATCCCAAGCATCGCCTGACCAGCCGCGCGCAGAACGTGCTGGGGCTGATCTATCTCGACGACGATCGACCCAAGGATGCGGCGCAGATCTTCTACGAGAATTATTCGAAGCTGCCCGACGGCGACCGCGCGCCCGACAGCCTGCTCAACCTCGCCAAGTCGCTGATCGTGATGAAGCGCCCCGCCGCCGACATCTGCCAGGTCTATAAGGAACTCGGCGACGTCTATGGCGACAAGCTGAACACCGCGCAGACCGCCGAAGCCGCCAAGGGCCGTGCCACCTACAAGTGCAAATGAGCTGAGCGGCGAGGCCGTCGCACGGTTCAGGCGTGACCTCGCCGCGCTCGCCGACCCGGAGGCTCCCTTGCTGGTCGCGGTATCGGGCGGGCCGGACAGTGTCGCCCTGTTGTTGCTGGCGCACGCCGCGCTCGGCGAGCGGTGCAGCGCCGCGACGGTCGATCACGGGCTGCGGCCCGAATCGGCGGCCGAGGCGGCATGGGTCGCCGAATTGTGCGCCGGACGCGGCATCCGCCACGCGGTCCTGACCGCCCCCCTGCCCGACCGCGCCGGGCGGACCGCCAACCTGTCGGCCCGCGCCCGCGCGCTGCGCTATCGCTTGCTGGAAGACCATGCCGAGGCGATCGGCGCAGCGCATATCGCGACGGCGCACCATGCCGACGATCAGGTCGAGACGCTGGTCATGCGGCTCAATCGCGGCGCGGGCGTCGCGGGGCTGGCCGGCGTGCGCGCCAGCAGCGGCCGGATCGTCCGCCCGCTGCTCGGCTGGCGGCGCGCGGACCTCGCCGCGTTGGTCGCCGCGCACGGCATCGACCCGGTCGACGACCCGAGCAATGTCAGCGACCGATTCGACCGCGCGCGCCTGCGCAAGGCGCTTGCCGGCATCGACTGGCTCGACACCGATCGAGTCGCCGCCAGCGCGGCGGCGCTGGGCGATGCCGACGATGCGATCGGCTGGATGGTCGATCGGCTGGCCGGGCAATTGTGCCATCGCGATACGGCCGGAATCGCGCTGACCGTGCCCGACGACCTGCCGTTCGAGTTGCGCCGCCGACTCGTCGAGCGCTGTGTGAGGGAAATCGACGGCATGGCGTCAGCGCGGGGCGGCGTGGTCGCCGCCGCCGTGCGCACGCTCGAATCGGGTCGACCGGCGATGCTCGGCAATGTATTGGCGCAGCCCGCGCGCACCGCGGCGGCGGCGCGCGCGTGGCGCTTTTCGATGGCTCCGCCGCGCCGATCAGGCTGATCGACCCAAAGCGCGTCTTGTTCCATTGCCATTAATAGTTGGTCGCCTACATTTGGTGGCGACGAAGCAAGGTAAGCGACGACGATGAACGACAACGACAAGCAACCCGGCGGCGACGGCGGCAACAATTGGATGAAGAACCTGGTGATCTGGGTCGGCATCCTGGTCGCGCTCGCGCTCGTCGTGTCGCTGATCGGCGAACGCGGCGCGGCGGCCCCCGGCAAGTCGCTGTCCTATTCGGCGTTCCTCAACCAGGTGAAGCAGGGCACGGTCACCAAGGTCGAGATCGCCGGCACCGTGGTCAACGGGACGATGAAGGACAATTCGACCTTCCGCACCAACCTGCCCGCCATTCCCGACCAGCAGCTCTATCCCGCGCTGACCGCCGCGAACGTCGATGTCGTCGCCAAGCCCGAGGAAAGCCCGTCGATCTGGCAGTATCTGCTGGTCCAGTCGCTGCCGTTCGTGCTGATGCTCGCCATCGCCTTCTTCGTGCTGCGCCAGATGCAGAAGTCGAGCGGGTCCGGCGCGATGGGCTTCGGCAAGAGCCGCGCGCGGATGCTGACCGAAAAGCACGGCAAGGTGACGTTCGACGACGTCGCCGGCATCGACGAGGCGCGCGAGGAATTGCAGGAGATCGTCGAGTTCCTGAAGGATCCGACCAAGTTCGCCCGGTTGGGCGGCAAGATCCCCAAGGGCGCGCTGCTGGTCGGTTCGCCCGGCACCGGCAAGACCCTGCTCGCCCGCGCCATCGCGGGGGAGGCGGGCGTGCCGTTCTTCACCATTTCCGGCTCGGACTTCGTCGAGATGTTCGTCGGCGTCGGCGCGTCTCGCGTCCGCGACATGTTCGAGCAGGCCAAGAAATCGGCTCCCTGCATCGTCTTCATCGACGAAATCGACGCGGTCGGCCGCCATCGCGGCGCGGGCCTGGGCAACGGCAATGACGAGCGCGAACAGACGCTCAACCAGTTGCTGGTCGAGATGGACGGGTTCGAGGCGAACGAAGGCATCATCATCATCGCCGCGACCAACCGCCCCGACGTGCTCGACCCGGCGCTCCTGCGTCCGGGCCGATTCGACCGCCGCGTGACGGTGCCGCTGCCCGATATCGAGGGCCGCGTGCAGATTCTCCAGGTCCATATGAAGAAGGTGCCGCTGGCCCCCGACGTCGACGCGCGCACGCTCGCGCGCGGCACGCCGGGCATGTCGGGCGCCGATCTCGCCAACCTGGTCAACGAAGCCGCGTTGATGGCGGCGCGACTCGGCAAAAGGCTGGTCGCGATGGCGCAGTTCGAGCTGGCCAAGGATCGCGTGATCATGGGCACCGAGTGGAAATCGCTCGTCATGACGCCCGAGGAAAAGCGCATGACCGCCTATCACGAGGCGGGCCACGCGCTGGTGCGCATCCACGAGCCGGCGTCGGACCCGATCCACAAGGCGACGATCATCCCGCGCGGCGGAGCACTGGGCATGGTCGTGTCGATGCCGGAACGCGACAATTATTCGTACCACCGCGACAAGATGTACGCCGACCTCGCCACCGTGATGGGCGGACGCGCGGCCGAGGAAGTGATCTTCGGCTATGACAAGGTCTCGTCGGGCGCGTCCGGCGACATCCAGCAGGCGACCAAGCTCGCCCGCGCGATGGTGATGCGCTGGGGCATGTCCGACAAGCTCGGGCCGCTGGAATATGAGGAGCAGCAGGGCGAGACCTTCCTGGGCTATTCGCAGTCGCAGCGGCACAACATGTCGAACGAGACCGCCTTGCTGATCGACAGCGAGATCAAGCGGCTGATCGACAATGGCCATCAGCGCGCGACGCAGGTGCTGACCGAGAATATCGACCAGCTCCACGCGGTGGCGGGCGCGCTGCTCGAATATGAGACGCTGACCGGCGACGAGATCAAGCGGCTGGCCGCGGGCGAGCCGATCGGTCGCGACGACGGCGGCGCGAACGCCAAGCCGCTGCCGGCGGCGGGCACCTCGATCCCCAAGACCAAGCGCCCCAACGGCCCGTTCGGCAACCCGGCGCCGGCGGGGGCGTGATTATCCTCGCCCCTCCCCTTCAGGGGAGGGGATGGGGGTGGGGGCTGGCCGTCTCACCGAGCCTGTGGCTTGGGGCACTGCCCCACCCCAACCCCTCCCCTGAAGGGGAGGGGCAAGCCCGGACCGGGACGAACGCCGCCAAAGGTTGCATTTCCCCGTCCCCGCCGCTATGCGCGCCCACTTCCCGAGCGATGCGTGGAAAGAACGGCCCGGCCATCAAGGGCTGCCGCGGCTGTTCCAGCATCGCTCAAACCGAAAGGACCAAAATGCCCAAGCTCAAGACGAAGAGCGGCGTCAAGAAGCGCTTCAAGCTCACCGCCACCGGCAAGCTGAAGCACGGCGTCGCCGGCAAGCGCCACCGGCTCATCAGCCACAACGGCAAGTACATCCGCCAGAATCGCGGGACCACCGTCCTGTCGGACGCCGACACCAAGACGGTGAAGGCCTGGGCGCCGTACGGCCTGAACTGAGGAGCTAGAGAGACATGGCACGCGTCAAACGGGGTGTAACCACCCGCGCCAAGCACAAGAACATCCTGGAACAGGCCAAGGGCTATTCGGGGCGTCGCAAGAACACGATCCGCATCGCCCGCCAGGCCGTCGAGAAGGCCGGGCAATACGCCTATCGCGACCGCAAGGTGAAGAAGCGGACCTTCCGCGGCCTGTGGATCCAGCGCATCAACGCCGGCGTCCGCGCCGAGGGCCTGACCTATTCGCAGTTCATGCACGGGCTGAAGCTCGCCGGCATCGAACTCGACCGCAAGGTGCTCGCGGACATCGCGATGCACGAGGGCGAAGCGTTTACCGCCATCATCGCGCAGGCGAAGGCGGCGCTGCCCCAGGCCGCCTGAGCGACCTGTAGCGAGACGGAAAAAAGGGGCGTCGGTGGCAACACCGGCGCCCTTTTCTTTTTGAACTGCATGGCTAGTGACACCCACACCCGTTGGGGGCCGCCCTCCGCATCAGGATGAACGGCTCAGAAGAGGACCGGATGAGCGATCTCGACCAATTGAAGACCGACCTCCTGGCCAGCATCGGCACCGCCGATCTTGCCGGCCTCGAGGAAATCCGCGTGTCCGCGCTCGGCAAGTCGGGCAGCATCACCGGCCTGCTCAAGACGCTCGGCGGCATGAGTCCCGAGCAGCGCCAGGTCGAGGGGCCGCGCATCCAGGGCCTGCGCGAGGCGGTGAGCGACGCACTGGCCGGCCGCAAGGCCGGGCTGGAGCGGATCGCGCTCGACGCGCGGCTGGCGAGCGAGACGCTCGACATGACGCTCCCCGCCGACGTGACGCCGGCCGGCACGGTCCACCCGGTCAGCCAGGTGATGGACGAACTCGCCGAAATCTTCGCCGATCTCGGTTTCGCGGTCGCGACCGGGCCGGAAATCGAGGACGACTGGTACAATTTCACCGCGCTCAACATTCCGGAGACGCATCCGGCGCGGGCGATGCACGATACGTTCTACCTCGCGGGCGAGCATGAGAAGCCGATGGTGCTGCGCACGCACACCAGCCCCGTGCAGATCCGCGCGATGCAGGCGGCGGGCGGCAATCAGCCGGTGCGGATCATCGCGCCGGGCCGCACCTATCGTTCGGACTCGGACGCGACGCACACGCCGATGTTCCATCAGGTCGAGGGGCTGGTGATCGACAAGCATATCACGCTCGGCCACCTGAAATGGACGCTGGAGACGTTCCTGAAGGCGTTCTTCGAGCGCGACGACGTCGTGCTGCGGCTGCGCCCGAGCTACTTCCCCTTCACCGAACCGTCGGCGGAGGTCGATGTCGGCTTCAGCATCGTCAACGGCAAGCGCGTGATCGGCGGCAGCGAAGGCTGGATGGAGGTCCTCGGGTCGGGGATGGTCCACCGCACGGTGATCGCGGCGGGCGGGTACGACCCGAACGAATGGCAGGGCTTCGCGTTCGGCTGCGGGATCGATCGCCTCGCGATGCTCAAATACGGGATGGACGATTTGCGCGCCTTTTTCGACGGCGACGTGCGCTGGCTGAAGCATTACGGCTTCGCCGCGCTCGACGTGCCCACGCTGAGCGGAGGAGTCGGGGCATGAAGTTCACGCTTGGCTGGCTCAAATACCATCTCGACACCGATGCATCGCTCGATGCGATCGTCGCGGCGCTGACGCGGATCGGGCTGGAGGTTGAGGGCGTCGACAACCCAGGCGAGAAGCTCGCGGGGTTCACCGTCGCGCGCGTGCTGACCGCCGAGCGCCACCCGCAGGCCGACAAGCTGCAGGTGCTGACGGTGGATGCCGGCGACGGCAATCCACTCCAAATCGTGTGCGGCGCACCCAATGCGCGCGCCGGGATGATCGGCGTCCTCGGGACACCTGGCACCGTGGTCCCCGCGAACGGCATGGAACTCAAGGTGTCGGCCATTCGTGGCGTCACGTCCAACGGCATGATGTGCAGCGCGCGGGAACTGGAAATCGGCGAGGGGCATGACGGCATCGTCGAACTGCCCGCCGACGCGCCGGTCGGCACGGCGTTCGCCACCTACGCGCTGATCGACGACCCCGTCATCGACGTATCGATCACCCCCAACCGCCAGGACTGCATGGGCGTGCGCGGGATCGCGCGCGATCTGGCGGCGGCCGGGCTGGGCACGCTCGTCCCGCTCGAAGCGGTCTATGAATTCCCGATCGGGCCTGTCGCCGGCGACGGCCCCGGCCCCGACGTGCGGACCGACGATCGCGAAGGCTGCCCGGCCTTCTACGCGCAGACCGTGTCGGGGGTGACCAACGGCGCAGCGCCACCGTGGATGCGCCGCCGCCTGACCGCGATCGGGCAGAAGCCGATCTCCACCCTGGTCGACATCACCAATTTCGTCTCGGTCGATCTCGGCCGCCCGCTGCACGTCTATGACAAGGCCAAGCTGTCGGGCGGGCTGGTCGCGCGGCTGGCGAGGGACGGTGAGCAGGTGCTCGCGCTCAACGGCAAGACCTACACGCTCGACGGCTCGATGACGGTGATCGCCGACGCGCAAGCCGTGCACGACATCGGCGGCGTGATGGGCGGCGAGCATTCGGGCGTGTCCGACGCGACCACCGACGTCATCATCGAATGCGCCTATTTCGACCCCGACCATATCGCGCGCACCGGCCAGAAGCTGATGCTGACCAGCGACGCGCGCCAGCGGTTCGAGCGCGGGGTCGACCCGGCGTTCCTCGACGACGGCCTGGCGATCGCGACGCAACTGGTGCTGAGCCATTGCGGCGGCACGGCGAGCGGCGTCACCCGCGCCGGACAGCCGCCGATCGCGCCGCGCACGGTCAAGTACGAGCCGGCCCGCGCCGAGACGCTGGGCGGGCTCGCGGTCGCCGAGGATCGCCAGCGCGACATCCTGACCCGGCTCGGCTTCACGGTCGGCGCGGACTGGACCGTCACCGTCCCGAGCTGGCGCCGCGACGTCGACGGCCCCGCCGACCTGGTCGAGGAAGTCATCCGCATCGAGGGGATCGACAACGTGCCCTCGACCCCGCTGCCGCGCGCGCCCGGCGTCGCCCGGCCGACCGCGACGCCCGAGCAGAAGCTGGAGCGCAAGGTCCGCCGCGCGGCCGCCGCGCGCGGGCTCGACGAGGCGGTGACGTGGAGCTTCATCAGCCAGGCCGAGGCCGACGCGTTCGGCGGCGGGGCCTGGACCCTCGCCAATCCGATCAGCGAAGACCTCAAGGTCATGCGGCCTTCGCTGCTGCCCGGCCTGCTGTCGGCGGCGGCGCGCAACGCCAATCGCGGCGCGACCGGCATCCGGCTGTTCGAACTCGGCCGGCGCTACCTCGCCGACAAGGAGCGCCCCACGCTCGGCGTGGTGCTGGCGGGCGACAAGCGCGCGCGCGGCTGGGCGACGGGCAAGGCCGCGCCGTATGACGCGTTCGACGCCAAGACCGAGGCGCTGGCGCTGCTGACGGCGGCGGGCGCGCCGGTCGACAACCTCCAGGTCATGGGGGAAGCCGGCGACACCTGGCATCCGGGCCAGTCGGGCACGCTGCGGCTCGGGCCGAAGACCGTGCTTGCCGCGTTCGGCATGGTCCATCCGTCGACCGCGAAGGCGTTCGACCTCGACTCACCCATAGCGGCGGTCGAGCTGTATCTCGACGCGATCCCGGCCCGGCGCGAAGCCAAGGGTTCCGGGGGCTTCATGCGCCCGGCCTATGCGCCGCCCGCGCTGCAGGCGGTCAAGCGCGACTTCGCCTTCACCGTCCCCGCCGGCCTGACCGCCGACGCGCTGACGCGGGCGGTCAGAGGCGCCGACAAGGCCACGATCACCGCTGCCCGCCTGTTCGACCTGTTCGAGCGCGACGGCGTGCGATCGATGGCCGTCGAAGTCACGCTGCAACCGGGCGACAGGAGCTTCACCGACGCCGACCTCAAGGCGGTGGCCGACAAGGTTGTCGCGGCGGCGGCGAAGCTCGGCGCGAGCCTGCGTGGCTGAACTGGTCGAGATCGCAGGGGCGGGACTCGCCGCCGCGATCAACCCGCTCGGCGCGGAACTGACCAGCCTGCGCGATGCCGGCGGCCGCGAGCTGATGACCGATGCCGATCCGGCGTTCTGGACCGGGCATGCGCCGATCCTGTTCCCGATCGTCGGGCGGCTGAACGGCGACCTGTTGCGGCTCGACGGGCGCGACTATCCGATGAAGCAGCATGGCTTCGCGCGGCGGCAGGCGTTCGATCTCATCGCGCACGACGACGCGACGGCGCGCTTCCGGCTGACCGCGAATGACGAGACGCTGGCCTCCTATCCGTTCGATTTCGCGCTCGATGTCGCGTTTTCGCTGCGGGAGGCGACGCTGGCGATCGACGTGACCGTATCGAATCGCGGCGATGCGCCGATGCCGGCGAGCCTGGGTTTCCACCCCGCCTTCGCCTGGCCCCTGCCCTATGGCCGGCCGCGCGGCGAGCATCGCATCACGTTCGACGCCGCCGAGCCGGGCGATATCGTCGCGCTGGACAATGGGCTGTTCGCCGCGACACGCCCCTCGCCGCTCGACGGGCGCACGCTGCATCTGGCCGACGATCTGTTCGCCGACGACGCGCTGATCTGGGACCCGGTGCGGTCGCCGGGCGTCACCTATGGCGCCGATGCCGGCCCGCGCCTCCGCGTCACCTTCCCCGACACGCCGTATCTCGGCATCTGGACCAAGCCCGGCGCGGCGTTCGTCTGCATCGAGCCGTGGCACGGCCATGCCGATCCGGCGGGTTTCACCGGCGATTTCCGCGATAAACCCGGCGTGTTCACCGTCGCGCCAGGGGAAGCCTGGCGCCGCGGCATCGCGATAACGCTGGCCTGACCCGCGATCCCGCGCCATATCGCGCGCGGGAGGACCAAGCATGCCGGTGATGATCGCGATCGGATTGTGGCTGGCGTTGCTCGCCGCGCGCGGGACGCCGATCGGACGGTCGTTGCAGCGCTGGCTGGTGGACCTGCCCGCGCGGCGACTATCGCGGATCAAACGCGGCCAGATTCTGTTGTGGTGCGTGCTGATCGGCATCGCCGTCACGACCGTCTGGCTGCTCGAAAATGACGGCCGCATGCTGCTCGCATTCGGGCTGCCCGACATAGCGGGCGTGGCGGTGGCGCTCGATCTCGGCACGTTGCTCGACGTGACGTTGGTCGCGATCACGGCGGCATCGGTCGTGCGCGTCCGCGCGATCGGCACGTGGCTGCGCGACCGCGCCCCGTCGCGCCGCGCGCGCGGCCGGACGATCCGCACCCGCCGTCCTCGCCCGCCCGCCAATGACGACGAGGACCGACGAGCCTTCCCGCTCGCCGCCTGACCCTCGACCGTTGGCCTTCGCCTCGCTAGGGCGGCGCGCATGACCCAGATTTCCGATCGCCGCACCTTCGCGATCATTTCCCATCCCGACGCCGGCAAGACCACGCTGACCGAGAAATTGCTCTATTTCGGCGGCGCGATCCATCTCGCCGGCGAGGTCAAGGCACGGGGGCAGAACCGGCGCGCGCGATCCGACTGGATGAAGATCGAGCAGCAGCGCGGCATCTCGGTCACCTCATCGGTGATGACGTTCGAGCGCGACGGCATCACCTTCAACCTGCTCGACACGCCGGGGCACGAAGACTTTTCGGAGGACACCTACCGCACGCTGACCGCGGTCGATTCCGCCGTCATGGTGATCGACGCGGCGCGCGGCATCGAGGCGCAGACCCGCAAACTGTTCGAGGTGTGCCGGCTGCGGTCGGTGCCGATCATCACCTTCGTCAACAAGGTCGACCGCGAGGGCCGCGACCCGTTCGAACTGCTCGACGAGATCGCCGACATGCTCGCGCTCGACGTGTGCCCGATGAGCTGGCCGGTCGGAATGGGCGGGCAGTTCGAGGGCGTGCTGAACCTGGCCGACAACACGATCGCCCGGCCGGAGGGCGACAGCCGCACGTTCCAGGGCAAGGTCGAGGCCGATCCGACGCTGCCGGGCGCGGTCGCCGACGAGGTCGAGCTGGCGCAGGGCGGCTATGCCGAATTCGACGCGGCGGCGTATCGCAACGGCGACCTGACCCCGGTCTATTTCGGATCGGCGCTCAAGGATTTCGGGGTCGCCGAACTGATCGCCGCGCTCGCCGCCTACGCCCCGCCGCCGCGCCCGCAGCCCGCCGAGCCCGCGCCGGTCGCGCCCGATAATCCCGAGGTGACCGGCTTCATCTTCAAGGTGCAGGCCAATATGGACCCGCAGCATCGCGACCGCATCGCGTTCATGCGGCTGTGTTCGGGCACGTTCAAGCGCGGCATGAAGCTGACCCCGACCGGCCACGGCAAGCCGATCGCGGTGCATTCGCCGATCCTGTTCTTCGCCCAGAACCGGGAAGTGGCGGACGAGGCGTTTCCCGGCGACATCATCGGCATCCCCAATCACGGCACCTTGCGCGTCGGCGACACCTTGTCCGAGCGCGCCGATGTTCGCTTCACCGGCCTGCCCAATTTCGCGCCCGAAATCCTGCGCCGCGTCGCGCTGAAGGACCCGACCAAGACCAAGCAGCTGCGCAAGGCGCTCGACGACATGGCCGAGGAGGGCGTGACGCAGGTCTTCTACCCGGAGATCGGGTCGAACTGGATCATCGGCGTGGTCGGGCAGTTGCAGCTCGAAGTGCTGATCAGCCGGCTGGACGCCGAGTACAAGGTCGCGGCGGGGCTGGAGATGGCGCCGTTCGAGACCGCGCGCTGGATCTCGGCCGACGACGCGTCCGACCTCAAGCATTTCGCCGACCTCAACCGATCGGCGATGGCGAAGGACCGCGACGGCAACCCGGTCTATCTGGCGAAGACGGCGTGGGACGTGGGGTACGTCGCCGACCGCTACCCCAAGGTCAGGTTCGCCGCGACGCGCGAGCGTTAGAATATCGGGCGTAAAATATGACCCGTTCGCCCTGAGCTTGTCGAAGGGCGAACGGCTGGCGGATCAATCCTCGGCCTCGACCCAACCGCGCTTGAGCGGCTTGATCGCCAGGAACGCGAGCAGCGCCGCGACCAGGTACAGGCCGACCGCGATGATCGCCGCGATGCGCAGCGAGTCGGCGCCGTAACTGGCCTTGAGCGCGACCGACAGCGCGCCCATCAGCCACGGCCCGAGCCCGAGGCCCAACAAATTGTTGACCAGCAGGAACGTCCCCGACGCGCCCGTCCGCATCCGGGTCGGCGCGAGGTGCTGGACAGCGGTGATGACCGGCCCCAGCCACAATGTGTTGAGCGCGTTGGGGATCAACAGCACCACCCAGGCGATCGTCGGCGACGGCGTGATCAGGCCGATCATGAAAGTCGGCGCGGTGATCAGCCAGGCGATGGCGGGGAGGCGCGCATACCAGGCGCGGTCGGTCTTCCCCAGCCGGTCGGCGACGACCCCGCCCAGGAAGATGCCCGTCGTCCCGCCGATCAGCAGCAGCGCCGCCATGAACTGGCCGACCTTGATCAGGTCGGCCTTGTCGGTCCAGCCGTAATGGACGGCGATGATCTTGGGCACCCACAGCGCCAGGCCGTAACCGGCCATCGAGCTGCACCCCGCGCCGATCGCGAGCAGCCAATAGGCCGGCTTGCGCATCATGATCGGGATCACCGCGAAGACCGACGCGCCATCGGCGGTCGCGGCGGGCGGCGGCTTCGGCTTGTCGCGGACGATCGCGAGGAAGATCGGGGCGAGCACGATCCCCGCCGCGCCGACCGCGACGAAGGCGGTCTGCCAATCGACCAGGGCCGCGATATACGCGCCGAGCAGCACGCCGCCGCCGAGCCCGATCGGGATGCCCATCGAATAGATGCCGAGCGCGCGGGCGCGGCGCTCGACCGGGAAATAATCCGCGATCAGCGCATAGGACGGCGCCGCCCCGCCCGCCTCGCCGACCCCGACGCCGAGGCGGTAGAGGAACAATTGCCAGAACCCCGTGGCGGTGCCGCACAACGCGGTGAACGCGCTCCACACCACCAGCGACCCGGCGATCACCCTGGTCTTGCCGATACGGTCCGCCGCCAGCGCCAGCGGCACGCCGAGCACCGAATACAGGATCGCGAACGCCGTTCCGCCGATCGCCCCGAACTCGGCGTCGCTGAGGTTGAGCCCCTTCTGGATCGGCACCGCGAGGATGCCGAGGATCTGCCGGTCGAGGAAATTGAAGGTGTAGACGACCAGCAGCATCGCCAGCACGATCCCCGGATAGCCCGGCCGTTCGGTCCGCGTCGTCATTCGCCTCTCCCCCAACGCAAAGGAGCCGGGCGCGCGGTTACGCACCCGGCTCCATCCCCCTTTTAACCGAACGGGTCAGAAGCGGAAGCCGACCGTCGCGGTCCAGGTGCGCGGATCGCCGTAATAGGCGGTCTGGATATTGCCGATGCTGGAAAATTCCTGCGCGTCGGTCAGATAGACCGACTTGGTCAGGTTCTTGACCCCGCCGCGCAGATACCAGCGTTTGCCGGGCGCGTCATACTGGGCGAACGCGTTGACCAGCCAATAGCCCGGCTCCATCAGCCCCGGCCGGTTGTCGACCGACAGCCATTGCTTGTCGACGAACCGCGCGTCGCCGCCCAGCGTCAGCGATCCCGCATTGCCCAGCGGGATGGCATAGTCGCTCGACACCGAGAAGCTGATCGGCGGCGCGAACGCCGGCTGGCAGACGATGTGCTTGCCGGTCGGGTTGCACGAATAGGCGTCGCCGCCGGTCGGCGCGGTGCGGCGGCCGTCGTTGAATTCGAGGTATTTGGCGTTGAGATAGCCGAAGCTGGTGCGGATCGACCATTGCGTCGTCGGCCGCACGCCGATCTCCGCCTCGACGCCCCAGATGCGCAGCTTGCCGGCGTTGAGCACGGGGAACGATCCGTTGGCGGCGATGCTGGTCGAGCCGCCGCCGACACGGGCCTGGAAGTCCTTATAGTCGGAATAGAAGACATCGCCCGACATGGTGACGCGCCCGCCGAGGAACTCGGCCTTGGCGCCGCCTTCATAGGTCCACACCGTCTCCGGCTTGAAATAGGGCACGATCACCGCCTTGCCGTCGACGATCTGGGTCACGTCGGCGATCGAATTGACGCGCCCGTTGAACCCGCCCGACTTGAACCCGCGCGAGGCCGATGCGTAGAGCATCACGTCCCGCGTCGGCTTGTACGACAGCGTCGCGGAGGGCGTCCAGGCGTCGAACGACACCGTATTGTCGCCGTTATAGGGCGCGGGCAGGCCGTTCGGGAACACGAACGTGACGCCGTTGAGCAACGCGAGGTTCGAGGTCGTCGTCGTGGTGCGATAATATTTCTTGTCCTCGCGCGTGTAGCGCAGGCCCGCCGTCAGCGAGAGCTGGTTGGTGAAATCATAGGTGAGCTGGCCGAACGCGGCGTAGCTCTTGGTGCTCTGGTCGTCGTCGATGAAGCGGGTGAAGGTGATCGGCGCGCCGGCATAGGTGAACAGCGCATCGTCATAGGATTCCTGATGCGACCGCACGCGCTCGTTCAGGTAATAGAGGCCGACCACGCCCTTCAGCTTGCGGGTGTCGAGCTTGAGCTGAAGCTCCTGGCTGAACTGATGCTGGCGGAACCCGACAAAGGCGTCGGCGACCTGATACTGGCTGGCGTCGAAGTCGAGATAATAATCGGGCCGCAGGTCGCGATAGGCGGTGATCGAGGTCAGCGAGAGCGCGTCACTCAAGCGAATGTTGCCGGTCAGCGAGACGCCCCAATGGTCGAGCCGCTGGCCCTGACCGGGCTTCAGGCTGGACGACGCCTTATAGTCGTAGTCACCATAGGGATAAGCGGGCACCAATGTATGCGCGCCGGTCGCGAAGTCGGTCTGGACCAGCGGCGCGGTGAGATAGCCGAGCGTCGGCGCGGTCCGCTGGCGCGTGTAATCGCCCGACAGCAGGAATTCGACGTCGTTCGACGGGGTGAAGCGCAGGATCGCGCGGCCGGCCAGCGTATCGCGGTCGTTATACTTGCGATCGGTCAGCGGGTCAGTGACGGTGCCGTCGCGCTTGTCATAGACGCCCGCAATGCTGAGCGCGAGCTTGTCCCGGACCAGCGGCGCCGAGACATAGCCGTTGGCGAGGATGGTGTTGTAGCTGCCATAGGTGAACGACCCGGCCGCCTTCACCGTATCGAGGTCAGGCTTGCGGCTGATGACGTTGACGGCGCCGCCGATCGTGTTCTTGCCGTAGAGCGTGCCCTGCGGCCCACGCAGCACCTCGATATGGTCGACGTCGAACAGGTTGAATAGCGCGCCCTGGATACGGCTCATATAGACGCCGTCGACATAGACGCCGACCGCCGGGTCGAAGGTCTGGAGCGCATCGGGCTGGCCGACGCCGCGAATGAAGATATTGGCGTTGGACGCCGAGCCGCGTCCCTGCACCAGATTGACGTTGGGGATCGTGCCCTGCACCCCCGCCAAGTCGACCGTGCCCTGTTTCGATAGCTGGTCGGCGGTCAGCGCGGTCACCGCGATCGGCACGTCGAGCAGGCGCTCCGCCCGCTTGCGCGCGACGATGACGATATCGCCGCTGGTATCGGCCTGCGTGGCGTCGTCGGCGGCCGGCGTGGCCGCCGCGACGGGCGCGTCCTGCGCAAAGGCCGGACCGGCGACCAGGGCAGCGGCGGCGGCACCGATATAGAGCGCGCGCGCATGGCGGTGGCGAAGCATCGTAATCCTCCCAATGTCCTGTCTGGTTCGCGCCGGTACGATCCGGTTGAACCCTTCCAAAGCCGAGCTATACTGAAACCTGAACCGGGTTTCAACTTTCCGGCCGGACGGGGAAGAAAGAATGGTCCAGCGTGGCACTTCGGCAACGCCGGTCACGGACGGGATGGGCGACCGCACGGGCCTCGACGCGACCGCGAGCGCCGGCAAGGCGCCGCGCACCGATCGCGGGCGGCGCACCCTGCGCGCGCTGCTCGACGCCGCCGCCGCGGAATTCGGGGAGAAGGGATTCCACGAAGGGTCGATCAGCGGCATCACGCGCCGCGCCGGGGTCGCGCTGGGCAGTTTCTACACCTATTTCGATTCGAAGGACGCGATCTTCCGCGCGCTGGTCCGCGACATGTCCGACCAGGTCCGCGACCATGTCGCGCCGGCGATCCGCTCAGCGCCCGACCAGATCGCCGCCGAACGCGCCGGGCTGCTCAGCTTCCTGGCGTTCGTTCGCGGCCACAAGGAAATCTACCGCATCATCGACGAGGCCGAATTCGTCGACCCGGCCAGCTTTCGCGCGCATTACGCCACTACCGCCGAGCGCATCGAGCAACGCCTGAAGGCCGCCGCCGCGCGCGGCGAAATCCGCGCCGACGTGTCCGACGTCCATGCCTGGGCCGTGATGGGCATGAACGTGTTCCTGGGCCTGCGCTACGGCGTATGGGATGAGGATCGCACGCCCGAAGGCGTGGCCGATACGGTGGCCGACATGCTGCGCGGGGGGCTCGCGCCGCGCTAGGGCGGATCAAGCTTTACCAATCCTCCTCCTAAAGCATCGCGCGCAAAATATAACCCGTTCGCCCTGAGCTTGTCGAAGGGCTGTCTTTCTTGACCTGAGGTGAAGTGCAGTGCTTCGACAAGCTCAGCACGAACGGACGTGAAGTGACCGCGATTTAAGGCGCGATGCTCTGGCAGCGGAGGATTAGTGATTCCGCTCAATGCCGCGCTGAAGAATCGATCAAGTCTGCACCCCCTCTCCCGCAAGGAGGAAGGAAGAACGATCAGTTCTGGGCCAATGCCGTCGCCAGCAGATCGCGAATCGCCTTCAGGCCCGCCGCGTCGACCGGCGCGCCGGGGACCGGAACGGATGCGGTCGGCGCGGGTGCGCCGCGCGCTTCGCCGGCGAGCAGCTTTTGTACGCCGCGCACGGTATAGCCCTGCTGGTTGAGCAGCGAATCGAGCCGCCGCACCAGCGCCACGTCCTCCGGCCGATAATAGCGCCGGTTGCCCGCGCGTTGCAGCGGACGAAGCTGCGGAAACCGCGTTTCCCAATAACGCAGGATATGCTGCGGCAACCCGGTGTCGCGCGATACCTCACCGATGGTGCGGAACGCGCCAGCCGCCTTGTCGCCGGCGGCCATCGTGCCGCTCAGCCCGCCCCGACGATGCGGTCGCGCATCATCTGGCTGGCCCGGAACGTCAGCACCCGGCGCGGCGCGATCGGCACTTCGACCCCGGTCTTGGGATTACGCCCGATGCGCTGCCCCTTGTCGCGCAGCACAAACGTCCCGAATCCGGAGATCTTGACGTTTTCGCCACGCGCCAGCGCGTCGCACATATAGTCCAGAATGTCCTCGACCAATTTGGCCGAATCGGCCCGGGACAGCCCGACTTCGCGCTGCAGCGCATCGGCCAAATCCGCCCGCGTCAACGTACCTACACTCATTCCATGCCCCTCCCCAGGTGCCAAGAAATCATCGTAACACAATGATGCCAAGCAGGAAAAGCGATAGTTACGTGAACGTTACTGCCGTGTTTCGGTTCCGCCCGATCCCGTCCGCAGCACCGCGGCACCCCAGGTGAAGCCGCCGCCCATCGCTTCCAGCACCACGATCTGTCCCGCCTTGATACGTCCGTCGCGCGTCGCGGCGTCGAGCGCGAGCGGGACCGACGCGGCCGACGTGTTGGCATGCCGGTCGACCGTGACGACCACCTTGTCGGCCGGCAGCCCGAGCTTGCGCGCGGTCGCGTCCAGAATTCGGGCGTTGGCCTGGTGCGGCACCACCCAGTCGACATCGGCGGCGGACAGGCCGATCGCGCCGAGCGATTCGTCCATCACGCTGGCGAGGTTGGTGACGGCGTGGCGGAACACCTCGCGGCCCTTCATCCGCACCTTGCCGACGGTGCCGGTGGTCGACGGGCCGCCATCGACATAGAGCAATTCGTTATGCCGTCCATCGGCGTGCAGCCTGGTGGCCAGGATGCCGGGGCCGTCCTCGGCGACGTCCTGCGCCTCCAGCACGACCGCGCCCGCGCCGTCGCCGAACAGCACGCAGGTCGCGCGGTCCTCCCAATCGAGGATACGGCTGAACGTCTCCGACCCGATCACCAGCGCGCGGGTGGCGACGCCGCTGCGAATCATGCTGTCGGCGACCTGGATCGCATAGAGGAAGCCCGAGCATACCGCGCCGACGTCGAACGCCACGCAATCATCGATCCCCAGCATCGCCTGGATCCTGGTCGCGGTCGCCGGAAAGGTCTGGTCGGGGGTCGCGGTGGCCAGCACGATCAGGTCGATCTCGTCGGCGCGCCTGCCCGCCGCGCCCAGCGCCGCGCGCGCCGCATCGGCGCCGAGCGTGCCTGTCGTCTCGTCGGGGCCGGCGAGGTGGCGGAACCGGATGCCGGTGCGCTCGACGATCCAGTCATCCGACGTATCGACGGTCTCAGCGAGTTCGGCGTTCGACACGCGCCGCGCGGGGAGTGCCGATCCGGTGCCGATCAATACCGCGCGCCTCATGCCGCGGCCTCCGCCGTCACCGCCGGCCCGCTGCCGACGAAATGCTGGAGGTCCTCGGCGATCCTGGTCGCAAGGTCGTCACGCACGCTCTTCGCCGCGACCGCGATCGCATTGGCGACCCCGGTCTCGTTGGCGCCGCCATGGCTCTTCACCACCAGCCCGTTGAGGCCGAGGAACACCGCGCCGTTGTGATTGTTGGGGTCGAGCCGGTCGCGCAGCAGCGCCGTCGCCGGGCGCGAGATCAGGAAGCCGATCTTCGACCGCACCGAGCTGGAAAAGGCGATCCGCAACAGGTCGGCGACGAACCGCGCCGTCCCTTCGGCGGTCTTGAGCGCGACATTCCCCGAAAATCCATCGCACACGATCACGTCGACATCCCCACGCGACAATTTATCCCCCTCGATAAACCCTTCGAAGGTCAGCGGCAGGTGAGTCGCCGCGCGCAAGGCCTGCGCCGCTTCGCGAATCTCCTCGGTGCCCTTCATGTCCTCGGTGCCGATGTTGAGCAACGCCACCTTGGGCGATGCGAGGTCGAGCATGGTCCGCGCATAGGCCGCGCCCATGATCGCGAATTCCTCGAGGTTGCGCGCATCGCATTCGGTATTGGCGCCGAGATCGAGCACCACCGTGTCGTGCTTGCCCAGGCTCGGCATCAGCCCGGCCAGCGCGGGGCGATCGATCCCCTTCATCGTGCGCAGCGACAGCTTGGCCATCGCCATCAGCGCGCCGGTATTGCCGGATGACACCGCGGCGGCGGCGCGGCCCTGCTTCACCAGGTCGATCGCGACGCCCATCGACGTCGTCTTGGCGCGGCGCAAGGCGGCGCTCGGCTTCTCGTCGCCGCGAATCACGTCGGGCGCGTGGACGATTTCCGAATTGGCGGTGAGGTTGGGGTGGGTCCTCAGCCCCTCGGCGATCGCCTTTTCGTCACCGACCAGGAAGAAGTGCGTGCCGTCGTATCGGCGCCGCGCTTCCGCGACGCCCGCCAGCATCACCGCCAGCCCCTCGTCACCGCCCATTGCGTCGACGGCGATCCAGGAGCCGGTGGTCACGCCCTATTCCTCTTTACGAATCAGCCTTCGACCGAAACGATCTCGCGGCCGTTATAGTGTCCGCACGACCCGCACAGATTGTGCGGACGCTTCAGCTCGCCACAGTTCGGGCATTCCTGGAATGCCTCGACCGACAGCGAATCGTGCGCGCGGCGCATGCCACGGCGAGAGGGCGACGTTTTGCGTTTTGGAACGGCCATTGCGGCGACAACCTTCTAAGACAGAAATCGAATTGATCAGGACGATTAGGCCCGGAAACGTACCTGCGCAACCGATGGGGTCGGCGCACGGCGCAAATCGATGGGCCTGATCGCGAAGCGTGCGCCTATAGCGATTTGGCGCGCCGTTGCAACCGAAAGCGCCCGGTGGCACGGTCCTGGCCGATAATGGGGAGCCTGACATGATCTTGCCGGTAACGTTAACGTTCGCAGCCGCCGCGGCGCTGATCAACATCTGGCTGGCCATGCGTGCCGGCAGCGCGCGGGTGAAGGCCAAGGTCCTGCACGGCGACGGCGGCGACGTGCGGCTGCTCGCACGAATGCGCGCGCACGCCAACTTCACCGAATACGCGCCATTCGTGGTGATCCTGTCGGGCGTGATCGAAATGGCGCGCGGGCCGTCGCTCCCGCTATGGGTTGCGATGTCCGTGTTCGTGCTGGCGCGGCTGGCGCATGCTTTCGGGATGGATGTCACGACACCCCCCACCCGATTGCGATTTGCCGGGATCATGGGCACGTGGCTGGTCTTGCTGGGACTGGCGGTATGGGCGTTGGTGATCGGCTATCAGAGCACGGCGGCCAAGCCCGCGACCGGCCCGGTCATCTTCGGCGCGCCGCCCGCACGAGGCTAAGCCAGCACCGAATCGGCGACGAACGGATTGGTCGCGCGTTCCTGCGCGAAGGTGCTCGGCTGACCATGGCCGGGCAGGAACACGGTGTCGTCGCCCATCGGCCAGAGCCGCGTGACGATCGAGTTGATGAGTTGCTGGTGATCGCCGCGCGGAAAATCGGTGCGGCCGACCGATCCCTGGAACAGCACGTCGCCGACGATCGCCAGCTTCGATTCGGCATTGTGGAACACGACATGCCCCGGCGTATGACCCGGCGTGTGGTGGACCGCGAAGCGCACCGCGCCGACCGTCACCTCATCGCCCTGGTCGAGCCAGCGGTCGGGGACGAACGACCGGCCGGGCACGCCGTACTTCACCCCGTCCTCGCCAAGCTTCTCGATCAGCCAGTTGTCCTCGGGATGCGGCCCCTCGATCGGCACGCCCAGATCCTCGGCAAGCTGCGCCGCGCCGGCGGCATGGTCGAAATGACCGTGCGTGATCAGTATCTTTTCGATGGCGACCCCGTATTTCTCCATCGCCGACTTGAGCATCGGCAAGTCGCCGCCGGGATCGACGAACGCGCCGCGCATCGTCTTCGTGCACCACAACAACGTGCAATTCTGCTGCAGCGGCGTGACGGGAATGATCGCGGCGCGGAGCGGCTGGCTGGTTTCGGACATGAGCGTGACCTAAGCGCGCGGTGGGACAGCGGCAAGCTTGGGCTTGCCCCGGAGGCACGACCGGTTGCATCTGCCGGGCCGTGATCCGCCGCGACCGCCCCTTCGTGCTGCTCGACGACGCCCGTGCCGAGGACGCGGCGCCGGCGCGGCTGTACCAGGCGCCGGTCGGCACGGTCGAGGCGCGCGCCCTGGTCGAGGTGAAGCCGGCGCTCGACCGCCTCCGCGCGGCGCGGCATCGCGGGCTGCACGCGGCCGGGTTCATGGCCTACGAAGCGGCCGCCGCGTTCGAGCCGGTGCTCGAATGCGCGTCCACGGACGGCGCGCCGTTGCTGTGGTTCGGGCTGTTCGAGGGTTATGACGAGATCGCGCCCGACGCGGTGCCCGATCTGCTCCCCGATCCGCGCTCGGCCTGGGCCGGGACGCCGCGGCCCGATGTCGACCGCCCCGGCTATGCCGACCGGTTCGACCGGGTACATGCGCTGATCGAGGCGGGCGACATCTATCAGGCCAATCTCAGCTACCGCGCCCGCGTGCCGGTCGCGGGCGATCCGCTGGCGGTCTATGCGCGGCTCCGCGCCAAGGCGCGAGCCGGTTACGGCGCGGTGGTATCGACCGGGATGGACTGGCTGTTGTCGCTGTCGCCCGAATTGTTCTTCGCGCTGGACGGCGAGACGCTGACCGCCAGGCCGATGAAGGGCACCGCGCGGCGCGGCGCCGATCCGCAGGAGGACCGCCGGCTCGCCGCCGGCCTCGCCGCCGACGCCAAGCAGCGCGCCGAAAACCTGATGATCGTCGACCTGCTCCGCAACGATTTGTCGCGCGTCGCCGCGCCCGCCAGCGTCGCGGTGCCGGCCTTGTTCGCGGTCGAGACCTATCCGACGATCCACACCATGACCTCGACCGTCACCGCGACGCTTGGCTCCGGCCGGGACGCGATCGACGTGCTGGCGGCCTTGTTCCCCTGCGGGTCGATCACCGGCGCGCCCAAGATCCGCGCGATCGAGGCGCTGGCCGGGATCGAGGCGACAAGCGCCCCGCGCGGCCCCTATACCGGCGCGATCGGGCGGCTCGACGCGGCGGGCGGGGCGATGTTCAACGTCGCGATCCGCACGCTGGCGATCAGCGGCGACGCGGATCATGCGACGCTGGGCGCGGGCGGCGGAATCGTCGCCGATTCGCGTGAGGCGGAGGAATGGGACGAGGCATTGGCCAAGATGGATTTCGTCACGGCGGGCGCGCGAAAAATCGACCTGATCGAGACGATGGCGTTCGATCCGATCGAGGGCATCAAGCTGCTCGAGCGGCATCTGGCGCGGATGAAGGAAAGCGCCGGGCTGCTCGGCTTCGCGTTCGACCGCCATGCGGCGCGCAACGAACTCCAGGCCGCGACCTTCCGCCTGCGCGAGGCCAGGCGCATCCGGCTGTTGTTGGCGCAATCGGGCGCGGTGGCGATCGAGGTCGGTCCCGCACCAGTTGCGCCGGCCGGGCGCGTAGCGGTCGGGATCGTGCCGATGCCGGTCGCGCGCGCCGATTTCCGCTTGAACCACAAGACCAGCGACCGCGCCTTTTACGACCAGGCGCGCAATGGTGCTTTCGAGGTGCTATTCGAACGCGACGGCCAGCTGACCGAAGGCAGCTTCACCAATCTGTTCGTCGAGCGCGACGGCGTGTTCCTGACGCCGCCGCTCGGGCTTGGCCTGCTGCCCGGCGTGCTGCGCGGCGAACTGATCGACAGCGGCCGCGCGGTCGAGGCGGTGCTGACCCGCGACGACCTGGTGGACGGGTTCCTGATCGGCAACGCGCTGCGCGGCCTGATCCCGGCTACGCTCGCCTGAAAGATTTGTTGCGGTTGCGAGGATGCGCGGCCCCGCTATAGCCGCCCGCGACATAAGGAACACGCCAATGCAACCTTCCGCCGCGCTCAACCGCATCAAGCCGTCGCCGACCCTGGCGATCACCAGCCGTGTGCAGGAGCTGAAGCGCGCCGGCGTCGACGTGATCGGCCTGGGCGCGGGCGAGCCCGATTTCGACACGCCCGACTTCATCAAGGAAGCCGGGATCAAGGCGATCCGCGACGGCCAGACCAAATACACCAATGTCGACGGCACACCCGAACTGAAGGACGCGGTGCGCGCGAAGTTCCTGCGCGACAATCAACTCACCTACGGCCTCGACCAGATCACGGTGAACGCCGGCGGCAAGCACACCTTGTTCAACGCGATGGTCGCGACGCTCGATCCGGGCGACGAGGTGGTGATCCCCGCCCCCTATTGGGTGAGCTATCCCGACGTCGTGCTGTTCGCCGGCGGCACCCCGGTATTCGCGCCCGCCGGCGCCGACCAGCAATACAAGCTCAAGCCCGAACAGCTCGAAGCCGCGATCACCCCGCGCACCAAGTGGCTGATCCTCAATTCGCCCTCCAACCCGACCGGCGCCGCCTATAGCGCGGCCGAATTGAAGGCGCTGGGCGACGTGCTGGAACGTCACCCGCAGGTCTGGATCTATGCCGACGACATGTACGAGCATATCGTGTTCGACGATTTCCAGTTCACGACGATCGCACAGGTCTGCCCGTCGCTCTATGACCGCACGCTGACCGCGAACGGCGCGTCGAAGGCCTATGCGATGACCGGCTGGCGGATCGGCTATGCCGGCGGCCCGGCCTGGCTGATCAAGGCGATGTCGAAATTGCAGTCGCAATCGACCAGCAACCCCTGCTCGATCGCGCAGGCCGCGACCGTTGCCGCGCTCAACGGCGACCAGTCGTTCCTCAAGGACAATGCCGCCTTGTTCCAGTCGCGCCGCGACCTCGTCGTGTCGATGCTCAACCAGGCGACCGGCATCACCTGCCCACGGCCCGAGGGTGCGTTCTACGTCTATCCCGAATTCTCCGCGCTGATCGGCAGGACCACGCCCAACGGCCGACTGATCGCGACCGACGAGGATTTCGTCGGCTATCTGCTCGACGACGCCAAGGTCGCGGCGGTGCAGGGCGAAGCGTTCGGGCTCTCGCCGGCGATGCGGATCAGCTACGCGACGTCGGACGACCTGCTCCGCGAAGCGTGCGAGCGCATCCAGACCGCCTGCGCGGCTTTGCGTTGAATTTTCCCCGATCCTCCCCCGCCAGGGGGCATTGTTAACTTGATATTGTGTTGATGAGATGGCGATTGAAGAAGAGAGTGAGGGAGTAGTCGAGCATCTCGATGGACTTTGAATATCGCTTGGATTTGCGGTTGAAGCGAGCGAGGT